>Ga0247727_10018970_pt1 | contig 10722 bp, 11 predicted proteins | sample WisWelCaveWW1625_FD_202498 | JGI IMG/M metagenome (GOLD analysis project Ga0247727, IMG submission 202498) | Biofilm microbial communities from Wishing Well Cave, Virginia, United States - WW16-25 | ecosystem: Environmental > Aquatic > Deep subsurface > Groundwater > Cave microbial mat | place...
TCTCGACTCAGGCTACGTCCACATCGAGGACTGCCAGCATGGAACTACACCCTCGCTCCGGCTCAGGCGATGTGAAGTTATTCTTGCGTCTGCGCTAAGTGTTGGGCGGATTTTGAGGAAAGAGCAAGGGAGTGACCAGTGCAGCTGGTCTCGGTGAACGTGGGTCTTCCCCGAGAAGTAGACTGGCACGGGCGCGTGGTCCGAACCTCGATATGGAAGAGCCCGGTCAAAGGCCCCGTACGCGTTGCCTCGCTCAACCTCGAAGGCGATGAACAGTCCGACCTCTCCGTGCACGGTGGTGCGGAGAAGGCTGTCTACGTCGAGCACTACGAGTACTGGGGTCGAGAGCTTTCGGCGAAGGATCTCCCCTGGGGAGCGTTCGGTGAGAACTTCACGACCGAGGGGCTGCTCGAGCCGGATGTCAGAATCGGTGATCGGATCCGCGTAGGTTCCGCTGAGTTCCTCGTGACGCAACCACGAATGCCGTGTTTCAAACTTGGCATCCGATTCGGCCGAGACGACATGGTGAAGCGCTTCCTCCGAAGCGGTCGCACCGGCTTCTACCTTGCCGTCCTTCGAGAGGGCGAAGTGGCTCGCGGCAATTCGCTCGAGTTCACAGGTCGTGATGATCACGGCGTGACTGTGGCTGACATTGCAGCGCTCTACGCCCGTGATATGGACAACGAGGATCTTCTCCGCCGCGCCGTCGAGCTGCCAGCACTCCCGGAGAGCTGGAAGGGCTATTTCCGAAAGCGCCTGTTCGAGCCAGATGCTTGACGACAAGCTGCGAGGCCGCCCAACAACCATGTCTCGAGTCTTCGGCGGACTGCTCCGGGGCAACGAGGGTTGCACATCTGCGAATCGCCAGGAGGCGTGATGAGGCGGCTCTTGCTGACCTGGCTCACCTTTCTCTCTATGGGACTCCCCTCGTGGGCCCAGACGAGCGGCGAGGCGCAGCTCCGGGCCCATTCGGCGCAGTTTCAACGCGAGGTAGCCAAGGTCACGGACGGAGTCTATGTTGCAATCGGCTTCGGACTCGCCAACTCGATCCTGATCGAGGGCCTGCCTTTGCGGGTGGTCGAGCGAGCATGGACTCCCGCAGCCGTCTAGCCTTCGGTCTCCTGATCCTGGCCCAAGCAGCCCATTCGGTCGAGGAGTACGTGTTTCGGCTCTTCGATGTCTTCGGCCCCGCGCGCTTCGTCAGCGGCTTGTTCAGCGACAACGCCGCCAAGGGGTTCGCCGTCGCCAACGTTGGAATCGTCCTGGCCGGCGTCTGGTGCTACCTGGCCAGGGTGCGGACCTCACACCCGAGCGCGCGGGGGTATGCGTGGTTCTGGATATCTCTCGAGCTCGCCAACGGCGTCGGGCATGTCGTCCTTTCAGCCTTGCGCGGTGGTTACTTCCCGGGAGTGGGGACCGCGCCGCTGCTCATCACCGCATCGTCCTACCTGGGCGCCAGGCTCGTGAGGCCGAGCCGACGATCCTGACGACGGAGACGAGGCGGGCTTCGCCGACCGGACGGGTGGAGCCGAAGGGCGAGACGTCGAGGTCGCGGGGCTCCGAGGCGCCGAAGGCGGGCTTCGGGATCAAGAAAAGCGTTCTTTGGCCCGGGCGCGGGCCTGTGCGGCGACCACCTCGCGGTCGCGCGCGGGGGCATTGGTCACGAGCGCGTCCACGAGCCGGTGGGCGCTCTTCGTGACTTCTCGGACCGCACGCTCGAAGACCGCGGCGTTGGCCTGTGAAGGTGTGTTGTAGCCGCTCAGCTTGCGGACGAACTGCAGCGCGGCCGCCTGCACCTCCTCGTCGGTTGCCGGGGGCTCGAAGTTGAAGAGGGTCCTTATGTTTCGGCACATGGCACTTCTCCCTGAACGAGGCGCGATCAGCTCGTCGCCGAAGGCGCGCGACGCACCCGCGAGAACGCGAACAGCGGGCCTACGCAGAGCCTATCCCAAGCCGTGCTCAGGCCAACCCGGGGCCACGGCCCCGCTTCTCGTAGTAGCCTCATGGGCATGCTCGAGGCGCTGCGGCAGCTGTTCGAGGTGAAGCTCGCAGAACCTGCCGACACGTCGCCGGACACGCGCGAGCACGCGCTACGGCTCGCCGCGGCCGCCTTGATGTTCGAGATCGTGCGGGCCGACGCGAGCGTGCAGCCAGAAGAGCGCACGGTGATGCGCGCCTCGCTTCAGAGCACCTTCGATCTCTCGGCCAAGGAGACGGACGACCTCGCACGGCTCGCCGAGGAGCAGTCGAAGAGCGCGAGCTCGCTCTACGAGTTCACCTCTCTCGTCGACGCCGGGCTCGACCCATCCCAGAAGAAGCGGATCGTCGAGCTCTTGTGGCTGGTCGCGTTCGCCGACGGCCGCAAGGACACGCACGAGGAGCACCTGGTGCGACGGATCGCCGGGCTGCTGCACGTGCCGCACCCGGACTTCATCGACGCCAAGCGGCGTGCGCGCGCGCACAGCACGGACGATCAGCGCTCCGGCTGAGCCTGGAGCGCGTCCCGCACGAGGCCGGCGAGCTTCGCCAGGGCGTACGGCTTCTGGAGCAGCAGCACGCCGGGCTCGAGCATGCCATGACGCGCGATCACGTCTTCGCCGTATCCCGACGTGAACAGCACGCGTACGCCCGGCCGGCTCTGCGACAGGCGCATCGCCAGCTCGCGGCCGTTCATGCCCGGCATCACCACGTCGGTCAGCAGCAGGTGGAGCGGCTCGGGGTGTCCGGCCGAGACCACGAGCGCCTCCGCCGCATTCGCGCAGGACAGGACGCGGTATCCGAGCGACTCGAGCTGCTCCCGCGTGACGTCGCGGACCGTTGCTTCGTCCTCCACCAGCAGCACCGTCTCGGTCCCGCGCGGCACGTCGGCCCTGGGCTCCGGCCGCGCGGCTCTCTCCGCCCGGGCCTCCGGCAGGAAGATCCGGAACGTTGCGCCCTTCCCGGGCTCGGACGAGACGTCGATCGAGCCGCCGTTTTGCTCCACGGCGCCGTAGGCCATCGCGAGCCCGAGCCCAGTCCCGGAGCCCGCCGCCTTCGTGGTGAAGAAAGGCTCGAAGATGCGCGCGCGCACCTCCTCGCTCATTCCCAGGCCGGTATCGCTCACGGACAGCATCACGAAGGGCCCCTGGCCCGCGCGGTTCGGGGCGGCAGAAGTGGCTGCCCGGTCCACTTCGATCGTGAGCGTCCCTCCGTCCGGCATCGCGTCACGCGCGTTCGCGGCCAGGTTGAGCAGTACTTGCTCGAGCTGTCCCTGGTCGACCTCGACCAGGCACGGCTCGTCGGCGATCCGAGTTCGGAGCGCCACGTCCTCGCCGATCATCCGCCCCAGCATCGACAGGGCGCTCTCGACCACCGAGCGCAAGTCCAGGACCCTGGGCGCGATCACTTGCTGCCGGCTGAACGCGAGCAGTTGATGCGTGAGCGCGGCCGCGCGCCAGGCGGCCTTATCCGTCTCCTTGAGCCAGCGATGGGCGCGGGCGTCGGGCGTCACGTCGCGCAGCGCGAGCGCCAGGCTGCCGGTGATCGCAGTCAGCAGGTTGTTGAAGTCGTGGGCCACGCCGCCCGCGAGCCGGCCCACCGCCTCCATCTTCTGCGACTGGCGCAGCCGCGATTCGAGCGCCGCCCGCTCGGCCTCGGCGCGGTGGCGCTCGCTCACGTCGCGCAGGATCGTCTGGTACTGCCCGTCGGGCATGCGCCGCGAGCTCATCTCGACGGGCACCCCCGTGCCGTCCTTGCGCGTGAGCCGCCTTTCGACGACAACGATCTGGCCCTGGTCGGCGAGATCGCGGCGGATCGGAGAGCGCTCCAGCTCGGCTGCCGTGAACAGGCTCTCGAGCAAGAGCGCGAGCAGCTCGTCGCGCGTGTAGCCGGTGAGCTCTGAGGCGCGGTGATTCGCCTCGATCAGCCGGCCTCCCGGCATGCTCACGACGATCGCGTCCGCCGCGAGGTCGATGAGCCCGCGGTAGAGCGTCTCCGAGGCGCGCAACTCGGCCTGCTGGCTGCGCAGCCGTTCGTGGCTGTCGCGCAGCCGACCCGCCACGAGGCCCACACCCAGGCTCGTTGCAACGAGGATGATCGCCGCGTCGGCGACGTCGGTCGCGTGGTTGGCCTGCGCCGGCTCGGGGAGCAGGCCAAGCACCTCGGCCTCGAGAACGCCCGCCGTCGACGCCACCGTCAAGAGGGTCACTGCGACCAAGCTGGCGCGATCGAGCAGCAGGCCGCACAGGATCAGCGAAGCCGGCATCATCAGCACCGCGACGTCGCCGAAGCCGTTGCCCGAGCCCACCATCACGGCCGCGGCGAGGAGTGGCAGGCTCACGGCCAGAAGCCGCGCGGCGGCCTGGGGCGCCCCGCTCCGGTTGACGAGGAGCACGGCTCCGAGCACGCCGATCTGACACACGAGAGCGGTGTACGGCGGCCCCCACGGAGCCGTCCCCGCCAGCCAGAAGTTGACGAGAGAGAGCAGGATCCCGGCGCCCACTCCGAGCGCGACGAAGCAGACGCTGCGCGCGATCCAGCGGTCGCCCGCTTCGAGCGGAGCCTGCGGAATCAGCAGGCGGCTCAAGCCATGGCGACGCTTGGACGCAATCTTGGCGTGTTCCTCACGGTTGTACGTCGTCGTCGCCATGGCCTGGCATTGCAAGAGCAGAATGTGTGCCAGGCGCACGGCGCTCGGGCTCAAGGTGTTGCGAGGATCGGCGTCCGGGGTCTGGACCGGCATCCCGCGCCTAGACGACCGCTCGCTCAGGCCGGTCGCGACCTGGGTTCGGCGCAGCCCGGACTAATTCATGAGGGTGGCTCCGCCCGCCTCATGAATAGGAGTCCGTCAAAGGTGACAAGACGGCCCAGAGCGGATCATTCACTCGGAAGTCGGGCGGCCGCATGAATGATCCGGGTCAGTCCTGCCGCAGCGCCGTCGCGGGGTCGATGCGGGCCGCGCGTGCGGCGGGCAGGCCGGTGGCGACGAGTGCAGCGAGGAGCAGCAGGCCCGCGGCTGCCACATAGAGCCGCGGATCGAGCGGGTCGACGTCGAAGAAGACCCCCCGAAACAGCCGCGCGAGGATGAGGGCCCCCACGACCCCGAGCCCCGTGCCCAGGGCCACGAGCCGGAGGCCGCGGCCGAGCACGTGCCGCAGCACGTCCCGCACCGTGGCGCCGAGCGCCATGCGCAGCCCGAGCTCGGGCGTCTGCGCGCCGACGACGTACGCGAGCAGGCCATAGAGACCGAGCGCCGCGAGGAGCAGAGCCGCGGCGGCGAAGGTCGCGGCCGCCAGCACCGCCACCCGCGGCAGCAGCAGCGTCTCTTCGATTCGCTCGCCGAGCGCGCCCACGTGGTAGACCGGCTGCTCAGGGTCGATCTCGAGGACGGCGCGCCGCGCCGCCCCGCCGAGTGCTTCGGGGTCACCGCTCGTTCGCACGGCCAGCATCATCATCGCTTCCGGGGCCTGGGCCAGCGGCACGTAGGCCTCGGCGTCAGGATCGGTCGTGAGCGACCAGTGCCGCACGTCACCCACGACGCCAACGATCTCTCGCCAGGGCGACGTCGCGCCGCCGAGGCGCAGGCGACGACCGATCGGAGAGGCAGCGCCGAGCTCGCGGCGGGCGAGCCGCTCGTTGACGATCACGACCGGCGGCGCGCCGTCGCGGTCGCGCTCGTCGAAGTCGCGTCCGCGAACGAGCGGTATTCCCAGGGCCTCGAAGTAGCCTGGCGTCGTGGCGCGGTACGCCGCGCGCGCGGCCTCCCCGGGAGCGGGCTCCGGCGCGCCTTCGATCAGCAGGCGCGTCCCGCGGTCGTAGCTGCTGAACGGAAGCACGTTGACCGCGGCAGCCCGCTCGACTCCCGGCAGCGCCGAGAGCCGCGCGATCGTCCGCTCGAAGAACGCGAGCCGGCGAGCCGGGTCGGGGTAGCGCTGCACGGGCAGCCACGCGGTCATCGTCAGCACGTGCCGCGGCTCGAAGCCGGTGTCGCGCGCGAGCATCCCGCGGAAGCTCAGCAGGGCGAGCCCCGCCCCCACCAGCAGCACCACGCTGACGGCCACCTGCCCGACCACCAGTGCGCCGCGCAGGCGGTGCTGCCGGAGCGTGCCGAGGCTGCGTCCGCCGGAGGCGAGCGACGGAGCGGCCGGGCGCCGCCCGGCGCGCAGCGCGGGCAGCAGCGAGAAGGCCACCCCCGTGACGAGCGCCAGCCCGGTCCCGAACGCCACGGTCGCACGATCGAGCCGCAGCTCGGCGACGTTCTGCATCGTCGCGAGCGCGGACTCGGGCAGCGCCGCCTGGAGCGCGGCGAGCGCCCACGCCGCGAGCAGCAGGCCGCTCGCGGCTCCCGCGGCGGCGAGCAGCAGGCTCTCGCTCACGAGCTGGCGCACGAGTTGCGCGCGGCTCGCGCCTAGAGCGACGCGCACAGCGAGCTCGCGCTCGCGCGCGATACCCCGCGCCAGCAGCAGGCCCGCGAGGTTGGCGCAACCCAGGAGCAGCACAGCCAGCACGGCGCCGAGCAGGGCCAGGAGCGGCGGACGCGCCTCGCGCGCGCCGAGCTCCTGCAGCGGGAGCACGCGGACGCCAAGCGAGCGGAAGGTCCCCGGGTTCTGCTGGGCGCGTCTCAAGAAGGCCGCGCGCACTTCGGCCTCGGCGGTCTGGGGCGAGCGGTCCGCGCGCAGCCGGCCGAGCGCCACCACCGATCCCGCGGAGCCCGGGTCGGACAGCACCGAGGCCTCGTCGACCGCGAGCGGCGTCCACAGCTCGCCCTTGAAGTTGTAGACCGGAAACTCGAAGCGCCGCGGCATCACGCCCACGATCGTGTGCGCCTCGCCGTCCAGTCGGAGCTGTCGTCCGAGAACGGCCGGCTCGCCCGCGAAGCGACGCTGCCAGAGGCCGTGGCTCAGCACCACGACCTTCGGCGCAGCCAGCGTCGCGTCCAGAGCACCCAGCGTCCGGCCGCGAAGCGGCGCGACCCCGAGCAGCGGGAAGGTGGCGGCCGTGACGCGGTAGGCCTGCGCGCGCTCCGGCGCGCCTTCGCCCGAGAGTCCCGCGCTCCGTAACGGTAGGCGGCCACTCCCTCGAACGAGGGCGCTTCCGGCGCGAGCGCCACGAAAGCCGCGAGCGGCATGCTGAAGCTCTCGCGGTTCCTCGCCTCGTCCCAGGCGCGGAGCAGACAGACCTGGCGCGAGTCCACGTAAGCGAGCGGCTTGAGGGTGAGCGTGTTCAAGACGCTGAACACCGCGCTCGACGCGCCGATGCCGAGACCGAGCGTCAGCGCGGCCGCGGCTGTGAAGCCGGGGTTGCGGAGCGCGAAACGAATAGCCTGACGGATGTTCGACGCGAGCTCGCCCATGTTCCCTCCTGCCGTCCCGTCATCAAGCAGCGTGCCAGGCGAGGCCTGCTTGCCAAGCCCCTGACGGTAGGAGGATTCCGCGCCGCGGGCCCGGAGCTGAGCGCCGCGGGCTGTTCGTTTCCGAACGCACGGGTTCCCGGCCGTGGGACACACGGCTATCATGGGACGTCTCCTCGACAGGGGGGGGCAACCCCGAAGGCGGTGTCATGGATCTCGCGGCCCTCTTCACTTCGCACGTGACACGTCTGCAGGCCGAGGCCGAGAAGGCCCTAGCCGCGACCGGCCACGATTCGCTCGTGATCTCGAGCGGAGCGCCGTTCACCTACTTCGCCGACGACCAGGACGCGCCGTTCCGCCCGGTCCCGCACTTCGCCCACTGGTGCCCGCTCGGCGGGCCGCATCACCTGCTGCACGTCGTCCCCGGCCGCAAGCCGCGCCTCGTCCGCCATGCGCCGGAGGACTACTGGTACGAGCAGGGTGGCGTCACCGATCCCTTCTGGCTGGATGCTTTCGAGCTCGAGGAGAAGGGCTCGGCCGACGCGGTGTGGCAGGCGCTCGGCACAGCCCCGAAGGCCGCCTACGTGGGCAACGAGCTCGAGCGGGCCGCGGCCGCTGGTCTCCTGGCAAACCCGAAGCCGCTCACGGCGCGGCTCGACTGGCTGCGCAGCTACAAGGACGACTACGAGGTGCGCTCGCTCGAGGAGGCGACCACGATCGGCGCCCGCGGCCACCGCGCCGCGCGCGAGGCGTTCGCGGGTGGCGCCTCGGAGCTGGAGATCCACCAGGCGTTCTGCCGGGCGACGGCCGCGACCGAGGCCCAGCTACCCTACGGGACCATCGTCGCGCTCGACGAGAAGGGCGCGACGCTGCACTACGAGTCGAAGCGCCAGGGCAAGGGCGGCCGCGTGCTGCTGCTCGACGCCGGGGCGCAGAGCCGCGGCTACGCCTGCGACATCACGCGCACGACGCCGGCGCGCGCGTGCGACCCGCGCTTCGTCGAGCTCGTCGAATCGATCGACGCCGTCGAGCAGGACCTGGTGCGCGCCGCCGTGCCCGGCCGGCCCTATCTCGAGGTGCACCTGCAAGCCCACGCCGCCATCGCGCGCGTGCTCTCCGACATGCGCCTCCTGCGCGTCTCGGCAGAAGAGGCGTTCGTGAAGGGGCACACGCATCCCTTCTTCCCGCACGGCGTCGGGCACCAGCTGGGGATCCAGGTGCACGACGTCGCGGGCCGCCAGGCCGACCCGGATGGCGGAGCGGCTCCGCCCCCGAAGGAACACCCATACCTGCGGAACACACGCACGATCGAAGCGGGGCAGGTGTTCACGATCGAGCCGGGCCTCTACTTCATTCCGATGCTGCTGCGCCAGTTCCGCTACGGGCCGGAGGCCCAGGCCTTCGACTGGGACACGATCGACGCGCTCACGCCGTTCGGGGGAGTGCGGGTCGAGGACAACGTGCTCGTCACCGCGAAAGGCCCGCGCAACCTCACGCGCGAGCAGCTCGCCGACTGAGGCGAAGGCGTCTCAGCCGCCGGCGGCCGCCGCGAGCTCGGCGACGAGCTCTTCGGCCTTCCACTCGTTCCCGCGGAAGAGCCGGATGAACCGCCCATCCTTGCCCACCACGACGGTGCGGAGGTTGTGTGTGAACGAGCGGTCCTCCTCCCGGAAGTCGAGGCCCGCGGCGGCGCCTAGGGTGCGGATCGCCTCGAGGCGGCCCGTAGCGAGCCGCCAGTGCGAGAAGGGCGGCTTCGTCGCCTGGAATGGCCGGCCGTAGGCGAGCAGCACCGCCTCGGTGTCGTGCTCGACGTCGAAGCTCACGGTCAGGAGCGCGGTGCGCTCCACGAGGGCCGGGTCCGCGACGAGCGCTTCGTGCGCCGTCGCGAAGGCATTCATCAGGAACGGGCAGAAGTCGGGCAACGGACAGCGCGTGAAGACGAATGTGATCGCGAGCGCGCGGCCCCGGTACTCGGCGAGCCGCAGTGCGCGCCCGCTCTGGTCGACGAGGGCGACGTCGGGCAGGAGATCTCCGACCCGCGTCTGGGGCGCCCGGGCCACGGGGCTGGCCCCGGGCATCGGGACCGCCGGCTTCACGACGACGATCTCCTCCAGCCAGTAGCGCGAGTCCGGCACCACCAGCATCGCCGTCAGCGAGTCACCCGGTGCCATCGACTGGAGCAGTGCCTTATCCCTCTCGAGCACCACGAACGGCATCGTCATGGCCGGCATGAAGCCCGGGATGTCCTCGTGCGCGAGCGTGACCGTGCGGCGGGGCGCGTCGACTTCGACGACTCTGCCTGCGATCGGGTAGCGTGTCGCGCCGGGCAACGCAGCGTCGCGGCGGCAGGCCGGCACGAAACTCGCGGCCAGCAGCACCAGCGACAGCAGGCGAGGTCGCGTCATGCCCACAGCATCCTCTATTCTGGGGGGTGCTGCGTCGCACCCCCCCAGACCCCCCGCCGCTACGCCGAATTGAATTCGGCTCCGCGGCGAGCCCGTCCCCGCGCGCTTCGCCCGAGTGAATCGGGCTCCGCGCGCAGCCCGTTGCATTGGTAGGATGGGTGGCTCAATCCAGCCATCCAGGGAGAACATGGATTTCATCGCTTCCTTCGTCGATTTTTTCCTGCACCTCGACAAGCACCTCGCCGACGTGATTCAGGCCTATGGCGCCTGGACCTATGCGCTGCTGTTCACGATCGTGTTCCTGGAGACCGGGCTGGTAGTGGCGCCGCTCCTGCCCGGCGACTCGCTGCTGTTCGCGGCGGGCAGCTTCGCGGCGCTCGGCGCGCTCGACGTCTGGCTGCTGTTCGTGCTGCTCTCGACCGCCGCGATCCTCGGCGACACGCTCAACTACGCGATCGGCCACTACCTCGGACCCAAGGTGTTCCACTACCCGAAGTCGCGCTTCTTCAACCCCGACCACCTCAAGAAGACCCACGCGTTCTACGAGAAGTACGGCGGCAAGACCATCATCATCGCGCGCTTCGTCCCGATCGTGCGCACCTTCGCCCCGTTCGTGGCCGGGATCGGGGCGATGAGCTACCCTCGCTTCATCGCCTACAACGTGGTGGGCGGGCTGCTGTGGGTCACGATCTGCCTGGGCGCTGGCTACTTCTTCGGCAACCTGCCGTTCGTGAAGCAGAACTTCAGCCTGGTGATCCTGGCGATCATCGTGGTCTCGGTGATGCCGGCCGTGGTCGAGTACCTCCGGCACCGCGCGGAGGCGAAGCGCGCCTCGGCGGCGTAACACCGCACGTGAAGGTCCGGACTAGCCCGAAGTTCCTTTCACTGGGAGTGACGATCTGTTTGACGGGTTGGAGGTTAGCCGCAAGTCAGGCTTCCGCTTTCTGTCTACAGCCCCAGTAACTGGAGTGCCCGTGCCTGCAGCTGGGT
>Ga0247727_10018971_pt1 | contig 10722 bp, 12 predicted proteins | sample WisWelCaveWW1625_FD_202498 | JGI IMG/M metagenome (GOLD analysis project Ga0247727, IMG submission 202498) | Biofilm microbial communities from Wishing Well Cave, Virginia, United States - WW16-25 | ecosystem: Environmental > Aquatic > Deep subsurface > Groundwater > Cave microbial mat | place...
GTTTATTTATCAAATGTACGGCTTCAGCTATTTGCGTGAGTTGGAGCTGCACGAAGAGGCCGGCTTCCAACCGCTCGAAGTGATTCAACACGCGACCAGCAACGGCGCAAAAATTTTGGGCAAGAGCAACGAACTGGGTCGCATTAAATCTGGTTACCTCGCGGACTTGGTCGTGGTCAATGGCAATCCGCTTGCCGACTTGCACATTCTTTTTCCCAACGGCATCGATCCGAATTTGGATCGCCAGCGCACCAATAACAAAGGCGGCATTGAGTGGACGATTAAAGACGGCATTCCGTATCACGCGCCAACGCTGTTTAGCGAGGTGAAAGAAATCGTTCGCGCGGCGAGGAGTCAAACGGGAGCGAAGTGAGGATTGCCGGTTATTCTGAAATTGGTAGGTGGGAAAAAATCATTTATAATGATACCGGCAAGACAAAATCTGAATTTGCTCATTGTGCAAGCGATAAATGAGGCGATGCTCAAGATCAATTCGCCTTGACCAGCAACCTTGTAAATTGTATTTTAATGGCTCCGGCTTGCCCAACCCCTTAAACGGCTCCCGTGTGAGGTCTTTAAATAGCTTGAAAATCTGCTTCAGCGTTTTGGGATTCGAGTGCGCCCAAAAATCCAAATCGTCAAGCGCGTTGGGCGTCAAGACCAAGTTTTGCATTCACCTGCTCCAGTGAAATCAATTGCCCGTTGTCGGCTTGCTGTATCGATTCTTTTAACCGTTTCGCATTGGCGTCACTTTGCAAAAGATAAAGCGTTTCGATCAGCGAATTATAATCATCTAATCGCAGCAGCACGAAAGAATCTGAATTGTTTTCCAGAAAAATCGGCTCACGATTCTTCCGCGATTTATTCAAAAACGTCTGCGTGTTTTGCTTGAAATTTTTTAATGAAGCGGTTATCATGACGATGTTCCTTGCGACAAGCGGCGTTCCATGAAATGTTTTCTGCCATTCTTTAAATTGCTTTGAACTTGAATAAGTTAAGTCTTCGACGCGCAAAATGCAAGTGAATCCTGCGAACCGCTTGCATTGCAATTATGCTTTGGAACGGCGACGAAACGATTTGTATAATGCAACCGCAGCCGTATCACCTCGCCATTCCCGGTTATGTTTATGGCGGTTTCATTGCGTCGATCATTGATTGCCATTGCATCGGCAGCGCCGCCGCGGCAACCTACCGCGCCGAAGGCCGTGAAATGGATACCGAGCCGCCGCTGCGTTTCGTCACCGCGGCTCTGCACGTTGATTACTTGCGCCCGACGCCGCCCGGCGTGCCGCTCGAAGTGCGCGGCGTTATCAAAGAAATTAAACCGCGTAAAGTTGTGGTAGCCGCAACAGTATTAGCGCATGGAGAAGTGTGCGCGCGAGGAGAGGTTGTCGCGGTTAAAATGCCGGAGAGTTTAGTGCAAAACTAATCCATTTCATCTGTTTTAACGCGAGGAGGAAGCATGTTCAAAAAACATTTTGTTGTTCTCACCTTGTTGCTCATCACCGCTGCCCACGCGCAAATCGATCCTGATCTGCTCGCCGGCATGAAGGCGCGCGCGATTGGCCCGGCGGGCATGAGCGGGCGCATTGCCGCGCTTGACGTGGTCACTTCGAATCCCGACGTTATTTACGCCGGCGCGGCCACCGGCGGCGTGTGGAAGTCGGTGAATGCCGGACTCACGTGGACGCCGATCTTCGACGACCAGCCAGTCGCAGCGATTGGCGCGATTGCGGTGTTCCAGCCGAGCCCGGATATTGTGTGGGTCGGTACGGGCGAGGGCAATGTGCGCAACAGCGCTTCGGTCGGCAACGGCATTTACAAATCACTCGACGCCGGTAAAACGTGGAATTATCTCGGCCTCGACGGCACCGAGCGCATTCATCGCATCGTGTTGCATCCGACGAATCACGACATCGCGTATGTTGCGGCGGTTGGCCGCGAGTGGGGCGAAAATCCGGAGCGCGGTATTTTCAAAACAGAAGACGGGGGCAAAACGTGGAAGAAGATTCTTTACGTTAACGAGAAAACTGGCGCGAGCGAGTTGGTGATGGATCCGGTCAATCCGAACAAGCTGCTCGCGGCGATGTGGGAATATCGCCGCTGGCCGTGGTTTTTCAAATCCGGCGGCGCGAGTTCGGGGCTTTACATTACGATGGATGGTGGCAGCAATTGGAAGAAGCTCACCGAAGATGACGGCTTGCCGAAAGGCGAGTTGGGGCGCATCGGCTTGTCGATTTCCAAAAAATTTCCGGAAATTATTTACGCGCTTGTGGAAGCGGACAAGAGCGCCTTGCTCCGTTCCGAAGATGGCGGCAAATCGTGGAAGACCATGAACACCGACCCAAATGTCGCGAGCCGCCCATTTTATTTCTGTGATGTGCGCGTCGATCCGGAGCTGCCGAATCGTGTTTATAAAGTTGAGTCGTTAGTATATGTCTCGAATGACGGCGGCAAAACTTTCGAGACGTTGATTCCATTCAGCGCCGTGCATCCGGATTATCACGCGTTTTGGATCAACCCGAATGACGCCTCGCATATTATCGTCGGCAATGACGGCGGCATCGCGGAGAGCCATGATCGCGGCAAGACGTGGCGCTTCGCCGGCAACATTCCGACGGCGCAATATTACCACCTCAATGTCGATATGGAAACGCCGTACAATATTTATGGCGGCATGCAAGATAACGGCTCGTGGCGCGGGCCAAGCTCGGTGTGGGAAAACGGCGGCATTCGCAATCATCATTGGGAAGAAGTTGGCTTCGGCGATGGTTTCGATACGGCGCCTGATCCGAAAGACGCGATGATCGGCTACGCGATGAGTCAGGGCGGTTATATCATGCGGTATAATTTGCGCACCGGCGAGCGCAAAGATATTCGCCCGCCGCAGCCGGACGGCATCGAGCTGCGCTTCAATTGGAATGCGGGCTTTGCGTTTGATCCGTTTGAGAGCAGCACGATTTATTACGGCAGTCAATTTCTCCACAAATCCACCGACCGCGGCGAAACGTGGACGACGATCAGCGCGGATCTCACCAGCAATAATGCGGAGTGGCAGAAGCAAGCGCAAAGCGGCGGCCTCACGCCGGATGTGACCGGCGCGGAGAATTTTACCACGATCATCGCGGTGTCGCCGAGTCCGCTGCAAAAAGGCGTGATTTGGGTTGGCACGGATGACGGTCGCTTGCACGTGACGCGCGATGGCGGCGCGACTTGGACGAGCGTCGAGAAAAATATAAAACTCGTGCCGGCGAACACGTGGATTCCGCATATCAAACCGTCGCGTTTCAATGCGGCCGAAGTTTTTGTCGTGTTGGATGATCATCGCCGCTCGAATTGGACGCCGTATGTTTTTCAAACGATGAATTACGGCGCGACGTGGACGAGCCTCGTCACGCCGGAGATTCGCGGTTATGCGCTGGCCATCGAGCAAGATCCGGTGGAAAAAGATTTGCTCTATCTCGGCACGGAGTTCGGTTTGTACATCACGCTGGATGGCGGAAAAAAATGGATGAAATGGACGCACGGTTTTCCGACGGTATCGACGATGGATTTGCTTGTGCATCCCCGCGAGCATGATTTGGTGATTGCCACGCACGGTCGCGCTGCGTATGTTCTCGATGATATTCGTCCACTGCGCACGCTTTCTGCGGCGACGATGGCCGAGCCGATTCATCTCTTCGAAATTGCGAATGCGCAACAATACATGGTCAAGCAAACCGGCGCCTCGCGTTTTCCCGGCCACGGCGAGTTTCGCGGCGAGAATCGGGCTTACGGCGCGATGATCACCTATTCGCTCAACTTCGAGGGGTTGCCGCATCCGAAAGAGGAGAAAGAGCGTGAGCGCAAAGAGAAAGAGCGGCAGGTGCAAGGGGCGAGCGGCAAGTTGCCGGTTGAAGATGAAGAGAAAGATAAAAAGCCGCAAGTGGAAATTAAAATCAGCGATGAGAGCGGCAAAGTGATTCGCACCTTCAAGGCCGCGGCAAAGCTTGGGGTAAATCGCGCGGTTTGGGATTTGCGTCGCGATGAATTTAAGCGCCCCAAACGCGACGACGATGAGGAAGACTTCTTTGGCGGTGGCGGGCCGCAAGTGTTGCCGGGAAATTACGGCGTCTCGATCAAATATAAAGATAAAGAAGCGAAAGGCACGGTGAAAGTGATGCCCGATCCGCGCTACAATATTTCCGAAGCGGATCGTCAAGCAAAGTGGGAGGCGGTCAAGCGGGCGGGCGAATTGCAGGAAATCGTCACCGAGGCCATCGAGCGCATGCGCAGCACGCGCGATGATATCGAGATGGTGGTTAAAAAGGCGAACAAAGATAAGAAGGATGAGAAAGAAAATCTTTACAAACCCTTGCTCGAAGCGGCAAAGCCGTTGAAGCAAGCGCTTGCTGATATGGAAAAAAGATTGTGGGTGCCGCCGAAGACGAAAGGTATTGTCGCGGATACGGACGTGCTGCAAAAAATTCAATACGCCGGCTTCTCGCTGCAATCTTCGTGGGATGCACCGACGTCCGCACAGCTCACGTATTTACGACAAGCTGAAGCGATGCTCGAAAAGATTTTGGTGGATTACAATAAACTCTTTGCGGAGGGCGTCGCGGATTTCCGCAATAAAGTCGCGCAAGCGCAGATCGCGATTTTGCCGGCGAAGGAGGCGTTGCAAATTAAGAAGTAATTTTGTAGTAGCGCCTTTAGGCGCAGATGCTTGGTGGAATGGCAAGCATTGGCTTATCACTCTAAAGTGTGAGCCTAAAGGCTCTACTACGAAATGTTGAATGGCAGGCATTGACTTAAATATCCAAAGTGTGAGCCTAAAGGCTCTACTACGAAATATTAAAAATTCAGGAGGAGGCAATGCCCTACGAATATCGTCGCATGACGCCGGAGCAACGTGAAGCCGTTTTGCGCCTGCGTGAATCAAGAGGTTTTCCATTGCACGCGCCGCCGCATCCGTTTAAAGAGAAAACTTATTACATGCTAACCGCTGCCAATTTTGAGCACAAGCACATCATGAGCAGCCCGGCGTGACGCGCTGAATTTCAAAAACTCGTCTTGGGAAAATTGCAAGAAGAAGAGATTGAAATTGCCGCTTGGGTATTCCTCAAAAATCATTATCAATTACATTCATTATAATCCGGTTCGGCATGGATATTCCAAACGCATGGACGAATGGGAATGGTCAAGTTTTAGCTGGTATTGGGAAGAAAAAGGGCGCGATTGGTTGGTTGAAATTTGGAAGAAATATCCAATCAAAGGTTACGGCGACAAGTGGGATTTATTTTGAATTTTATAATATTTCGTAGTAGAGCCTTTAGGCTCACACGTTTGCGAACTAGATCAACGCTTGCCATCTGACAAGCATTGGCGCCTGAAGGCGCTACTACGAAAGTTATACCCGCAACTCGCGAAGCGCTTCATCAAAACGATGAATCACCTCATCCACAATTTTCTCGTCAATAATCAACGGCGGTTCCAAACGAATGATTTTAGGATTCGCTAAAATTGACGCGACCAGCACGCCTTTTTCAAAGAATAAATCGTACAATGCATTGCCGATGTCATCGGAGTGAAATTCCATGCCGATGAATAAACCGAGGCCGCGCACTTCTTTGAAATGTTGCGGATATTTTGTCGCGAGCTCACGCAAGCGTTTGATTAAATATTCGCCGACTCGCGCGGCGCGCGCGGGAAGATTTTCCTGCTGCAGCACATTTAACGCCGCCAACGCCGCCGCGCAGGCGAGCGGATTGCCGCCAAACGTGCTCGTGTGAATCGTCGGCCATTCGTTGAGCGGCGTCCAAGCTTTTTCCGTGCCGACGAAGGCGCCGATCGGCATGACGCCGCCGCCGAGGGCTTTGGCGCTGCATAAAATATCCGGCGCGATGCCGTCATGATCGCAGCCCCACATTTTGCCGGTGCGTCCGAGGCCGCACTGAATCTCATCTAAAATCAACAACACGCCGCGACGGTCGCAAATCTCCCGCACTTTTTTGAGATAACCCGCGGGCGGAATGTTGATGCCGCCTTCGCCTTGAAAAGGCTCGAGTAAAACGGCGGCGGTTTTGCCGGTGATTGCCGAGTCGATAGCCGTTGCCTCGCCGAATGGCACGTGCTTGAATCCACTCACCAACGGCTCGAACGGCGCGCGAAATTTTTGGCGATGCGTTGCCGACAGCGCGCCGAGGGTTTTGCCGTGATAGCCATTTTCCGCGCAAATGAACTCGTGCTTTTTTGTATAAAGTTTCGCGAGTTTGATGGCGCCTTCTACCGCCTCGGTGCCGCTATTACAAAAAAAAGAATATTTCAAATCGCCAGGCGTGAGCTCGGCCATTTTCTTCGCCAACATACCGCCTTGCGGATGCAGCAACTCTTTCGAGCCGAGCGGCAAACGATCGAGTTGCTCTTTCACTGCGGCGACAACAGCCGGATGGCGATGACCGAGCGCAAAAATGCCATAGCCGCCGAGAAAATCGATGTATTCTCTTCCTTTCGTGTCTTTGATGAGGTAGCCCTGCCCGCTCCATTCCATGGCGTGATATTTTGCTGAGATCGTGCGCGTGCCGTAAACGCGGTTGAGATATTCCGTCCAGTTACGGAGCGCATCGGCGATAAAATGTTCAGCAGCGATATCGAAATTTTCCATAAAAACCTCGCGCGGTGGCTGATTGCTTTTTGCCGGTTAATTGCTGGTGAATAAAAAAAAGAAAAACTTCGCGAGATGCAAGAAAAATCTGAACAAAATCCCTTGCTTTTTCAAACCGGATTGTGTATAGTCGAAGAGACGATTTCGACGAGAACCTCTTCATCTCAAACACAGGAGTGGATGGCTATGGCGGCATTTCCTCAGAAAACCATTTTGTGCATTTCGAGCTATGAAAAAGGGCAGGAGTTTATTCGGGAATGCAAACGACAGGGGTGCAACGTTTTCTTGCTGACGACGCAAGCGTTGGAAAAAGCCGATTGGCCGCGCGAGAGCATCGACGAGATGTTCTACCTGCCGGATTTATACAATCGCCATGACGTGATTCTCGGCGTCAGCTACATGGCGCGGTCGCGGCCGCTGCATCGCGTCGTGCCGCTGGATGATTATGACGTCGAGATGGCGGCCACGCTGCGCGAGCATTTGCGCATCCCGGGCATGGGCGAATCCACGGCGCGCCACTTCCGCGACAAACTGGCGATGCGGGTGCGCGCGCGTGATCGCGGCCTGCTCGTGCCGGACTTTGTGCATATCCTGAATTACGACGTCGTGCGCGAGTTTATGAGCCGCGTGCCGCCGCCGTGGGTGTTGAAGCCGCGCTCCGAGGCCTCTTCGGTCGGCATCAAAAAGATCAACAGCGCCGATGAGCTGTGGCCGCTGCTCGAAGCGCTTGGTGACCGCCAATCTTTTTATGTGTTGGAGCGCTATATTCCTGGCGATATTTTTCATGTCGACGCTATCGTTTCCGAGCGCGAGGTGGTTTTTGCGGAAGTGCATGAATACGGCAAGCCGCCGATGACGGTCTCGCATGAAGGCGGAATTTTTACGACGCGAACGGTTTTGCGGGGATCGACTAACGAACAAACGTTACAGGCGTTGAATTGGCAGGTCAGCGAAGCGCTGGATTTTGTGCGCGGCGTCACGCACACGGAATTTATCAAAGGCCGCGACGATGGCCGTTTCTATTTTCTCGAAACCGCGTCACGCGTCGGTGGCGCGAATATCGTCGAGATGGTGGACGGCGCGACGGGAATTAATTTGTGGGCGGAATGGGCGAAGATCGAAATCGCGCAGGATGAAACACCGTATGAACTGCCGCCGGCGCGGCAAGATTACGGCGGCGTCATTATCTCCTTGGCTTCGCAGGAGTTTCCCGATACCTCGAGCTATAACGATCCTGAAATTATTTTTCGCTTGAAAAAGAAAAATCACGCCGGTTTCGTCATTGCCTCGCCCGACCGGCTTCGCATCCGCCATTTGCAGGACGAATACTCGCGCCGCATTCACGCGGATTTTTTTGCCAAGCTGCCCCCGCCGGATAAACCAACAAGTTGAATATTACAGCAGTTTTTAAATGCTCGTGTAGGTTATCATGTCATTCCGTAGGAATCTTTTTTCAATCAAGCACAGTACTGGTTTGAAAGAGGAGATTTGCCATGGCCATTGAGCTTTCGCCTGAAGTAGAACAAATCGTGAAGGCAAAAGTCGCTTCCGGAATATACCCGAATGCTGGAGAATTCATTCGGGAAACGATACCGCGATCCCTTGAATGGGAGCAACTGAAAAAGCAAAAGCTGGACGAGGCGATTACAATTGGCCTGGAGCAAGCCGATCGGGGTGAATTTAGCACACGCACCGTTCAGGATATTATTCAGCACAAGGAAATGCAAAAATACAGTTAGCTTGACCATGTTAACTTAGCCTTGACATGTCATCCGACCGAAGGGATGAATCTTTTGGAAGCAGACTGCGTCCGTCGGATTTCTCGTCCCGTGTGCGGGACTCGAAATGACAGTTTTTAACTTAACATTGTCAAGTTAGTTCGTATGCCTGAATACAGTCTCGCTTCGAAGGCCGATAGCGATCTCGAAGAGATTTTAGATTTTAATGTAGACTTGTTTTTGAAATTCGTCGTTTTTGGGGAAAATCTGTGTCGCTTCACTCACAAAAGGAAGTGCGCAGAGAGGACGCGGGTTGCAATTTTTCACACGGGTTCGGCTACGCCGGCAGGGAATCCATCACCGCCTCTTCTTCGGCCTCCGTCTCTAAAATTTCTGTGTATTTGAGTAATGGCGTAATCGCCAAATCTTCGTCGATCTCCGGCCAGTGAATGCCATAACCGGAGGGCGCGATATCAATACGCTTTCGTTGAGCTAAGTTTGCTTTTGCCAAATTAGATGAGCAATCCTCCCATCGTATCCGGTAAGATTTATCATCGAGCACGAGATACAGATAAGTATCATCTGCATCTACTGACTGGACGTTATGAATTTTACGCATCATTCAACTCCTTTATGAAATGACTCGTACTCAGACAAGAGATCGTCAAAATGGTCAAAGATAATTTTGCGAACAGTTCGGCGATCGGCAGGGCTCATATTGTACGCATGATCTTCTTCTATTTCATAGGTATCGGAACGCAACCAGTATTTACAGTCGGCATCGCCTTTACGAGCATGAATATGTGGCGGTTCATTTCGTTCATTAGCATAAAAGAAAAACCGCCAACCACGAATGGATAAAATTGATGGCATGCGCTTTGTCTTTGTCGTAAATTATTTTCGCGCTCTTTTCTGTATCTTTAAATATAGCACAAAACGCGAATAATGCAACCGATGTTTTGCGGCTCTTTTGACTTAACGTTAGCTGGCCGGTATTGGCTCGCCGAACCTGATTCGATGTCCATCCGGAGTGCGGAGGCTGAACTCCCTTAGGCCCCAGGGCTCGTTTTCAGGTTCTGCGATCACCTGCGCCCCGCGCGCGGAAAGCTCCTGGTGAAGCTGATCCAAATAGAACTGCGTGGATTCCTGCAAATTTCGACCGGCGAGAACACAACGGGAATCGACGATGCGGTGCATGTACTCACTCCATCGAACTTGCACGAACCCACCACTCAAGCAGCAGTTGCATACACGCGTACTTCTCGATCAAACTTCTTTGCGGATCTATCTTCCTCAACATCAAGATCGTAATCCATTTGTAGTCCCAACCAGAATTGCGCCGACATGTTGAAGTATCTCGAAAGACGCAGTGCCGTATCAGCGGATATACTGCGTTTGCCTAACACAATTTCATTAATACGTCGTGGTGGAACGCCGAGGTCAAGAGCTAACCGATTTTGACTCATATGCATCGGTTTAAGAAACTCTTCGAATAAAACTTCACCGGGATGTAAAGGGGGGATTTTCTGGGTGCGCATGTCGTAAAACTCCTAATGATAATCGGTTATTTCAACATGATATGAATCACCATCATGCCATTCAAAGCATATCCGCCATTGATCATTTATTCGAATACTGTATTGACCTGCACGGTCGCCATATAACTGTTCGAGTCGATTGGCAGGTGGAATGCGTAAATCATTAAGCGTGGTAGCGCGATTTAGCATTCGCAATTTACGGAAAGCGACTTGCTGAATATTATGCGGTAGTTTACGAGAAAAAGTGCGATGAAAAACTTTCTCGGTTTCCCTGTCTTTGAATGACCTGATCATAAGTAAATATATAACGCCGAACGTTAAATGTCAAGCGTTATATCGCTCTCCCGCACAAGTAGTTCAGAAGTTGTGTGGCGGGCAGAATGTGTATTTCTATCCAGCACCGCGCTTGCTCTTCGCCACGAAATTCTTCGCCAAACTGCCACCGCTGGACAAGCCGACGAGTTGAGTCTGAAATGTCTTTGTTTTAGGAGAAGAGGGGTCGTAACGGCCTACGCTAGATTTTCAGTCAAGCTGAAAACTAAAGCCCTGCGGGCAGCGTCAAAGCAAAAGCCTTTGAACACGGATTACGCCGATAACACGGATTCTCACTGATTTTTATTTTTTGCTTTATCCGTGTTAATCTGCGCAATCCGCGTCATCCGTGTTCAAAAAATAATGAATAAACTTTCAGATAGGCCCCGCGCGCGGAAAGCTCCTGGTGGAGTTGATCCAAGCCCTCGACCGTCAGGTACACAAAGTACGAGTGGTCTCCCAACTCGCTGGCCGGCTTCTCGTCATGGCACTCGCCGAGCCTCACCTT
>Ga0247727_10018972_pt1 | contig 10722 bp, 7 predicted proteins | sample WisWelCaveWW1625_FD_202498 | JGI IMG/M metagenome (GOLD analysis project Ga0247727, IMG submission 202498) | Biofilm microbial communities from Wishing Well Cave, Virginia, United States - WW16-25 | ecosystem: Environmental > Aquatic > Deep subsurface > Groundwater > Cave microbial mat | place...
CGCTCCGACGACAGCGCGCTGGTCAGCCGCGTCGACGTCGGGCTCTTCTCCGTCCGCTACCCGCACGTCGGCCTCTCCTGGGAAGCGAACGACCGGCTCCGCCTGGGCGTCTCCTTCCGCGGCGAGTTCGTGCTCCGCTTCGACCAGACCTTCCGCATCGACGGCTCGCTCGGCGACCCCGGACAGCGCCCGCTGGTCGAGGCCGGGTTCTTCGAGACGCGCACCCTGGTCACCGACGTCTTCCAGCCCTGGCAGCTCACCGCCGGAGCGTCGCTCAAGGCCGCGCCGGGGTTGACCGCGGCGCTCGATCTCACCTTCGCGCGCTGGAGCCGCTTCCCGCCCCGGCCGCCGCTCTCGGTGGCGCTCGACGTCGGCCCGGTCTTCAACCCGCTGGTGAACCTGCCGCCCGCGCGCGAATACCCGGAACCCGGCTTCCACGATCTGCTGATCCCGCGGCTGGGCGTCGAGTGGCGCGCGCGCGAGGGGCGGGGCTGGGCGCTGGATGTGCGCGGCGGCTACTCCTACGAGGCCTCGCCGGCCCCGGAGCAGACCGGCGAATCGAACCTGGCCGACGCCGCCAAGCATTCCTTCTCGCTCGGGGCGGGGCTGGAGCTGAACGCGCTCCAGCCGGTGGTGGCGGGCGGGCTCTCGATCGACGCGCACCTCGCCGCCACCTGGCTGCCCACGCGCGTGAACCGCAAGGCCGACCCGCTCGATCGCGTCGGCGACTTCACCTCGGGCGGGGCGGTCTGGCAGGCCGGGCTGACGCTGCGGAGCCGGCTGTGAGGGCGCTGGCCGCGCTGCTCCTCGCCGGCTGCGGCGCCACCGGCGATCCCGGGGGCCCGCCCGTGTTCCGCCCCGCCTCGGGCAGCGGCCCCTTCCGCCGCGCGCCGGCCGAGTCGCTGCCCGGCGGCTCCGCGGCGCCGTTCGTCCTGGTCGATGCCGCCGACCTCGACGAGCCCTGGCTGCTGGCCGACGGCGAGCGGCTCTCCCTCTGGGTGACCGCGCGCCGCCCGGGCGGGCCGCGCATCGAGCGGGCCGACGCCCCGTCGCTGGCGCAGGGGTTCGGACCGCTCCAGCCCGCGCTGGACGCGGCCTCGGGCCCGTCGATCGTTCCGCCCGCCGCCCCCGGCGAGCTCTGGCTGCTCTTCTTCTCGCAAGGCGGATCGATCGGCCTCGCCACCTCGGCCGACGGGCGCTCGTGGACGCGGTCGGGCGCCGCCGTGCCGGGCGCGGGGCCGCCGGCGGCGGTGCGCCTGGGCGACCGCGTGCGCGTCTACTTCGCCGAAGATGGCGCGCTGCGGGCGGCGGAGGCGCCGTTCGCCGATCCGACCGCCTGGCGCCGCCTCGACGCGGCGCCGATCCCCGCCGGGCCGCTCACCCGAGGGCTGGGCCGCGTCTTCGCGCGCGCGGCGCCCACCCCGGCGGGCCGGGTCCGCCACGATCTCTACCTCTCGGTGCAAGGCGACGCCGTGCCGCTGCTCCGGTTCGCCGCCTCGTACGACGGCGATTCGTTCGCGCTCGGAGAAGCGCCGGTGCTCGCCCCGCCCGCCGCTCGCGGCCCCGCCGCGGCCCCCTACGGGGCGGGCGTGCTCCTCCTCTTCGTCGCGCGCGGCCCCGGCGGCACCGACGCCATCGCCGCCGCGCTCTCGCCGTAGAGCTTGTCGATGGCCTGGGCCAGGCCGGCGGCGTGCGCCTTGCGAAAGGCGACGCACAGGCGCATCTCCTCCAGTTTCTGCGCATGCTCGCGCGGCCCTCCACGCGCGCGGGTGGTGCGCGGCTTGAAGAAGGCTTCGACCTCGGAGACCCTGGACTCGTCGCACAGCGCCGCGCCGTACCTGGTGAAGCCGGCTGTCCAGTCGGGCGGCAGCCGGCCGGTGAGCGCGTCGAAATTGGCCCGCACGAACTGGTAGGCCAGCTCGCGGTTGTGCGGCTCCACCGACGCTGCCCAGACGACGGCGATGGAATCGCGCGCGTCGAGGCCCGCATGCAGCGCCAGGGCCAGCGCCTCGCCGGCCAGCAGCGGGTCGCGGAACCTGCCCAGGGCGAGGAGCAGCCGCCGCCGGTCCTCGCGCTCCTTGGCGCCCAGCGCCGCCGCCCGAAAAGAATCGAAGAGGGCCCGGTCGCCTCCGACCGCGGCCAGCATCAGCGACACCCCCGCCACGTCGGCCGGGACGGAACGCGGATCAGCCAGCCACGCCTGGGCGCGCTTTCGCCCCTCGGCGCGCAGCGCGGGATCCTCGCCCCGGTCGCCGAGCAACGCGAGGAGCCGGGGGCGCAGCAGCGCGGCCGGCTCGGGTTCGCCGGGCTTGGGGTCCCAGCCCAGCTCCGCCAGCCTGGGGCCGAACCAGGCCCGCAGGAGCGCGGCGTACTTGGGGCGCCGCTCCTCGCCGACCAGCCGTGCGCCATTGATGGAATCGAGGATGCTGATGGCGCTGGACACCACGTGCCAGCTCGCATCGCGAGCCAGGGTCGGCATCAGCTCCAGCGCACGGCCCAGCGGCAGGCGCCCCGCGCTGGCCAGCGCCGCCGTCTCCAGCGCCAGCCCCAGCCGCTCCGCGGCGGAGAGCGAGGGCACCGCCATCAACCGGGTGAGCATCTCGGCGCCGGGATCGGCGCGGTAGTACCCGGCCATGCCGTCGTTGGGGAGGACCCAGTCGGGGCAGCCATCGCCCAGATCGAGTGCACCCTTCGCCTCGCCGAGCAGCGCGCAGGATCGCGACTCGACCCCGCCCCGGCCGGCGCGCACGCAGACCGGGAGCCGCCAGCTCTGGCCGGCCTTCCCCTCGGATCCCAGCGGCAGGTAGCGCTCTTGCTCCAGCTCCAGACGCGCCTTCCCGCCCTGGCAGCGGAGCGCGACGGTCAGGAGCGGCGCCCCGCTCTGTTCGAGGAAGCTGGAGAATGCCCCGGCAAGCTCCGGCTTGCCGCCCTCGGCGGCGACGGCGCCGAGGAAGTCGGCGGCGGTGGCGTTGCCGTGCGCGTGCTCGCGCATGTAACGGCGCACTCCGGTGCGGAACGCCTCCGGGCCCACCCAGCGCTCGAACATGGCGATCACCGACTCCCCCTTGGAGTACGTGACGGTGTCGAAAGCGTTGTGGATGTCGTGTTCGGTCTCGATCGGCTGGCGGATGCGCCGGGCGCTGCCGAGCGAATCCGCCTTCAGCGCGAAGGAGCGGGCCGTCACCCGTTCCTCCACCTCGCCCCACTGGGGGTAGAGCTTCTCCATCGTCTTCGATGCCACCCAGGAGGCGAAGGCCTCGTTGAGCCAGATGTCGTCCCACCAGGCGGTGGTGACGAGATTGCCGAACCACATGTGCGCCAGCTCGTGCGCCGTCGTGCTCAAGAAGCTGCTACGGAAGCTCGCGCTCAGCATACCTGGGCGGGCCAGGAGCGAACCCGCGCCGTAGGTGACGAGCCCGACGTTCTCCATCGCGCCGCCGCCGATGGGGCGGGCGATGAGATCGAGCTTCTCGTACGGATGGGGTGACCCGAAGTACTCCTCCAACGCGGCGAGGATGCGCGGCGTGTGCTCGACGGCCCAGGCGGCGCGATCGAGCTGGCCCTTGCCGGCGATGACGCCGATGGGCGTGTGCCCGACGTTGCCCGCGTCGGCGCGCTCGAACTCACCCACTGCGAACGCCACCAGGTAGCTGGGCAAGGGCCTGGTGCGTGCGAAGCGGACGGCGCGCATCCCGCCGGGGCGCCTTTCCCCGGCCTCGACCGGCGTGTTGCCATACGCGCTCAGCGCCTCGGGCACCACCAGCGTGACCTGCCAGGGCACCTTGAACGACGGTTCGTCAAAGCAGGGGAAGGCCCGCCGTGCGTCCACGGGCTCGAACTGCGTGAACACCGCCCAGCGATCCGCCGCGCGCTGCCGGTAGATCCCGCGGCTCTCGTGGCTGGCGATGGGGCCGGAGTATTCGATGCGCAGCGTGGCCGCGCCGGCGGGCAGCGGCGGCTCGAAGACCAGCCCCAGGTATCCTTTGGGCGCCGAAGGCACGATGCGCGCCGCCCGATCTCCGGCGGCCGCCTTCGACAAATCGAGCCCGTCTCCGTGGAGCCACAGCACCGGCAGCGGACGGCGCGCCTCGATCTCGATCTCGGCGGCGCCGGTGAAGGTCTCCTGCGCCGGATCGATGCGCAGCTCCAGCGACTGCCGCACCGGGCGCGCCGCATCGGAGAGCCGCAGCGCGGGCGGCGCCTGGTCGCGGGGCGCGGCGGGGCGGCCGTTGACGCAGCCCACTGCGAGCAGGACGAAGAGCCTCTTCATCGGCCCGCCTCCTTGGCGACCCGCTTGCGGAGCGGCGTCTCATCGGGGAATGGCACGCTGGCGATGCGCGCGAAGCCGCGAACCGTTGCCAGATCGCCGACCGTTCTTTCGCTCAGCACCGTGCCCAACGCGACCAGGGCGGCCAGCATCGGCCGGCACAGTAGCAGAACATCAGGCCCAGAACGCGAGGCGGACGGCCAGCGCGCCGCCCTCCGCCACCAGCGCGGCCGACGCGCCGGCCCCGGCGGGCAACGCGCGCAGCCAGAAGCGGCGCCCGTCCACCTCGATGCGGCCCTGGTCCGGCGAATCCCAGACCGTCTCGAAGTCGCCGAGCGGAACGGTGATGCCGTCGCCGGTGGCCTTGAGGAAAGCCTCCTTGGCCGTCCAGGTCTCGAAGAAGAGCCGCGGGCCGGGGGCCGCGAAGTAGCGGGCCTGCTCGCCCCGGGCGAAGAAACGGCGCGCGATGCCGTCGAAGGAGCGGTCGCGGTGCACCTCGACGTCGATGCCCAGCTCGCGGCCCAGGGAGAGCGCGACCATGCCCAGGCCGCCGGAGTTGGAGAAGTTGAAGGCGATGCCGCCGCCGCCCAGCGCAGGCTTGCCGTGCGGGCCGTACGCGAACCGCAGCGAGGCCGGGTCCACGCCCAGCGCGGCCCCGAGGATCTGCCGGAGCTGGCCGCGGCCGGCGGCGAAGCGGGCGCGATGCTCGTCGGCGATGAATCGATCGGCCCGCGCCACCTCGTCGGGGGAGAGCAGCGCGCGCAGCGGCCCGGGCGCAGCGTCGAGGTCCACCGCCACCACCAGCGCCTCGCCGGGCGCGGGCACGGGACGCGATCGGAGCCGGGGCCAGTCGGGCAGCATCGCCGCAGTTGTAGAATGCCGCGCCGTGCGGGTCATCCTGCCGGTCCTGGTGCTGGCCGCCGGCTGCGGCGGCGCGGCGGTCCCCGAGAGGCCCGTCGCCTCGGTCGTCATCGACGGCGCGCAAGGCGGGCCGCTCACCAGCATCGGCGAAGAGCGGCAGCTCATGGCGCGCCCGCTCGACGCCGCCGGCCGGGCGGTGGCGGCGCGGGTGACCTGGGTGTCGAGCAATCCCCGCGCCGTCGCCATCGATGCCGACGGCCTCGCCACCGCGGCCGGGAACGGCGACGCCAGCGTCGGCGCCTTCGCCGGGGGCGCGCTGGGCAGCGTGCTGCTCTCGGTGCGCCAGTCCGCGGCGGCGCTGGTGGTGGAGCCGGCCCGCGCCGCGATCGAGGTCGGGGAGATCGCCGCGTTCTCGGTGCGCGCCTCCGACCCGCGCGGGAACCCGGCCGACGTCTCCGGCCTGAGATGGTCGAGCGGCGACCCGGCCATCGCGTCGATCGATTCCCGCGGCCTCGCTACGGGCAAGGCTCCCGGCGTCACCGTGGTGTCAGCCGCCGCCGAGGGCCGCGCGGCATCCGCCGAGCTGCGCGTGGTCCCCGCCAAGGTGGCCTCGGTGCGCATCGAACCCGCCTCCGCCACGGCGCTGGCCAGCCTGGGCGACACGCTGCAGCTCACCGCCGTGGCCCTCGACGCGCGCGGGGGGCCCCTGTCGGGCTTCGCCTTCACCTGGTCGTCGAGCGACGGCGCGGTGGCCGCCGTCGACGGCGCGGGGCTGGTGACGGCCAAGGCCAACGGGAACGCCGTCGTCTCCGCCAGCACCGAGGGCAAGAGCGGCGAGATCGCGATCGCCGTGCGGCAGGTGGTGCGCGCGGTCGACGTGGCGCCGCCCGAGGTCACGCTGCGCCCCGGCCGCACGCAGGCGTTCACCGCCGCCGCCCTCGACGGGCGCGGCAACGCCGTGGCCGGAGCGCCCCCGCCCGTGTGGTCGTCGAGCGACGAAACCGTGGTCAAGGTTGCGGCCGACGGAGTGGCCACCGCGCAGGCCGTGACCGCGGCCAGCGCCGCCTCGGTCTTCGCCCGCATCGGCGGCGCGGTGGGATCGGCGCAGATGACCGTCGACCCGGCGGCGCCCGACATCGCGACCATCGAGGTCTCGGGAGCGGGGACGCTGCACAGCCTGGGCGAGACGCTGGCGCTCACCGCCACCGCGCGCGACGCGCTGGGGGCGGAGCTGCCGGGCGTGGCCTTCACCTGGTCGAGCGACGCGCCCGCCGTCGCCACCGTCAGTCCCGCCGGCGTCGTCACCGCGGTGGCCAACGGCACCGCCCCGATCCGCGCCCGCGCCGGCGGCAAGGACGGCACCGCCGACGTCGTGGTGGCGCAAGTGGTGGCCTCGGTGTCGGTGGCCACGCACGCGCCCGGCGCCTCGACCACGCTGGCCAGCCTGGGCGACACGCTGCAACTCGACGGCAAGGCGCTCGACGCGCGAGGCAACGCGGTGGCGGGCGCGGCGCTGGGCTGGACATCGAGCGATGGCGCCGTCGCCACCGTCAGCGCCGCCGGCCTGGTCAGCGCAGCGAGGAACGGCACCGCGCGCGTCACGGCGCGTGCGGCGTCGCTCGCTGAGGGATTTCTCGACGTCACCGTGCAACAGGTCGTCGCGTCCGTGGCGGTGACCTCCCCGGCCGCGCCCCTGCTCGCCAGCCTGGGCGAGGCGCTGCAGCTCGCGGCGGCAGGCAAGGATGCCCGCGGCAACACGGTGGCGGCGGCGACCAGCTTCGCCTGGAGGTCGGACGACGCGGCGGTGGTCTCCGTCGATTCGACTGGGCTCGCCCTGGCGAAGAAGAACGGCAGCACGCTCTTGCGCGCGAAGTTCACCGGCAACGACGTCGAGGGCGCGCTCTTGGTGACGGTGGCGCAGGCGGCGGTCTCGGTCGAAGTGTCGGCGGCCTCCTCCGGCACTCCCAGCCTGGGCGCCTTCGTCGATCTCGCGGCGGTGGCCAAGGACGCGGGCGGCAGCGCGGTGCCCGGCGTGGGCTTCGCCTGGTCGGCGGAGACGGCGGGCGTGGTCACGCTCGTGCCCACCGCCGACACGGCGGGCTGCCGCGCCACCGCCGTGGCCAACGGCACCACCAAGGTCCACGCGAAGACGGCGGCCAACGTCGACGGCTTCAAGGAGCTGACGGTGGCCCAGGTGGCCACGCAGATCGCGGTGCTGGCGCCGGGCGGGTCGCAGCTCGGCTCGTACGGCGCATCGCTCACGGTCACGGCGGTGGCGAGGGACGCCAACGGCAACCCGGCGCCCGCGCCGAGCAGCTTCACGTGGAGCGCCGACGACCCCACCATCGTCGACGTCGCGGCCGCCCCGGACGGCGCCAGCGCCACGGTGACGGCGAAGAAGAACGGGAGCACGCTGGTCCACGCGACGGCCCCGGGGCTGGACGGGCCGCTGGGCGTCACGGTCCGCCAGGTGGCGGCGACCGTCACCGTCTCGGCTGGGGGGGCGTCGACCACCCTGACCAGCCTGGGGGAGACGCTCCCGCTCACGGCCACCGCGCGCGACGCCAACGCCAACGTCATCGACGACGCGGCGTTCACCTGGAGCTCGGACGACGAGGCGAAGGCCACGGTCGGGATGTCCAGCGGCGTGGTGACCGCCGTGGCCAACGGCTCGACCACCATCCGGGCCCACGCCGATTCGATCGACGGCCCGCTCGGCGTCACCGTCGCGCAGGCGGTGGCGTCGATCGCGGTGACGCCCGACCCCGCGGTGGTGACGAGCGGCAAGACGCGAAGCCTTTTCGCCTCGGCCAAGGATGGGCGCAACAACCCCATGTCGGGGGTGACCTTTTCCTGGCTGAGCGCCAGTTCGAGCCTGACCGTCAACTCCAGCAGCGGCGTCATCTCCGGCACCACCACGTTCGGCACCGGCCCCGTCGAGGTGAGCGCCTCGGCGGAGAGCAAGTCGGGAGTGACGCAGGCCTTCGTGGCCGTCTACGCCCCGTGGACGTTCGGCAGCGCGGCCCCGGCCAACAACCAGCAGATCCGCGTCAACCAGGGTCAGTGGGTGGTGCTCCAGAACGACGGCTCGCCGCACACGTTGATCTCCGACACCGGGCTCTTCTCCTCGGACTTCATGAGCGGCGGTGTCGACTCACAGCCGATGCAATTCACCCTCGCCCCGGGGAGCTATCCGGTCCACTGCGGCGTCCACGGCGCCGCCGCCATGAAGGGCACGCTCATCGTCCAGTGAGTTGCCCCACGTCTTCCAGCCGCACGCCGCGGCCCGCGCGAAGGCTGGCGCGCGCCTTCTCGACCCGGGCCAGGAACCGCGGATCGTTCTCGAGGCGGTAGTCGAACCAGTCCTCCTCCGACGCAAAGCCGATGAGGACGCCGGCCGGCTTCCCGTGGCGCGTGATCACGACTTCCCGCTCCTCGGCTTCCCTCAGATATCGAGAGAGGTCGTCCTTGACCTCGGAGAGGGGCACTTCCTTCACTCGGCGCCTCCGAACTGAGCGAGCCATGATTCAGCCTCCGACTTCTTCACGATGGCGAGCACTTCGACCGTATCGCCGCTGACGTCGTAGAAGACGCGGATCTCGCCGACGCGCAGCCGGTACTGCGGACGAGAGAGCCCGCGCAACCGCTTGATGCGGCTCCTGCTCACGCTCTCCGGCGCATGCCGCAAGTGCTCCTCGATGGCGCGGCGTGCGACCGTCCTGACGTTTGCCTTCAAGGAGCGCAAGTCTGCGACCGCCTCCGGGGCAAGAAGGATCGCGAACCTCATTCTGGCCAGAATATAGCCAGATTGTCCGGAGGGCGCAACGTGCCCGACGGCGCCTACTCCTCGTCGGCGTACGGATCGCGGCGCGGCTGCACCCCGGCCGGCGCGCCGCCGGTCAGGACGCGGAGCAGCTTCAGCGTCCCCACCCCGTCGCTCTCCGCCACCGCCAGCACGCGGCCGTCGGGATCGACCAGCCGCACCTTCCGGCCCCGCGGGAACGGCGGCGCGCGCAGCCGCGACAGGTCGGCCGGCCCCGGCGTGTGGCCGTGCGCGACGCGCCGGGCGAGCTGGAGGTCGAGGCGCAGCTCGGCCAGCCCGTCGAGCGCGCGGGAGATCGGCTGGACCCAGCGGGCCAGCTCGTCGCGGCGCCCTTCCTTCACCAGCGCCATCAAGACGTCGAGCCCGACCGATTCCTCGATGCCGAAGGGCCCGACGCGGACGCGCCGCAGCTCGTGCAGGTGTCCGCCGCAGCCCAGCTTCTCGCCCAGGTCGTGGGCCAGCGTGCGCAGGTACGTTCCCTTCGAGCAGCGGACGAAGATCCCGACGTCGGGCGGCGCGAACGACGTCGCCTTCGCCTCGTCGACGTTGACCTGGCGCGCCTCGCGCTCCACTTCTTCGCCGGCGCGGGCCAGCTCGTAGAGCCTGCGCCCCTCGACCTTGCGGGCGGAGAACATGGGCGGCGTCTGCTCGATGAGCCCGACGAACCCGGCCAGCGCCGCCTCGACCTGCTCGCGCGTGACGGCGACCGGCCGCGTCCGCAAGAGCTTCCCCGCCGAGTCCTGCGTGTCGGTGGTCTCGCCCAGCCGCACCACCGCCTCGTATTCCTTCTCGCCCTCGGCGACGTAGCCGGCCACCTTGGTGGCCTCGCCCACGCAGATGGGCAACACGCCCGTGGCGGTGGGATCGAGCGTGCCGGTGTGGCCGCACCGCTTCACCTTGAAGAGGCCCTTGACGCGCCGGACCACGTCGAACGAGGTGGGGCCCGAGGGCTTGTCGATGACGACGACGCCGGCCAGCTCGGCCTCAGCCATGGCCGGCGCGCGCCCCGCCCTCGAGCTCTTCGTCGATGGCTCCGCCGATGAGCGCGCGCACCTCGGGAAGGCCGCCGGGCACCGCGCAGCCCGCGGCGTTCCGGTGTCCGCCGCCGCCGAAGCGCTGGGCGATGGAGGCGACGTCGACCCGGCCGCGGCTGCGGAAGCTGACGCGCCACGGGTCGCCGGCCCGGGCGGGCTCGCGCAGGCAGGCCGCCACCTCGACGCCGTCGACCGAGCGGGCGAAGTTGATGAAGCCGTCGGTGAGATCGATCGGCGTGCCGGTGCGGACCAGCATCTCGTTCGTGATCGTGAGGGTGGCCAGCGGGCCCCGGACCTCGAGGGTCGCCAGCACCTCGGCGAGCAGCTTCATCCGCGCCACCGGCTGCTGCTCGTAGACCCGCACCGTCATCTCCCAGGGATCGACGCCCGCCTCGAGCAGCTCGGCGGCGATGCGCAGCGATTCCGGATCGGTGCTGGAGTAGCGGAAGCAGCCGGTGTCGGCCAGGATCGAGGCGTAGATGCACTCGGCGGCGTCGCGCGAGATGCCGTGCCCGAGCCCGCGGATGATCTTGTAGACGAGGATGCCGACGGCGGCGGCGTGCGGATCGACGTAGTTCACGTCGCCGAACGGCTCGGCGGTGACGTGGTGGTCGAGGTTGACCAGCACGCCGCGCCCCTCCGGCAGCGGCGGGAGCCGATCGGCCGCCCCGGCGTCGGTGGTGACGGTGGCGTCGAAGGCGGCCCCCTCGGGCAGCGCGCGCGCCACGCGGTCGGTG
>Ga0247727_10018973_pt1 | contig 10721 bp, 9 predicted proteins | sample WisWelCaveWW1625_FD_202498 | JGI IMG/M metagenome (GOLD analysis project Ga0247727, IMG submission 202498) | Biofilm microbial communities from Wishing Well Cave, Virginia, United States - WW16-25 | ecosystem: Environmental > Aquatic > Deep subsurface > Groundwater > Cave microbial mat | place...
CGACCGGCACGCAAATCGCCAGCGTGCCAATGCGCCAACCGTCCGGCGCGGCGCCGAGGTCGAACGTGATCACATCAGTTGCTGAAGCCTCCTGCAAAAAATCGCGATGCAAAACGCTGATGGTCGCAGCGTCGACGAAATGCACTTCGAGATTGATCAAACTGGTCGTCTGCCGACTCCAGAATTGATTCAAAATTTCGAGCAGCTGTTGTCGGTCACGTCTCGTCAGAGGGAACTGACGACGCCTTGACGGCGGTGTCGACCACCGGAGCCGCAGTTGTGGCGGGCGGTTCGGGAGGGATTGCCGCGGCGCTGTGGCGGCGGGAACTGGAATGCTGTCGGGTTTCCGCCGTAACGGAATTGGCGCGGCGCGGCGGCCGGGGGCGATTGGGGCCTGGCGTCGGCTCGTCAGTTTTCGCGTTCTCACCGGCATTTTTTTGTTCTTCCGGATACTGGGTGCGGCCATGAAAAATTCCTGTCAGCGTTCGGATGAAACTTTCTTTAATCAAATTCAAATCGCGCAGCGTCAGCGGGCATTCGTCCAACTCGCCTTTTTTAAAACGTTCTTCGACGATGCCGTTGACCATATTGCGCAAGCGGCTGATGGAAGGATCGCGCAGTGACCGGCACGCGGCCTCGACGGCGTCCGCCAACATGACGATGCCCGTTTCTTCGCTCTGTGGCTTCGGGCCGGGATAACGAAAATCGGATTCCTGCACTTCCGAGTCGCCGTTTTTCTCCAGCGCTTTTTTATAAAAATAAGAAACGACATTGGTGCCGTGATGCTCGGGAATAAAATCACGCACTTCCCGAGGAATATTATGTTCCTCGGCGATTTCGAGGCCGCGCTTCACGTGATTGATGATCACCAGCAGGCTCATGTTGGGCGTCAATTTCTCGTGCGGATTTTTGCCGCCGCGCTGATTCTCGGCGAAATACTCCGCCATTTCCGTTTTGCCGATGTCGTGATAATACGCGCCGACCCTAGCCAGCAGCGAATTAGCGCCGATCGCTTCGGCCGCGGCTTCGGACAGCGTGCCGACGACGATACTGTGATGATAAGTCCCCGGGGCCTGCAGGGCCAGCTCGCGCAACAGCGGCCGATTCAACGCCGAGAGCTCGAGCAAGGTCGCGTCGGTGGTGAGATCGAAGAGATATTCAAAAATGACCATCAGCCCGTAAGTGAAAATCGGGCACAACAACGCATTCAGCAAAATGCCGTCGCGCAGATTCAACAGCACCTGCGGCAACGGCGTAAAGCGGAGAAAGGCCGTCGCGGCGATGGTGACGACGTAACCGGCGGCGAGCAGAAGGATCGCCTTGAAAACCCAGATGCGCGAGCGCACGCGGCGCACGGCTAAAATGGCGAAAAAGCCTGTAATGAGCGTCGTGAAAATGGCGTTGAACTCATAGCCGCGCATGCCGCCGAGTATGATCCCCAGCGCCACCGTGCCGACGAACGCCGTCGACGCGTCGAAAAAAAGCGTCAGCAGCATCGCCGCCATGGCGACGGGAATCAAATATTCGGAAAGACCGATAACATGGATTAAATAAGATATAAAAATAACCAGAAGCAAAATAATATAAATCAACAAAACCCGCTGCAGATCCTGATAAATCTGCGGGCGGGAAATGAACAGAAACATGCCGATGAGGCCGACGACGATGAGCAGAATCGTGACGCGCCCGAAAAGCGGCAGGAACCGGCGGAAACCGCCCGCCGAAACTCGGCGCCTGGCCATTTCCGCCATCAAGGAATTGAGCTTTTGCAAATGCTCCGGCGTGACTTTGTCGTAGCTCTCGATGATGCGCTCGCGGGCCAGAACCGTGCCCCGGGCCCGCGGCACTTTCTCCCCGGCCTCTTTCAGGCGCTGCTGCGTTTCACGCTCGTCATAAAAAAGATTGGGTTGCAGAAAACAGGCGAGAATCTGATAGCCGAGGTTGACGGCGGTATCGTTCAGGTTGGGAACTTCGCGCAGTTTTTGCAGGGCGATGGCCTTGGCCCCTTCCACGCCGGCGAACGGCTCGAGATTTTCCACCATTTCGGTCGCCCCCGCGCGAATGGAAATTTTCTGCGCGTAAGCCGGCAGGGCGCCGCGTTCGAGACTCAAAATGCCGACGGCGAAAAGATCGCGGGCAATACGTTGCAATTGCGCCGCATAATTCTGAAATTTCAACGGCCGGGGTGAGCGAAAAAAGCCGTTCAGCAAAAAGCGCAGCCCGTCTTCCGACATCACCATCGGCAGTTGCGTCGAAAAAAAATCGCGCAACCGGCGCAGCTTCAGCGAATCCGGCGCCAGCATTTCGATATGTTGCTCGAGGCCGGCAAGAAAATTCGCGAGCGCCTGCAATTGCCGCGCTTCCACGCTGTCGGCGCGAACAAAAACCGGCGGCACGCTTTCGCGCGCGGCGCGCACATCACGGTTGTATTCTTCCGGCGTTTTGTCGATGGAGAAAGTAAACGGCGCGATGATCTGCTCCCCTTCGTAAATTTCCCCTTCCCGCAAATCGGCAAAGCGATAAGATTTTCCGGTCGGAAAAAAGAACAATCCCGCCAACACGAAAGCGGCAGCAATCAGAAACTGCGCCCGGTGTTGCGGCCAGAAATCCGCCGAACGGGAGCGCTCGGCCGGGCTTTTCTTCGGGAGAATTTTGGCGAGCCGCTTAACGATCGGCCATTTCAAAAAACCGTCAAACCATCGCCGTCGCGCATCCATAAAGCTCACGGGCTGTAATGATCATATGCCTTGATAATATCGCGGACCAGTTTGTGCCGAACCACGTCATGATCGGTGAGATAAATGAAGCCGATGCCGTCGACGCCCTGCAAAATTTCACGCACCTGCACGAGTCCCGATTGCGCAGGGCTCGGCAAATCGGTCTGGGTGATGTCGCCGGTCACGATGGCTTTGGAATTGACGCCCAGCCGAGTGAGAAACATTTTCATCTGGCCGGGTGTGGTGTTCTGCGCTTCGTCGAGAATGACGAAGGCGTTGTTCAGCGTGCGGCCGCGCATGTAGGCCAGCGGCACGATCTCGATCACCTGCGTTTCGAGATAGCGCCGCAATTTATCGACGGGAATCATGTCGTGCAACGCGTCGTACAGCGGGCGCAGATACGGATCGATTTTCTCTTTTAAATCACCGGGCAAAAAACCGAGACTTTCGCCGGCCTCGACCGCGGGACGCGCCAGCACGATGCGATCCATTTGGCGATCGCGCAAATGCGCCACGGCAATCGCCACCGCAAGATAAGTTTTGCCGGTTCCCGCCGGGCCAATCACAAAAACAATATCATTCTTTATGGCCGCGTTATAAAATTCTACTTGCCCTTCGGTCTTCGGCTTGATCGCGGCACTTTTGGTGTAAACAATCACCGGGCGGGAATTTTGTGCTCCACCGGCAGAGGCGCTTTCGGCCCCGGCATTTTTATTGCCGTTGCCGCGTTTCACCACGTTGATCACGGCCTCAACGTCGGCGTGGCGCAGTTCCTCGTTGCGATTCAGCACGAGAATCAATTCCGTAAACAGGCGTTCGAGCTGGCGCAATTCCGGCTCGGGTCCGTGCAAAATAATTTCATGGCCGCGCACGGTAATGCGCGCCGTGAAATTTTTCTGAATTTCTTTCAGGTATTGATCGCCCGGTCCGAGCAATTGCAACGAATCGACGCCGCGCAGCGAGAGGCGGCGTTCCGGCGCCGTTGCTTCCGTGGGGTTAACGGCAAGACGTTCTTCCTTCCCTTCCTCCTGAGCCTGTTCTGCGTGAAATGTCTGTCCCAAAAAATTTAACCTCGCAAGTAAAGTTAAAAGAGACGCGCTGTTAATCAAAACTTAATCCCAAGCCGGCAAACCACCCAAAAAGACAAAAGCCCCGCCCTCCAAAAAATATTTTGAGGAAGCGCGGGGCATAAAATCACATTTTAAAGTGTGAGGTTATTTCGGCATCCTCAACACGGTGTAGGGGTAGAGCCGGCTGCGGTCTTCGCCAATAATATCTTTATTGGCTTCGTAAATCTTCATCCAGCTCATCGAGTCGCCCATCATCTTCGAGATTCTGCGGAGCGAATCGCCCTTTTTCACCAGATATTCATCCGGCCCGACTTCCCGCTGGATTTTCAAATTCCAGTTCGGGTAAATCAAATCCGGATTTTTGATCATCTCGCGATTGTACGAATAAATCCGATACCACTGATACGGATCGCCGTAAATATCCTGTTTCTTCGAGATCCGCCACAGGTAATCGCCTTTGACGACCGTATATTGATCATACACGGCTTTGGGCATGCGGGAGCGCAACTGCGTCATTTTGCCTTCGACAGTCGCGATCCAATCCTGCATCTCCGTGAGCTTCGAGATATTGCTCTTTTTCAGCTCATCAAGACGCGCCTGCAATTGGTCCAACTCGGCGCGGCGCCTGAACAACTCTTCCGGCGACAGCGCCATCAGTCCGTCAATGTCAGTCTCGAGCTGGCGAATTTGATTGCGATAGGCTTCGACGCCAGCGCGATCGGTGCCGACCAGGGTATAAATCTCATCCCAGGTCTGTGCCGTTTGCTGCTCGGTGCTGGCGGACTCCTGCTGCAATTGCGCGATTTCAGCATCAAGCTTCGCGAGTTCTGCTTTCGCGTCGGCTTCACGCTTTTGCGCGGCAGCCAACTCGGTGGCATACTCTTGCATGGACATCTTTTTTTCCTGCGCGACGGCGGGCGCGACGAGCGCCAGGCTCAACAAGCCGATGACCAGGGCAAGAAAAATCTTCGTGGAAATTTTCATTTCTTTCCCTCAACGGATGAAGTGATTAAGTTCGTTTTCCTCCGGCAGCCCAAGTTGATTAGAGGTTACAGCGAACGATCAGACGGCTGCCTGCGGAGGCGTGTTCGGTTTAGTGATGCACGAATTAATTGCCGCTCATCCGTGCCGAAACCGCGGCTTTCTCCGCCTGCGCTTTTTGCAGCGCGGCTTTTTTCTCCTGCAATTGCTTCAACAACGCATCGCGCTCGGCGCGTTTTTGCGTTACCTGTGTTTCGGCGGCTGCCGCGGCTTGTCTCGCCTCCTCAAGAGCCTGCAATTCTTCTTTGTTGGGATGCTTCGTGCACGCTACTAAGGAGAGGGAAGCCAACATGCAGATCGCCATGCCTTTGGCTAGATAAGACTTCATTTTTTCCCTCATGAATTTTTGCCTCCTTGTTTCTGAAACGTTATGTCCCATAGGACGGGACGAGTCAGTTATTTACACGCTCAACATGCCTGCACCCTCCACAAATTTTGCTACAAAAACGTCACAATATTGTGGCAATTCGTTGCCAATGCAACTGGTCTCAGTATATAAAAAAAATAACAGATTGTCAAGCGAAAAATCGGATTTTTCAAAAGTCGGCGCACACGGCGCTCACCCGGCCAACGCGGCAATTTGCTCGCGGTTTTCGTGGATCAACTGCCGTTGCTCCGGCCAGAAAAGCTCGGGCATCTCCTCCAGCAAAAACCATTTGGCTTTGTAGCGATCTTCCGTCGGCTTCGCGTCGATCTGTTTGGTGGTGAATAAAAAATAATGCGTGCGCTTCCAGTGGCGTTTGGAAAAATCCAAACGTTCTTTTACGCCGAGCGGCGCGATGAGCTTGAGCCGGGTAAATCCCGCTTCTTCTTCGATCTCGCGGCGCGCGGCCCGTTCTAAAGTTTCGCCGTCTTCGACATGGCCTTTGGGCAAAACATATTTCGACCGGCCGCGTTGCCCGACCACCGCAATATAAACCTGCTTCTTTTCTATACGTGCCACCACGCCGCCGGCGGAAAGATGTTCCGGCACTCCGGGCGGGCGTTTGTACCAGGTGTGGTCAATTTTCGATTTGCGGAAAAAATTGGAGAGCAAAAGATTTTTCATCCTCATTTTATCTATTGTCATTCTGCCGTGTCGCAAACTGCGCCTGCATAAATTTCATCCACGCCGTGCGATCCAGTTTTTCAACAATAAAACAGCGCTGCCTCGCCTGTGACCGAATATAAACAGAGCATTTCAAAAAAGCAATAGCGCTCACACAATAAAACTGCAATTACATTTAATCGGTTTTAAACCTTGCCTTTCTTTGCTCTATTTGTTATCTTCACGTAAGTGTATCAATCCGGTGAATGTTTCACATAATCCGGTTTCACCATCAAACTCTGTTCATGCAATGGACGAAAAAATAAGCTTCAAACACGCCACCGACATTACGGAAACTTATAACGCGGTGAACCCCGAACTTCCGCTCGAACCCGGCGATCCACGCTATGTGGATTGTGCGCCGTGGCGTGGGAGCGAGCATGTCGTCAACATGATTGCGCAACGCATTATTCGGGCAGAGGGAACCGGGCCTGTCCAGTATTTAAAACAATTGCTGGCGGGCCACCGTGGCTGCGGCAAATCGACCGAGCTCCTGTTGTTGAAAGACCGTTTGGAAAAAGAGGGATATTTTGTCGTTTATTACGATGCCGCATTGGAAATCGACATGAACGATACGGACTATGCCGACCTCTTGCTGGCGACCATGCGGCAATTGGAGTTGCAAGTGCGCCAGAGTCCGCTTAAGTTAAAATTAGATGCGAGCCGTTTGGATGATTTGGCAATGCGGCTTGCCCGTGTCACGATCGAAAAAGAGGATCGCACCGAAGTTGAAACTGCGTTGGAAACGGAATTTCGCGTCGAGCCACAAATCCCGTTTTTCGCCAAGATGATGGCGGCGGTGCGGGGTTTTATCAAGGACAATACGACCTATAAAAAGCAACTGCGGGTTGAAATTCAGCAGCGTACTGCCCAGTTTCTTGATGATTTGAACGATCTGATGGACAAGCTCCAACAGCAACTCCGTGATCACGGTAAAAAGGCCTGGTGGTCCTTATTGCAGACCTCGTCAAATTGCTTTTGATTTTCAGTTTATTTTGGACAGTCAACCATAAAAATGTTCAAAAGACAGAAAAATGCAGGGCAGAAAAATGTTTACGGCCTGCTCGTTGCTCTACGGTGAGCATCGTTTTGATGATACCAAACTCCATTTTTCTGTCTTTCATTTTTCTGTCTTTGCTTTTGTTCAAGCCAACATAACATTGTCACAGACTTTCTGCCGCTATGACAATACCTCGGGATGGATTGCGACAAATATTCATGGTGAACAGATAGTTTTTGAAACTCATTTTGTCCAATTATTGAAGTTTTTCGCACCAAACCCTTGTCAAATGCGGTTCAAACAACAAATCCAGAAACCGACCTCGACGAGGTCTGTATTGACAGCCTCGATCGCGTCATTCCGCGTGCGCTCGACGACAAAGGTCAACGCACCAACCACAGCGCGATTTATTTGGAGCACGCCGATCATCTCAAAGCGCCCCATTGTCACATTATCTACACCGTCCCTATTTCAATTTATTTCAATGAAAAAAGCGTTGATAAATTATGTTTGGCTTCCGGCGGGCACATCCGCGACATGTTGCTCCTCGCGCGCTATGCGTGCGATTACAGTGCGGAGAAAATCACCCCGGTTGCAGTGGATAAAGCGATTAGCGCCTTGATCCGCCAATACGACCGGCTGGTTAAGGACGCGGATTTGCCCCGCTTGATCAAAGTTCACCGCGAAAAGCGCTTGCCGGGCGATCCTGAGTATTCGTTTTTACCATATCATTTGGTGGTTTTGGAATATCAGAATGCTGAACGCTGGGCGGATTTGCATCCGGCGGTTCAAGCCACCCGTAAATTCAAAGAGGCCTGGGAACATGAAGAACGCCAAGCTCGCAAAAAGAAAGCCGCAAAAGGCTCGCGCCAATCGAAGCGTTAAATCTCGCGATCTGCAGCTTCTTTCGCCGGAGGTTTGGCAAGCTCGTGAAGATGAGAGCGAAAATCTTTTGAGGCTGGAGCGTATGTTGACCCGTGCAGAAGGGTTCGTGTTGGCTTTTGCTCGAGTGAATGTTCCCACGCAACGCGCCGAGCTTGTCAAAGAAATGCGCCGTCGCGTTGAACGGCAAGGCATTGAGATTATCGAAATCGATTTGCAGGCGCCTGTGGGTGATTTCTTGAATGAGCTGCTCAGGCGGCTGGCGAAAGTGTATCTGACCAAATTGAAAAGCGAAACGCGCCAACTTGCCGTTGCTGAATCCGCGCCACGCTATGCGGTCTTCGTTTATGGCCTGGAACACTCCATTCCTTCATCCGAAACTTATCACCCCGCGCTTGCCGTCATCAACTATAAGCGCGAAAATTTTCGCCAGCATCTTGCTGCGCCACTCGTCATCTGGGTGCCGGAGTATGCGCTGCAAGCGATCATCGAAGGCGCGCCAGATTTTTGGGCATGGCGCAGCGGCGTGTTTGAATTCGTCGCGCCGCGAGCAGAGATTGAGAAAACGTGGTTGACTATTAAGCCTCAGCGCGGCCAAATCGAGCTCAGCAACATGACGCTGGAAGAAAAAAGAAAGCGAATTCACTTGCTCTCCGGCCTGCTGGCAGAATATGAAACCAGAGAAAATGCGGACACACCTGAGATTGAGGCGATCCGTTTTGATTTATTGGATCGGCTGGGAAAACTTTATCATTTTTTAGGTGATTATCAGCACGCGCTTGATTTTTTCCAACGCGCGTTTAAAATCGCTGAGAAATCAAACTATCAAAAAGGCGTTGCCAGTTCGCTGCATCAAATTGGCATGATTCATCAGGATCGTGGGGATTATTCGACAGCATTGACCGATTATGTAGAAGCGTTGAAAATATTTGAAGCGCTTAGCGACAGTGCTAATGTGGCCGTTTCGCTCTATCAAATTGGTACTATTTATCATCTCCAAGGCAAGTATGATGCGGCACTCGCTGAGTATGAAAAGACGTTGAAGATATTTGAAGCGTTAGACAGCCGTGTTGGCGTAGCCCAATCTCTTCATCAAATCGGTATTATCCGTTATCTCAGCGGTGATTATGTGACGGCGCTGGCCGAATATGAGAAGTCAATGAAAATCAATGAAGAGCTCGGCGACCACGGGAGCGTGGCGCGTTCGTTTTATCAAATTGCTATGGTCCATCAGGCGCATGGAGATCATGTTGCGGCATTGACAGAGTATGAGAAATCGCTGAAGATTTTTGAAACACTTGGTGACCGCTTCGGCATGTCCAACTCGTTCCATCAAATTGGCAGAGTCCATCAGATTCGGGGAGACTATGTTGCAGCGTTGACCGAGTATAAAAAATCACTCAAGATTAAAGAGGAAATTGGCGATCGCGTTGGCGCAGCAAGCACACGCAGCCAAATTGGCAAACTATACATCGAAACAGCTCGCTACCATGAGGCATTCGAGCATTTACTTTTTACCCATACTGCTTTTATGGCATTGCAATCACCCAACGCAAAGGTTGCGGCCAACATAATTAAAGATCTCCGCGCCAAATGGGGCGCGGCAAATTTCGATGCGGCGTGGCGAGAAAAAACCGGTGAGGCGGCGCCGCAATGGCTTGCGCGTGACAATGTCAAAGATGAACAAACGCAAACTGATAAGTGAAATGAAGAAAAAAACCTGCTAAAATTACTTTGTCCGTTTTTGAGGAAAGGAACTCCGCGTGAAGCAAACCACCGGCGGCGAGATCGTCGCGCAGATGCTCGCGAACGAAGGCGTGGAAAAAGTTTTCGGCATCATCGACGGCACGTATTTCGGCCTGTATTCGAGCTTGAAAAAATTCGGCATCGAGCTCATCGCGTTATAACAAATGGCGCTCGCATAAGTGCAACCGACCTTGACAATTAAGTCGAATCTCCTTATCTTCTGCTATTCGGCTTTTCTTTTTAGATACAAGATAACGGCACTTGCAAAAATGAAATTGCAGGAGCCAATTTTTCATTAAGGCAAGATCAAGGATGGTTTACAATGGCGAGGGCATTTATCAGCTACAAAAATGGCGCAGAACCGGACGAAGGCCTGGCCGAATATTTCGCTCAAAACTTGATGCAAAAAAATCATCGGATTTTTATCGACAAAAAAATTGAAATCGGCCAGGAATGGCCGACTGTTATCAAACAGGAGCTGGAACAGGCTGAGGCTCTGATCGTTTTGCTTTCGGAGCACGCGATTACCAGTGAGATGATCATTGAAGAAGTGGCCATTGCTCATCAACTTAAGAAGCAGCGGGGAACGCCTATTATTCTTCCGGTTCGCCTAGCTTACATAGGCGATCTTCCGTATGATTTGGGAGCTATGTTGGGCCGAATACAGTATGCCTTCTGGGCGAAGGCCGGCGACGAAGTTAACATACTCGAACGCATGCACCAAGCGCTCGTCACCAATCAACCTTTTCAAGAAAAACCAACCGATCCTCAAAATGAACAAACGATCGCACTCGCGACCGACGGCAATGAAACCCAGCCTGATAAAAAGTTAATCTCCCCTCTGCCTGCATTTGATCCGCGATGGCTGGAAAAACTGGATTCCCCTGGAGGCGCCATACGTCTGCAATCGCCGTTTTATATAGAGCGTCAAGTTGACAAACGCACCAAAGATTTGATCCTGAAGGACGGCTTGACACTGCGCATAAAAGGCAGCCGCCAAATGGGCAAAAGCTCGATTCTCGCCCGTTTGTATCAGCATGCGCGTGACCAGCACCGGCCCGTTTTATATATCGATTTTCAGCGTTTTGACGATCAACATCTCCAGGACATTGAGATTTTTTTGCGCCATCTGGCTGAATTGATTGCGTATAAATTGCAGACAACTCGTTCGCCGGATC
>Ga0247727_10018974_pt1 | contig 10721 bp, 10 predicted proteins | sample WisWelCaveWW1625_FD_202498 | JGI IMG/M metagenome (GOLD analysis project Ga0247727, IMG submission 202498) | Biofilm microbial communities from Wishing Well Cave, Virginia, United States - WW16-25 | ecosystem: Environmental > Aquatic > Deep subsurface > Groundwater > Cave microbial mat | place...
GGCGCCGCCGGTGTCATCCCGCGCGCCGCCGGTGTCATCCCGCGCGCCGCCGGTGTCATCCCGAGCGCCGCCGGTGTCATCCCGCGCGCCGCCGGTGTCATCCCGAGCGCCGCCGGTGTCATCCCGAGCGCCGCCGGTGTCATCCCGCGCGCCGCCGGTGACATCCCGCGCGCCGCCGGTGTCATCCCGAGCGCCGCCGGTGTCATCCCGAGCGCCGCCGGTGTCATCCCGAGCGCCGCCGGTGTCATCCCGAGCGCCGCCGGTGTCATCCCGCGCGCAGTTGCGGGGGACCGCCAACGCCACGGCCGGACGCCCTTGGAGTACAATATCGGGTTGCACCTCGACACTCTCCGGGGCCCCTGGCGAACAGCGCTGCTGTGGGTGATGGTAGTGTCTCTGGGAGCCTCCACCGGGTGCCTGGTGCGCCGGCGGAAGCTGGAGCGACCCGCCCGCGCCGGGTTGGCCTGGCGCACCGCCACACTGGCGGAGCTCACCGAATCGCTGCGGCAGCGCTACGAGGCCATCGAAACCCTCAACGCCGTGGTGGACCTGGAACCCTCCATCCTGTCGACCGCCAAGGGCGAGATCGCCGACTACAAGGACGTCCGCGCCTACATCCTGTTGCGCAAGCCGGCGCAAATCCGCGTCGTGGCCCTTTATCCGGTGGTTCGGTCCACGGCCGTCGACATGGTTTCCGACGGCGAGAGCTTTCGCCTGCACCTGCCGGCCAAGAACCTGTTCCTGACAGGACGGAACCGTGTCGAGAAGCCCTCGCCGCGGAAGCTCGAGAACCTGCGGCCCCAGCACCTGCTGGAGGCCCTGCTGATCCGTCCGCCGGAGGGCGCCGAACAAGCCGTGATCGAGAACTGGAACGACGGCGGCACCCCCAGCTACCTGGTGCATATCATCGGGCCGAGCCGGGCGGGCCAGCCGCGCCTCAATCGCAAGGTCTGGTTCGACCGCGTGACCCTCGACATCAACCGCCAGCAGATCTTTGACGAAGGTGGCGAGTTGGTGAGCGACTCCCGCTACGCTGGCTGGGAGTCCGGCGGCAGGGCCGCCTCTTTCCCCAAGCAGATCGTCATCCGCAGGCCGCGCGACGAGTACGAACTGAGCATCCGCTTCCAGAAGATGACCTTGAACGAACCGATGGGCGAGGACCGCTTCGAGCTGAAGGAGCCGCCCGGGGTGAAGGTCCAGCGGGTGGAGGGCGACGGCGGTGGTTAATCGCCTGGTCTGGCAGAACGTTCTGCACCGCCCCGTCCGCACCTTGTTGAGCGTGGTGGCGGTCGGCGTCGAGATCACGCTCATCCTGACGGTGGTGGGGCTATCGAAGGGCATGCTGGAGGAATCGGCCCGGCGGACCCGCGGCGTCGGGGCTCACATCCTGATCCGGCCCTCCACCGCCCAGGCCGCCATGGGAATGAGCTCCGCTGATCTCAGCGAGAAGCTCGTGGGCTACTTCGCTTCGCTGCCGGAGGTCGACAAGGTCGCCGGCACCACCGTCCAGACCCAGTTGACCGCCAGCCTCCGCACCATCACCGGGGTGGACCTGGAGAGCTTCTCCCGGATGAGCGGCGGGCTGAAGTACCTCAGTGGCGGCCCCTTCGAGCAGCCGTTCGACGCCGTGGTCGACGAAGTCTACGCCCGGCAGAACAAGCTGCGGGTGGGGCAGCCGCTGGAGCTGTGGAACCGGACCTTTCGGGTGACCGGGATCGTGGAGCCCGGCAAGCTGTCGCGGGTGTTTGTTCCGATTGCCACCATGCAGGACCTGATGGGCTGGAAGGGCAAGCTCAGCCAGATCTACCTCCAGCTACGGCGGCCGGCAGAGACCGACGGGGTGGTCGCGGACCTCCAGCGGCGCCACCCCGGCCTCAACATCTACTCGGTCGAGGAGTTCACCTCCCTGATCTCCCTGAACAACCTCGACAGCCTCAAGATCTTCATCCGTGTGGTGGTCGGGCTGGCGGTGGTGATCGGGTTCCTGGTGGTGATGCTGTCGATGTACACCGCGATACTGGAGCGGACCCGCGAGATCGGGATCCTGAAATCGCTGGGGGCCTCGCAACTCTACATTGTGGGGATCGTGATCCGCGAAACCCTGCTGCTGGCGCTGCTGGGCATCGGCCTGGGGATCCTGCTGAGCTTCGGCGTCAAGGCCGCCATCGAGCGCACCTTTCCGATCCTGGTGGTGTCGCTCGACCGGGAGTGGTGGGGATGGGCGGGGCTGATCGCGGTGGGCGGGGCCCTGCTGGGGGCCCTGTATCCGGCGGCCCGCGCCGCCCGGCAGGACCCCATCGCAGCGCTGGCGTACGAGTAGATGATCGAGATCCGCGACCTCGTCAAGACCTACCGGCTAGGCCGGGTGGAGGTGCTGGCGCTGCGGGGCGTCAGCCTGTCGATCCAACCCGGCGAGTTTGTGGCTCTGGTGGGGCCCTCGGGGTCCGGGAAATCCACCCTGCTGCACGTGGTGGGGGGCCTGACGCCGCCCACCGCCGGGCAGGTCCGCATCGACGGCCTCGACCTAGCGGCCATGGGAGACGCCGCCCGGACCCGGCTGCGACAGCGCACCATCGGCTTCGTGTTTCAGAAGTTCAACCTGCTGCCGACCCTGACGGCCGCCGAAAACATCGCCATGGCGCGCCACATCGCCGGCCACCGCAACTATGATCGCGCCCACTTTGACCAGATTCTCGGCGTGCTGGGGATCGGCGACCGGCTAGGTCACAAGCCCTTTGCCCTCTCGGGCGGCGAGCAGCAGCGGGTGGCCATTGCCCGCGCCCTGGCCAACCAGCCCAAGATCCTGCTGGCCGACGAGCCCACCGGCAACCTGGATACCGAGAATTCCCAGGCGGTGCTGGAGATCCTGAAGGACCTCAACCGGCGGCTGGGCCAGACCACCCTCATGATCACTCACAACCCGGAGGCCGCCGATTGGTGCGCCCATCGCACGGTCCGCATGCGCGACGGGCGTCTGGTGGATCCATGAGCTCACCTGCCTCCGAGTACCTGGAAAGGGCCGCCGAGCTGGTGCGGCGGATCCAGCAAACCGAGCTGGAAGCCATCGGCCGGGCCGCCGATTGGTGCGCCGCCTCCATCCTGGGGGGGCGGCTGGCACATCTGTTCGGCTCCGGCCACTCCCGCGTGCCGGTCGAGGAGATGTTCCCGCGCTACGGCAGTTTTCCCGGCTTCCATCCCATCGTGGAGCTGTCGCTGACTTACCACAACCAGGTGGTGGGCGCCAACGGCCAGCGCCAGGCCATGTTTCTGGAGCGGGTGGAAGGTCTGGCCGAGATCATCCTGTCGAACTTCGTCCTCGACCCGCGAGACACCGCGGTGCTGTTCTCGACCAGCGGCGCCGGCGCCGTGGTGGTCGACATGGCGCTGGCCTTCCGCCGGCGCTCCATCCGCACCGTGGCGGTCACCTCGCTGGAGCACGCCGCCGTCACGCCTTCGACGCATTCGTCGGGCCAGAGCCTCCACCAGGTTTGCGATCTGGTGATCGACAACGGGGCCCCGGCCGGCGACGCCATGGTGCGGGTTCCCGGCCTGGAGACGCCGGTGTCGCCGGGATCCACCATCGGGGCCTGCGCCGTCGTCAACGCCCTGAAGGCCGAGGTGGCGCGGCGGCTGGTAGAGGCCGGCCAGCCCCCACTGGTGCTTACCAGTGGATATTTCACCGGGGAGGCCCGGGCCAAGGAGCTGTTCGAGCAGGCCTACGACGATTACCGCCGCCGGGTGGGCGTGCTGTACCGGTAACACAGGCATTCCTGCCTGTCTTTCGCCGGGGTGGTCCGGGTTAGGATGGTAGCGATGCGCCGTTTCGCTTCGTTGCTGGCGATGTGCCTGGCGGCCGCTTGCAGCCGTCCGAGGGCGCCGGAGGCCACCGCTCTCCCGACCACGGCGGTGACGCTGCCCAACGGCAAGGTGATTCGCGCCGAGCTGGCCATTCAGCCAGCCGATAAAGAGCGCGGCCTGATGTTCCGAACCTCGCTGGAGCCGGATGGCGGCATGCTGTTCGTCTTTGAAGCTCCCCTCCCGCGCCGCTTCTGGATGTTCCAAACCCTCATCCCTCTCGATATTCTCTGGCTCGACGCCGGCCACGCCATCGTGCACATCTCTGCCAACACCCCCCCCTGCCGGGAGCAGCAAGCCGCCCGGTGCCCCGGCTACGAAGGCGAGCGTTGGGCGCAATACGTTCTGGAGCTGGCCGCCGGCGCGGCCGCCGCCAACGGTCTGAAGCTCGGCGACAAGCTTCAGTTCTGAAACGAGTGGGACAGGCAGGAATGCCTGTGCTACCTTGCTCCCATGACGGAACCCAAGCTCCGAGAGCTGCTGGCGGCGGTCGGACAAGGAAAGCTCAGCGTCGATCGGGCAGTGGACCGGTTGCGCCACCTGCCCTTCGAAGATCTCGGTTTCGCGAAGGTGGATCACCATCGCGCCCTGCGGCACGGGACGGCGGAGGTAATCCTGGCCGCCGGCAAGACGCCCCAGCAAGTCGTCGCCATAGCCCGCCGCATTCTCCGCGTGAGCCGGAATCTACTCATTACCCGCGCCAATCGGACTGTGTTCACCCAGGTTCGGAAACTGGCGCGGAGAGCGGAGTTCTTTCCCCTCTCGGGCGTCATCCGGGTGTGGGGTGACCGGGCCATCACCGGCAAAGGGACCATCGCGGTAGTATGCGCCGGCACCAGCGACATCCCGGTGGCCGAAGAGGCCGCCGTGACAGCCGAGGTGATGGGCAACCAGGTCGAGACCCTTTACGACGTCGGGGTGGCCGGCATCCACCGGCTCATGAACAACCGCGATCGCCTGCTGGCCGCCCGGGTGGTGGTTTGCGTGGCCGGAATGGAGGGCGCCCTGCCGAGCGTGGTCGGCGGCATGGTCTCGGCGCCGGTCATCGCCGTGCCCACCAGCGTGGGCTATGGCGCCAGCCTCCACGGCCTGGCGGCCCTGCTCGGCATGCTGACCAGCTGCGCCAGCAACGTCACCGTCGTGAACATTGACAACGGCTTCGGCGCCGGTTACGTCGCCAGCATGATCAACCGCCTGTAGGAGAACACTCGGATGAAACCATGGCTGCCAGTGCTGCTGGCCCTGGGCGCGCTCCGCGCCCAGACCAGTTTCGACTTCTATGCCCGGGGGCCCTACGATTCCAAGATTCCCAGGCCTGAGTCCGTCCTCGGCTACCCCATCGGCGAGCGTCATAGCTACCACCACCAGATGGAGGCCTACCTTCAGGCCCTGGCGGGGGCGACCCGGCGTGTCAAGGTCACGCCCTATGGCGCCTCCTACGAGGGCCGCAAGACTTACCTGGTCTTCATCAGCTCGGAGGAGAACATCGGCAGGCTGGAGGAGATCCGGACCGCCATCGCGCGTCTAAAGGATCCCCGCGCCCTGGAGGAGGCCGGCAGGAAGAAGATCGCCGCCTCCACTCCGGCTATCGCCTGGCTAAACTTCGCCAATGACGGCAACGAGTCAGCGGCCTTCGAGGCCGGCATGCAGATGGCCTACCAGCTGGCCGCCTCCGAAAGCGCGGAGGCCCGCCTGATCCGGCAGCGCCTGGTGACCATCGTCAACCCCGCCTACAACCCGGAGTCTCACGACCGCTTCGTCACCTGGTACAACGCCATCGTCCAGGGCAAGCGCGGCAATCCCGACCGCGCCGCCGCCGAGCACAGCGGCGACTGGCTGATGGACTCCAACGACAACCACTACCACATCGATCTCAACCGCGACGCCATCGCCCTGAGCCAGAAGGAGACCCGCGAGGCCGTAGTCCAGTTCCATCGCTGGAATCCACAGGTGTTCATCGACTTCCACGGCAACCCGCCGGTGTTCTTTTTCCCGCCGGTGGCCCTGCCGGTGAACCAGAACTTTCCCAAGTCCACGGCGTTTTGGGAAGAACTGGTGGGTAAGGCCATCGCCGCCGACTTCAGCAAGCAGGGCTGGAGCTTCATGAACCGCGAGGTGTTCGACCTGTTCTACCCGGGCTACCTGGACAGCTACCCGACTCTCAACGGCGCCACCGGCCTGACTTTCGAGACCGACGGCGGCGGCAGCCAGGGTTTGCAACTGGAGCGTCCCGACAAGACCCACTCGACGCTGAAAGGCGCCATCGCCAAGCACTTCACCGGCGGGCTGGCGGTGCTGCGCGCCACCGCCGAGAATAAGGACCGGCGGCTGGAAGACTACTACCTGTTCCGCAAGACGGGCATCGAGGAGGGCGACCGCGGTCCGGTGCGGCAATACGTGCTGGATCCCGGCCAGAACCCGGACCAATGCGCGGCGCTGGTCGCCCTGTTGATGAACCACCAGATCGAGGTCTACCGGTCGAAGGCCCAGTTCGTGGTCCCGCTGAACCAGCCGCAGAAGCGGCTGGCCCAGGCGCTGCTGGAGCCGGAGGCCACCCTCGACGAGGCTTTTCTGAAGGAAGAGAGGGCCAAACACGAGCGGAACGAGAAACTGGGGCGGCGGGCTGTCAAGGAGCGCCAAGCTTTCTACGACATCACCGCCTGGTCGCTGCCCTTCAGCTTCGGAGTGGAGGCCCGCGGAACCGAACAGCGCACCCCGCCGTCAGAGATGGAAAAGCTGGTCGCGCCGCCGGTTCCCAGCGGCGGGGTCGACGGCGGCCGCGCCACTTATGCCTACCTGATTCCGTACTCGAACTCCTCGCTGCCCCTGCTCGCCGCCCTGTTGCAGGAGGACTACAAGCTTCTGGTCGCCCGCGCCGGGTTCCGCCTCGGCAGCGACCAACTGCCCGCCGGCGCCTTCCTGGCCCGCGTGGAACGCAACCCGGAGAGCCTCCACAAGAGGATCGAAGAGTTGGCCAAGAAGCACGGCGTGCGGGTCCGGGGGGTGAACACCGCCTGGACCGACGCCGGCATCACGCTGGGTTCTCGCCAGATGGTGGACCTGAAGAAGCCCCGCGTAGCCATCGCCGCCTACGAGCCGACCAGCGGCCGGGCCTACGGCTTCCTGTGGTTTCTGTTCGAGCAGATGCTGGAGTATCCCTTCACCGCCATCCGCACCCGGCAGATCCGCGCCGCCGATCTGTCGAAGTATGAGGTAATCATCTTCACCGACGGCAGCGACTCCGGCTACCAGGAGGAGCTGGGGTCAGCCGGCGTGGCGCGCCTGAAGGCCTGGATCGAGGCCGGCGGCGTCTTTATCGGCATCAAGGGCGGCGCCGCCTTTGCCACCCGGCGCGGCGTCGAGTGGACCACCTCGCGCCTGGTCGGCCGCCGCGAGGACCCTCCCGCCGGTCCCTCCCAGCCCGGACCTCAGCAACCCGCCCCGCCCGCCAAAGACGCTCCACCTGAGAAGGAAGTCGACCGCACTCCGGGCGCCATGGTCCGGGCGGAGTTCAATACCGCCCACTTCCTGACCACCGGCTACGAGCCGTCGCAGGTCGTGATGCACAACTCCGACCTGATCTTTACCCCGAGCCGCGACGGCACCGCGGCGGTGTCCTACTCCAAGGAGAATCTGCGGCTCAGCGGCTTCGTCTGGCCGGAGACCGAGAAACGGCTGGCCGGCTCGCCCTACCTGATCGCGGAAAAGCTGGGCCGCGGCCACGTGCTGCTGTTTGCCGACGACCCCAACTTCCGCCTGCTGTGGCCCCGCCTCACCCGGCTGTTCCTGAACGGGGTGTGGCTGGCGCCCAGTATCCAGTAACGAAACACCGCGCCAGATACTTTACGGCGCAAAGGAAATGTTGTAAGCTAGGGGTATGCCGTCCAGCCAGCCGCTTCGGGCGCGGGCGCGGGAGCCGATCCCGATCAACGTCCACGCCGCCGACAACCTGCGGTTTATCCGCGAGACCATGGAGAGAGCTGGCTCCTTCACGGCGGTGCCGGGCTGGGGCGGCGTAGGGATGGGAATTATGGCGCTGGCGGCCGGCGTGGCAGCCGCCCGGCAGTCCAGCGTCGAGGCCCGGCTCGGCATCTGGGTCGGGGCGGCGTTTCCTGCGGTACTGGTCGGGGTGTGGGCCATGGCCCGCAAGGCGCGGGCCAACCGGATCCCGCTGCTTTCCGGCGCCGGACGCAAGTTCGCCCTCAGCCTGGCCCCGCCCATCATCGCCGGCGCGCTGCTGACCATGGCTCTCGATCCGGCTGGCTATGCCGGACTGATTCCTGGTGTCTGGCTGCTGCTTTACGGCGCCGGCATCGTGACCGGCGGGGCCTTCTCGGTCCGCATCGTTCCGGTGATGGGGTTGTGCTTCATGCTGCTTGGCGCCGTGGCGCTATTTGCGCCGCCGGCGTGGAGCGACGCTTTTTTGGCAGCTGGATTCGGCGGACTCCAGATCGTGTTCGGCATCATCATCGCCCGGAGGCACGGTGGCTAGACAGACTGCACTGGTCGAGGACCGTCACGCCAGAGCGCGCGCCGAGGGGCGACCGCGCGCCGCAGAGGCCCGCCCCTTGGACCTGGACCGGCTCATCCACGAGCGCATGCGGCTGGGTATCGTCAGCGCCCTGGCGGTCAACGAGTCGCTCTCCTTCAACGACCTCAAGAAACTGCTCAAAACCACCGACGGCAATCTCAGCGTCCACGCCCGAAAGCTCGAGGAAGCGCACTACATCAGCTGCGAGAAGTTCTTTCAGGGCCGGCTGCCGAAGACCGAATACCGCCTGACCTCGGCGGGCCGCCGGGCGCTGGAGCGCTACCTGACCCACATGGAAGCCCTCATCCAGGCCACCCGCGAGCGCTAGGCAGGCGGGGGTCTACCGCAGAGACGTCAGGGCATGGCCGGCTCGGTGACGGCGTAATCGACGTCCAGAGCCCGGAGGAACGCCAGCAGATCGTCCTTTTCCGTCTTGCTCAGCTTGGCCGGCTTCAGGTTGGTGGTGTCCAGAAACTTGTTTTTCTTGCCCCCGTTGACCATCAGGTCGACGGCCTCTTCCAGGGTGGCCACGCTGCCATTGTGAAAATAGGGCGCCGACCTGGAGATGTCGAGCAGGGTGGGGGTCTTGAAGGCTCCGGTATCCTTCTCGGTCTTGGTCACCGTGAAGCGGCCAACGTCGGGTTTTTCGGCGTCCATGCCGACGCCGGTGTTATGATATTGTTGATCGGTAAGGAGCAGGCCGTCGTGGCAGTTGGTGCACTTGGCCTTCTCGCTGAACACCTTCCAGCCCCGGCGGGCCGGCTCGGGCAGGGCGTTCTCGTCGCCGCCGCGGAACTTGATCCAGGCGGAGTTGCTGGCCACGATGGTTCGCACGAAACAGGCGATGGCCTTGACGATGTTGTCGGGCGTGGCCGGACCTCCGAAGGCCTTCTGAAACGGCGGCCCGTAGCCGGGGAGGGCGTTGATTTTGGCTGCGATTTCGTCGACCGAGGGCCGGTTCTTCTCCTTGCCGCCGGCGCCCATATTGCCGCCGGTCCAGGCCGCGCGGACCTGGGCTTCCAGGGCCTTGGCGCGGCCGTCCCAATAGAATTCGGAGTGGAAGCCGATGTTCCACATAGTGGGGCTGGAGCGCGGCAGCTTGGCTTCGAAGGCGCCGACCGCCGTCGCCAGGCCGTCAGTCAGGCCTTTCTCCTTCAGGTGGCAGGTATAGCAGGCGCGGGTGCCGTCGGCGCTGAGTCGCTTGTCGTAGTACAGGGTTCGGCCCAGGTCGATCTTGGCCTGGGTCAGGGGATTATCGGCCGGCACCGGCATAGCCTCGTAACCCGGCAGCGACGGCGGGTCCACTTTGGCGGTGTCAACAGGCGGCGGGGGCGGCGGTGCGGAGGCGCATCCCACAAACGCCAGCAGCAGGGCCGGTATCGCCAGGATCGACAGAGTTCGCATACGTGCTCCTCCTCTGGAGCGTGGGGCCATTCTAGCGCAAATTGGCCCGGTACGGTATGGGGTCGGGCACACCCGCCTGGGCGAATGCCCGCAGGCGCAGGGCACAGCTGTCGCAGGTTCCACAAGCGGCGTCGCTGGAGCGATAGCACGACCAGGTCAGGTGAAGCGGCGCGCCCAGTTCCACGCCCCGCCGGATGATGTCGGCTTTGGAGATGCCAATCAGCGGCGCGCAGATCTCGATGGAGGTCTGGGGGCGCGTGCCCAGCCGGGCCACTTCGTTGAAGGCGCGGTAGTATTCCGGCCGGCAGTCCGGGTAACCGGAACTGTCCTGCTCGACAGCGCCGATAAAGACGCGGCCCGCTCCCAGCACCTCGGCCCAGCTCACGGCGACCGAAAGGAAGTGAGCATTGCGGAACGGCACGTAGGTGGCCGGGATCAGCCCGGCATGGGCAGCGCCCAGGTCGGCCTGCGGCACCTGGATGCTGGGGTCGGTCAAAGCAGATCCGCCGATGCGACTCAGGTAGTGCTGCTCGATGGCCAGACGAAAACAGGCCTGAAAGTGATCGGCTATGGCTTGGAAGGCCTGGCGCTCCCGGGCCTCGGTGAGCTGGCCGTAGCTGGAGTGCAGCAACGCCAGCCGGTGGTCGGCGGCAGCCACGGCGACGGTGACGCAGCTGTCCATGCCGCCGCTGAGCAGGACCACGGCAAGCGGTCGCTCCATGGCGCCACGGTAACACAGTGCGGCTTCGCCGCAAGTTGTCAGTTGTCAGTTGTCGGTTGTCAGTTGTCGGTTGTCGGTTGTCAGTTGTCGGTTGTCAGTTGTCGGTTGGCGGTTGTCGGTTGTCAGTTGTCAGTTGTCGGTTGTCGGTTGTCAGTTGTCGGTTGGCGGTTGTCGGTTGTCAGTTGTCAGTTGTCGGTTGTCGGTTGTCAG
>Ga0247727_10018975_pt1 | contig 10721 bp, 3 predicted proteins | sample WisWelCaveWW1625_FD_202498 | JGI IMG/M metagenome (GOLD analysis project Ga0247727, IMG submission 202498) | Biofilm microbial communities from Wishing Well Cave, Virginia, United States - WW16-25 | ecosystem: Environmental > Aquatic > Deep subsurface > Groundwater > Cave microbial mat | place...
CGCCAATGTCCGCAACAGCACAGCTTCCGATCAGCTCACCGTTATCATCAATTACCCGCCGGTGGCCCGCGCTGGAAATGATGCCTTGATTGCCAAGGATGAAGCGCTTAATTTTGACGGCAGCGGCTCATCCGATCAAGACGGCCAAATCATCAGCTATCGTTGGGATTACGGCGACGGCGCCAGCGCCTCGGGCGCGCGCGTTTCGCACAGTTACACGGCGCCCGGCAAATACAAAGTGACGCTCACGGTGAAAGACAATTCCGGCGCCGACTCCGATACGGTGAGCGCTACGATGATCGTCACGGTCAACGCGCCGCCGATTGCCAACGCCGGTGAAAATCAGCTCGTCACCGCCAGTGAAGTTAAATTCGACGGAACGGCTTCAAAAGATGCGGACGGCAAAATTACGCGCTATCAGTGGGATTTTGGCGACGGTTCCGGCGGCGAAAGGGCGACGCCGGTACACGTTTACAGCAAAACCGGAACCTATAACGTCAAACTCACGGTAACAGACGACACCAAGACCAAAAATAATAAAGCGTCAAGCGAAATCAAAGTTGTGGTGAATGAAAAACCGATTGCCGACGCCGGCCCGGATCAAACCGCCGCGATCAATCAGGAAATCAGCTTGAACGCCGGCAAATCGTTTGATCCGGATGGTCAGGTCGCGCGCTACGTGTGGGATTTTGGCGACGGCGCCAGCGGCGAAGGCAAAAGCGTGACGCATCGTTACGCCAGGCCCGGCATTTACACGGCGCGATTAACGGTTCAGGATAATACCGGCCAACCGAACGCGGTTGATTTCGACGAGGCGATCATCACGGTCAATGCGCCGCCGGTAGGGAGGGCGGGAAATGATATCATCGCCGCGCCCAACCAAAAGATTTCGTTTGACGGCAAAGGCTCGTATGATTTGGACGGCAAAATTATTTCGTCTCGCTGGGATTTCAGCGACGGCAAAGCCGGCGTCGAGGCAGCGCAAGCCAGCCGGGCGTTTTCCGCTCCCGGCGTTTACAGCGCCACGCTGACGGTGAAGGACAACAGCGGCGCCGCCAACGCCACGGCGCGCGACACGATTTTCATTCGCGTCAACAATTCGCCGATTGCCAAAGCCGGCAAGGATATTTTCACCTGTGAAAACATGCTCGCGTTCGATGCCTCGGCGTCGTCCGACCCCGATGGCAATCCCCTATCCTATTACTGGAATTTTGGCGACGGCACGCCGCCGGATTCCGGCGTCAAAGCCGTTCATCAATTTGCCAAAGGCGGCGCGTATCCGGTCATTCTCACCGTTGACGACGGCCTCGGTTTGGCGAACTCGCGGCATTCCACCTCGATCACGGTTAAAATCAATCAGCCGCCGATCGCGAACGCCGGTGAAAATCGAATTGTGTGCGCCAACGAAGTGGTGCTTTTCAATGCCGCCGCTTCGCGCGACCCCGAAGGCGGTTTGTTGAAATACAATTGGGATTTCGGCGACGGCGCAGGCGCCGAAGGATTGAATCCAACCAAAATTTACAAAACCGCCGGCGTTTATCAGGTCAAGCTCACGGTCACGGATGATTCGGGCCTGCCCTGCGACACCGCGACCGATACGAAAATTATTCGCGTCGTCGAGTCGCCGGTTGCCGATGCCGGGCCTGATTTCAACGTCTGCGCCAACACGCAATTTCAATTCGACGGCACGAAATCGCGGGATTTTGACGGCGTGGTCAACAATTATTTTTGGGATTTTGGCGACGGCACCACCGGCGGCGGGGCGACGCCAATCAAAGCTTACACGCGCGCCGGCACGTATCGCGTCGTGCTCACCGTCACCGGCGATCAAGTCGGCGACTGCGATAACACCGATACCGACGACGTCCTCGTTACGGTGCACGAAGCGCCGGCGGCGCAATTCACCAGTCCGGCGGCGGCGCCGCTTCGGCAGGCTGTTGCATTTGAGGCTTCGGCTTCCACCAGTCAAGGCGCGGCAATCGTCGCCTACGAATGGAATTTCGGCGATGGAACGGCCGGCAGCGGCAAGACGGCGACGCATGCCTACGACCGCGCCGGAAAATTCACCGTGTTGCTCACGATCAAAACCGAGGCGCAAACTTCGTGCAATACGGCCACGGCGCAGCGCATTATCATCATCAATGCAGCGCCGGCGGCCAATGCCGGCAGAGATCAACTTGTCGGTGTAAATCAAACTGTGATGTTGGATGGCGCGGCGTCCAAAGATGCCGATGGCTCGATCACGGCATTTCACTGGAATTTTGGCGATGGGCAAACCGCGACCGGTCCGCAGGTTCGGCATCGCTTTCAAAAAAGCGGCCGCTTTCCGGTGATTCTGAGAGTCACCGACGATACCGATCTCGCGAACAATTCGGCGGTGGACACCGCGTTCGTGACGGTGAATGTCCCGCCTAGCGGGATGATCGCGGCGAAGGCGCAGGCTTGCGTTGGCGAACAAGTTTCGTTGAGCGGCGAGAGCTCAACCGATGCCGACGGCAAGATCGCGGCGTATCGCTGGGATTTCGGCGACGGCGAAGCCGGCGAGGGCGCGCGCGTCACGCACGTTTACAACAAGCCGGGACTTTATCACGTCACGCTCACCGTTGACGACGGCACGGCGACCTCCAACAGCAAGGCCGATTTTACCGCCAAGCTTCTTGTCAACCAGCCGCCGGCCGCGGTTGCCGGCGAAGATCGCATCATTTGCCCCGGCGCGGAAGTGACGTTCGATGCCTCCGCTTCCGTTGATCCCGATGGGCAGATCAAAACGTACAAATGGAATTTGGGCGACGGCAGCGAGAAAGAGGGAAAACTCGTCCAACACGTTTATCAAAAAGCCGGAACCTATCACGTTCGTTTAACGGTTTTCGATCACACCGCCACGAACTGCGCGGCGCATTCGGACACGCTGGTTGTCATCGTCAACTCGGCGCCCATCGCCAACGCCGGCCCGGATCGCGAAGGATTTGTCGGCGGCGCGCACGACGCGATTTTGTTCGACGGCGCCCAATCTTCGGACCCCGACGGCGATCCGTTGACCTATTCGTGGGATTTCGGCGACGGCACGACCGAGCCTGGGGCCAAGGCTTTTCATTATTTTGTCAAACCGGGACGCTACGTCGTTCGCCTGAAAGTCAACGACGGCAAAGGCACGGCGTGCAGCGCGGCGGTGGATGAGGTTATTGTGGAGGTTAAAGAAAGAGTTGGAAGCTTGAAAACGGGGAGAAATTGAGAACAACACGAGAGTACATGGAAATTTTTTACTTTTTTCGCTTAAGCAATTTTTAAATTAAAAATTTGAAATTGTGAATTTAAAATTGCTTTCCCCCGATTTTCAAGACCAGAACTAATACGCCTTCAACACCACCATCGTCATGTCGTCGTGCTGCGGATGCTCGCCGGCAAATTTGCGGACTTCTTCAAAGGCATATTGCACCAATTGCTCGGCGGAGCCGTTGTTGTTGCGGTGCAGCAAATCGAGAAAACGGTCGGAGCCGAATTCTTCGAGGTCGCGATTCATCGCTTCGGTAAAGCCGTCGGTGTAAAACACCAGCGTGTCGCCGGGGGAAAGTTGCAATTCGCCCTCTACTAAAGTTTTAGTAAAAAGCTCGCCCTTTTCGAGTCCCAAACCGATGCCGGCGGTTTGCAAGAACCGCGTTTCACTCGTGCCGCTGCTGAACACAATCGCCGGATTGTGGCCGGCGCGGGCGAATTTCAGGGCGCGGCGCTTGCTGTCGAGCACGGCGTAGAACATGCTGACGTACCAACTGCGCTCGATGGTGCGGTACATGAGGTGATTGACTTTGCTCAACACGTGTTTGGGCGAGGGATCTTCTTCGGCGTGTGATTGCAAAATCCCTTTCGTGAGCGTCATATAAATCGCGGCGGGCACGCCTTTGCCGGAAACGTCGCCGACCGCGATGCCGAGCTTGCCGTCGTGCAGATCGACGAAATCATAATAATCGCCGCCGACTTCGAGCGCGGGCAAACAGGCGCCGGCAATATCGAACCCGCCGATCTTCGGATTTTCCTTCGGCAACAAATGCAATTGCACGCGGCGGGCGATCTCCAATTCTTTTTGCAGGCGCACGCGCTCTTTGATGCGGCGAACGTGCGCCGGTTCGTCTTCCGGTTTGTAGTCAAACACTTCACCGCGCCGCGCGCCGATCCAGCCGATGACGAGCACGCCGAACAGCAAAGCGATGCCGGCGATTCCGGAGCCGATGAAAAATGGTTCGGCGCTGCCGAGCAATGGCCCGACATAATTCAGAATATAAGCCACCACGCCGGAAGTCATCGAGGCGAGCAAGCCATAGCGCCAAAAAATGAAGCCTTGGGCAATGCCTAACGTGATGAAGGGAATGAGCGCAAACGGCGCGGGACGAAAGGCATAGTTTTCGCCAAAAAAGACCAGGAAAAATCCATACATGACGCCGGCCGCAATGATCGCCAGCGCTGGGGATTTCAACATGCGGCGCAAAGACGAAATCAAAAACAAGCGAAAGACGATTTCATCATAAAGCGCGGTCATCAATATGAAAATAACAATGGAAAGCAGCGGCAAGAAGCCGTCAAAAGCCCCGATGATTGTGAAACTCAGGCGCGGCAAAGCGCCGAACTGTTGGATCATCAGATAAATGATGAGTTGAAGGCCGCCAAAAATGATGAGACCAAATGCAAAACCGAGTGGAACTTCACGTCCAATATTTTTAGTGCTCCAGCGCCGGTTGAAAATGCTGTCAACGCCGGAAAGCAACCGCGGCCGCTCGGTGCGAATCAATTGCTCGCCCACCGTCCAGGCGCCGAGCACCATCACCGCCATGATGACATAAGTAAAAGCGATTTGAATGCCCAGCAAAATAAACTTCGAATACAACGGGCTGATCGGGCCGAAATTCGTGCCAAATCCGAAGCGCGACCAGACATTGAACGTGTAAGCCAGCATGCACAGAAAAATAATGCCGCCGAGCCACAAGCCGGTGCGCACGCCGATTTCGCCTTCGTGATATTTGCGCAAAAACGCCACCAGCGCGGCAAACAGCACGACGACCATGACGATCACGGAACCCGTGTTGAGCAACAGGTTGGTTCCGCCGACAACGCCCGAGGCGGCAACAAAATCTTGCGGATCGCGATACCAGCGCCTTACGCCGGCGAGCTTGGTTCCGGCGACGTACGCTTCAAGAATTTCGGCGCCCTTGCCGAGCTCGGCACCGGTGCGGGCAAAAACCAGCCGATGATCGGTGCGTTTCGGCTTTTTGGTGCTGGTCGATTGCTCCAATTTGAAATCCGCAAAACGAACGCCGGGCCAATTTTGCAAAGCGCTTTGCGCCATTTTCAGTGCTTCCTCAGCGCGGACGGAATCGCCAGCAGTAGAGTCCGGCAAGATATGAAAAAAAGTGAGCACCTGCCCGCTTGCCGACACCCGCGCTTGAAAAAGCTCCTGCTGTTGATCGCGTGGCACGTTGCGGTAATATTCGAATTGCCACCACGAAAGTGGCAACCGATCTTCGCGGCTCTGCTCAATCACCGGTTTCACGCCGAAAACGCCCATCAAATAATCCAACGCGGAAACGTCGTAAGCAAAAAGCGCGTCGCAAAAAAAATCGCTGACGTCGAAGCCTTGCTGTTTGATATAATTTTCAGCGAGGCTTCGCGCTGCGCCGCGCGTCAGCGCCGGCCGGCTGGCGAAAAAGGGATTGACCTGCGGCATCAAATAAGCGCCGATCGCCAAACCAATGACGGCTAAACCCGCAATCAACCAACCGCGAGACTTTCGTTCTTTTTTCATAATTTTCCAAAACAGAATATGGACAAATTGTACAGCAGCATTAAATAACCGTCCGCAATTTTAAAAGCGTTTTTTCGTTGCGGTTCCCCTACGGGAGTAGCCCTTTCGTTGCAAGAGTATTTACGTTTCTCTTTTATGCTTTGTTGCCGGGCGCAGGCTCAGGGCGCGGCACTTTTCCACGAGTTCCAAACACATTTCGTAGCGCACGAACGGCGTGATCAGATAAATGCCGTTGAAGTCATCGAGCACGCTTTCCAAAATTTCGGCGGCGACGGTGACGCCTTCGCGCCGGGCCCGCTCGCCTTCGAAGCGGTACATCCGCTCGCGCACTTTCAGCGGAATTTCGATGCCCGGCACTTCGTTGTGGAGAAAATCGGCGTTGCGGCCGCTGACCAACGGCATGATGCCGACGAAAATCGGGATGTCAAACTCACGCGTGGCCAGATAAATCTCGCGCGCTTTGCGCCAGTCGAAGATCGGCTGCGTCATCACGAAATCCGCGCCGAGTTGAACTTTTTTACGCAGGCGATTGACCTGAGTTTCAATGCGATCCACATTCGGGTTGAACGCAACGCCGACGGTGAAGCGGCTCGCCTGTTTCATCGTCCGGCCCGAGAAGGCGACGCCTTGGTTCATTTTCCTGATCATCGTGATCAAGTTGAAGGAATTGAGATCATAAACCGAGGTCGCGCCGGGCTGGTCGCCGAATTTGGCCGGATCGCCGGTGAGAGCCAGCACCGTGTCCATGCCGAGCGCGCACAAACCCATCAACTCCGACTGCAAACCGATGAGATTGCGGTCGCGGCAGGAAAGATGAATGATGAGCGGCAAGCCGGTTTTTTGTTTGACGAGATAGCCGAGCGCCATGTTGCTCATGCGCGTGATGCCGAGCGAGCTGTCGGCCATGGTGAGCGCGTCGATGCCGGCGCGTTTCAGCTCCACTGCGCCGCGCATGATGCTTTCATGTTCCAAATCACGCGGCGGGTCAAGCTCGACGATGATCGTCGGGCGTTTTTTGACAGTTTTCAAAAATTCCGGTTCGACAAGTGCCGGAACGTGCGGCGAGGCCGGCTGCAGATGCGCGACGACTTGTTTTTGGCGAACCGGCTCGAGCCCACGCAAGGCTTCGGCCATGGCGCGGATGTGATCCGGCGTGGTGCCGCAACAGCCGCCGATCAAACGCACGCCTTGCTCGCGCAGTTTGAGCGCGCTTTCGGCAAAATATTCCGGGGTGGAAAGATAAATGTAGCGGCCATCGACGAAAGCCGGCAAGCCGGCATTGGGGAAAGCCGAGAGCAAGAGGCCATCGTCCAATGAAACTTCGCGCAAGGCATGCAAAATACCCGTCGGTCCTTTCGCACAATTGATGCCCACGACATTGGCGCCCAGCTCGCGCAAGCGACGGAAGGCCGTGGTAATGTGTTGGCTGTCGCGGGTGTAGCCCTCCTCGTCCGCAACGACTTGCGCGATAATCGGCAAATTCGTTGCCCGGCGCGCTTCGATCACCGCCATTTCAAGCTCGTTGACGTGGCTGAACGTTTCGAGGATAATCGCGTCCGGCCCGGCATCCGCTAACGCCGCGATCTGTTCTGCGAAAGCGCTGCGCATGACGCTCGCTTCGATCTCGTCGCTCTCGCGATCGCGCACCGGCCCGACCGAGGCCAGCACGTAGGCTTTGCCGTTTGCCGCTTCACGCGCGAGACGCACCGCGGCCTGATTGATTTCGGCCACACGATTTTCCAAACCGAAACGCGACAGCTTGTGGCGATTGGCCGTGAAGCTGTTCGTTTCCAGCGCTTGCGCGCCGGCTTCGACGTAAGCGCGATGAATGTTTTGAATGAGGGTTGGTTGCGAGAGGTTCAGCTCGTCAAAACTTTGCGCCAATGGAATGCCCTGGGCGTAAATCATCGTCCCCATCGCGCCGTCGCCGACGAGGAGGTTGTGGCGAAGATATTCGAGGAAAGTTTGCATTCTGGTTGCTGGTTGCTCGTACTCATACTCTTACTCTTACTCGCTGCGAACGATCTTAAAAAGCGAGTAAGAGTAGGAGTACGAGTACGAGTAAGAATAAAATTAGGATAAGGAGTATCGAATTTATCCTACAGGTTTGATCTGTTCCCGAAACAACGAATCCTGCTGCGCCTGTTTCCACCATCTTTGCCAGCGGCTGAGAATTTGGCGGTTGGATTTTTCCGTGGCGAGGTTGAGCACGGGATGCCGCAGTTCCCCAAAATCATTGCCGGTCAATTGAAACAGCGCGTAGACGACCATGGCCTGGGCCTCGGCGCTGATTTCGATTTCGAGCGTTTCAATCAAGATCGCCAGCATATCGCGGTGTTTGGTCACCACCAAATAATTCAACACCAATTGCAGATCGTTGAGATCGAGATTGTAGACGCGCCAATCCTGTATCCATTTTCCCAGCAAGGGCATCAGCCATTCGTCGCCCAAAATCGAGGTGGCGTCCAGCAGATTTCGCAAAGCCTGGCCGGAATGGCGACGATCGGCATACTCCAAAATAACCGGCACGGCCAGGGAATCGCTGATCCGCGCCAGGGCCAAAATAACTTCGCGCTGCACCAGCGTATCTTCGCTTTTGCCGTAGCGCAGAGTGGAAATAAGCACGGGAATCGCCCGCCCAACCTTATCCTGCGCCAGAACCGCGAGGCGGCCCAAGGCCTCCGCCGCTTCCGCGCGCAAAAAAGCTTCTTTTTCGTTTTCCAGAACCTCGATCAAAAAATCAACCGCGGCCTTGCCCGGCAATTCACCGAGCGCGCGAAAGGCTTGCGGATTTTTCGACTTTTTTGCCAAATCGATGAGAGCCGGCGCGGCGCGGGAATCCCCGAGCATGGCGAGCGCTTCGCAAACCAGGTTTTGAATGCGCATGTCCGGCACCTGCAACAATTCCAGCAGCGTCCCGAGCGCCAGCGGGTGGCGGCTGCGGCCAAGCGCATGAATGAAACGGCCCTGGTTGGTATGCGAAGGCTGGCGCGCGCGGGCGGCAAGCCCGGCAAACTCGATGAACGCGGCTTCATCGCGCTCGAGCAAAATAAATGGCGCCAACATTTGCGCATGAGAAACGGCGCCGCCTTCCTCCCGGTAAAGCGCTTTCACTTGAAAAACGGCGGGCGCTTCGCCGGCCTGAAAATCCAACTGCAATTCACGCCGTTCAATCGGGGGAACTAAAAAAGCCGGATTCAAGCTAAAACGCGGCGGATGATGAGGCTCTTTTTGCAGCGGCAACTTGAGCGAGTCTAATTGCAACCGCACTCGAACCGATTTGCCGTTTGGTTGAGCGCTGCTCAGGGCCAGGAGTTGAATTTCCTGCAAGGCAATGGCGCGATGATAACGCTGATTGCCGACGGCGAGACGAACGGCAAAATGATCCGGCGCGGTTTTCTCCACGCCGACCGGCGCCCAGTACAACGCCGGCAACTGCCAGGTCTGCCAGGTTCGATAACTGAATCCCGCTGCGGCGAAGAGGCCGAGGATCAACAACAACGCGCAGGTGGCGCGATGAAGCAGGCTGTAACGACGAAGCCGCCGGCCCTGCCAGGCTACGCCTGTATAGGTTTCGGTCATGCGCGCATACAAATGATAGCCCAGGAAAAACGCGAGGGCGCCGCAGCCAACCCAAAACAACGCCAGCTTGGTCCACGTCATCGTGTGTTGTAGGCTGGCATACAAAACGTAGCCGACGAGCGCGGCTCCGATGATCAGCGCACAATTGGCGAAATAAAAAAATTTCTGTTTCGTCGTCATGAATAAGCCCACAGCCATTGCGGGACAATGATCCCAATTTGAAAATTAAAAAATTCGGCGCTCAACCCGCGCCGCCGCCGGAACCGCCCGCGCCTCCTCCCCCGCCGGCAGATGCGCCGCCACCGGCGCCGCTCGCCGAGCTCATCGTCGAGCCGACCGCCTCAACCATCGAGGCGATCGCCCCGCTCAGCGGTGTTGTCGAACCGCTGCCGGTATAAAGAAACCAGGGAAACACGCCGTCGCCTCGCTCGCGTTCAAGCGCCTGAAGGAGCGGCTTCGTCTGAGCGCCGGTGAGTCCCAGGGCCACGGCGTAAATCAAAAGCTGATCCACCTGCTGCCAAGTCGCGCCGTACTTTTGCGGCGTTTTCGGAAAACGTTTGAGATAATCGCGGCAGGCCTTCAAGCGATCCAGCTTCTTGGCGTTTTCCGGCGTGTAACGCAAAATGAAAAAAGAAAACGGCGCGAGGCACAGCGAGACCATCGCAAAGGGAATGGCGTCGTCGCCCATCGCGCGAATCGCGAACACATTCGCCGCGGTCAACATCAACCAAATCGAAAAGGTGATAATACTGGCGCGCACCGAATCGGCCTCGTACAATTTCGGTTTGCCGGCTTGCAGGGCCACGGCTTTTTTCCAGCGGCCAAAGAACCGGTGAAATTTCCTGGCTTGTTTCTTGATTTCTTCCAAGCCGAGCTGGCGGCGATTTTGCGCCAAATCGGTTTGCAAAAATTCGAGAAGCTCGCGCTCGTAAGGCAGCAATTCGGCGGCGCTGAAGCGGATTTTATCTTCATCAAAAATGATGGCGACTTCCTGCTTGGTTGAAGAAAATCCCAGCCAGTTTTTGGCGGTTTCGGATTTTTGTTGCAAGCGCAAAAAATTGCGCCGCGCCAAGTCGAACAGCGTGGCCAGCAGCGCGCCGCCGTTCAATTGATGCGAATGCCAGGTGTAATTGGCGATGGCCGGCGGCATGTCGGTCGGCGGCTCGGAATTTATCCGCTTTTCCGGATTTCGCAGGCTGCGGCCAAAGCGCTGATATATATAAAGAAAAACTAAAATCCCCGCGGCCAAGCCGAACCAGAGCCACGAAAGGTATTGGGCGCGATTGGCTTCCTGCCATTGGCGGTGCGCCACCGCTTCCTCGCGCTTACGATTGGCTTCTTCGGCCCA
>Ga0247727_10018976_pt1 | contig 10721 bp, 8 predicted proteins | sample WisWelCaveWW1625_FD_202498 | JGI IMG/M metagenome (GOLD analysis project Ga0247727, IMG submission 202498) | Biofilm microbial communities from Wishing Well Cave, Virginia, United States - WW16-25 | ecosystem: Environmental > Aquatic > Deep subsurface > Groundwater > Cave microbial mat | place...
ACAGAGTAAAACCCCATCCCAGCCAAAAAGTGGATGGATCGCGGATTGAGACGTGACGGCTAAAAATCCATGTCACCAGAAGCCCCACGCCGAAAAAAACACAAAAAAGAAATATCCAGTTGGAGAGAATAAAAATGGTTGAATTCATTTCTTAATTTGAGGGATCCAGGGGCCACTGGCTTTTTCGAAGAAAACAAGATATTTTCGCCCGGTAAAATTTAATATTAATCCAAGGACCGTGGCTGTTAATTTGGATGGAACAGCGTTTAAGCCGCCAGCAAGTAACGCTCTTGTGGCATAAAGATCAAAAGCTCCAACGACACTGACAACCAGTAAGAATATCAATATTTCCATGGCCGGGTTCCATTGGGCTTTGTGGCGGAAGAGAAATAAAACACACAGGCAATAATTGAAAAAAGCGGCGATAAAGAATGCCGTTAGGATTGAAATATTTAATGTGGTTTGGCTGAGCATCAATATCAGAAACAACATCAAATTAAGCAAAGCGGAGAGACCGCCGATCAATATATAAATTAAAAACTGGATCGGCACCGGCGCTTTAGGAGCATTATAATGAAATATGCAATAAATCGCTCTTAACCCATCTTTGGCGGTGATCTTTTTACCTTCCTCATAAGTTCGACCACGATAGGTGATTCCCATCTCATAAATCCTCGGACGCATCTGGGCAATTTTGGCGACGATTTCGGGTTCAACGCCAAAACGTTTTTCTTTAATCGTTATCTTTTTAATTAAATCGGCCCTGAATGCTTTATAACAGGTTTCCATATCTGTTAAATTGAGGTCCGTGAACATATTCGATAAAAACGTCAGAAATTTATTTCCCAGTGAATGCCAAAAGTATAAGACACGGTGTTCTCCCCCTGATAAAAATCTTGAACCGAACGCCGCGTCAGCATCGCCCCTTATTAATGGCTCAAGCAGGCGACGCAGATCTCTGGGGTCATATTCCAAATCCGCGTCTTGAATAGCCACCCATTCACCGCTGGCCCGTTGGATCCCTGTATTGAGGGCGGCTCCTTTTCCCTGGTTATGTTCATGATTTAACACCGTGATCTGTTTATATTTCTTTTCTAAAATACGTGCCTGCTCCAAGCTTTTGTCCTGTGAAGCATCGTTTACGATAATGACCTCTAATTTGATCACGGTATCTTCGATCTCCAGCAACTTTTCGATACAAAGTCCTAACGTTGCCTCTTCGTTATAACAGGGAACAATAACCGAAACCTTTCGTCGTGTATCTGATTCGGGGCACATAAAGCCATCCTTTCATCGGTAATGGGGAATCTTTATTCGCAATCCTGAATTAAAGCAGTATAATTGGTCGTTAAAACACTGTCAAAGGTTTAAGTTTTCCATGACAGGCATTGACTTCATCCTTTCTTATATTAATATGTATTGGTATCAGCGCACGGTAAGAACATTTTTTACCCTTTATAGTAGAGATCATTATGTTTGGTGCCGCATCTAAAAAAAATCCTCAAAATAAACGTGACGTTCATTCAAAAAATATCTCGGATAATGTCTTTCAAACACTTCAGACCATCAGTTCATCCCACAACTACAATGTTTGGATGTATGACAACATTAAAAAATACCTTTCTGGACATGTCATGGATATTGGCAGCGGTTTGGGAGATATCGTCCAATACTATACCCGCAGCAATATCGATTCCGTGACATTAAGCGATTATTCTGACCAAATGGTCGCTTATTTAAAGAAGAAGTTTTCCCATCTGGACCGGTACTTTCCTTTAATAATGGATATATCGGCTGATAACTTTTATCCGGACTCAGCGCATACATCCAAAGACACAGTGACATGCATTAATGTGCTTGAGCATATTGAGGATGACGCAAAGGCACTACGCAATATGCATTGTTTGCTCAATAAAAATGGCCGTCTTGTCTTGGTTGTGCCGGCCTGTGATCAATTGTATGGGACCTTGGACGCCTTGGTGGGGCATTACAGGCGATATGATAAAAAGGAGCTACGGCGTGTGTTAAATGAAGCTGGTTTTGTCGTGACTGAGCAGAGGTATATGAATTTTTTGGGCATTTTTACATGGTTTTTTTCCGGGAGAATTTTAAAACAAAAAAAATTTGATGAAAAAGCATGCCAACGGTTAGACAAATTCGTTCCTTTCCTGGAAAAATGTGAAGCATTATTACATCCCCCTATTGGGCAATCGTTAATTACAGTCTGCTCCAAATTAAATCATTGATTGAAGGCTTTTATGAAACAACCCATTTGCGAGAATAGTTAATGCTTCTGTCAGTCATTATCCCTGTTTATAACGAAGAAAAAACAATTGAGTCAGTCATCAAGAAAATTCGTGAAGTTGATTTAAGTGATGGCCTGCATAAACAAATCATTATTGTTGATGATGCCTCAAAAGATGCAACACCGTTTATTCTAGAAAAATATAAAACTTCTTCTGACATCAAGATTTTCACCCACACAAAAAATTCCGGGAAAACAGCGGCCTTGGTGCGAGGGCTTCAAGAAGCCTCAGGGGATATTTTATTGATTCAAGATGCGGATTTAGAATATCCGCCTTCAGCCTTTCCTAGCCTTCTGGACCCGATTTTAAAGGGTGAGACCGATATTGTTTATGGATCGCGTTTTATGGGTTCTTTTGATGGGATGACGACTGTGAACTGCCTTTCCAACCGTTTTTCCAATATCACGTTTAATTTCTTATACGGGCAGAAATTAACAGATATTAATACCTGTTATAAAGTTTTTAAACGAGGTGTCCTGAATGGGATTGAAATTCGTTCGCAGCATTTTGCCTTTGAAACAGAAATTACGGCTAAATTTGTTAGAAAAGGCCATAAGATTTTAGAAATCCCCATTCCTTATCAGGCACGGACCAATTCCCAAGGAAAAAAAATGAATTGGCTGGCGGCTATCCACATGTATTGGGGAATCTTCCGTTATCGGTTCTGAGTGATTCATAGTGCTCTATTTAGATATAAATTACAGGCAAGGAGATTTATGCGTGGAGTCAAACAACCCGGTATAAAGATTGACGCGCAACGTTTGGCTATTCTTTTCGCGGTGACCGCGCTTGTGTCTGTTCAACTGAGCCATATTCTGGGTGGAATCCTCATTCTTGATTCTTTTGTCCTGTTGTTGATTCCCGCCTTTTTGTTTTTTTTGGTGATTCTTCTGTCGGCTTGGCCCAGGGCCACCTATGATTACAGAATCGCCTTAACTTTAATTCTTTTCTGTTTAAGTTTGTCTTTACTGAGCAAATCACGGTTTGTGGTTGCGTATATTGATGATAATTATCATGTGGCTAAAATCATCGCGCATGCTTATGAAAACAATTTTAATATCCTTTTGCAGTATATTGATCCTGATGGGGAGTTGGATTGGCGGTTGTTTTATATCGATTTTGTGGAGGTTCTTTGGGGTGTTTTTTACCGATGGACGCGCTGGGATTTTATCGTTGTTCTACTGCAGGCCTTGCCTATTTTATACGTTTGGAAACGGTTGGCGACGTTTTTTAGTTGTGAAAATGTAAAAATGCCCAATTTATTGGCCGTGGCCGTTGTTTTATCTTTACAGCTTTTGTGGTGTCAGCAGGGTTCTGGTTATAACGACAGTACGGTTGGCATGTTCGTGGGGTTGGCCTTGATCGAGATGTTTATCGTGCTTAAACACAAAGGAGGCGCCAATCCTTTTCAGAGCGCTTTGAGTCTGGCTTGCGTTTGCGCGGCGGGTATGGTTTCTCGTTCTCATGGCACGCCTATTGGAATTATAGGAAGCGTTGTCGCGTTAACTTTTGCTTATCGCCATTTGACCCGTCAACAATGGGGAATAATCCTTTGCGTTATCATGATCGGCGCAGGGTATTTATTCTCGCATCACTACGATATTTGGAAGGAGAAGGGAACGCCCTTTTACCCCTATTGGACAGGAGACTGGCAGGGTTTATGGCAAAGCAATTCTTCTGATGAAGGATGGCTCCATGGTTATTATCTGAGTCATCCGGTTTACCGCATGCTGAAAAATCATGGAATCACGAATCATCTATTTTATGTTATTCCCAGCTGGCTGATTGATTATAAATTCAGGAGTTTTATTACGCCTGACCCCTTTATTGGCGGGCGTGGCCTATTATGGACCTATGTTGTGCCTCCTGTGTTGGTCTTGGCCGGCATTGAATTGATCCTAAAGAAGCAATGGCAGACGACTTTCAAACAGCCTGTCTTATGGATAGCCGTTGTTTATGTTTTTTATTTTATTTTTTACTCTGGTGTGATTGTCGCGCGTTTCGCTATGGGGTTGGACCTATTTTTATTGGCCTGGTGTTTGGCATGGCTGGCCAGAAAATGTGAAGGTGTGACATTCCCTAATCGTAAAAACGTTTATTATGGTTTTATCACGGTATGTCTTTTGATCACTTTGATAAGTTTTGGTCATGCCATCCAGGGTATTTATTTCTTCAAAAAGGATCAATCGTTCTTGTCGGAACAGTATCGCGCCTTCCCGAATTTCATCCGGGCCATGGATTTGGAACCTGCCGACTAATTACTTTTTCGTATACTCTTTTTTAACTTGTTCGACAATTCGCCGGCGTTGACGGTGGGCCATTAATAAAGCAATTAGTGCCATAAAATTTGAGACAAATAACTCAACCTCTCTAAATGACAATTGGGGATACGATGAGTAAATATTAATTACTGGTGTTAAACCACCCATAACAGGGGAAAAGGCGATCAAGAATTCGGCGAATGAGGATGCGGCAGAAATACCCTTGATCATCAAACCAAAGGCCGGAACTAAAATCCATAGGATTAACAAAGTGGTTATAAAGAAAACTTTTTTATGGCGGTGGGTTGTAAGTTTACAATATTCGTAAAGCGCCGCAAAAAAGACTGGGTAACTGAGGAGAATGAGCAAACCAGGCAAGGACTTTAAGAGTTGGATTTGAAACAGATCAAGATAGAGCCAGTAGATAAATGTTGCCAAAAGACAATATAATATCAGCCACACTGAGTGGCCACTCTCATCACCGCTTGGGTCGAAAGAAGTTTTTCCGAATTTTTGACAGCGCCGTAGTCCTCTGACAAATGAAAGATGGCTGGGAGTCGCTATCATGGCCCCAATGACACCGGTAATGATAATCAACCAGATTCCACTTGTAATAATGTAGGTCCCGCTGTAATCCCCATAAAGAATATGTGAACAAGCGCTTCCAAAATACATAAAAAGAATAAAGAAAATGGCCGCTAGACTTACTCTTTTAGAAAGCACGGGACGCTCCTGACTGGATATTTTTCTCCCTACCCCGGATAGAACTATAAGTATCAATGGAATTTGACAAAATATTTGAAATCCTAATGAGGAGATTTGATAACCAAAAAAGGAATAACGTAGAGTATCCATTGTTTTTGCATAACTATTTTCATAATAATATTCGTAAACAATTCCTTTAATGGTATCGGAAAGTTGTTCATACGCTGGAAGCCAACTTAAGTGGTATGAGAAAGACAGTCCATTGGCGATCATAAAAGAAGACATGAAATATAAAACCAAAAAAATTTGAATAATACCCGTTTTTGACGCTTTGGGATTAGCCGTCATTCCCAATAAAACGGCAATGGAGTGATAAAAAAGACCTGTCAGGGTAACGCTGATAGTGAACTGTATCAAGGACAAGACCGGCACTTGGGCAAAGACACTAATACTCAAGATAAGAAAACTAATAGCGAAGTATAGGCACCATTCAAGAGAAGTGGATCCAAAAAGCAAACCTAAAATTTGATCAATACGTGGTGTTGGAGAGGCGCGATGAAAATCCAGTGTTCCGCTTAAATATTCACGGGAAGCCATGCGATAGGCGTTGAAGGTTCCCAGTAAAAGAAGGATGGATCCCTGCAGCTTGGCTAAATTTAAAATAATTATTTTTAAAGGAGGAGTCAATATCCTGTTAGGATAATTTAAAGTATCCGATGAAAGGCGATGACTGTAATCGTAAATGTAGGATTCTTGAACAGAAGCGTTGGTTATGATCAAAATGATGACGATCACACACAGTACAACTGCGGAGATTAAAAAGGAAGGCCGCAGACGTTCCCGCCAGTTTTGTAAAAAAAGGGCATTATCAGACAGTTTTAATAATTTCATGACACGTCCTTGGCTCCAATTTTAAAAAAGATATCTTCCACGTTATCTTCTTTAAGATAAAAATTTAAAATCGGCAGGCCTTTTTGGACCAATTCCTTGAGAAGAAAAGCGGCCTCCTGGGCCTGGCCTGTAAACACACATTTAAATTCATCAGCGTTAATTTGTTCCACACTGTTAACATGTTCCACTTGTTCCAGACAACTGCGCAACCAGGGCATATTTTTTTCGACAGATTCGGATAAACGTATCACCAAATGGCCCTTGATCCCGATACGAGTTCGTATTTCTTCGATACTTCCTGAGACAACCAGCCGCCCCTTTTCCATAATGGCGATGGCCGTACAAAAATCGCTTAGTTCGGTCAGGATATGGCTTGAAATGAGAATCGTTTTACCTTCTTGGGCCACCTCTTTTAAAAGAATCCGCATTTCTTTGCGGGCTATTGGGTCAAGGCCGCTGGCCGGTTCATCCAACAACAACACTTTCGGGTCATGAAGAAGGGTTTTGGCCAGAACAAGCCGCTGACGCATCCCCCGCGATAAATCCCGAACATAAGAATTCCGTTTATCCGTGAGATTCACCCGGCGCATCCAATATTCCACCCTGTCAAGTCTCTTCCCACGATCAATTAAATACGCGGCCGCAAAGACATCAAGGAATTCCCAGACTTTTAGATTTTCATAAACAGGGGAAAAGTCAGGCATGTAGCCAAGACTTTGAAGGGCTTGTTCACGGAAAAGTTCAAAATCTGTGCCATTAATTTTGATTTCACCGTAGGTAGGTTGAATGATACCAGCCAAGGCTTTAATGGTTGAGGTCTTACCCGCACCGTTAGGCCCCACCAAGCCACAGATATATCCAACCGGAATTTCAAGGTTCAGATCATCAACGGCCGTGATATCTTCATAATCAACACGCAGCGATCGGATGGAAATCATGTGGTTATTATACAAAAGTTCTAATAATTGAAAAGAAACAATTTGATTAATCATTGAGCGCGTCTATAATAAATTTTTCAATATACTGCCTTACCTCAGGATTGCAAAAAGAAGAGTAATTTTTGTCACGGAATCCATATGTCCCTTTTCAGAAAATTCCTAATTCGTCATCCCGTTCTAAAGTCCCTTTCTTCAATTAAAATTACCGCTGTTTGCCTTGGTTTGTTGTTCATCTTGACTCTGTGGGGGACCATCGCCCAAATCGAACAAGGGTTATATAATTCACAACATAAATTTTTTTATTCCTGGTATTTCCTGGCAGGAGGATTCATCCCATTTCCAGGCGCTCAATTGGTACTTTGGGTTCTATTTATCAACCTTGTCTGTGTCTCAATGACAAGATTTGTTTATAAGTGGTCGCATCTGGGGATTCTCATCATTCATATGGGTCTTTTATCGTATTTTGTGGCAGCATTTGTTACTTTTCATGTCACCCAAGAATCCAACATTACATTATTAGAGAAAGAAGCAACCGATGTTTCCTCGGATTATCACCAATGGGAACTTTCAGTATGGCCTGATTCAGAGCGACCGCACCGTGACGTGACAGCGGTCGATACTGAACACCTTGTCCCATCAAAGGAAATTCCTTTTGAAGATCTAGAGTTTACCCTGACAGTAAAAGATTATTACTCTAACGCGGAGGCCTACACAGGGATGACGGAAGGAAAGATTGAAACGGTCAATCAATCAGGGATCCGGCATTTGTCCGTTGTTGACAGAAATATTGAACCCGAAAAAAATATTCCAGGAGGTGTTTTCAGGATCAGTGATGGAACAAATGATGTGGATTTAATGCTTTATGGCGCAGAAACCCAACCCAATAAAATAAAAATGGTTGGTCAGGGGGTGAACTTTCAATTACGCAGAAAGCGATATCCGTTACCATTCACTTTAAAACTCAATGATTTTGATATGGAAATGCATCCGGGAACCACAACAGCCAAATCTTATAAAAGTCACGTGGAAATTGAACATCATGACATCAGCCGCGATGTTTTAATCTGGATGAATCATCCATTTCATTATAAAGACTTTACCCTTTATCAAGCTTCTTATTCCGTTGATTCTATGGGACGGCAGCGCTCAACGTTGGCTGTCGTTAAGAATGCGGGAAGGTGGCTTCCTTATATATCATCACTCATGACATTTGTCGGCCTGGCTGTTCATTTTCTGGCCATGGCATTTCCAAAGAAAAAAGAGATAAATAATGCCTGATCGTTATAAATTTAATTTTATAATGTTGTATCGGTTGATTCCGGTGTTCCTTCTTTTTTTCATCCAGCCAACTTCATGGGCTCAAGATCAGTTGTCTCTTGGGGTCAATGATCATTCCATTCGCCCTCAGCAAATCACCTCGTTTGAAACGTTGAAGGCCATTCCGGTTTTGGAAAACGGAAGAGTTAAACCTCTAGATACTTATGCCAATAATTTGCTTTTGCAGTTTTCAGGGAAACGTCGTTTCCGGAAAAAAGACGCCATCGAATGGCTGGCCAAGCTTGTGTTTGATCCAAAACAGGCCAGAGAAGATCAAATCTTCTTAATTGATAATCCATCTATTCCCGAAGCCTTGAGGTTAGAAGTCCAGCCGAAACGAAGATACAGTTTTGCCGCGCTAGAACCTGTTTTTGACCGTCTAAGCGAATTGGCGCAAGCCGCGGAAAAAATTGATCGAAAACAACGGGACATTGCGGAGAATGAAATAATACGTGTTTATGAAAATTTAAAATTATATTCCCTGCTCTCGTTAAGTTTTTCGTTTATTTTTCCGCATCCTGATTTCACCATCACAGATCCACAGACTTTACAAGCACTCAATTTGGATCCCAAGATAAATCAGTATAGTTATCTTGATATCGCGGTACGTGCCGATGCCTTACAACGTTTAACACAACCTCTTGAACAAATTTCACCGCAAGTTTGGACACAGGCTCAAAAAGAAATTGTCAGTGTGATCGATAATTTAATGCGCTGGTCAGCAACTTATAAAGATCTTCCTATGGCTATCGTTCCATTGTATTCCTCGCAGGATCAAAATTGGATAAGCCCGTGGGATGCGATGCCCATGGCTTTGCAAACTCCTGAAGGACGCAAAGAGCTCGATCATCTTTACAATATCATCTTAGCCTATTGGAATGGACAGCAACTAGACTTTGATATTCATACAAAAGCCTACACACAATCTGTCAGGGAACGCCTCAAAAGAAAAAATAATTTCACGCGGAATCTTACAACAGAGCTTCTTTTTAACCGCGTTCAACTTTTTATGTGGGTTAAGATAGTTTATCTAGTCGTTATTTTTATTTTTCTTATATCTTTGATTAAACCATGGATTTGTTTAAGAAAGTGCGCGTTTTCAATGATAGGGGGGGCTTGTTTATTGCATGCTTTAGCTATTATTATGCGTATTTTGATTCTTCAAAGACCGCCAGTGTCCAATCTCTACGAAACTTTTATTTTTGTCAGCTTAATCTGCGTCATAACGGGCCTTATCATCGAAATAGCCAATAAACAATGGTTGGGTATTGTCACGGCTTCTGTCTGTGGATACGTTTTTCTGACTTTAGCTGGAAAATTCAGCATGGAGGGGGACACATTGCAAATGCTGGTGGCGGTGCTGAACTCCAACTTCTGGCTTGGAACCCATGTTTTGAGTATCACCACAGGATATGCCGGAATATGTGTGGCGGGCATTGTAGGGCATATTTATATTTTACAAGCTATTTTTAAAACCAGGGATAAAGCGCTTCTGACAAGCACTTATCGTGTGCTTCTTGGGACATTGGGTTTTGGGCTGACGATGACATTTCTTGGGACGAATTTGGGTGGGATTTGGGCGGACCAGAGTTGGGGACGTTTTTGGGGATGGGATCCTAAAGAAAACGGCGCCCTATTAATAATCTTATGGACAGCTTTACTTTTTCACTGTAAAGTAGGAAAAATTATTACACCCTTGGGGCTTGCCGTTGGCAGCAGCTTGGGAATCATCGTAGTCATGTGGGCTTGGTTCGGGGTTAATCTGTTGAGCATAGGGTTACATTCGTACGGATTTACTTCAGGACTGGCCACTAATTTGGCCGGTTATTTCATCTTTCAAATTTTTTTCGTTGTGGTCGCAACCCCGATCGCAAAACGAAGACTAAACAGCGTTTATACTGCCTCTACTCAGGATCGCGAATTGAGGAAGGTGGTATAATACCCAAACGCTATGGATTACCTTATCTTGATTTCGCAAATTTATTGCGTTTGAGTATAGCATGATCTCCGTTAAACAAGCCGATCAAATCATTTCAGAAAATATAAGGGAATTCCCTATTGTTGAAATCTCTCTTGAAAAGGCCGTTGGGGCCATACTTCAGGAAGATCTGAAAGCTGATAGAGATTTGCCTCCCTTTAATAAATCCTTAATGGACGGGATAGCTGTTAAATGGGCCGCTTGGAAATCAGGCGTGCGCGAATTTAAAATCACGGCTATTCAGGCCGCGGGCACCCCACCCGTGACGATCAAAAGAGATAATGAATGCGCCGAAATCATGACTGGGGCGGTTTTAACCCGCGGG
>Ga0247727_10018977_pt1 | contig 10721 bp, 11 predicted proteins | sample WisWelCaveWW1625_FD_202498 | JGI IMG/M metagenome (GOLD analysis project Ga0247727, IMG submission 202498) | Biofilm microbial communities from Wishing Well Cave, Virginia, United States - WW16-25 | ecosystem: Environmental > Aquatic > Deep subsurface > Groundwater > Cave microbial mat | place...
ATGAGGGATGAAGTGGAGCACCAAGTTTTGTCAACGCAAGCGCCTCTTGCACACTCACCGGCACAACCAATGGCTTTCCCAAAATTTGTTGCAGATGCGCAGCATGAACCCCTGTGAGTTCTGCGGCTTTGTCAACATCTAAGCTTCCAAACGTGTTTACAATCACCTTTTCGAGCTCGGGCGCCCACCATTCAGGGCAATAGCCTGCAGGAATAAGAGTGTGCGCACGATTGAAAAAATCACCATAACTGACAAGCAGATCCCCGAGAAAAATAATTTCCTGAATCATGCCCGCATACTCGCGGGCTTGTTCAATTGTTTGAAGCTGCAGGACGCTGCCATCATTGAGCTTGACAATGGGGCCGTCGATAAGTTCAGAAGTCACGATTGCGCTTCCTTTGCTTGGCCGCTCAATCTTAATCTGTGTTCCTGTCGCAAGGTATTGGTTTGAGATGAACATGGTTGCGGGGTGCACTGCGCAGCTTGAATAGCCCGAGATTCTGGTTCTGCCATACCGCAAACGAAACCCACCAGTTCTTAGTGGATGTGAAAATACGGGTCTTCCTGCAACAAGGTCGTGAATAAACGTGTAGTCAGGGGTTAGGGTTGCTGCCTTTTGTTCTACACCATCTGCTTTTGCCTTTTTCTGAATCACAAGAAATTCCTTCAGAAAGTTCCAATGGGAAAGTTCAAATTCAGCACCCCATTTACTAATTTGTTTCCACAGCTTTGGTGCCTTCAGGCAAAGACAGGAAGAAAGCATGAGACAGTATCCACTTCTGATAAGGTTTGTTTGAATTCGAGGCAGGTCTTTGTAATTGCTCACCTCAATCTGCTCGCTCGGGTCTCCACTGACCTCCACAGGAAGGTTGCTCAAAAGAAATGCAACTTCTTCTTCACTAGGAACGTATTGCAAATTGGTGATGCGCTCGTGATAATCCTGCAATTCGGTGCAGGCACGCTTGATTTCCTCAGGGGTTGGGTCGTATGTTGTGTATCCCATTTTTTTCCGCACGTAATCAGTAATAAGAACACTGACTGCAGCATTGGTGCCTCCGGCATTTCTGATGGGCCCGGCATAATTGGCGCAAATATACTCTCCTTTTCCGTCAAGCCTTTGCTTGAATTCAAGGCCGATAAATCCATCAAGTGGTGAGCTTACCACTCCCACCGTAGAATACGCAAATCCTGTGCGAATGCCAACTTCAATTGCTTCTTTTTTTGTGGCAAACGTGCAGAATTTTTGGTACGCGACCTCTTCTGCAATTTTGAGAGCGACTCTCCAGTCCAGCGCGCCGTACTGTTTTTCGAGTTCCATGATGCGCTCGACAACTCCTGAATTCACGATTTGGGGCGCAACAACACTAATAATTCCGACAACGCGCTCTGCCATGTTTTTTGCAAGAGAAATCTCAACCGTGGATGTGGGGTCATATCCTTTGCTGCGGGCGCGGGTTGCTAAGAGGTGTGCTTTGGTGACTTGCGCGTCTATTTTTTGAAAGTAACACTGCATTGACAGGCTTGCAATCATTTTTCAAACCTCAACATCTTTACTTCTCTTGTGCGTAAATTAATCAATGGTACGCGGCATGGTTCTGGCTCAACACCGAATTTTTCTTGATACTCTGTTTTTGCCAAAAAACAGCTTGCCGCAACAAGCGTGACGCCCCTGTATGTGCCAACTGCTGCTTTGTGTAGGTGGCCGGAAAGAAAGATATCGGGTACGTGTTCGATGACGAGTGGGTCGGATTGCGGGTCTGGAATGTACAGTGTTGATGTATGTGAGGGCGCGAGATGCCGCCGTTGCAACAAGAATTTCATCACAGGTCCAACACGGTCTTCCATACGCGTCCCTTTTTTGATACTTTCAACTGTATCACCATAGTAAATATAGGAAAATCCATGATACATGAGAACATCAAAACCTGGAAAAGCATCTGATGCATGCACGTTCACCATGCCTGGATTGCTCACAAATGTAACATTGGGTAATTCGAGAAGGGGTTTTACAATATCAGGATATATGCTTGGTTGCGGCTCGCCAAGACGTACTGCATCGTGGTTGCCTGGACAAAGAATAATTTGCTTATTTGTCGGAATCATACGCAAATAACGCGCAATTTCCTGATATTGCGCGTAGATATCTGTAATGTTAAGGTCATTCTCTTGCCGCGGGTACACCCCCACCCCATCAACAATATCACCCACAACAAAAACATATTCTACTTTGCTTGCGATTGCCTGCTGCGTGGGATTTCCAACTTCCCCGCGAATCCAATGAATGAACTTTAAAAATTCCTCTTGCAGAAATTTTTTGCTACCAATGTGAATACACGACAGCACAATCGCATATGCTTCATCAGGCGCTTTCTTCATTTCAGTGGTCATGGGCACATCAGGCAATAAAATGTTGTCAACAAACAAGACGTTGTTGCCTGTTGTTCCAGTGACACCAAGAACTTCATCAAACACAACATCCCGCGCTAGTAAGTATGCTGGAGATTTTTTTGAAACAATCGCTTTTATCATGCCGCTTTGGTCTTCAAGCACAAGTGCAACATTGTCATTTTTTGTGAACTGCTTGTCAGACACCATGCCAATAAGAGACACTTTTTCCCGCTCTTGCTTTTTTGCAACACGCGCAACAGAAGTGAGATTTTGCAATTCCTGCCGCTGGCTAAGAATCTTGGCAAGGGCGAGATAACGCTTATTAAAATGCTCAATAAAGTGTTGCGTGGTCCATTTTTGCGGCTCTTTCTGGTAATTAAAAAGAATTTTGATGCGTTTATTGTATGGTACTTCTTCAACAAGCTGGGCATACATCGTCTCTATGTTTACGTTATCCTGTAATTGCTGCACGAGTGTGGTAGGTGGAAGCTTTCGCTGTTGAATATAGTGTTGTACAATCGCTTTTTTCTTTTCTTCAAGACTCAACATGGGAACTTAATGCGAGGCTTTCCTCAAGAATTGATGTGATTTTACGAATGATCTCGGGAGAGAACGTAAGCTGAATCTGCCTGGTACGACCATACCTCCCTTTAGAGATGATGGGTGCGTGAATCAGACCGAGCATGTCAAGTTCTCCAAGAACATCTGACACTCTGCGCTGTGTCAACGGCCGGAGTTTTGCCCATTCACAAACCCCTTGGTATTTTGCATACACCTCACCTGTAAACATGGTGTTTTTGTTGGCTGCAGCAAGACGGCAGATTGCGTAAAAGACCGTGTGATATTGTTTTGGTTGATTTGTAATTGCATCGATAATGTTGTCTTTTTCTAGCTTTTCCTCTGCAGCATCAAGATGCTCAAGCGTTACTTTTTCCACCATGCTTCGCTCGGCAAGCTCGCCCGCAACGCGCAACAGGTCGATTGCGCGCCGTGCGTCACCATGCTCTCTGGCAGCATATGCTGCACATTTTTCAATGACCCCTGAGGCAAGCACGTCTGGCTGGAATGCCTCTTTTGCCCTCGCGCGCAAGATTCCCTGAAGTTGTGTTGCGTTATAGGGGGGGAAAATCAGTTCTTCTTCAGATAAGCTCGATTTAACACGCGGGTCAAGTGCATCTGTAAACATTAAATTGTTGCAAATACCAATGAGTGTAACCTGTGTTTTTTGCAAGATGCTGCTGCAGCGCGTAAGGTTGTATAACACATCGTTTCCCACTTTGCCAACAAGCTCATCAATTTCGTCAAGCACCAAAACAAGCTGGAGGGGTTGTTCATCGATCGTTTGGTAAAAAAAGCGATACACTTCTTCTGTGGGAAGCCCCGTGGGTGGAATGATTTTGTTGAACTCGCGCAATAACTGCACAAGAAGGCGGTATTCTGTATCTGCAATGTGCTTGAGTTTGCAGTTTGCATAAATAATTTTTATTGGCAAATGCCTATTCTGGGAAATTTTTGCGATGTTGTCTGTTACATGACGCACAATAAGGGTTTTTCCTGTGCCTGGCTTTCCATAAATGAAAAGGTTTGATGGCTTTTCTGATTTTAAACACGGCGCAATAACTTTGGCGAATTGTTGGATTTGTTCGTCACGATGAAGAATTTGTTCAGGGGTGTGTTGTAATTGTAGTGCTGTCTTGTTTTTGAAAATACTTTCGCGCTGTAAGTACTGCTCAAAAAAGTCAACCAACCCCTTTTCACCCATGATGCAGCGAAAAACAAGATGTATTTAATAAACCTTTTCATTTGCAACCAACCCCACACCCCTTTGTTTCTGATGGAGTTTATTTATTGTTATACTTGTATGAAAAAAGAGTAAAAAGAAAGAATAAAAAAGAAAAACCAAAATCTAAAATAAAAAATAATTCTTTTTTATATAAAAAATAATAATATGTGGTAAATTATAATAAATAATAATAATATAAAAATAACAAATATAAATTCAACACAACTTCCACAGGAAACTATAGGGTGTGGTAAACACCAACACATAGACAACAAGAAACACTAAAACAACCAACAACACTATTATGATGATATTTTCGCCACTTCACAATAATAAAAATGAAAAGTTTTATATATTGGTTGTGCCTAGCTAGGAGTGACAGTATGGTTTTGGGGGGTTTCGTATGATTGTTCAAAAACAGTTTTTGAATAAACTTAAAGATTTTGGTCTCAACAGTTATGAAGCTAAGCTCTGGACTGCGTTGTTGTCGCGTGGTGTTGCGACTGCTGGTGAGTTGAGTGATATTGCGAACGTGCCGCGCAGCAGAAGCTATGACGTTCTCGAAAGCCTCGAACGCAAAGGCTTTGTCATCATGAAGCTCGGCAAACCCATCAAATACATTGCCGTACCACCAACCGAAGTCGTCGAACGCGTCAAAAAACACGTGCAAGAAGAAGCAACACACCAAGAAAAACTTCTTGAGGAGCTCCGCGGAAGTGAAGTGCTGCAGGAGCTTGTTTCTCTTCACAAACAAGGCATAGAATTTGTCGAGCCAACAGAGCTCACCGGCGTCATTAAAGGGAGAAATAACCTGTACAATCATCTCGCAACACAAATCAAGAACGCACAAAAATCAATTTCAATCATGACCACAGAGACCGGACTGCAGAGGAAAACCGACGTGTTTAAAACAGCACTTCAAAAAGCAAAAGAAAACGGTGTCAAAATCAAAATTCTTGCACCAATGAAAAATACACCAATCACAAAAACATTTGCAAGCATCGGGCAGATCAAAGCAATCGACGGCGCCAGCTCGCGTTTTGTTGTTGTGGATGGCAAGCACGTTACACTCATGGCGATGAATGATGATGAAACACACCCCAATTATGATTTTGGGGTATGGGTCAGCACGCCATTCTTTGGGCAGGCGCTTGAGAACATTTTCAACAAATTATGGGACCAGTCAAAGTCTCCCTAAATAAGAGCTAAGGACGTTTTCGTAACCTTTTTATACTCTTGCCCGTTTAAAACAATCATAAAAGAGGTGTACTATGGCAGAGGAAGCAGTTCTTCGCATAACTTTGGCAATCATCATTGCAACACTCGCGGCAATAGTGTACAGCCTGCGTGTGTTAGTGCTGATGGACCGGCGTATTGCAAGAATTGAGGAACACGTTGACAAAATGGTTCATCGCACACTCGAAGAAGAATATAAGATTGAGAAGTCCATCAAAAAACGCAAATAATTCTTTATTTCTTTTTCAATTCTTTTTGCAGCACAGCAATGTCCTTCTCAAGCACAAGAATTTTTGGTTTGTTATCCTCTTGCTGAAGCAACACACCACATTCAGGGCATTTGTACTCAAAATCCGTCGCTTGCTCAAAATCAAGACGGATACATTTTGACGGGCACATGAAGAAATTCGAACTTTTTTCACGGCCAAGACGCTCCTGCAGCTTTTCCAAACTACGCATTCTCAAACTTTTCATGAGGTCCTTTACCCGCTTCATGTTAAAAGTCCAATAATAAATGTACCATCCTTTTTTCTTGTCTTTCTTGCGCGTAAAAGAAACAAGGTTGGCGTTGTACAGCCGGTACAGCATGTTTCGTGTAAGGTTAACTTCCTCTTTGATGCTCTCTGCAAGCTTGAACTCACTCACATTTTTTTTGTTTTTTAGAATTTTCACTAGCGGAACAACGTCTTTTCCCGCGACTTCACTTACTACGTCTTCAATAAGTTTGTTTGAGACATTCATGCTTTGGCCTTCACAAAAACCTAAAAATAGTTATTTACTTCTGAAACGCGGCGTTTATAAATGTTTCGTCTGGGCCAGCGAGTCAAATTGAAGGCCCTGCTCGCGCGCAAACACCCGTGAAACAACATAGTTTGTTTTTGTTGTAGGTATTTTTTCCAACGGCAAAAATCGCCAGTCCTCACGAGAAAAGCGAACCGCAACCCACGCCTCGCAACCCGCGATGGTTGCGAACTGCTTGAGTTGCTCAATCTCCTCAGCATCAAAATACTGGTTGTCGTCTTTACATGCCTTACATTCGATAGCCAACTGCCTGCTTTCAGACTGGGCAAGAATGTCTGGTGAAGGGTATTTCATGCTTCCACTGCCCGCCACACGGCATGCTGTCCACGTGTTTGTCTGCCAGAAGCGGTGAATAAGCTCGCGCTCAGCACTAATGCCTTTTGATTTTGCGCTCATTGCTCAATCACACACTCTTCCCCATTAAAAACTTTTGCAGACCACAACACTTAAATACCAACCACACTCAAAACAAGTTAGTGATTTTTATGGCAGCAACTCCAAAACGCCTCATTCCCCTTGCGGCAATGGAAAAACTCATGAAGCAAGCCGGTGCATCACGCGTGAGTGAATCTGCAAAAGAAGCACTCAAAAACGTTCTTGAAGAATTAGCCAGTAGCGTCGCAGCCAATGCCGTCAAATTTGCGCAGCACGCAGGCAGAAAGACCGTGAAAGCAGGCGACATAACCCTTGCAGCAAAACAATAAATACTTTGTAACATCAATTCTTTACAAATTAAGAGTAAGAAAATCTCGCGCAGTGATGACGTTATCAAACACATCTCGGGCATCATCTTCCAATTCTTGTGTGTTCTTGTACCGCGCGCTAAAGTGCTGTAAAACCAGTTTTTTTGCATTACTGCGTGATGCAATCAAGCCAGCATCGTGTGATGTCAAGTGCATGTATTCTTTTGCCTTATCCTTAAGCGCAGAGCTGTGTGGGGATTCACAAATAAGCAAGTCTGCATCCTGCGCGAGTGCATAACAATTTTCTACTAACAATGTATCAGTGATGTAAACCACACGCCTTCCCTTTATGGCTGTAGACACTTCCTCTGGCGTAATTTTTTTTCCTTTCAAAGTTATTGTTTTGCCATCCTGCAAGTCACCCCATAACGGCCCTTGCGGAATGCTCAGTTTTTTCAGGGTGTCTGTGTTCATTCTGCGCTTATCTTTTTCCTGAAACGCATATCCAAGACACGGAATCCTGTGCTTCAGCAGCTGTGCTTCAATCAAAAAATCCTTTGTTTCCAAAAACACACCGCCTTTCACAATGTCATGCACCTGAATCTCAACCCGATGGTCAAATGGAATTGCTTCAAACCACAGTGCAAGCCGCTTCGAGGTATCTTTCGGCCCGTAAATGTGTAACGTCCCTGTATAATCACTTGCTCCTAAGGTCGCAATAAGCCCTGCAAGGCCCAGCACGTGGTCACCATGCCAATGGCTCAGCAATACTCGCGTGATTTTGGTCATCTTGAGCCCAGAGATAACAAACTGGCGTTGTGTTCCTTCACCACAATCAAACAAAATGCCCTCGGTCTTGTAACTCAAAAAAACAGCCGATGGATTTCGCTCCTTTGTCGGCTTCATACAACTCGTGCCAAGAAAAGTTACTTGCATACTTTTTACCAGCAGGCATAGCTTTAAAAATGTTTGTTCACCGTTTGTTCATATGCAAACACTTATTCAGGCGCTCTTTGCGCAGGACAAGGTAATCACGGAAAACAGCAGCGAGGCTCGGCAATTGTATGAGCAAAGTGTGTTTGGCCATGTATTTTCCGATAACCGCATCCAACTGTCATTTCTTGAGGCACTTTACTTAGTTGAAAAGGGGCGCTTGGAGCTTGTTGACAGCAGAGGAAAGCCTCTGGCAACAGAGCAGTTTAGAAAAAAGGCAGCGAAGAAGGAAGCAAACTTTTGGACAAAGTACGTTGTCTTTCGTGACCTCCGCAGCCGCGGCTATGTCGTAAAGACAGCACTGAAGTTTGGCGCAGATTTTCGCGTGTATGAGCGCGGCATGAAGCCAGGTCAGGAACACGCAAAATGGATTGTGTTTCCTGTTCATGAAGGAACAGACCTTACATGGCAGGACTATGCTGCAAAAAACAGGGTTGCGCATTCCACCAAAAAACGGCTTCTTATTGCAGTTGTTGATGATGAAGGCGATGTGAGCTATTGGGAAAGTCGCTGGCTCCGGCCTTAGCATAAGCTATAAATACCACGGTGATTCTGCCAAAAGCATGGAATATCGAGAAAAAATTCTGGGCATTATCCGTCTCAGAGGCCCAAGCCAGCCATTGCAGCTTTCAAAAGAGCTTGCAACCAACAGCACTTTAGCATCTGCAATGCTTTCTGAAATGACAGAAAAAGGACTTTTAAAAGTCAGCAGTCTCAAAGTAGGAAGTTCTCCGCTGTATTTTATTCCAGGCCAAGAAGACCAACTGCTGAGGTATGTGCACGTGCTGAATGAGAAAGACCGGCGCACGCTTGAGCTTTTGCAAACACAAAAAGTGTTGCGCGACAGCAGCCAAGAGCCCCTTGTACGTGTCTCTCTGCGAAACCTCAAGGATTTTGCAAAGCCATTGGAAGTGCAGTATAATGATACATCCGAAGTCTTCTGGAAATGGTACTTGCTCTCAGACAACGAGTCAGAGGAATTCATACGGCCTCATCTTGCGCCAGAAGCGCCAGCACCCCGTGAACAACCAGTTGCGAAAGCAGCTCCACAAAAAAAGAAGCGCGCGGTACAGCAAAAACTTGCAACACCCGCAGAAGAGCCACGCCCGCAAGATACACCACCAGTCGCACCACTAGTCACACAGCCTGAAATCATACATGATACATTTTTGGAAATACTACAGTCTTATTTTGCAAAAAACAACATACGCGTTGTAGACCAAACACTCGTAAAAAAGAAATCCGAGTTTGAATTCACACTCGAGCTTCCCTCTGCAGTCGGTGGGCTGGTCTATTATTGCAAGGCAAAAAACAAAAAACGCATCAATGAAGCAGATCTTAGTTACGCATTTGTTCAAGGTCAGCTCAAAAAGCTTCCCATATTATTCATAAGTCCTGGGGAACTCACCAAGTCAGCAAAAGAATTTGCAACAAACGAACTTAAAGGAATCACGTTTAAACAAATATAGCATGGGCGTTAATATAAAAGACATTCTCATCAAGCATCCCATCACACTTGAAGAACTTTCAGGAAAAACCCTTGCAGTTGACGCGTTCAACATGCTGTACCAATTTCTTACCACCATTCGCGCACCAGACGGCAGTTATCTGACTGACAGCAAAGGTCGTATTACGTCCCACCTTATTGGTCTGTTTAACAGAACAACCGCCCTGTTGCAAAAAGGTATTCGCCTTGTATTTGTGTTTGACGGAGAGCCGCCAGCGCTCAAGCATCAGGAAATTGCACGAAGAGCAGGCATCAAACAAGAAGCAGAGAAATCATATGAAAAAGCCGCGGCTGCAGAAGATGTTGAGTCAATGAAAAAATTTGCGGCGCGTATGACAAAACTTTCTGATGACATGGTTGGCGATGCAAAAAAACTATTGCAACTGCTTGGAATTCCTGTTGTGCAAGCGCCAAGCGAGGGAGAAGCACAATGTGCATTTTTAGTAAAACAAGGCGATGCATGGGCTGTTGCAAGCCAAGACTATGACGCATTACTCTCCGGCACTCCACGACTTGTGCAAAACCTCAGCATTGTAGGTAGAAGGAAGAAAATTCATGGCATGGGAACAATTGCGGTCAGCCCAGAGCTTGCTGATTTGAAAGAAAACCTTGAAGCACTTGGAATTAATCAAGAACAACTTATTCTTCTTGCCATGCTTGTGGGTACTGATTATAATCCTGGCGGCATAAAAGGCATTGGGCCGAAAACAGCACTCCAACTTGTCAAAGAACACAAAAGCAAGGAACAATTATTTTCAGCAGCAGCGTGGGAGGAACATGTAGCGGTTTCTTGGAAGGAAGTTCTTGCTACACTTGAGCACATACCAGTCACCAAACACTATCATGTGAAACAAGGCATTCTTGACACAAAAGGAATTATGCAATTTCTTGTTGAGGAGCATAACTTTAGCCCAGAACGCGTGCAAAAAGCACTAGAAGGGATTGCAACACAACCCCAACGGCAAAAAGGACTTGGCGAGTTTCTATGACAACACTGAAAGAATTTCTTCGTAACAAACTCACGAAGAAAGAGCTTTCACAATTGCGAGCAAGCTATGACATTATTGGCGATATTGCAATTCTTGAAATCCCCCGAGAACTCGTAAAAAAACAAAAAAACATCGCGCACGCAATGCTGCAACTTCACAGGAATGTGCATGTTGTTGCAAAGAAAAAAGGAGGGCACCGCGGGCGCTACCGCATACAACCGCTTGAAATTCTCACAGGAGAAAAGCGCCTCACGACCGAACACAAGGAATCAGGACTTCGTTTCAGGCTTGATGCAGGCAAATGCTATTTTAGCCCGCGGCTGAGCACAGAACGTATGCGC
>Ga0247727_10018978_pt1 | contig 10720 bp, 7 predicted proteins | sample WisWelCaveWW1625_FD_202498 | JGI IMG/M metagenome (GOLD analysis project Ga0247727, IMG submission 202498) | Biofilm microbial communities from Wishing Well Cave, Virginia, United States - WW16-25 | ecosystem: Environmental > Aquatic > Deep subsurface > Groundwater > Cave microbial mat | place...
TGGCGAGAGACTCAGGTTTTGGGTTTGGGTTTGGTTTTCTTTGCGATCTTGGCGTTCTTGGCGAGAGACCGCGGTTTTCTTGGTCTTTGGTTTTCTTTGCGATCTTGGCGAGCTTGGCGAGAGACTCGGGTTTTGGGTTTGGGTTTTTGGTTTTCTTTGCGATTTTGGCGTTCTTGGCGAGAGAGACCGGTTACTTCCCCGTCATCTTTCGCGGATCCAGCAGCCTGTCCAGCTCCTCGGGCTTGAGATCGGTCATCTCGGCGGCGATTTCCTTAAGCGGGCGGTTCTCGGCGTTGGCCCGCTTTACGATTTTGGCCCCCAGCTCATAGCCGATCACCGGGTTCAGCGCCGTCACCAGGATGGGGTTGCGGCCGACCAAGCCGGCAATGCGGGCCTCGTTGACCGTGAAGCCGGCGATGGTCTTGTCCGCGAGCAACCGGGAAGCGCAGGCCAGCAAGGTGATGCTTTGCAGCAAATCATAGGCGATTACCGGAAGCATCACATTGAGCTGAAAATTGCCCGCCTGGTCGCCGATCGTGATGGTGAGGTCGTTGCCGAACACCTGGGCGCAGACCATGGTCACGGCCTCGGGGATCACCGGGTTGACTTTGCCGGGCATGATGCTGGAGCCGGGCTGCAAGTCCGGCAGCGAGATCTCCCCGAGGCCGGTATGAGGGCCGCTGTTCATCCACCGCAGGTCGTTGGAGATCTTCATCAGCGCCGTGGCCACGGCCTTCAACTGCCCGCTGAGTTCCACGGCGGTATTCTGGGCGGCCATGTTGGAGAAGTAGTTGGGGCTGGTGACGAAGGGCAGCCCGCTGGTTTCCCCCAGCCGGGCGGCGATGCGGGGCCCGAACTCGGGATGGGCATTGACCCCCGTCCCGATGGCTGTCCCACCCAGGGCCAGCCGTGCCAGGCGCGGCAAAGTGGCCTCGATGCCCTCGATGCCCAGGCCGATCTGAGCGCTCCAGCCGCCGATTTCCTGGCTGAGGCGGATCGGCATGGCGTCCATCAGGTGGGTGCGGCCGGTCTTCACCACGTGGTCCACACTGGCGGCCTTGGTGTCCAGGGTGTCGCGAAGGTGGCGCAGGGCCGGCAGCAACCCCTGGGCGACCTCCAGGTAGGCGCTCACGTGGATCGCGGCCGGGATTACGTCGTTGGACGACTGGCACATGTTGACGTGATCGTTGGGATGGACCTTCTGGCCCAGGGCGCCAGCCGCCAGGGCGGAGATGACCTCGTTGGCGTTCATGTTGGTCGAGGTGCCCGAGCCCGTCTGGAAGATGTCGAGCGGGAACTGCTCGTCGTGCAGGCCCTCCTCGACCTCGCGGGCGGCCTTCTGGATGGCAGACGCCATGAGGGCATCCATTAGACCTAGGTAGTGATTGGCCCAGGCGGCGGCGCCCTTGATCATCCCCAGGGCTCGCAGGAACGCCCGGGGAAACCGCAGGCCGCTGATGGGGAAGTTCTCGAAGGCCCGCTGGGTCTGGGCGCTGTAGAGAGCATTCTCGGGTACCCTCACCTCCCCCATGCTGTCTCGCTCAATGCGGTACCGGGCGCTGGTGGACATAGTACGGTCGTAACCCCTTTCCTCCTTAGGTTACAACACCTTAGGCCTCCCCTCAGGAAAGAAAAAACCTTAGTACTAAGTGCCGAAACTTTTACCAACTGGACCGGGTTTGGTAGAGAATAAGAGAGGACTCATGGGGATGTCGAAGACCTGGAAGTGGATGCTGGCAGCAGCGCTGGTGGCGGGCGGGGTGGCGCCGTGGACGCGGGTGTGGGCCGACGACGAGGAGCCGGATCCGGATCGGCCGGAGCTGAAGGTCCAGCATGCCGACTGTGAGTACCTGGGGCCGCAGCGCGACCGCTGGGTCCGGGGAGGGCTGCGAGCGGCTGAACTGGAGGCCGCGGCCCTGGCCCGCATGACCGACGAGGTCGCGCAAAGCCTGCCGCCAACCCCGTCGCGCAGCCGCACCGGAGCGTTGAATCCGCGCGGCGGGCCCCTTCGGCCACCCCTCGGCCCCCTGACCGACATCGATCAGATCATCTTCACGGCGCTGAGGGAGAACAATCTCCCGATGGCCGAGCCGGCCACCGACCAGGAGTTCCTGCGCCGGGTGAGCCTGGACCTGACGGGGCGAATTCCGACCGCGCCGGAGGTGGTGACTTTCCTGGCCGACGCCACCCCCAACAAGCGCGCCGCGCTGGTCGACCGGCTGCTGAGCTCGGCTGCCTGGGTCGACAAGTGGACCATGTACTTCGGCGACCTGTATGGGAACACCGCCAACACCGCCAACGTGAACCGCTACCCGGACGGGCGCAATGCCTTCTACCGCTACCTGAAGTCCTCGATGGAGCAGAACAAGCCTTACGACTTGATGGCCCGGGAGCTGCTCTCGGCCGCCGGGACCAACAGCTACACCCAAGGAGAGCTGAACTTTGTGATCGGGGGCCGGACGCCGGGCGGACCTCTCCAAGACACCTATGACGCCCAGGCCCGCGAGACCTCCAGCATCTTCCTGGGCATCGCCCACCTGGACTGCCTGCTGTGTCACGACGGCCGCGGCCACCTGGACAGCCTGAGCCTGTGGGGACGCACCGCCACCCGCGCTCAGGCCTGGGGTCTGTCGGGTTTCTTCGCCCGGACGCAACTCGCCCAGACGCGAGTGAATCCCATGCAGCCCAACCCGTACTACTGGAGCGTGCTGGACAACACCGGCCGGGCCACGGTGGACTATACCCTCAACACCACCAATGGAAACCGTCCGGACCGGCTGCCGCGACCCGGGCAGTCGCGGACGGTGCCGCCCACCTACCCTTTCGGCGGCAGGGCCAACCCCGGCGAAGCTTACCGCCCGGCCCTGGCGCGGATCCTGACTGCCGACCTTCAGTTCGCCCGGGCGGCGGTGAACTACCTCTGGAAGGAATTCTTCGGGCTCGGGATCGTGGATCCGCCGGACCAGTTCGACCCGGCGCGGCTGGACTGGCGCAACCCGCCGCCGGATCCCTGGAAGGTGCAGCCATCGAATCCGCAGTTGCTCGAAAAGCTGGCCCAGGACTTCGTGGCCACCCAGTATGACCTGAAGACCCTGATGCGCCGCCTCCTTACCTCGCAGACTTACCAGCTGTCAGCGCGCTACCCCGGGCAGTGGAACCCAGCCTGGGACCGTTACTACGGGCGAAAGCTGGTGCGGCGGCTGGACGCCGAGGAACTGCACGACGCCATCGTCCAGGCCAGCGGCATTCCGGCCAGCTACAACATCGCGGGGATCGGCACGGTGCAGTGGGCCATGCAGTTCCCCGAGCCGGAGAACGTTCCTGGCCGGGCCAACCCGGTCTCGGGGTTCCTGGACAGCTTCCTGCGGGGCAACCGCGAAGATGTCAAGCGCAGCCGCGACACCACGCTCCAGCAGGCCGTCGACCTGATGAACGATCCGTTGGTGCTGAACCGCGCGCGGGCCACGCCGGCCACCGGGACGCTGGGCCGCAACCTCAACCTGCCGGACGAGCAGCTCATCGACGCCCTGTTCCTGAACGTGCTGTCGCGGTTCCCGAGCGCCGAGGAGCGCGCCGCGGCGGCCGGCGAGCTGCGCAGCGGCAACCGGACCATGGCGGCGCAGAACCTGATGTGGGCGTTGTTTAATAAGGCGGATTTTATATTTAATTACTAAACATGGCGTCACTACTGTTCGCGGCGCAACCGCTGACGCGCGCGGCTCGGTACGGCGCCGATTCCGAGCCGCGACCGTCAGGGAGCGGATGCGCAATTACTCATGACGCGGGAGCGGTTATTACCACGGGCTGATAGGCCAGGCAGAAATGCCTGGGTTACCGGCTGAAAGGGCGGCTTATGACGGAACAGGAAAGATTCCATCGCTACCTCGCGCGGAACCCGCATCTGCACAACCCAGCCTTCTTCGAGAGGCCGCACTGGACCAGGCGGCGGTTCTTCGAGGCTTGCGGCGCCGGGCTGACGGGTTTTTTCCTGGACCCGGCCCGCGCCGCGGAGGTCACCGGCCTGAAGGCCACCCCACAGGGCACAGCCAGGAACTGCATCTTCATTCTGCTGGCGGGCGCCCCCAGCCACATCGATACCTTCGACTTCAAGAACGTCGCCGGGGTGACGCCGGCCGACTTCGCCCCCGAGAGCGTCAACGGCATCGGGATGTTTCCCATCGGCCTTTTTCCGAAGCTGAAGAACAGCCTGGGCGACCTGGCCATCGTGCGGTCGGTGCGAGCCTGGGCGGCGGTCCACGGGCTGGCCCAGACCTGGGTGCAGATCGGACGGAACCCCACGGCGGCGCTGGGCGACATCGCCCCCAACATCGGCAGCATTGTCGCCATCGAGAAGGAGGCCGAGCGGCAGCCCAACCAGGTGTTCCCCACGTTCCTGGCCCTGAACTCTGCCGGGGCCATCGCCCAGGGCTACCTGCCGGCGAAGTATGCTCCTTTCAAAGCCGCCCCTTCGACCGCCGGGCTGCGGAACATGAGCTCCACCGCCATGGGCGGCCCGGGCGTGTTCAATGACCGCTACAACCTGTTGCGGCTGCTCGATGACTCGGTGCGGCTGCGCTCGCCCTACGGACGCAAGATCGAGGACCTGGACGGCTTTTACTCCGCCGCCCGGCTGGTGATCGACAACCCGGCGATGAACCGGGCCTTCAGCTACACGCCGGCCGACGCCGCCCGCTACGGCAACAACGCCTTCGGCAACTCCTGCCTGGTGGCCAAACAGGTGCTGGCCGCCAACCAGGGAACCCGCTACATCCAGCTGACCCTGGGGGGCTGGGACAACCACCAGAACATCTATGTCGCCAACCAAGGCATATACCGCCAGGCGCGGCTGCTCGACGACGCCCTCGCGGCGCTGCTCGGGGACCTGAAATCGAGCGGGCTGCTGAACGAGACCCTGGTCGTGGTGATGGGCGAGTTCGGCCGCACCGTCGGACGCCTGACCGCCGACCTGGGGCGCGACCACTTCCTGCAGCAGTTCGTCCTCTTCGCCGGCGGCGGCGTCAAGGGCGGCCGGGTGATCGGCGCCACCGACGCCGAGGGACGCTTCACCGCCGATCCCGGCTGGTCCCGCGGCCGCGACATCCGGCCCGAGGACGTCGAAGCCACCATCTACTCCTCCCTAGGAATTGACTGGACCAAGACCCGCTGGGACGATCCCTTGGGCCGGGGCTTCGAGTACGTCCCCAAGGCCAAAGACGACGTCTACGGTCCCATCAACGAATTGTGGGCCTAGCTCACTCCGCGACTGCGGTGAATTCTGGCCTACCACTAACCGCAGAGAAGCCGAGACGCAGAGCATTTGGCGCAGCGACGTTTCGTGGAGCCCTAATTCCTCAACGATAGCCTGGGAGAGCGGCGCGGTCGCGAGGGCGGCGGGCCCCACCGACCAACCTCTTCGACCGAGTGCGCTCCGACATGGTGCTGATCGAGCTGGGGCGGCGTTGGGGCTTGACTTGGTACCATTGCAGTATGAGCGGGCAAGCAGTGACTCCGCTGGCCAGAGCGGAGGCCCTGGAGCAAGACTTGCCAGACATCGTTCGCCGCATCGTCGACGCGGTTGATCCGGACCGGATTGTTCTCTTCGGCTCCGCTGCCCGCCGGGAGATGGGACCGAACAGCGATTTGGATCTCTTGCTCATCAAACGCGGGACTTTCAGCCACAGCCTGGTGACCCGCGACGTTTACCGCAGCCTGCGCGACATCCCTTACGCGAAAGACATCATCGTGATCACTCCTGAGGAAGCCGAGCAATACCGGGATTGCTTTGCGGTGGTCATCTGCCCGGCCCGGCGCGACGGCCGCGTCATCTATGAGCGCCCCAGCGAATGACCTTGCCGGTCCCCGCGAATGGCTGAATCGCGCCCGGAGCAGCCTGGAACATGCCAGGGCGACGCACCCGAAAGTCTACTTCGAAGAACTCTGCTTCGACGCGCAACAGGCGGCCGAAAAGGCGGTGAAGGCCGTGCTGCTCGGTAAGGGCATTGCATTCCCCTACGTTCACGACCTAGACGCGCTCCTCCGATTGTTAGCGACGTCGGGAGAACCCCTGGCTGGCGCCGTGATCCGCGCCGGGGAGTTGAGACGCTACCCGGGCTTGCCCGGACACGTCAGCGAGCAGGAATACCGCGAGGCGCTGGCCCTAGCCGAATCCGTGGTCCAATGGGCCGAAACAGTGCTGCTCAGTACCGAGAAGCAAGCTTAGAATCGCCATGATCGGGCTCATCATCTCCCACTACCGCATCGAAGAGAAGCTCGGCGAGGGCGGCATGGGGGTGGTCTACCGCGCCCAGGACCTTAGCCTGAAGCGCCTGGTGGCCATCAAGTTCCTCTCCTCCCAATTCGCCGACGAAGACCGGCGTCGCAGATTTCAGCAGGAAGCCCAGACGGCCTCGTCGCTCAATCATCCGCACATTCTCACGGTTCACGAAGCCGGCACCCACGAGGGCCAGCAGTACCTGGTCACCGAGTTCATCGACGGCTGGAGCTTGCGGGAGTGGGCGCGGCGCGAGAAGCCCTCGCCGCGGCAGATCGTGGATTTGCTGGTGGGAGTGGTCGACGGACTGGCCTGCGCCCACCAGGCGGGCATCATCCATCGGGACATCAAGCCGGAGAACATCCTGGTCTCGAAGAACGGGTACGCCAAGCTGGTGGATTTCGGCCTGGCGAAGGTGGTGGAGACCCCGGCGGACGCCGAGGCCAAGACCGTCAGCGCGCTGCCGACGCGAGCCGGCGTCGTCATGGGGACGGTAGCCTACATGTCGCCGGAGCAGGGGGCGGGGCGCCCGGTGGACGCCCGCAGTGACATCTTCGCCTTGGGCGTGGTGCTGTACGAGCTGCTGGCGGGCGAGCGGCCCTTTGCCGGCAGCTCCGACATCGATACCTTGCACGCCATTCTGCACAGCCAGCCGCGCCGACTGGAGGTCTTCTTCGAGCTTCGCGCCCTGGTCGAGAAGGCGCTCGAGAAAGACCCCGCCGACCGCTACCAGTCGTCCCGCGAGATGGTCGTCGACCTGAAGCGCTTCCAGCGGGTGCGGTCGGACGAGACGGCGCCGCTGGCTGCGACCCAGCGGCCGGCCGGGCGGCTTCGCTGGCGGCTCGGGGCCGCCATTGGGGCGGTCATTCTGCTGGCGGCGGTGGCGGTCGCCTGGCGCCTCCGGCAGTCCGACTTCTTAAACCCGCTGGAAGGCGCCCAGTTCACAAAGCTCACGGATTTTGAGGGTATCGAGAGGGACGCCGCCATCTCCGCCGACGGCAGGTTCGTGGTCTTTCTTGCCGACCGTGACGGCGTCTACGACGCCTGGGTGACGCAGGTGGGAAGCGGCGTGTTCAACAACCTCACCAAAGGCCGCTTTCCGCATTTATTGCAGGAGAGTGTCCGCTGCGTCGGCTTTTCCCACGACGCGTCGCAAGTCTGGCTGCGGCCACAGCCCTTTGGGGCCACAAGCGCGCAGGCGATCTGGCTGGTACCGACACTGGGCGGAACGCCGCGGCCATTTGTGGACGGCGCCGCCGGCCTATCCTGGTCGCCGGATGGAAGCCGCATCGCGTATTTTGAGGGGCGCGACGGCGACCCCATTTTTGTCGCCGACCGGAATGGGAGTAATCCGGCCAGGATCCTTCCCGGCCAGACGGGGGACCACCGCCACTTTCCGACTTGGTCCATGGACGGCGGGTTCATCTATTTCATCCGGGGCATTCCCAATTCCCGGGAGACCGATATCTGGCGGATCCGTCCCAGCGGCGGGGAGCCCGAGCGCCTCACGCGTCACAACACCGATGTCAAGTATCCCACGCCCCTCGATTCCCACACCCTCCTGTACACGGCAACGGAGGCGGACGGATCCGGACCGTGGCTCTACGCCATGGATGTCCGGCGGCGTCTCCCGCACCGGGTCAGCTTCGGCCTGGTGCGATACACCTCCGTCTCGGCCGCAGCCGGGCCCCAAGGGCTCCCCGGCCGCCTGGTGGTCACAGAGGCAAACCCTACAGCCAACCTTTGGACGGTCCCGATTTCCGGCCGCATCGTCGAGGAAAGCGCTGCACGCCGAGTTTCGCTGCCGACCATGCGGGCGGTGGCGCCAGCCTACGGCCCCGACTACTTCATCTATCTCTCGTCGAAAGGCGGCGCCGATGGGTTATGGAAGTTCAAGGACGACGTGGCCACCGAGTTATGGAAGCCGAGCGAGGGGGCGGTGGTGGCTGCGGCAGCGGTCTCCTCCGACGGCCGGCAAATCGCCTTGGCTGTTCAAAAGCAGGGCAGGACTGCGCTGCACGTGATGTCGGGGGAGGGCACGCAGGTCCGGCCGCTGGCCCCCTCGCTCGACGTGCGCGGCACGCCGACCTGGTCCCCTGACGGCAAGTCCGTCGTGGTGGCGGCTGGAGAAGGCGAAAAGAGCCGCTTGTTCCAGGCGCCGCTTGACGGCGGGCCGCCTGTCCAGCTGGTGCAGGAGATCTCCTCGGTTCCGGTCTGGTCGCCCGACGGTAAGACCATCGCGTATGGCGGCCCCAGCTCTGGGGGTATGATCCCGATCAAAGCGATCACCCCGCAAAAGGCCCCAGCCCCGTTCCCGGATGTCCGAGTTCGGGCGGCAGGGGGCAATCGGTTTCGCTTCTTGCCGGATGGGAAGGCGCTGGTTTTTCTGCGTGGGGACGACCGGCGGCAAGACTTCTGGCTGGCGGATCTGGCGACCGGCCGCGAGCGCCAGCTCACCGATCTGGAGCCTGGATACGCGATGAGAAGCTTCGACGTGTCGGCGGACGGCAAGCAGATCCTGTTTGACCGCACGCGCGAGAACTCCGACATTGTGTTGATTGATTTGAAGCGCTGATTCAAGGTCAGATTTCGCAGGTTGAGCGCACCCGCGAGGCCGCCGGCGCAGCTCGAGGCCGAACTGCCTACGGCTTCGTCACCGTAATGCTGGCGCCAGGCGGGCTGCTGTCTCCGTCGGGATCGTGGTTTGCGCTCGACTGGTAGGCGTAGCCGGAGCGAGACATGTTGAAGACGGTGAACCTCGTGGAGCTCGTAAAGTTGCTGAGGTTCCAGCTGTTGATGCTGCAAGTCCCACTCGCCGATGTCGTGCAGTATCCAAGACCTCCCGTGCTCCATATGCCAGTCACTGTCGCGGAGGCGAGCAGGGCCTCACCGCCGTCGTGGACCGCGATGGTTACCGTCGCCCTCCACTGATTAACCCCCTGCGGGGCGCTGCTCCGGTCCAGGTCGCCCACATGCATGACCGGGTTGGCGGAAGGCAGGGTGACGGTTATGGACTTCGCCTCGCCGTCGGTCGCGCCTTGGTCGTCGGTCACCGTGAGGGTCACGGTGTAGGCGCCGTCGGCGGCGAAGGTGTGACTGGTGGTCACGCCGGAGGCAGCACTTCCGTCGCCAAAATTCCAAGCGTAGCTGGTGATGGCGCTGTCGGGGTCCGACGAACCCGAGCCGTCAAAGTTGCACGTCGGGCCCGAGCAACTGTAAGTGTAAGCCGCGGTCGGGGGGGTGTTGATGTTGTCCACAAACACATTGTTGCTGTCGGCGCCGGTGCTGCCGCCGCTGTCGGTAGCGCGGGCGTTGATCACGTGGTTGCCCTCGGTGGCTTCCAGGGAATTCCAGAAGGCCTCGTACCTGACGCCATTCCAGGCGGCGGGCAGCCACGGTCCACCGTCAAGATTCCACTGCACCGTTAGCGTACCGGTGGCGTCCTCGGTGTCAGTGGCGTTAATCCGAATGAACACCAGCCCGGCGACGTTCGCTCCCTCGGGCGGGTTCTCGATACTCGCCGCCGGCGGATTGTTGACCACCCCAAAACTGCCCGACGAGACCAGCGAAAAGTCCTGGTTGGCGCCGCTCTTGTCCGGTTCCTGGTCCTGGCTGACTTGGAAGCCTTTCACCCGGATGGTGTAAACGCCGGCAACAGGACTCTGGATGTAGACATTCTCGACAACGTTATACCGGTCGGCGCTGCCGCCAGTGGTGGACCAGTTGCCAGAGAAGACGTTGCCGCGGTAGATACTGCCAGTGGAGATCTCCACCACCTCCAGGTCGAGGTCATTCACGACCAAGGGAGAGAGGGAATTGGGGGCGGCCGGATAGTCGGTCCAGACCAAGGTGACTCGGAAAGGGGCGCCGGCGTTCGCCGTGACCTGCCGGGTGTAGGTTTCGCCAGTGGCTACCGCGTTCCCGGTGACCTCGTTCTCGAAGTCGATGTTGCGCTGGGAGGGCGAGCCCCCGGGACCGTACATCGCATTCCTGGCGTTCACCCGCCCCCAGCCCAGCGGGATCGAGGACTGGCTGGTGTCGTAGGTGTAATCGCAACCGCCGCCGGGCGTTACGTCCACGGCGCCGTTGATCATCAGGGCCTTGACCAGCGAGGGCTTGGGGGAGGCCACACCCCGGTTGACGACCAGGTCCTGGTACAGAGCGCCGGCCAGTCCGGCCGTCAGGGGCGTTGACATGGAGGTGCCGGCCTCGTAGCGGTCTCGCTCCCGCTCCAGTTGCTCCCGCTGCGGGCGCAGCAAGGCATCACAACCAGTGAGGCGACGGCAAGGGCAATGCCGATCACGGATTCCTCGGGCGCCTCCCCTTCGGCGCTACGCAAAAATGACCCAGTAGCGCTCGGCTGAAGTGACCCAGTCTGAGAACGGGACTGGGAACAGGAACGAGATGTGGAGGGCATCATCCACGCTGCCGGCGTGCGCTGGTGGGAGT
>Ga0247727_10018979_pt1 | contig 10720 bp, 9 predicted proteins | sample WisWelCaveWW1625_FD_202498 | JGI IMG/M metagenome (GOLD analysis project Ga0247727, IMG submission 202498) | Biofilm microbial communities from Wishing Well Cave, Virginia, United States - WW16-25 | ecosystem: Environmental > Aquatic > Deep subsurface > Groundwater > Cave microbial mat | place...
TTTCTCATATTGTTTAAGAATCTTGTAACCAATTGCCAAGCAGTTCCAGGCAAATGCATGGTTCTGTACTTTTTTAACTATACGTTCAAAATCTTTGATGGCACGTTCAACATTTCTTCCTTTCAAGTTTTTACTGTTTTTAAAATTTATCAATAAATTATAATCGTAAGTGGTATTGAAAATGTATTCATTTTCAGCATCATTGTTAACCATTCCTTTATCCTTATACTCTATACCAAAACCATAATCCTGATCTCGTGTATTACCAACCCCCTCAAAGTTGGCATTATTTTCCAAAAGCTCATTCCATAAATCAGTTTGTGGTAGAGGTTTACAGATTGAAAACAAACTCCAATCCCAAGGATACTTATCGGCTACATCAAAAGTACTTTGTAATTGTTCTCTTGTTTCCCCAGGATAACCAGTAATAAAATTAGCTCTATAGTAAATTGATGGACACTTATCTAACAATTTTACTTTCTCCTCTAAGATTTTTAGTGTTAGAGGTTTTTTCATCCGATTTAAAATTTCCTCATCTCCGCTTTCAATCCCAAACGACAAATATGTACATCCAGATAATGCCATATTTTTTAATAATTCTTCATCTAAGCTACCTAATCTGACACCGTTTGCTACAGACCAAGTAAAATTGTAATTCCTAGTAATAAGACCGTCAGTAATTTCCATTACCCTTTGTTTGTCGTATGTAAAATCATCATCGACAAAATCTACATGTCGGATACCAAATTTATTATATAAAAGATCAATTTCTTGAAGAACTCTCTTAGAACTATGCATTCGGACACCCATTCCGTTAAATGATCTAACACTGCAGAAGCTACATCTAGCTATACAACCACGAACTGTCTGCATTGTTGCAAATGATGTACCATAATCTATTGTTTGCGCTCCTGATAATATTCCATATTTATAATAATTTCCCAAATCAACAGCACCAAAATCTGGAATGGGTAAAATATCTAAATCTTGAACTACATGAGTGTCAGGTCGTAAATCTGCTTCATTTCTCAAAAGTGCTTTATTATTTACTATAACTCCAGCAATAGTATCTCGTTCATTATTCAAATACTCTACTAACCATAAAAAATGATATTCCGATTCATACAAACATATAAAATCTGCAAATTGTAAATCTTTACTATTACCTTTTGCTAATCCCGTAATGTGCACTCCACCACAGACAACAATGATATCTTTGTAATATTTTTTTATTATTTTCCCAACAAATTTTGTTGTTGTAAATGATGCGCCAAACATGCTGCTTAAACCTATCAAATCAGGTTTGTATTTTTTTATTGTGTCATCTATAATCTTCTTCCAATCAACAGATTCTTCCCGCTGTAACATCTGTATACAGTGCAGGTGCATATCAAAAATCTGTATGTTTATATTATTTTTTTCCTTTAACATTGACGATAAATAAAATAAACCAATAGGAGGATACACTTCAAAATGAGTTTTTGCAGTTTCAGTTTCCTCATTTAACTGTTGGATCGTCAATCGAGGAATGTTGATTAATAATATATTTTTAATTAGTTGTGGTTTACTTGGATCTACTACCGCATACTCTGTTTTCTTTAATTGTTGAGCAATGTTTAGTTTAATTTGAATTAGCTCTTCACCTGTCCCAACTTTGTCTGAACAACTCATATCGTCACATAAATTGAGTTTTACTTAAATTTATCCTAAATAATTGTAATATTTATGATTATTTTAATTTGACAAATTAGGCCCGTCTGTACCGCCTATCTTTCGTTTTACTTCAACAAGTTCATGATTCAAAGATTTGAATGATGTTGATGTTTTTGAATTTTTTTTACAACTTCAGAAGCTAGACTATCGAAAGTGGCATTATGTTGATCTAAAAAAAGTTTCATTTTCTCAATTGGTATTTCTACATCTGCTAAATAACCACCAAAGTGAAAATAATTATCAAATATTGAACTTAAGTGGTAGCTATCATGTTCAAATGAATTAGACTCTATTAAGTTGATATAATTATTCAGATCAGAAATATGTACTTCTTTTTTTAATGATGCTTTTATAGTGTTAGGAAGTTCATAAATTGTTTTTATTTTGTGTACAGAAGGAAGTATTGAATATTCCTGATCAGTAAAAATAATTGATGGTTTATTGTAGAATGCAGCTTCTACACCAGCTGTTCCACCAATGGTAATAACTAATGAGGATTTTTTTATTATATCTTCAGATTTAATGGATGGATGGACCAGTTTAACATTTGGTAAATTCATAATTTGTTTATAATCAGAAATAGAACGCCATCCACGTAAAATCTGAACAGGGTGTTCTTTTACATATAAGATATATCCAATTGGTAAAGATTTTACTATATTTCTTATCATCTCTAATTGATTAGTATAAAACGGTGCAGCAATTAACAATGATCTTTCTTGTTCAATATGTAATGGAAAATAAATTAATGGTTTTTTGTTTTCTAGATCACGGATTAAATTTTTATTTATAAAATATTTTCGATATCTTGTTTTTAATTCATAAATAATCATGTTTTTAAGAACTGCAAATTTTGATCTACCATAATATGTATAATGTGTTTTTACGTTACTGTTAGAAGAAAACAAAAAATAAAGAGCTGCTTTTAAATAATCAAGTTTAGAGCTTTGATATTTACTTAAATGTGTTTTTGCTTGTTTGCTGGCGCTATATTTTTTCAAAAAGCTTTGTAATTCTGTTAGATTACTAAAATGATGACTAGCTGTATATTGTTGATTTTCAAAAGTGTCAATTGAATTTGAGATAATATATTTGCCTGCCAAATATGATGGTCTCATCATTAGTATTTTAACACCACGAGCTTTGCAAATCTTATAAAAAATATGATGGTGATGTAACGCAATGATTCCTGTAATTAAAAAATCGGGTTGTACTTCATCAATAATATTTTCAAATAATTTACATTCTTGTTCAAGAATAGACAGTATTTCATCAGATGAAAACTTGTAAAAGTTATTAAACTCATTAAAAAATCGTTCATTAGATGCAAGTAGCCAAAGATTGATTTTATATTTTTCTTCAATTAGTTTTAAAAATTCTATATCTGGTGGTTTAGTAGTTTTGGAAATGTGATCATGAAAATACCAAATTTTTGAAAATTTAATTAATTGTTGTTTTTGAAAAAATTTTTTTTGCTTATCTGTTATATCCAGAATAGCAGAAATATCAAAATTGTATTTTTCTTGAAGAGTTTTAGGTAATCCTAAAGTTGATAAATCATCATTTATCCAAAAGATTATTTTTGAATTCATTTAATCACGTATCAAAACAGTGTAAACTAATACTTTACTAAACAAAAACAAGTATAAATCATGTAATTATTTTATAGATTGTTTATAGGAATAAATTAATGCTTTGTAATATTGTCTTGTTGTACCTATATCAAACCACGGTTTATTTTTTAAATTAAATGCCGTAATTTTATGATTCCATCTCATCACTGTAGCTATTGCATCGGTCACTTGTAGTTCTTTGTTATGTCCTAAACCAGTTTTTTCTAGCGCATCAAAAATAATAGGTTTTAGGATATACACTGGAAGAATAACCAAATTGCTTAATGGCTTTTTTGGCTTTTCTGCTACATGAAAGACAAGATCTGATGGATTATTTTTTATTGTTTGAGCAATTCCAAATCCTTTCAAAGATTTTGTTGCTTGTAGTAATAGAGTTCCAGAAATATTACTATCTTTTTGATATGCAGTAATAAAATCATCAAGAAAATCATAACTTGGAAAATATGCATCACCTGCATGTAGTAAGAATGTGTTTTTCCCTACAAACCTTTTTGCAGAAAGTAGTGCGTGACCAAAACCCATAGGAGTGTTTTGTGATATCCACGAAACTTCGCATTTCTCTATTTTGTTATAAAATTTTGTAAGTGCTTTTACAAATCTGTTATCATATTGATTATTTCGTTTTTTTAATAATGATATAAATTTTGGATCAGGAAGCATATGATCTAAAATAGAAGATTTTGTTTTTGTACCAACAATAAAACAAAATCTTCTAAATCCATGATCATACAGATTTTCAAAAATAATTTCTATGAGTGGACGTAGCAATGGTTCATGACTTTTGTCAAATGGTCGATCATATAGTGGCAGCATGGTTTTTGGATTGGTTTTTGTATATGTCAATAATCTTGTACCCAAACCACCAGTTGTAATTACTGCAGTCTTCATTGAATGTCAGAAATAGGGCCCATATAAAAAACCATAATTTGTTTCACAAATACAGCATTAAAATAAAGAATCTAGAATATCAGATGTGTTTACTTTTCAATTAAGCGAACATGTGACACTAATTCAGTGAGCTGGTCAGTAGTAATAGATGTTGATGCGTCTGGTCCTTTTGAATTTTTTAATTTAACATGTTTTTCGAGCAGTATTTCTTTAGCATTCTGAAATTTTTTTAAAACTGTAAATACAATTGATGCAGTTATTCCTAGTGTATGATCAGAAAAGCCGTTATATTGTAGGGCCTCGTTCCAGTTAATTTTTTCATACGATAATGGATATTCAGAAATACAATAACAAAATACCACTTTATTATTTGAAAAAATCTTTTGTATTTTATCTCTATTTCCTCCCATACCCATGCTTATGATGATTGGCTTTCCTGTCTTAGCTTTGTTTTCAAGAGTTTCTATAGAGTATGGATCCTTAAACAAACATGTCCTAGAAGCAACTTTGTATCTTTTAACACCTAATTTTTCTAGAAAATCAACTGCGTCTGGATAAAATGCGCTACAAAAAAATTCGATTGATTCGTTATCAGCAATTTTTTTTAATTTAGTTGCAATATTGAAGGTTATTTCGGATTTTTTTATAAAATCCCAACTTGGATGTGTGTCTGAGTAAAGATCTGTTGCTCGCCACATTTGAAATTTGACAGCATCTGCATCTGCCTCTTTACATTTTCTGATTAGTTTTTCAGCTTTTGTTAAACTACCTTCCCAGTTTGATCCTATTTCAGCAACAACAAACGTCTTCAATGTACAAAGTTTTAGTGTGATGGATTTAAGCTTAATTAAATACTCAATAATCAAGTAAACAAATGACTATAGGTTGTATTATTCAAGCTAGAATGGGATCAAGTAGATTACCTGGCAAAGTAATGATGGATGTAGAAAAAGATAAACCAGTTTTATATTATGTAATTAATCAGCTTCGACATTGTAAATTAATTGATAAATTGATAGTTGCTACTACTACTTTAGAGGAGGATGATAAAATTATAAAATATTGCCATGACTTGGGTGTGGATTCATACCGGGGGAGTGTACAAAATGTTCTTGACAGATATTATCAATGTGCAAAAAAATTTTCCATATCAACAATTATCAGAATACCCTCAGACAAGCCGTTGATAGATCCAGAAATTGTAGATGATATTATTAATAAATTTAGGCTGAACTCATATGATTATGTTACTAACTTTTTACCTTCCACTTTTCCAAGCGGTACTGAAGTCGAAATATTTTCATTCAAAACTCTTGAAACTGCATGGAAAAAGGCAGAATTACCATCTGAAAAAGAACATGTAACATTTTATATCTACAATCATAAAGAAAAGTTCAAAATTTTCAATGTTACTCTATCAGAAGACCTATCACGTTATAGATGGGCAGTTGATAGAATGGAAGATTTAATGTTAGTTAGGAATATAGTCTCAAAGATAAAAAAAAGGCCAATTTTAATGGGAGATATTATTAGCTTGTTTAAAAAAGAACCACGATTGGTGGACATTAATAAAGATGTGAATCGTGAAGAAGGAAATTTAAAATCTCTAAAAGAAGACCGGAAATATCTAGAGTCTAGAAAAACGATGAACCATTAAGCTTACATGTTAATCAAAATAAATTGTTTGTACTATAATGAATTCAAAATTAGAAATTTCAATAATAATTCCAGCATATAATGAGGAAAAAAGAATTCAAAAATGCTTAAAAAGAACAGTAGAATATTGCACACAAAAACAATATGATTTTGAAATAATTATAACAGAAGACGGAAGTACGGATAATACTGTAGAGATTGTAAAAGATTTTCAACAAAAATATGACAAAATAAAACTAATTTCCTTCAAGGAAAGATTGGGAAAAGGCGGAGCAATAACTCGGGCCATGTTTACTGCCACCAAAAAAAATGTTGGTTTTATGGATGCTGACTTGGCAACAGATCCATCTGAGTTTGAAAAACTGCTAGATGAAATTGTTAATAATGATATTGTCATTGGCTCACGTCTTATACGTGGAACTCTACCGCCAATCAAAAGACCGTTTTATAGAACAGTTTTCTCTCATTTGTATTCTAAATTTTTTAGGATGTTATTTAGAATTCAAATCTATGATCCACAATGCGGATTCAAGTTATTTCAACAAGAAGTAATTCCAAAACTCTTTAATGAAATACATACTACTCGTTTTGCCTATGATTCAGAAATAATAGTTAAGGCATGTAGTCTTGGTCTTAAAATAAAAGAGGTACCAATTAATTGGGATCATCAGGTAGCATCAAAAATTCGAGTCATCACACAAATTAAAGAGATGGGATCCGATTTGCTCTCAATTTGGTATGAATTTCATTCATTATGGTTACAAAATAAAAAAGTATATCCACAAAAAAAAGCCTCGCTAAAGGGACGTTTATTATTTCGTTTTTTATCTTTGTATAAAAAATCCCAGTGATCAACAGGGAATATTTTATGTCCTTAATTGTTTAACCAGCTTTTCTCTCTTGGAAACTCATTTATTTAAATCATAAAATTGATGATATATGTTTCAGAGTAAATATAAGGAAGAGATTCATGAGTACACAGTCAGATAATTTTGAATTTCATTTACCAGTATCACTTTATTTTGGTGTAGGTTCACTGCAGAAGCTTCCTCAAATTTGTAAACAATATGGTACTAATATTTTATTAGTTACCTCTATTGATCTAAAAAAAATAGAAAAAGAAATTCTTTCAATCTTGGAGAAAGATAATTTTTTAATAGATAAATTTTATCTTAATTCTCCAGAGCCAACATGTTTATTCATTGATTTATCTGCTAAAAAACTGGCAACCAAAAATTATGATTGTATTATAGGATTAGGTGGCGGAAGTGCAATGGATATGGCAAAGTCATTATCAATTGCATTGACAAATCCAGAACAAATTTGGGCATATGCAAATTTATCTTATAGACCGCCTAAACCAATTTTAAATCAAACAATACCTGTAATATCAATTCCTACTACTGCTGGAACTGGTTCAGAAGTTACACCTTATGCGGTTTTAACAAATTCTGAAATTAATCAGAAAGGAACTATACAGGAAGCAGCAATATTTTCAAAGACTGCAATTATTGATCCTAATATTATGACTAGTATGCCTAATGAGCTTACTGCTTCTACTGCTATGGATGCTTTTGCACATGGATTAGAATCATGTATGAACATTTCAAAAAAATCTCCAATTGCAGAATTAAGTGGAATCGAATCAATGAAAATAATTCTTCAATATCTTCCCGAAGTTCTCAAAAATCCTACCAATTTAGAATTAAGAACAAAATTATCTTGGGCAAGCACATTAGCTGGAATTGCCATAACGCATAGAGGAACTACAACTTCTCATGCCATAGCGGAAACTATGGGTGGATTAATTAAAATACCACACGGCATTGCGGTTGCAATTTCTACATTTCCTGTCTTAAAGGCAACTTTGCAAAGTAATCCAGAATCAATCTCTTCGTTATATGATAAATTGTTTTTTGAAGATGCCACAAAATCAACAAAAAACAAAGCTGAGTATCTGGTAAACTCAGTTTTTGAGTTATTAGGAAAAGTTGGTTTAAATAAACACGCAAATGACTATCAAGATACATCATCTGATCTGTCAGACAAGATTCTACACAATATTTTGAAGTACAAATATAGGCCACTTAAGCAACATCCAGTTGAATTCAATAGTGAGACTTTAAAGAAAATAATTGAGGAAGTTGTTTATGCATAATAAAAACTCAAGAACTCACAGAATCGGAATAAAGAGAATTAATTGTGGTTCTTTCACAATTGGAAATGACTCTCCACTTACTTTGATTGCTGGTCCATGTATAATTGAGGATTTATCAATCTGTAAGGAAATTGCAAATGAAGCAAACCGTATTTGCAGTAAATATGGATTAAACTATATTTTTAAAGCCAGCTTTGATAAGGCTAACAAAACTATTCCAAATTCATTTAGAGGACCTGGTTGGGAAAAAGGACTAGAACAATTAAAACAAATCAAAAAAGAAATCCAAATCCCTATTCTTACCGATGTTCATGAAAGAGAACAATGCGCTGCTGTAGCTGAAGTAGCAGATATTATGCAAATTCCTGCATTATTATCAAAACAAATCGATTTGATTTTAGATATTGCCAAAACTGGAAAAATAATTAACATAAAAAAAGGTCAGTTTACAGCTCCTTGGGAAATGAAAAATGTAGTTTCTAGATTATCACAAGAAGGTTATGAGAACATAATGATTACTGAACGAGGAACAATGTTTGGATACCAAACATTAGTGTCAGATATGCGTTCTCTACAAATTATTTCACAGTTTGGTTATCCAGTTTTTTTTGATGGGTCTCATTCAGTTCATGGGAATAATTCTATAATTGAAAATACGCAGTTGAAACATCGTGACTTTATTACTCCACTTGTAAGGAGTGCGGTTGCTAATGGTATTGATGGATTATTTTTAGAAATACATCCTTTTCCTGATAAAGCAAAAAGTGATCCAATAGGAACTTTTCCTTTACAAGAATTAGAAAAGCTTGTTGCTCAAGTAGTTGAGATAGATAAAGCATTGACTAATTGATATGAATCGTATTCCTAAACTATTATCTCAATCCTTAATCGATAATTTGGTAAATTATTCTAAAGAAGTGAGAAAAGACATTCTTAAAATGATTCAAAATGCAGGTTCTGGTAATCCTGGAAGCGCATTATCATGTGTAGAAGTTTTGGTTTGGTTACTACATCATGAAATGCATATTAAAATCAATGATCCTCGATGGAACCTACGCGACAGGTTAATTTTATCAAAAGGTCATGCCGCACCTGTTTTTTATGCAATTTGTTCTCAACTAGACTGGTTAAAAAAAAGTGAATTGTTAGGATTTAGAAGATTTAATACAAAACTGCAAACTCATCCTGAATATAATACACTTCCCTTCATAGATTATACAAGTGGAAGTTTGGGTCAAGGACTTAGTGCTGCCGTAGGAATGGGGTTGGCTGCAAATTATCTGAAAATTACAGAACCTCGATTCTTTGTACTGTTGGGAGATGGCGAAATACAAGAAGGACAGATCTGGGAAGCTGCAATGTCTGCTGGAAGTTATAATCTCTCTAATATAATTACGATTTTAGATTACAATAAATTTCAACAAGATGGAAAAACAGAGTCAATAATGAATATCGAACCGTTAACTGACAAATGGATTTCGTTCAATTGGGAAGTTAAGGAAGCCGATGGTCATTCATTTCAAAGCTTATGGAATGCTCTTAATTCATTTGAAACATCAAAACCTAAACTCATTGTTGCAAACACCATAAAAGGAAAAGGAATATCCTTTATGGAAAATAATAATGATTGGCATGTAGGAGGAAAAAAATTCACAGAACAAGTATTAGATAAAGCGTTAAGTGAGCTATGAAGTAATTTTGGAATTATTTAATCTTAGGCAAGTATATGTTGATGAGTTGATAGAACTTGCAAAACAAAATAGTCGTATAGTATGCTTAGATTCTGATTCAAAAGAAGCTACAATGGTGGATAAATTTGCTAGACTTTTTAAAGATAGAAGTTTTTCGTTTGGAATCGCCGAACAAAATATGGTGAGTATAGCAGGTGGCATGTCCACCTTTGGATTAATTCCTTTTGTAAATTCATATGGTATGTTTATTGCTATGCGTGCACTTGATCAGGTACGGAATTCTATTGCCTATCCTAATCTGAACGTGAAATTTGTTCTTAGCCATCATGGTCTTGATTCTGGGCCTGATGGAGTTACACATCAATTAACAGAAGACATCTCAATTTTCAGATCCATTCCTAACATCAAACTTTTGCAACCTGTGGATTCTATAGAAATGAAGCAAATGGTAAAATTTGCTGCTAACACTGAGGGACCAATAATAATTAAAGCTGGGAAGAGTCCAGTACCTAATTTACATAGTTTAGATTATGAATGGAAATATGGTTGTCCTTCATTAATTGAGGATGGAGAAAAGGTCGCTATAATAGCAATAGGGCCTATGGTTTATCGTTCTATGAAAGCAAGAGAAACTGTAAAAGAAAAATTTGGTTTTTATCCAAAAGTGATAAATTTAAGTTCATTAACCGATATCCAAGTTAGTAATCTTTTAGAGTTAACAGAAGATGTTAGATTCATTGTAACTGTAGAAGATCACTCAATATATGGCGGTCTAGGTGGATTAGTATCTGAAATTTTTTCAGAGAATAGACCATTAAAGATCATAAGAATTGGGTTAAAAGGAACATTTGGAGAATGTGGTAGTCCTGATGAATTATATCAAAAATATAACATGAATGAAAAAACAATTGTCAGTACTATTGAACAAAACCTTTAGAATATGAACTCTAGTTTTTTTTATCCTGCACGAGTATTAGTTG
>Ga0247727_10018980_pt1 | contig 10719 bp, 8 predicted proteins | sample WisWelCaveWW1625_FD_202498 | JGI IMG/M metagenome (GOLD analysis project Ga0247727, IMG submission 202498) | Biofilm microbial communities from Wishing Well Cave, Virginia, United States - WW16-25 | ecosystem: Environmental > Aquatic > Deep subsurface > Groundwater > Cave microbial mat | place...
CAAGCGTCCCATTGCTCCAAACGTGAGCGCGTAAACGCCCTTCTTCGACAAACCCGCAGGCTTGATAGGCGTGGATGGCGCGCTCATTAGTCCCATTGACGGATAGATACACGCGACGAAAACTGCGTAAGCGAAAAGCATAATCAAGCAAGACACGAATAGCGTCGCGCCCATCAACCGAACACTCTCTTTTGCACCTCTGTCCGCCGTTCTTCGATAATTCCCATCATCTCCTCCCATTTTTTCTGGAAGTCCAGGAATGACTGGAAAGGATCTTTGTCGGGTGCGGCCAGGTAGTGGGCGTGGTAGATGTTGCTAAGTGTCTCGCGGGCATTGTCCGGCTCATTCTTCGCCAGGTAATCGATCGCCAGAATCGTACAGGCCTGAGTCACACGCGTCAAGAAATCATCTTGAAAGAACACACCGGGATAGGGCAAATAACGATCCCGGTTGACGGCCTGATAACCGTCCCCGTCCCGGCTGTTCGCGATCTTGGCCTGCTGATAGCGAAAACGATAGATATCCTCTCGCAGCGGACGCCAGGTCGGGTACGGACGCGGCGGGGGATCATGCTTGATCAGCAGTTCGGTGTCCAGAATGAATCGCTCGCCGAGAATGTGCGCGTTCATGACCCAATCCATGTCTTCGCCCCGGCGTAGCGGCGGGTCGAGCGGACAGCGCGTGTAGAAGTCGCGATGCACGGCAATATTGCCCATAATGGCGAACGGGACTTCCTTGAGGCCCGGCGACTCGACGATGAACTTCCGGAACGCCTGGTTCATGACCTCCACGACGTTCCAGTAGACCGTGTGGGGGCTGGTCGGAGGATCGAGATAGATTGCGCCTTTAGCCGTAATGTAAGGGCCGCAATAAGCCCGGATCGGTTTTCCCTCGAAGTCCGTAAGCATCTTCGCCTTGATCCGCCCGATGTACCCCGGCTCGGTGAACAGGCAGTCGTCATCAATTGACACCGCAACATCCTTGCCCAGGATGTGGGCGGCCACCAGACATGCGTTTCGAAGCGGCGAGTAGCCGACGAGCGAAACGGTCTCAGCAAGGTCTTCTTTTCCCAACTCGCGGAGATAATGATGTAGGCGTTGCAGGTGGGAGTAGCTGAAATAATGCAGCCTGACACCCGCCTGTCGGGCATATCTATGCAACAATTCGCCAGCCCGCTTCTCGACCGCCTGGGCCATGGAGGGATGATTGGCGCCCGCGACGGCGATGATGTCAAACGCCTGATCCTCCAAGAGTCTTAGACTCTCGAAAAGTGGGGGGATCGTTCCCTCCTCATCCAGCGCGGTAGGGTGATCGTAGAAATGATCGTCCTGCTGATAGATTTCTTTCTTTTCCCGGCCCCAGAACATGGGAAAGACGATAGAGAGATCCATTCAAGCCTCCTCTTCGCTGATTCGCGAACGTGTCAGTGAGATGCCGACGGAGTAAAACCCAATCTACTGCGCCATCGAGCCAGGCCCCCACCCAGCCGCCCGGGCCGACGTAGGGCGGCACGAAGAATCTATCCGGCGCGGCCCGCACCAAAAAATCCTGATCGCCCGGCGCGGCTTTGCACCACACCGCCGGGCGTCCGTTGCCATGATGGTTGTCGGCGGAGGCATACATGGCGAACTGCTTGTTGCGCACCCGGAACGTTGGCTCGCCCCAGGCCTCGACCTCATGGGCCTCGGGCAGGGCGAGACAGAGCTTGCGTAGACGGGTCAGAGGCTGTTTGGGTTTCATTCAATACCCAACTCTTGTTTGACTTCTTGGACTGCCTCATTTTACCAAGCGAATTAACCGCTATCCCGGGCTTGCTGGGAACTATAAAATGGTTAAAAATAGGCCGCTTTTGCGGTGATATTGTGATTTTTCGATAGAGGGAATATTAGTCAAATCCGACTTGAATCGAACGCAGCTAACTTCGCGTGGAAGATTTGGGTTTACCGACGCAATATCCGATACATTGAAGAACTTTAGCGCTTGTTCCGCCCGCTTCTCATCAAACCGTTCTTCAGAGGCCCTGTACCAAGTATTACCCAGCGACAACCCCATGATACGCTCAAAATGCAACACTAAATCAGGTTTGTTGTTAATGTGAGATAAAATTTTTTCTGAAAGATCATTGATGGTTTTACCTGCTTGATTGTTTTCAACAATAACTGAAGCAACTAGAACTTCTATCCCCGCCGGAGGATTTAATTGTTCCAAGGAAAAGAAATGTTGGCGTATTTGGTGAGCGGTGCTTTTTATTTCTAATCGTTGGCTACTTGCACTAAAATCGTATAAATCGTCCGGCTTAGAATGCCAAGCACTCACTAGCTCAGCCGTGTTTTTTGTTCGTGCCATGATAAACAATTCGGCCCATAAGCCCTGAATGGATTTGCGCGCTGGCTGGGCAATAGCTCTGAAAAGTTCGACTAACTGATTGACTGCATAAGTAATTTCATCTTGTGTCGGAATGTTTCTTAGGGAAAGCAGCACACTGCTTACTATTCGCAAGAAATATTGATGCAGGTTGGCATCTCTGGCGATACATTGAACAATTGTAAAAACACCTTGCTCGATAATGCCATCTGGTCGCGATATATGACAGTCAATTTGGTGTAAAACCTTTAAGTGCTCAAGCACTATTGGGGCGGGATGATCTTGCTTAGTAAAGTTTGAAGTAGAAATCAATAGCAACGGCATTCCTAAGCTATTTTTACCAAGCCGATGGTTCTCATATCTAGGTATAGGGATAGCTGAGAAATGAGGCTCATCGTCGGTTTGAGGTAATGGCAGACTTTCAAAAAGCTCAAATAGATTTGCCACTATTGCGCTCCTCCTTGTTCTTGCACTAGCCATTCTCGTGACATGTCCTGGGGAACCCAAACGGCAATAGTAGGCACATTATTTATAAAATTTGATTGGTCTTGTTCCACTCGAAGAGTATGAATTTGAACAGTTATTATCTGCTCTTCTTTGAATTCCCGATCCCCAGGATAAACAGGTGTACCTACCTTAGGTCTTCGCCCCTCAAATAACTGCTTGATTTCATTTCTATCATTTGTTTCTCGTTTTCGGGATTTACCTCCTCCCATTTTGTAAACAGCACAAACAGCGTCAGGAGAATGTTCCAAGTGAAATGCTATTTGCAAAAGCAACCCTGTAAAATGCTGCGAATCCCCTGATCTAGTTAAGCGATATGGTACAAGTAATTGACTATATACTATATCTAAGGGGAATATACCTTTTTGATGTTTATTTTCTAAACGGCGGTTGTACTCGTTCTCATCTTCTTGTAAGGGATGCTTGCTTAAGAACTCTTCCACAGTCTTGCAATTATGATTTACAGCTTCTGTTGAATCGTGAGGTGCTTTAGGGGTATACCAATCGTTGGCGTAATCGCCTCGCATGTAGTCAAGGTCTAAGACATTCCTGCGAGTCGGTTTCAATCTTTGGTCAAGGAAAAATGCCCGTTTCCATTCTGCTAAAGATGTGCCAGTATCCCTGTGTTCTATAAGCCTGTTGCGAATATCTTCTTCATGCCTTACGTAACTCTTAAAGGCTTCCTTTACATCATTTTCTAAAAAAACACGGCAATACCCGAAATAACCTTTCTTATATCCAAAAAATCTGGCCCGCTGTTGTATAGTATCTGCATTTCCTACGCCCGCATACCGAGGCATATAAGTAACCGTCAAGCCTTCCACTGTAAACCCCCGGTCCATTGCCTGGCCACCAACCAAAATATGCGTGTAATTGTTTTTCCAATCAATAAGTGGGGTCTTCTTGCCACCGCGCGTATTAACTTCTTTAATAAATGTTCCCCGAATAGCCTCTGGCAATCTATTGGCTAATTTATCAAAAGGAGCAAGTTGAGGAACTGTAGTAAGAATGTCATCATACGCCCTTTTGAAGTCCTCAAGAATTTCACGGCGATCTGACGACTCTAAAGTAGAGAGCCAGTTTTTTTGGATTTTTTGGATCCACTCAAAATTTTCTTGATGACCAGCCGTTTTCTTGGAAGGGTGAACCATCATTGAGCGATTACCCCTACCAGCTTCCATAATTAGTCCCGCCGCGACTCCTACAAAAAATAATCGTAAGGCGTAGAGCAAACTATCTGGCGGAGCATTCAAAGGTGAGTTTTTAGTGGCTATTTCATGGGTAGGGATAGGACAAACGAATTTATTCGCGTCAACAAAAAAATCTTTACCACCAATATATCCATCACCAGGCGTCAGCACCTCCACAAAGCGAGGAGAGAGCACATCTATCAAATTGATTAGTAAAGGAGCCTGTGGGGTAGCTGTATATTGAAGGAAAGTATGATGGGGCAAATGATCTTTCAATTTTAGTATGCGTTCATAAGTGGTACTAACATCGCCTTGATTAACTTTAGCATTCAAACTGGCCTGATCTGCCTCATCATCTATGACGATTACCGGAACAGCGCTTAAGTTTTTGATTTTAGCCAAAATATCACAAACATCTTGTAAATGCTTATGATGCTTCATTACAGTTATAAGAATAGTTCTTCGCCTTGAAGCGGGTATAGTCGCATCTTGCCACTCGGCTAAAGCGCTTTCTATTTGAGCACAATCACTGGCCTCAATAGAGCGACTCTCAAGTCTTAACCATTTTCGGTCTTGTCTCGTATCAAGTCGTAAATCTCTCTTAAGTCTATCTGTAGACTGGTCTAATAAAGGGATAGAAGTTCCGGCAATTACGATCACAATTTGGTAGCCATTGTCACGGGTTAAAGCCGTAACAGTCGTAAAAGACATTGTTTTGCCGCTTTGCACATAACCTATCACTAAACCCGTCGCTTGCTCTGGCAAAGACATAGGAGGTACACATTTAGACAAAATACCTACAGCTTCTTCTTGTATCCGTGAAAGTTCTTGGCGAGGAACAGGATTGGGATCGCGACTGGCCAAGTGATCCATGAGGGCCAAAGTTTCATCCCCTACAATAGGTTGCCAGCGGCTAAGTCTATCGTGTTGAGGAATTATCTTAATCAATTCGGCATGGGTGTTTGTAGAGTTATCCATTAGCTTATTCTTTCACTTAAGGTCAAGGCTTGGATAAGGCGTCACGTAGTATTTCGTTGATGTTGCGGCGAAATGTATCGGTCAGACGCACACCCGCCTCTCGGGCTGTAATCTGAGCTACGACAATGGCAACCGCCACTCGCAATAGTGGCTCAATTTGGTCAACATCCATTCCTCCAAATTGGAGCATAAAAGGGTGAGCCAGTGATAGTCGAATACACACTCTTCGAATATTATCTTTCGACCTTCCTTGTTCGCTAAAACTTACCCAATCGCCTACCGCAGGATCATTTGAAAGTTCCACATCGATTTCCCAATCATTTTCAAGCACCTCAATCTTAATGTTCTTATGCGCAACAAGGTCTTGGGAATCTGGCAGAGTTTCGTAGGGTGGATCATTAACTTCTGGCGGACTGGTGATTTGTTTTTCTATGACAGGCCCTATATGCTCTTGAATCGTGCGGGCGACATGTTGGGCGGAATTCTCAGCGCCGCTCCGCAAATGTTTTGTTTTTTGTCTAACCCGATGCCCTTCAGCCTGTTTCAACAGAGGAAGCGGTTCAGCATTTAAGTGCATCTCCAACAAATCTAGAAAGGGCGTTTCGTTCTCATCCCATTTGAAACCATCTTTGGTGTGACTAACCTCGAATCCTTCCAAGTGTAACTCGCCAAAAAGGCGCTGATAGATATAGCTATTAGGCTTTCTAAAAACCGACTCTGGTCTATAGGTTTCATCTACGCTTCCCTGGATTAAGCGATTCCGCCTAAATAAGGCGAAGCCCGCCTCAGATGTACTACCTTCTTCTCGCAATGCCGCAAATCCGGAAACGCCCAGCCCATTGCCGAAATCAAAATTTATCTCTTTTCGCCAAACTCGAATTTCGCTGTATGGGTTTGTATAGAAAGGTGCGGATAAAACTGCTGGCTCCAGATATTCCAACAACTCTCGGTTGTAATATAGTTGAAGTATCCCCTCTCTGATAAATACTCGGTATATGCTGGCAAGATGCGTTTTGATCTTTCCAATAGTCTTCCCTTGGGGAGGCTGATACAAATCGGCAAGCACAACTTCGGTAAAATGGGTTTCTTTAGAAGCAGGGCGAGGATGAACTTCTAATTCTTCAAGGTTGTCTTCAACAATTTTGCTTATATTAAAAACAACTGTTTTTTCGACAGATTCACCTAAAGCCGACGTGCGGACAGACCAGTTAGGAGAAAACCAACAAGCAGCACTTTTCATCCCCATACCAAATTCGGATAAGCCTGTTTGATCGGGTGGTACCTCGGCAGGGCGAAACGCTCGCGCATAGTTTTTTTGATTAATTCCAGCGGCATTATCTCGAATGACAAGTCGTCCGGCATCATTAGTATCTAATTCAATTTCTACTCTCAAGGTAGTAACCCCATCCGTTTGTTTAATTTCTTTGCGATTGTCGAGAAAACTTTGTATCGAGTTATCAACAAACTCAGCTAAGGCATACCAGGGTTTGTAATTTAAGTGCCGAAGAACAGATAAAATCCGAACTCCAGGACGAATACTAACGCTTTGAGCGCCCATATTATTGCACCTTCAACGGATAAGTGCCTGAGCTATTAGTTTGACTAACTCAACATTTACAGCATTACCTAGGGCTGTAAACGCTTGAAGAGGAGTATTCGGTAGATATTTTAGGCCCTCCATGCTTTGAAGTTTAGCCCCTTCCAATGGAGTCATGTATCGATTTTGCCATGCAATAATTGGTATTTGGGTGGTTATACCAACCAGAGAAGGAGCCGTTCTACGTCGCTTTACCCGAATACCGGAGGCGCGCAGTTGAATTACTGCATTCCAAATATTGCGTTCATCCCCATGGCAATTCCATTCAAACTTTTGGAAACTGGGATAAAACCCTTTGACTTTGGGTATCCATTTGTCAAGCCGACTCTTATGGAGTTTGTAAAAGGCGCGATTTTTTTCAATATGTCTGACTTTCCAGTCAGGAAATTCTTTTACTTTGGCTTTACGATGTGCATAAGCATAAGAAGGTAAAGATTTTATTATTTCATCGTCATTCAAATGGCGTAAATTTGCCCCATAGTTTCCCCGAAATTTACGCAGTTTTTCAATTCCTAACGCAAACGGCGTTGTCTCTTCATATGGATATGTCGCGCCAAACTCCATCGACCAAATAGGCAGAGGTAGTTCTGCTTCTTCGAGTAAATCCAAGAATTCTTGCCATGTATTCAAATAGTTTTGAATGCGAGCGGGAAGTATAACTGCGTCAGCAGGATTTTTTTCTAGTATAGCTTCAATAGATAGGCTTTGTTCTGGCAAAGGATGTGGTGTGGGCCAAGTGAACTTTGACAAGTTACTCCTGCTTCCAACTATAAACATTCTCTCCCTAATTTGGGGAATACCGAATTGATGCGGCGAAAGCACCTTATGATCAACTGTATATCCAACCTTTTCAAGAGATTTCTTAATCGTTGCCCATGTATTACCTTCGTCATGCTTTTCTAAATTGGCTACATTTTCAAGAAAGATATAGCGCGGCTTGTGATGCTTTAGGACACGCACTATCTCATAAAACAAATTGCCATTATCAGGAGACTCAAAACCGTTTTGTTCGCCCGCTTTAGAAAACGGTTGGCAAGGGAAACCCGCACACAAGACGTCATGGGTAGGTATATCACCTGCCTTAATGGAGCGAATATCTCCTTGGGCATCAAACCCAAAGTTATTTCGATACAAAGCGCGCAAACTAGGGCTGATTTCGCTGGCAAAAATACACTTATGCCCTAGTTGCTTTAGCGCCAGATGAAACCCGCCTAAACCAGCAAATAAATCTACAAATTTCATATTTTCCAGTGGTGTGTTCAAGGGTTAGGAGATTTCACATGAGTATTCACGAGTAGTGGCGAAATGGGCGGTGGCAGGCGGCCCACCATAGTAGTAGACGGAAAAGGTCCCTGCTATTTAGATGAAAGCCTCTAACAACCCCCAACCGCCCACTAAATCGTATACCCCACCCTAAACGCCCTTTCCGCCCCCGGCGGGATAACGTCAATCGGCTCGAACATCACATTCACCATCTGCTCCGCCTCCTTCTTCACCGCATCCGTCGCCAGAATCTCCCAGGCCTCCGCCGTGTCCTCGCCCAGCTTGCTGGCCGCGTTCACCTCCGGGCCGTACACGTCGTGGTCGCCAATGCGCAACATACGGCCATAGCCCAGCCCCACGCACAACAGCACCTGCTCTTCCGGCGACTTGTTGACGTTATAAGTTTTCAAAACCCTCTGCATCTCAATCGCGCACTCAATGGCCCGCACCCCTCGGCGGAAGATCACCAACATGCTGTCGCCCTCCACCTTCAGCAAAATGCCGTCGTGGCGGTCAATGCACGGAATCAACAGCCGTTGCGATTCAAAGATGACCTGCAGGAAATGGATGATGCCGAACCTGGCGACGTGGCGCGAAAAGCCCGACAGGTCGGTGAACATCACCGCCCACGTCTCCCCGAACAAATCCCAAATGCGCCGGTCAATCGCCTCCTTGTCGGCCCCCGGGGTCAGGCGTTCGGTGATCAACTTCTCCAGCCGGTCCTCGGATGCGTTGCTGGCAACTTGGATAATGTATGGCATAGAGTTTTCTCCTGAGTCGGATAACCGATTGTACCCAGTTCCCGCCGTCTCCCGTTATAGGACTTTCCGCCGTGCCCAACCCTCACCACCCAAGCCCAAGGCCGCGAAGACGCCTTACAACAATTCGTGTTATTCGTGCAATTCGTGGTCAAGACTAAGGCCGGATGACGAGGCTGAGCAACAGGATGCTGGCAATCAGGGTGCCGACGAAGACAATGGCTGGTGCCGGATTATTCTGTTCCACCGACTCTTTGCGAATCTCCTCCAGCGTCTCAAACCCCAACAGCCGCAGGGTCAGGTACACGAAGCCCGCCGAAAAGAGGGCGCAAATCGGCCCCCAGAATCCGATCTGGGCCAGAATGACGGGCAGGCGCGCCGCAAAAATCCGCCACGAGTCGGGGGCAATGACAAACGCCAGGGCTTGCCCGACGACAAGGGCTGCGACGAGGGCGATGATGCCGATGAGGAGGGAACGGTTTTTCATTAAATGTCTCCCAAAAGATGTATTACATATAGGATGTCATGCCTCAAACGACAAACGTCAACGATACACCTTGCTTGACGTTTGTCGTTTATCCAACCGCCTGAACGTCTTCCCACTTAATCTCATACCCAATCCACGCCGTGTCCTGCCCGCCGGCGCCGGACTGATAATCTTCCACCACCAGCGCCCGTCCGCCATCGCCCATTGCGTGGATGAATCGCCCGATGGCGTTCGGGTTCAACCGCAAACCCGTTCCGACCGCACTGGCAACGTTGAACTTGCCGATGTCCGTCATCTTCCACGAGGCGGGCGGAAAGGCGAAATACACATCGGCAGTTTCGTTGCTCTCGCCGAAGCGTTTGGCGTAGGGCGCAAAGTGGGTGGCAATGTCTTTGTCGGTGAGGGCCTCGTACTCGTCCAACAAAAAGAGGCGGTCTTTCCATTCGTACAACATGAAGTTGCCCAGCCAGTGAGCGGTGTAGGTGTTGCCGGTCGGCGCCCAGGGTTCGGTTGGACTCTTCACCCGTTGCCACAATTCGTTGTAGCGGATCGAGCCAATGATCTTGCCCGTAATCATCATCGCCCCGCGCTGAGGATGATTGACGGTGAGAGTCTGGCCGAGTTGCGCGCCTTGAAAGTCGCCGCGAAGGCTGTTCGACCGGATGCCGCTTGCCATAGTTTGAACTCCTGATGGGGTTTCGATGGCAGGCAGCGCCTCTGCCCGCTCAACGCGAATCTGTTTTGCCGTTTGTTGCAAGCCGCCTCGTCGTTGAGGGAGGGAGCGAAGAGGCCCATCGCTAGAGAGGTGAGCCTTCTGCCCGATCTGACTCAGGAACAACACTGTCCCGATCAGCAAGCACACGCCGCCCGCGCACAGAAAGAGCAATCCCATGCCTGCCATTGTTACCTCACCACGACCCCGAATCCGATCCCCCGCTATCCCACGACCCGGAGTCCGAGCCGCCACTGTCCCACGACCCAGCGTCCGATCCGCTATCCCATGATCCTGAGTCAAAGCCGCCGCTGTCCCACGAGCCGGAGTCCGAACTGCTACTGCTATCGCTCGTCCACCACGATCCGCTGTCACTGCTGGAAGAACCGGAACTGCCGCTGTCGAAATCAGACCCGGATGAGTCGCCGCCGCTGGGGAGTCCGCCAAGCATGCAGAACCCGATCAGGCACAGAAAGATACCGAGGAAGAACCAGGTGCGGTAGCGTGAGAAGTCCATAGCTCTCTAATGATTTCAATCCATTTGTAGTCTAGGGCCTTGTGCCCGCTCCAGCCCGACGCCCACCAGGGGCTAGGCTACTCATGGTTGCGTCCTATTGTACGGCTGATGTGAATTCAAAACGGCTACGTGGCAGCCACTTCAAAGGTTTGGACATCAATTCCGAAGTCCCGGCGCGACAGATACTTCAAGACATGGCTGGTCATTTTGGCAATGACACGGGTAGACAATCCGACAATAGTTTACGCTGATTGCTAGTTGGTGTTAGTGCAAGCGACGGCGATAAGCGAGGCCAGGACTTTCAATTCCAAGCCGGGGTTGGTGCGGGCATGCAAACGTTGCACCCCCA
>Ga0247727_10018981_pt1 | contig 10719 bp, 11 predicted proteins | sample WisWelCaveWW1625_FD_202498 | JGI IMG/M metagenome (GOLD analysis project Ga0247727, IMG submission 202498) | Biofilm microbial communities from Wishing Well Cave, Virginia, United States - WW16-25 | ecosystem: Environmental > Aquatic > Deep subsurface > Groundwater > Cave microbial mat | place...
CTCATACTGCCCACCACTGGCCGGTACTTCCAGGTCCCTTACGGAATTCTGCTGCCGCAGAGGGTGGAAAACCTGCTCGTCGCCGGGCGCTGTGTGGCCGGCGACAAAGTCTCGCATGGCGCGACCCGCAATCAAATGTGCTGCACGGTCACGGGGCAGGGGGCCGGGGTGGCGGCGGCGGTTTCAATCAAGGACAATGTCAAGTGCAGTGAGGTCAACATCGAGCGGCTCCAGCAGGCGTTGAAGAAGCAAGGCGTGCGGCTCTTTTGACTATAAGTATTTCTCAAACCACGCCAGCGTCTTGGCCCACGCATCCTGCGCCGCTTCGGCGACGTAGCGCGAGCCGGTGTCGTTGTGGAAGGCATGATCGGTGTCCGGGTAAATCACCTGTTGGTAGACTTTGTTGTTCTGTTGCATCGCGGCTTCGATGGCGGGGATGCCCTGATTGATGCGCTGGTCGCGCTCGGCGTAAATCGCCAGCACGGCGGCATTGATATTCGGAACCTCTCCGACCGCCGGGTGCGGCCCGTAGAAAGGCACCGCCGCTTTCAACTCCGGCATGTGAGTGGCGACAAGCCAGGTGACGCCGCCGCCAAAACAGAAGCCCGTCATCCCTACCCGTTCCGTTTGAGCGAAGGGCTGAGTCCTCAGGTAACGCCAGCCGCTCAAAAAATCCTGCACGAACTGATCGGGCGGCGAACTGCCCAGGGTGCCCGGCACATTCCCCGACCCCACTGTCGCCGTGCCACCCTGCCGCGAAAGCAGGTCAACGGCCAGTCCCACATATCCGGCCTTCGCCACCCGTCGCGTCACGTCTTTGATGTGGTCGGTCAGGCCGCGATTTTCGTGACAGACCAGGACGACGGCGAACGGGCCCTCGCCTTTGGGCCGGGCCAGGTAGCCCATCAACGCCACCGCCCCCTCGCCCGGAAATTCAACCGGGCCGGCCTCAATAGCGGGATCGTCCGGGCTGACCGTCCCGCCTATTGGCGCGCTGACCGGCACCGCCGGTGAGGCCGGGGCTTCCGTCGCCGCCGGTTCCGCCGTCGGCGCGAGGGTGGAGGTGGGGACTTCGGCGGTGCTTGAGGGCTGGGTGGTTGAGGGGGCCGCGGCGGCGGCCGTTGGCTGGGCGGGCGGCGGTGCGCAGGCGGCCAGCAGGGTTTGGGCCAGGATCAGGTTCCCCGTCACCGAGGCGATGAGTCTCAGGGCTTCGCGCCGGGAGAGGCGGCCCTCCTGATAATCTTCGATGAATTCTTCAGCCAGATAGTTTTGAAAAATGTTCATGTCGCTCCTCCACAAGTATGGTATTTGAGAGAGTTTAGCGGCAGCCCCAATGTGGGCTGAGAAAATGCTGAGAGTTCTCAGCCTGCTCTCAGCATTTGATTTGACGCCATTAAGGGGGCGGCCATATAATCGGGCGAAATTTGGAGGTGAATAATGAAAACTCGACTCACGCGCCGTCAGGCCCTGCGACTCATGGCATTGAGTGGACTCGGCGGTTTGGCCGCCTGCTCTTCACCCACTACGGTGCCCACTGCGATCCCAGCGCAACCGACCCAACTCCGCCTCCCGGCGACGCCGACGGCCAGCACTGGGGGACTCTCCAGCACCCAGGCCCCCACGACCCTGGCGGCGTCCCCCGTCGCCATCATCCCGCCGGAACCAACGCCCCAAACCTTGCTCGCCGATATGACCCGCGCCGCGACCGAGTTTCTTGAGTCGCTTGAAGCCGATCAACGCGCGAAGGCAACCTATGCCTTTGCCGACGCTGAGCGGGTGCGCTGGCACTGGACCACCCCCGGCAACTTCCCACGCAATGGGTTGCCGTTGCGGGACATGACTCAGAGCCAGCGCGACCTGGCCCTGGCCGTGTTGCGGGCCAGCGTGTCTGAGGGCGGTTTTCAAAAAGCCCTCGACATCATCTCCCTGCAAAATGATTTGGGCAACGATCCCGAACTGTATTACGTGACTGTGTTCGGCGCGCCCGGCGGCGCGGAGCCGTGGAGCTGGCGTTTTGAGGGGCATCATCTCTCACGCCACTACACGGTTGTGGGCGACCAGCTTGCGGTCACGCCTTTCTTCCTCGGGGCCTGGCCGACCGTGAGCGACGCCGGGTTGAAAGCGATGGAACGCGAAGAATGGGCGGCGCGCCAACTCATCAATTCGCTCGAAGGAGGCCAGCGCCAGACTGCCCTCTTCCAGGATCGCACCCTGACTCGACACGCCACCCAGAATCAACCCTATGTCACGCCGCTCGACCCGATTGGACTGCTGGCGAGTGAGTTCAATGGCGATCAGCAAACCTTGATGTTGGAGATCATCCAGACCTATCTCGGCACCCTGCCAGCCAACTTCGGGACAGCACACTTTGAGCGACTGAGCCAGGCCGGGCTGGAAAACGTCCGCTTCGGCTGGGCCGGGGCGCTGGAAGCGCGCCGCCCACACTACTACCGCCTGCAAGGCCCGACCTTTTTGCTGGAGTTCGACAATTCGCGCGGCGGTGGCACCCACATCCATAGCGTGTGGCGCGATTTTGCCGAGGACTTCGGACAGCATCTTGCCTAAGCAATGTTGCCAGGTTGGGGCGCGCCTGCAGCCCGCACCTGGGGGTGCTTGCTCCTCAGATATACTCCACGGATGTGCTCCACAGATGTGGATCTGCTTCACGAAACGATGCGTAGTCTAGGGCCTTGCGCCCGTTCAAGCTCGGTGCTTTCCGAGCCGCCGCCGCCCACGCCCACAAGGGGCTAGGCTACAAATTTCATGATCTGCTGAACTGACACATGCGCTGGCTGTCAGAGAACTGGCATCGTGTTTTGGCTCATGCGGGCGGGCTGTCCCCGTTGGTCTGGCTGGCGCTCGATTATGTGCGCGACAGCGAAAGCTACACCTTCAACCGGACAGCCATGCTCCGCGCCGGTACGGCGGGGCTGATCCTGTTGGTGGCCTCGCTGGCCTGCACGCCCGTCAGTTGGCTCTTCAACTGGCCGCGGGTTGTGCAGATACGGCGCACGCTTGGCCTGTATGCGTTTTTCCATATCGCTCTGCATCTGTTCGCTTATGCCGCCTGGGAAAACGGGCTGGACTTCGAGTTGATATTGCGCGATCTGGAGGAGCGGCGGGCGATGAGTGTAGGGCTCCTGGCCTTTCTGGTTTTGATCCCACTGGCCCTGACCTCCACCCGGGGCTGGCAGAGGCGATTGGGCAAAGGCTGGAAGATGCTCCACCGGCTTGTGTATTTCGCCGCGCCGTTGAGCGTTTTGCATTTCCTCTTGCTCGACCGGGATTTTATTACCGAGCCGGTGATCTATGCAGTGCTTGTGGGCGTGCTTCTGGCGCTCAGGCTTCCGTGGCGGCGCTGGGCGCTTCGCCGCCGCGTTACGCCCTGACCTATCCCATAGCCAGAACAAAATTGAACGTCCCAACTTTGCCGTCGGCAGAGTCCTGCACATCCATCAGTAATGCAGAATTGAAAATGCCGTCGTTGTTATTACCCGCCTCATCAGGAAAATATAACTGCGTGGTCAACACGGGTTGATTGGGCGCTTGCACCTTGACGTGAAAGTGGCGAGTGCGCCCGGTATATATCCCCGGCATGATCGTTTCCAGCGAATACTGCCCCTGATCATTTGTGAACTGGTGGCCGCGCAGTTTGTAGCCGACGTTGTCGTATACGCCCGCATCGTCACAATGCCAGAAGTCAATCAATGCGCCCGCGACGGGTTGACACTCTGTCGTCAACACGTAGCCGGTGACGATCATCTTTGTGCCGGCCATGCCGGGTTCGAGGAAGGAGGTGCGCTCGGGATTATTCGGCGTATAGAATGGCCCCTCGGTTTGCTGGGGAGTCACATCGTCATCATCGTCGCCGCAAGCGGGCGTGGGGGCTAAGGCTTGTGCGACTTGGGTGAGGGATGGTTCAACCACTGCTGTTTCAGTCGGCAGGGGTTGAGTGGATGCATCTGTTGGAATAGGCGGCGGCTGAGTCGGTTGCCCGGTAGCCAAAGCCGCTGAGGTCGGCGCGGAGGTGGGATCGGCAGTTGCACGGAGTCCGCACGCGGCGAGTAGATAGCCAACGGGGATGGCGAACAGGGTTCGTAGGAATCCGCGACGAGTCACTTGAGAGGGTGGCTGGTTCATGGGTATGCTCCGGTTGAAAGAGTGGATTGCAAGTGGCTCAATTCTCGTCCTGATGTCTGAGAACTGCCTGTGAAACGGATTAAGGCTCGTCAAACGTTTCGGAAAAACAAAGCCGCCCCTTGAGACGGCTTCGTTGAGTGTGCGCACAAAGTTGGGCGGTCACAAGGGCCGCCCTCATAAAATTAACGCCGTACTTTGACAATAGACGTTATCGGAAATAAGCAAATTCATGTAGGAAAACCTACGTTTTCTCGGCAAATTTCAACCTGATTCGTTATTTCCGATGAAGTCTAATGTTAGATTAGACAGAAGTTCGGTCTTTACGCCGAACCGGATTTGATGATAAATGTAGCGGAATGACTCTCCGAATGAAGTTCGGGCCTTGACCCGCCGTCGCTCGACCGGTTGGCAACGGGTCACGGTGCGGCCCAGTGAACGCGGCGAACTCGTGGCGGACTTTGCGGTCTGTCCGGTATGGACGGTGACCAACACCGGGCCAGTGCGCGCCGAGTGGCTGGTGATGCGCCGCGACACCGAGCAACGAGTAACTTATACCCTGTTGAATGCCTCTCCCAACACCCCGACCATCGCCTTGATTGAACGCAGTTGTCAACGTTTCTTCACCGAGCCTACCTTTCAGGATGGCAAATCGGAATTGGGCTGGGCCGACTTCCAAGCCCGCAAATACCGCGCCTGGGAACATCACACCGCCCTGACTGCCGCCACCACTTGGTTCGTGGCCGAGATCAAGTTGAACTGGCACCAACGCTATGCCTGTGATCCTGACTTGCGCCAACAGTTGGAAGTCGAACTCCTGCCCGCCCTCTCGACGGCCAATGTGCGCGACTTGTTGCAGGCCGTCTTGCCCGTGCCGCAACTCACGCCTCAACAAGCTCGGGAAGTCGTGGTGGCACACTTGGTGCATCGCGCTCGCTCGACGGGCAGTCGCTTGAAAACTCAACGGAATCTCCTGGGTTCAGGCTAATCTAACATTGTCGAAATAGGATCGGTTCGGATGCTACTTCTGGCCGTATACGTGTTTGTACCGGTGATGCAGCTTAGCAATATCCTCCACTGCAATTTCATCGGGCTGCCCAATTTGCAGCGCTAGCCAGGCGGTGCGCGCCACATCTTCCACCATCACGGCCGCCTTCACCGCCGCCCCGGCGTCTTTGCCGAGGGTGAACACACCGTGATTCTTGAGCAACACTGCAGGTGAACTTCCAATCGATTCGACGACCACCCTGCCGATCTCTTCCCCCCCAATGAGGGCAAAGCCGCCGCATGGGATTGGCCCGCCAAACTCGTCTGCGATGGCGGTGAGATAGACCGGGATAGGCCGGTTCACAGCGGCGAAGGCCGTGGCGTATGAGGAATGCGTGTGGACGATGCCGCCTGCATCGGGCCGGTTGCGGTAGATGTAGAGATGGCTGGCAGTGTCCGATGAGGGCTTTAGCGCGCCTTCGATGACATTCCCCTCTGAGTCGACAATCACCATTTGTTCGGGATGCAACTGTTCGTAGCGGACACCGGACGGCTTGATGACGACGTAACCGGTTTCAGGATCGCGCGCGCTGACGTTGCCGCTCGTCCACGCCACCAGATTATTCTTGGGCAGTTCAAGGTGCAGGTGGTAGAGTTCTTCGCGTAAGGCTTCAAGCATGGCGAGACTCGGCCTTGATGTGTTTGAGGCGCTTCATCACATCGTTTGCGCCGCGACCGAAATGGTCATGCAGGATCAGATACTCGGCGTACAATTGATCGTAGACTTTCTGCGCTGACGGATTTGGTTTGAAGGTTTCTTTTTTCAAGCGAGCCATCTTTTGCGCGGCCTCGAAGATGGAATTGTAGCCACCGGCCGCCCCACCGGCTGCCACTGCGCCAAACATCGCCGAACCCAGCGCCGGTGTTTGCGTGGAAGCCGTGACCTTAAGTTCCAGCCCGGTCATATCGGCGTAAATCTGCATCAACAGTTTGTTCTTCTCTGGCAGTCCGCCGCAGGTCACCATCTCGTTGACGGCCACGCCATTGTTGTTGAAAGCCTCGACGATGACGCGCGTGCCGAAGGCGGTGGCCTCGATGAGGGCGCGGTACATCTCCGGCGCTTTGGTCGCTAGTGTCGCGCCAAGTAACAACCCGGTCAGGTCCACATCCACTAACACGGAGCGGTTGCCATTCCACCAATCTAGGGCCAGCAAACCGGACTCGCCCGGTTTGAGTTTGGTCGCCTCATCTTCGAGATGTTGATGCAGATCCACTTTATGACCTCAACGGCTGTTGCCTGCGCGCGCCGTGGATCATGGAGAAGGACGATTTCAAATACACACTGTCGTTTGGCGAAGATGTATTTGGCGGCCCACGCTGGCGTGATTTGGTCGGAGCCGAAGGGGCGGACAACTATGTGCGAACGCAGATTATTCCCGTCATGCATGACCCGGATGGTCAGCCGGTGAAACGCAACTTCGTGCATATCGAGGACCTGATCAGCGCAATCTTAATTGCTCTCGATCACCCTCGCGCCCGGCAACAGACGTTCAACATCTGCATGGACGAGCCGGTGGATTACGGGGAAGTAGCCCGGTATTTGGCCGAAAGCCGTGGATTGCCGTCAGTGGATATTCGGACGCCGTATCATTCGACGTGGCTGGATAATACGAAAGCCAAGTTCCTGCTGGGCTGGCGGCCCGAATATGATCTGAAGAAGATGATTGATGCGGCCTGGGAATATCGGCGAGCGCCGGAAGACCCTCGAATCATCTGGTATCCCGGTTAGCTTGCACAATCCTCCAACAATAGCAAAGGAATCAAATATGGCCGTGACAATCACTCGACCCGGCGCTGGAATGCGCTATGGGGAGATTCCCGGAATAGACAAACCCGTCGCGCGCGTCGTGCAGGGCGGAACGATGATCGGATCAGATTTGGACGAGGCGAAGAGTTTTACACTGCTGGATCAGGTTTATGAATTAGGCTGTAATACGATTGACACGGCTCATGTGTACAGCGGCGGTAACAGTGAGCGCGTCATCGGGCGGTGGATTCAAGAACGGGGCCTGCGCGATAAACTTGTGATCATCACCAAATGCGCGGCCCATTCTCAAGATCGGCGGCGGATGACGCCTTTTGACATTACCTCTGATCTGTCTGATTCGTTAGCCCGGCTCAAAACCGACTACGTTGACTTGTACCTGTTGCACCGGGATGATCTCAGTGTCCCTGTCGAGCCAATTGTGGATGTCCTGATGGAGCATCGGCGGGCGGGGCGGCTCCGCGCCTTTGGCGCTTCGAATTGGTCTCACCAACGCATTGAGGCCGCCAACGCCTACGCGGGTGCGAACGGGCTGGCGCCGTTTGTGGCCAGCAGCCCGCAGTTCAGCCTCGCCGATTCGCTCGATGAGCCGTGGCCGCTCTGCCTCACCATCAGCGGCCCCGGTGAAGCCGCCGCGCGCGAATGGTACACTCAAACACAGATGCCTCTGCTTGCCTGGTCGCCGTTGGCGAGTGGTTTCTTCTCCGGGCGTTTCCGCCGCGATAACCTGCATACGTTTGGCGAGAGGGAATGGGACCGCGTTTGCATGCGCACTTATGCAAGTGAGGTAAACTTCCAGCGCCTGGATCGGGCCGCCAGTCTGGCCGCCGAAAAAGGGCTGACCGCGGCCCAGGTCGCCCTGGCCTACGTGATGAACCACCCTATGAACGTCTTTGCCGTGGTAGGGCCGAGCAGTGGCGAGAAGTTTAAGGCGAACGTTGAAGCCTGCGAGGTGCGGTTGACAGCAGAGGAGATGGCCTGGCTGGACTTGAGAAGCAACAGCCGATGATGGTCCCTGACCCGTCGGATTGCGCGGCGGCGCGGTGACGGCGGCCAGGCTCACTGCTAAGCCGCCGCCACGCCTAATCCGCCGAGAGCAGGGTATTAAGACATTTGAGGTCGAAACTTGTAACCGTAGAGCAAGACCCCGCGCTCGCCGTCTTCACGCAGTTTGCGGGTAACCATTTCCACTGGCTGGCCGATGCTGACCTTACCGTTGTCCACGTCGGTCAACTGCGCCGTCACCAGTGGCCCCTCTTCCAGCTTGACGAGGGCGACGGTGTACGGCGCTTGTTCCTCGTAGCCCTGCGGCGCGTCATAGACGGTCGTGAACGAGTAGATTTCGCCCTTGCCTGAAAATTGATACAGGGTGCGGGCCTCTTCCGCGCAGTGCGGGCACAAGTCGCGCGGGGGGAAGATTTTGTTGCCGCAGTGGTCGCACACTTCGCCGACCAGCCCGTAGCGTTGTTTTTGCAGCCGCCAGTTGCGTGAGATTTCCATGATGGTCTCCTTATGAATGAGTTCTGTCAGACTTCCGAAATCTCAGGCGCGAAGCGCACGATTTCGGAAGTCTGTTGATCGTGATCGTTGCAGGATGTGAGTCACCGCCGTCGCGCCCGCACTGCCGAGGCACTGCGCCAGCCCCCACGTTGCATTTTCAATTTGATTGGCCCCGGCCTGGCCGCGCAGTTGCAGGGCAGTCTCGACGATTTGATACATGCCGGTTGCGCCGCCGGGATTGCCCCGGGCTTTGAGTCCGCCAAAGGTCGAGATCGGCGCACGGCCTTTGAGGCTGATGCCGCCGTCGGCGGCGAGCCGCCAGCCGAGTCCACGTTCGGCCAGGCCCAGGGCTTCGAGCGAGAGGGCGGTGAAGACGGTGAAGGCGTCGTGCAGTTCAAAAACATTCACCTCATTCACGTTGATGCCTGCTTGCGCCAACGCTTTGCTCGCCGAAAGCTGCGCGGCGCGGAAGAAGAGCGGGTCGGGGCGGTCGTGGACGGCGAGGGCGTCGGTGGCGACGGCAGATCCGGCGACGCGAATCAATAGATGGGAGGGCGTAAGACCGAGGCGCGGGAGCGCATCCGCGCCAACCAACACCATGGCGGCGGCCCCGTCGGCGTCGGGCGCAGTGTCGAACATGTTGACCGGGTCGGCGACCATTGGCGCTTTGGCAAACGCCTCCGCCGTGATGGTGTTGTGATACATCGCGTGGGGATTGGTCGTGGCGTTGGTGTGGGCGTTGATCGAGAATCCGGCGAAGTGCGGCACGTCCAGATGATGCTCGTGCATATAGCGACGCATGAGCAGGGCGGCTGAGGCTGTGGGCGTCACGCCCTGCATCGCTTCCCAATCGCTATCGGTAGCCGATGAGGCCGCCGATGTAACCCCTGGGCCGACTTTATCGGTGACCTTTTCCACGCCGATGGCGAGGGCGGTATCCATCAGGCCGCTGGCGACGGCGAGGTAAGCCTGACGAAAGGCCATGCCGCCACTGGCCCCGGCGGCCTCCACCGTAGCCGCCTCTATGCCGCGCAGTCCGCAGAAGTCGGCAATGAGCGCGCCGAGGTGTTCCTGCCCCGAGAGTTGACCGGCAAGCATGTTGCTCACGAAGATGGCCTCGGGTCGGGGCGAATGACCATTCGCCCCTGCGCCGCCATCTTTCAACGCGGCTTCTATCGCGACCAGCGCCAGATGCCGCAGTGAAGTTTCCCAGTGTTCGCCGACTTCGGTTTGGCCGAGGCCGAGAATGTAAACGTCTCGCATGGTTCCTTTCGTAGGGGCAAACCTGTGTGTTTGCCCTTTGGAGCGGACACAGGCAAACCAAGTTTGCACGTCCGCCCTACCTCATTTCATCGTCAACTTTCCCCGATACCGCGCATACGTCGCATAGTCAATCTGCGAACGGCGGGCAATGTAGGCTTTGGTCGTGGGGGCGAGGGCGGCTTTGCCTGCAATGCGTTCGGTGACGCGGATGTGGAAAGCGTCGGAGCCGGCGCCGGAGCCGAACGAGACTAGCAGAATGTTGTCGCCCGGTTGGGCCTCGTCCAGCACGGCGGTCAAGCCGATGAGGGCCGCGCCGGCGTAGGTATTGCCGATGTTGCCGACGAGCAACCCAGTTTTTACTTGCTCATCGTTGAAGCCCATCATCTTCGCCGCGCGTTGCGGGAATTTGACGTTGGGCTGATGGGGGATGACGTGTTTGTAATCCTTCGGCGTCGTGCCCATCATCTCCATCAAGGTTTGGCCCGCCGTCGTGACGTGGCGGAAGTAGGCCGGTTCGCCGGTGAAGCGTTGGCCGTGTTCGGGATACTTCTCGTATTGCCGCCGCCAGAAATCGGGTGTGTCGGTGACGAAGGAGTACGAGCCTTCGATGACGGCCAGGGCCTCGTCGGCGGGGCCGAGAATGTAGGCCGCGCCGCCCGCGCCCGCGGTGTATTCGAGCGCATCGCCGGGCCGCCCCTGCGCGGTGTCCATGCCAATGGACAGCGCATACTTGGCCATGCCCGATCCGACAAAACCGATGGCGGCCTGCATGGCCTCGGTTCCGGCTTTGCAGGCGAATTGCCAGTCGGCGGCCTGGGTGTTGGGCACTGCGCCAATGGCTTCGGCCACGATGGTCGAGGTCGGCTTGACGGCGTAGGGATGCGACTCCGAGCCGACCCACACCGCGCGAATGTCCTGCGGATCGATGTCGGCGCGGGCCAACGCGTTGCGGGCGGCTTCGATGCTCATCGTCGCCACGTCCTCATCGAGGCCGGGCACGGCCTTCT
>Ga0247727_10018982_pt1 | contig 10717 bp, 12 predicted proteins | sample WisWelCaveWW1625_FD_202498 | JGI IMG/M metagenome (GOLD analysis project Ga0247727, IMG submission 202498) | Biofilm microbial communities from Wishing Well Cave, Virginia, United States - WW16-25 | ecosystem: Environmental > Aquatic > Deep subsurface > Groundwater > Cave microbial mat | place...
TCTTTCTCGACGTATTTTCCAAACGGCAGCGACACGATGGCGAGCGCCGGTGTCAAATCATGCAGGCGCACGCCGATGATTTCATCGCTGTAAAAAGCCAGCGGTCGGATATAACAATCCGTTTTATAATTTTCCGTCCGCAACAAATCGATTAAAGCTTTGGTCAATTCGGTTTCCGTGTAGGCAAATTCCATCCGCAGCAATTTGGTCGACTCGAGAAAACGGCGAAAGTGATCGTGCGGACGGAAGATAAAAAGCTGCTGCAACTCCTGATTCCAGTAGGCGCGGATGCCGCCAAAGACGCCGGTGCCGTAATTCAAGCCGTGCGTGAGCACGCCGACTTTCGCCTCGCCGTAGGGAACGATGCGCCCGTTAAAAAACGCATAATTGGGTAGGGCCATTCTTTCTCCTTTATCAACAGTGTAAACTTTAAATTGAAAATTTACGCTCGTGATCGCTTAAAAGCAACATTATTTCTTTGCTTCATCGCCCCTGGGCTTTCTCGCCCCGCAGCGTCATGCAGGTGCTGCTGGCTCGCGCGATAAGATGCTGTTGCTCGTCCAACACGTCACACTCAGTCAAGCCAAGCGTTTTACAAAAAATTACTGTAGATTGGATTATAACGCCATCAAGGCGCGCTCAGAATCTTCAAGAATATCTTCCGTTGCCTCAATGCCGACCGACATGCGGATAAGGCCGTCGGCAATTCCCACGCGCAGCCGATCTTGCGGCGACATGCCGGCATGTGAAGTAATAGCCGGACGCGTCAACAATGTTTCAATGCCGCCGAGACTCGGCGCGATGATTGGTAGCGTCGTATTTTTCATGAACCGTTCCGCTGCCGCCAACCCGCCTTTCATTTCAAAACTCAACATGCCGCTGCAGCCGTCGAACAATTCGCGCGCGCGTTGATGGCGCGGATGGCTTTCGAGGCCGGAATAGTTGACTTTGGCGATGGCCGGATGTTGCTCTAAAAAGCGCGCAATTTTCAAGGCGCTTTCGTTATGTTGGCGCATGCGCACCGCCAATGTTTTCATGCCGCGATGGAGCAGAAAACACGCATGCGGGTCGAGCGAGCCGCCGAGATGATTGAGCTTGTGCCGGATTTTCTCAATAAGATCGGCGCGCCCAATGACGGCGCCGGCGACGAGATCGGAATGGCCGTTGAGATATTTCGTGCAACTATGCAGAGAAATATCGAATCCCCATTCTGCCGGGCGAAAGTTCATTGGACTCGCAAAAGTGTTATCGATGAGTGAAATCAAACTGTGCGCCTTTGCAAACTGCGGCACGGCTTTGAGATCGGCGACCTGCAAAAGCGGGTTGGTCATGCTCTCAACATAAATCGCTTTAGTGTTCGGGCGCAACTTGCTTTTCCACGAATCCGGATTGTCGGCGTCGATGAAATCATACGACAAACCAAACGTCGCAAAGTCTTTCGTGAGTAAGTCGTGCGTGCCGCCATAAAGCGTGCTTTGCGCCAACAAATGATCGCCCGCTGAAAGCATGGTGAGCAGCGCCGTCGAGATTGCCGCCATGCCACTGGCCGCCACGAGTGCATCCTCCGCATTTTCCAGCGCCGCGAGCTTTTTGTGCAACGCCAGATGGTTCGGCGTGTTGTTCAAACGTATATATTTGAGATCATGGTAGCTGGTCTCACCGGCATATTCAAACATGGCTGACTGAAAAATCGGCATGCTCACCGCGCCGCTGATGCGCGGCTCCGGCTCACCGGCGTGAATGAGTTTGGTGGCGAGACTTTTGAAGGTTGCGGACATTGGGATTTCTCCTTTTCGATTTAAATTGACAAAACAAGCTGAATGGCCTCGGCAAAGCGCCGTGGCGCGGCATCAGCCATTTGCAAAAACAATTGCGGCTCGATCAATTCCAATTCAATTAGTGTAAATTGGCCGTTAATGTCAACACCATCCACTCGCGCATACAAAAGTGGCTGATCAATCAAACGTAGAATCACTTCAGCCTGCTTGATCAACTCCGGCGGTGGTGGGAGCTGATGATAAGTTCCACCGAAATCGGCTTGCACGCGAAAATCGCCGTCGCGAGGACGTTTTAAAACCGCGTGGCTGAATTTGCCGGCAAAGAAGAGCAGCGACCATTCGCCGGCCGTGGTTATTTCATCCACGAATTTTTGCAGCATGACGCCGGAATGCCGAAGAATTTCATCCAGCCGAGGCTGATCATCCCGCGCGGTTGCCGGCGCGGTCCGATACGTTTGATAGGCCGTCGCCGAAATCATTGGCTTGATCACTGCCTGCGCAAAATGGCTCTCCTGCAACAGCGAAAATAAATTTGCGGATGATTCGGTTTCGAGCCAGATGGTTGGTGGAATGGCCACGCCTTTAGCCGCCAAATCCTGCAAATATTTTTTGTTCATGTTCCAGCATATGACTTCCGCCGGATTCCACAGCGTGACTTGCCGTGCTTGCAGATGATCAAGCCATTGGCGAAATTGACGCGGCTGGCGATGATAATCCCAGCAGGAGCGGACGATCACGGCGTCAAACTGTTTCCAGTTCACGGCCGGATCATTCCAAATGGCGGGCGTCACGTCAATGTTAAATTGTTTGAGCGGAGCAATGGCAAGCGCGTCGTCTGCGGTGAGATTCGGCGCTTTGGGGTAAGTGGCAAATGCGATTTTTTTCATAAATTTTTTTTTGATGCAGACTGGAAGTCTGCGCTACGATTTTTCGCCGCCTTCGGGGCCGTAGAAAATGACCCAGACCGCCAAATCATCGGTGAACTCTTCAAAGCGATGGACGCCGCCGGCGGGAATGAATAAAACATCGCCGGGGCTAAAAGAATGGCGGGTTTCGCCGTTGACGAAAAATCCTTTGCCGGTTACCACGACGTAAACTTCATCGCGCGTGTGCGGCGTTTGCGGATCGTGGCCGCGCGGGGCATAAATCTCGATATCCAAACTGCGATGCCCCAACACGGTTGCCCAGCGCTCGCCGGATGGGCCGGGCAAGTGTTTTAAAGCTTCGGCGACGGTGACTTGAGTTTTCATTTATTATCTCACAAAACCAAAGTTGACGTTGCATTGGTCAAATTGCGAAGCTAAAGCTTCGCACTCCGGTTGCTATTGGTCGGCCACAACACTTCGCGGGGCAGCCAAATGGGATTGAAATTTTCCGGCAGATCAACCTTGTTCGGAGCGAGAAGACAAAATTCCGGTGTTGGGCCTAAAACCATTTGTCGCCCAAACAAGCTGACTTGACTTGAATCAACACGCTGAGTAATGAGGCGATAGAGCTCATCATAAGTTGTGCCCGCCGGTTTTGCGAACCACGCCGCCATCCGCATTGGGGAAATATTTTCCGTGCCGAGCCGCAAGCGATATAAACCGGCGCAACCGCCCGCCGCCATGCGCGCGGCCTGGTCGTGAGTAGCTTTACATTGCGCCGACACCGCCGCCGTCTCGAGAATGTCCATTGCATACGAGCCTTTTAAAAGATATGTCTCTTCGTAGGCTTCCGTTGCCGTTCCCGTCCACGGCGCGCCGTTGAGGCGAACAACCATTGACCCTTGAAAGCCATCCGGTGCAGCCGCGGCAAGCGATTTTTGAAATTCGATCAATGCCTTTTCATAAAGCTCGCGGGAAACTTCCGGAGCTTTCCAATGCCAGAAGGTGTAAGCTAACATGTTTTTCCTTTTGTTGAATTACTGCGCCAAAACCAGCACGACTGAAAAAAATTACAGCCAGCACTTTGGAACGCGACTTGAAAGTCGCGCCACAAAGAACTCAAATTCGTTCTAATTCATCAACCGTCATTGCATGACGTTGATCGCCCGTATTCAAAGTTGAGATCGGCTCGAACAACAGCAGGTGAACTTCCTCCTCGGCAACGGGTTTGTGCTCAACCCCGCGTGGGACGATAAAAAATTCGCCTGCTTCGAGCCAAACATCGCGGTCACGAAAACGCAGACAGAGTTTTCCTTTTACAATCAGAAATAACTCGTCTTCATTTTCGTGCTGATGCCAGATGAATTCGCCTTTGAGCTTGACCAGCTTGACGTGTTGCCCGTTCAATTCACCGACGATTTTGGGGCGCCAGTATTCGGTGAAGAGATCGAGTTTTTCCTGGAGATTGACTTTTTGCATAATGATTTTCCTTGTAAAATTAAATCTTTGTGTCTTCGTGTCTTGGTGGTTTATGAGCAATTCAGATTAGAGAATCAATTCCATAAAGACGGTGCCGGTAATTGGATTATATCGGTACGGCGGAATTTCCTTGAAGCCTATTGACTCGTAGAGTGTTCTGGCGCGTGCCATCGAGGGAACCGTGTCCAAACGCATGCGGGAATAGCCGATCTTCCTGGCTTCTTCGATGACGGCATCCGCCAATGACTTGCCAATTTTCAAATTTTGAAATTGCGGCCTGACATATAAGCGTTTCATTTCACCAATGCCTGCTTCTAATTTTCGCAGCGCTACGCACCCCGCCGCTTGTTCTTCGCAGATCGCCAGAAGCAATCGCCCGTCCGGCGGGGCGTAATCAGCAGGCAAATGTTTTAACTCATCGCCAAAGTTTTGAAAGCCGAGATCGAAATCCAGCGACGCGGCATATTCTTCAAACAATAACCGCACGGACTGCAGCGCCTCGCCGGTTTCAGCTTGAACAATCCGAAGCACGGCTTGCTCATCTTGCGAATCAAGCAACGCGCTTTTTTCTGGGGTCTTCAACTTTTCCATTTTTCTCAGACGAAATGTTCAGTCGCCATAACTTGACCATGTTAAGTCAAAAATTTTATTTCTCCATCTTTGCTTCCGCCGCTTGTTTTGATCGGCATGGCAAAATCATCCCGCAAGAACATTCAGAAGACAGCAAGATGGAGGACAGAAAAATATTCGTGGTTTGCTCGTTGCTCCACGGTGAGCATTGCTTTGATGATGCCAAACTCCATTTTTCTGTCTTGGCTTTTGTTCAAGCCAACTTAACATTTTCAAGATAAAGCGAAGACCGATTTTCCGCCATCGCCTGCGCAACTGCCAAGGCGTTGCCATCTTCACTCTTCTGCAGCTCGGCAATGACATGGTCATAATCCTGTTGCTGCCGATTCTGGCTGAGCTTGAACTTCGCCTCAATGCGATTGATTTTAATCTGAAAGCCAACGATGCCGCGCATTTCTTTTTCGACGTAATCCTGCGGCAGCGTTTCCAGTTTATACGGTTTGTCGGTGACGGCATTGGCTTCGTATCTGTTCACCAGTTGTTTGAGCATGGCGTACAATTCGTTATGATCGGTAACGAGGCGCGGCTGGCCGTAAACATGTACAACCATGTAATTCCACGTCGGCACATTCACCTGATTGTACCAACGCGCAGAAACGTAAGTATGCGAGCCGCTAAAAATAGCCAGCACTTCGCTTTCCGAATTGAATGTTTGCCAATGCCGGTTCGCGCGCGCCATGTGGCCGTGGAGAAACTTTTCGCCGCTCGTGTTTTGCACGAGCTCCAGCGGCAAATGCGTCGCGACCGGAATTTGCTGATCGCAACTGACGAGCGCAGCAAAACTGTTTTGTTGGATAAAGCGGGTGATGACGGCTTCGTCGGTAACTTGGTATAATTTGGGAATGTACATAAAGCTTCACCATTTGTTGCAAGGCTTTGATGTCATTCAGAAGGAATCTTTTTTAATGCAAAACAATTGCTGATGGCAAAAAAGATGCTTACAGCATGACAGTCAGTTTGTGGCTGAAATTTTATTTTTGAATCCGTTGGCCGCTTTCCATCCGTTGGACAAATTCTTTCCCGATTCGAATCGACTCCCGCACTAACACCTCGAAATCTTCCCGGCGGCTGCGATGATTCGTGATCGCCACGCGCAAAACATATTTGCCTTGCAAAAATGTGGAAGTCGGCACGGCGATGCCGCGTTCGTGCAATTCCATCATCAGCTCGCGGTTGATTTGGTTAAGCTGCGCTTCATCAAGCCGCGACGAGGTGAAACGAAAGCAAACGATATTCAAAGGCACAGGCGCGGTTAATTCAAGCTCCGGGCTCGCTTCCACGAGTTGGGCGAGATAACGCGCTTGCAAAATATTCTGATGAATCAGGCGGCGAAATTTATCGATGCCGTGCGATTTGAAGGCGAGCCAAATTTTCAAGGCGCGAAAACCGCGCGAGAGCTGCAGGCCGTAATTCGCAAACCACGGCGGGCCGGCCATGAGGCCGCGATCATGCGGGGCGAGATAGGTCGGCACAACGGCAAACGCTTTTTCGTGCGCGGTTTTATTTTTGACCAGCAGGCATCCGGCTTCATAAGGCAAATACATCCATTTGTGCAAATCAAACGCGAGCGAGTCGGCACGCTCCATGCCGGTGAGATGAGATTGCATTTCTGGAACTAATGCTGCGAGCGAGCCAAACGCGCCATCGACGTGAAACCAAAGATTTTCGCGTCGACAAAGATCAGCAAGTTGATTGAGTGGATCGATCGCGCCGGTGTTGACGGTTCCGGCATTGCCGACGATGCAGAACGGAAACTGACCGGCCTGCCGATCTTCGGCAAGCATTTTTTCCAAACTCGCGAGATCGATGCGGTAATGACGATCCACCGGAATTTTGCGCAACGCTTTGTTGCCTAATCCCATCAACTCGACCGCTTTTTGCACCGAGCTGTGTGTTTCGCTGGAGCAATAGACCGTCATCATGCCGGGAACGGAGGCCACGCCGTTGTTGCGAATGTCAAATTCCAATTGCGTGTTGCGCGCAATCGCCAAGCCCATCAGGTTGGCCATCGAGCCGCCGCTAACGAGAATGCCGCCGGCTTCCGGCGAATAGCCGAGCATTTCTTTGCACCACGCGAGAACTTGCTGCTCGACATAAACCGCGCTGTGATCGCCGCCGCCACAATTGGGATTCACGGTCGCGGCCAACATTTCCGCCAGCATTCCCAATGCGCTGCCGGTGCCATTCACAAAACCCCAGTAGCGCGGATGGATATTGCCGTGCGGATAGGGCAACACATTTTCCAGAAAATCCTGATAGGCTTTTTCATCGCCCTGCGGGGCAAGCGGCAACGGTTGATTCAAGTTTTCTTTCGCAACTTGCGGCAGCGGACGCCAGGCGGGCTGCTTGCGAATCGTTTGCAAATAGTTCATCATGTCATCGACCATGCGATGACCAAGCTCGCGCATGGCGCGCCAATCCTGGGGATCGAGGGATTCTTCATCTTGAAGTGGTTTCATAAACTCTCCATGAAGTGATTTGGCTTTCGATAGTATGATCGCGAAAAAAGTATCAAGGTTTAAGGATGACCATGAACAAGAACAATTGTCTCGTCCTTGCCTAAATCATCATATCGTTATATTGCCTTTGCTTGGCCCCCACAACCTTTTATCTCACCCTCGAAGACAGCAATTGCCCGCACCGGCGAGCCGGTTCCTCCACGTATCTTGAGCGGCAGACCAATAAAGCGAAAACGCCCCCGACCGATTAGCTGGTACAAATTGATCATGTTCTCGTAATGCGTAAAGCCCAACTCCCCACAAATACGATGAACTTCCTTATTAGAAACATCGACCACACCCGGTGACGCCGTTTCTACGCCAAAGGCCGCGATCTCCTGCTGACCCAGCCAGCGCGCTGTGTCAATGCTGACCCCTGGTCCATGGTGCCAATCGTCTGTCCCAAAGGCGCGTCGATAATGATCCGTATACAGTAGAACCGTATCCCCCGGCTTAATTTCAAGACCCGTCTCGGAGAGGGCGCGTTCTAAATCGGCTGGCTCAATCAAATCCAGCAGACCTTTAGAAGACAGGTCTAAACAGATACCTTCTGTATAGAACATCGTTAGAGGCATCGTGTCGATAGACTGTCCCCGGTACTGACGTGCCATATGGTTGATGGCATCGACGTGCGTACCTGTATGTTCGCCCAATTTCAGCCGGTTCACGGCGGGTGAAACGACGTCACTATCGGTAATGCCATCCCACTGTTCATGCGATGCGTCTATGGTGATCTCCACTTCCGGAAGGCCGGGAAACACCGGCATACCCGGGAAGATTTCCTGACTCAAATCAATTATTTCAAGCATACCTTTTTATGAAAATAATGATGGTCAAATACGGCTGCATGTCCGGGACCGGTGTCTAAAATAGTTGACAACAAAATTCTCGAACATAAGAAATTCCTGACTTGGGATTGCATTTTATTGCACTCAAGTTCCCTTCTAACGCTGGGCGGCCTTTTGTCTTTTCGCGGATTCGATCCTTTTTTCAACCAGCCGATCGGCAACGAGATCGGGAGGGATATTTCTCTGTCTGGAGATCTCGAAAATTTTTCCCAAACGTCCGTAAACTTCTTCTATCCTGGCAATCACTGCGGCCTCATCGCACCGGCCCATCTCGTGCAGCGCCGAGATCAATCCGCCGGAGTTGATCACGTAATCAGGGGCGTAAAGAATCTTTCTCTTGAAGAGCTCATCCCCGTGCCGTTCGTCAGAAAGTTGATTGTTGGCCGAGCCGGCCACAATCCCACATTTGAGTTTTGCAATCACTTCATCGCCAAGAATCCCGCCCAGCGCGCAAGGTGAAAAGATCTCAGCTTCTGCCTCATAGATTTCACCCGGCGTGATGGTCTGCGCATTCAAGCCTTCGGCAATGTTTGATAACCGGCGGTGATCGGTGTCCGTGATGATCAGCTCGGCGCCTTCTGCTTGAAGCATTCGCGCGAGCTGATAGCCCACTTTGCCGACGCCCTGAATGGCCGCTCGTATCCCGGACAGCGAGCCGCTTCCGTATCTCTCTTTCACGGCGATTTGAATTCCCCGCAGCACACCCAAAGCAGTCAGGTAAGAAGTTGGCAGACGCGCTTCGACGCTTTCCGGAGGATAGATGACATACTTCGTCTCCCGGCTCACGATCCGCATATCGTGTGAATTGGTCCCGACGTCTTCTCCGGTCATGAATCTTCCGTTGAGGCTTTCGAGAACCCTGCCGAATGCGACAAGGGCCTTCTCGGATTTATGACGATTCGGGTCGCCGATGATGACCGCCTTGCCGCCGCCGAAATCCAAATCAGCAGCAGCAGCCTTATAGGTCATGCCGCGAGACAAACGCAACACATCCGTCAAAGCCTCCTCTTCGCTCTGATATGCCATCATCCGCGTGCCGCCTAACGCCAGGCCCAAAGTTGTATCGTGAATCGCAATGATTCCGGTTAATCCGGCTTCCTGATCGTGGAATGAAATCACTTCCTCATGTGTCGGAACGTTGAGCTTCTTGATCGTCGCCATATTGAATCTCCGAACAATTTTGAATTTATGAGTAGCGCAGACCTCTTGTCTGCAGGCGGGACCTCTGCGCTACGTTACTTCATAGCCAAACGATCGCATCTCTTCATCCGAGAGACGAAGCCCGGACGACGTGCTCGAATTCTCCATTGAATGTTGTCTCCTAGAGAACCGCCGTAAGCGACCATATATTTCCATGAATATCCGGGAGCACCGCAAATCCTTTAATGGTAAAATTATTTTGCCATTTATTGGGTTGCGGCTCGTGTGGCACAACCTTCGGGCTTGTACACGCGCTTTGTCGAGGCGGGAAACTTGCCCAACAGGTTAGAGGGTCTTGTCGGGCGCCGCACCAGTTCACCACCACAGTTAGGGCAAACAAAACTCAATTTTTTCTCGGCGCAATCTTGGCAAAATGTACACTCAAAAGTGCATATCATCGCTTCTTCTGAGCTGGGCGGTAGGTCTTTATCACAGCACTCGCAATTGGGACGTAATTCCAGCATGTAAGAGCTCCTTCTCAAGTTGTCGTTTCATTGCCGGGTTTTGTTGTCTTTAATATTCAGCAGAGCGAACACGGCTTTTTCCACGGTTGGCCAAGCTGATGATCCCGGCGCAATCACCTCGAAGTGTGCGGCATTTTCCAGAACGATGAGCTCAACCTCATCTCCGCTTTTGCGGGCAGCGGTCGCATAGTCCTTGCTGTTCTCCGGCGGGATGATGGCGTCATGCGCGCCGGTGATCAACACCTGCTTGACTCCGAGTGGGAGCATTTCGATGGGCGAGGTCTCGCGATATCTTTCCGGTGCCTCCGCCGGTGATCCACCGAGCAACTTTAGAATCGGCGGGCCGCAGAAAGACGACTCTTGCAGAATTCTCCTCAGATCGGCCACGCCGCCAAGATTAACCGCTCCAAGCGCGGGCAGGGAATTTTTTATGAAGAGAGGACTCTTCTCCGGCAGACGATGACGCGCTGCGGCCCAGAGCGCGAGCTGTCCTCCCGCAGAGTTGCCGATGATGACAACCCGCTTCAAGTCGAGCGGATACTTGGCGGCGAGTTCGCGGACATGATCGACAGCGTTGGCAATATCAAGCAACGTGCCTGGCCATCCGCCGCCGGGATTATCAACGCGGCGAAATTCCATTGATAGAAAACACGATCATTGCTCCGAGCAGATAGATTGGTTTGCAGTTCATGAGTTCTCCTTAGCAATCTTCATGGTACGCGATACAACCGCACGACCGCCGACCATCAGCTTGCCGATGTTGCCTTCGTGAAGCGTTAACTCGGCGGTCAACTCGCTCGGCGAGGGCGGCATCATCAAATGCCCTTGTTCGATGATCATTCTGCTCTTCTTTATCGAAAGGTAATCGTGCAAGTAACAGGCAAGCGGACCAGCCGCCATGCCCGTCGCTGATTCTTCCGGAATGCCGTAGAGCGGAGCGAACATCCTCGCGCC
>Ga0247727_10018983_pt1 | contig 10717 bp, 9 predicted proteins | sample WisWelCaveWW1625_FD_202498 | JGI IMG/M metagenome (GOLD analysis project Ga0247727, IMG submission 202498) | Biofilm microbial communities from Wishing Well Cave, Virginia, United States - WW16-25 | ecosystem: Environmental > Aquatic > Deep subsurface > Groundwater > Cave microbial mat | place...
CCTTTCACATAAAGCTGGCTAGTGATCATGACCGGCATTTTGCGGTGATCATCCGTCATATGAATGAGCAGGCGGCCTTTCTGCTGAAACAATCCCGAGGTTTTGAGCACCGGCTCCACGACAAGAGAGGAAAATTTGCCGGCTTTGGTTTGCGCTTTTTCACGCTTGTGCACGATAACTTGTAAATCAAACAATTTGCCGTCGGAATGGTTGGGGAGGCGAATCGTATCGCCCGGCGCGAGCTTCATCGTGCGCAGCAAATAAATCGCCGACAACACGTCCTGCACAAACGGCGGCACCGCCAGCGTATCACGCTTATCCCCTTTCAGTGTGACCGCGCGATGATGGATTTGGTCAAACGCCACGGTGTGCTCGCTTTGATAATCGCCTTCGCGCAGACTTTTTTTGAACCACCAGCTAAACAGGCCATCGACGTCGGTGTGCGATTCGACGCGATCATCGATTTTAAAAAATGATGAGAAGAATTTATTCGACCACAGTTCCGAAATGATTTTGTAACAGGGCCGGCCGTCAACCTCGATGATCTGCGGAATCGACAGTCGCGCATTGCCGGCCATCACCGGGCCGTAGTGCATGAGAAACGTCAGGCTTTCACCGACGCCGAAGGCCGTATTCGGCACCACGCGCAGCGGCGTCGCGCCGTTATTCATCGCCGTGGTTTTGTTTGAATCCGTTTTGCTGGTCGCCAGCTTCACGGCCATGTTCGCCGAGGAATCCTGGCGAAGCGGTTTGGGTTGCGCAAAAATAGATGCAACATGACACCCCAACGCTATTAAAACAATACCGGTGAATTTCCAACCACACCAGCCGGTGCCCATTTTTTTTTGAAAATACGTCATTCTACCAATTATCCTTTTATGGTGGATATTTTTTCGCAAATTTTTTGTAAGGCCGCCTGCACCGAGATGGCGCGCATGCAATCGCAAATTTTTATTTTCGCCCCGCGACAACGCCTGCACTCATCCGGCTGCGACATCAACACGTCGGCGCTTCGACCGTACGGCCCCCAGCGTTCCGGGCGGCAGGCCTGAATGGGCGGATAAAACGCGACGACCGGCGCGCCCACCATTACCGCGAGATGCAGCGGTCCGGTGCTGTTGCTCACAAAAACCGCCGCGCGCTGACACAACACCGCCAGCTCGGTAATGCTTAAACGGCCACCGAGAGAAATTGGTTTCGTCGTCGTCTGTTGTAGAATCCCATTAATTAAATCGGCTTCGTTCAGCGCGCCCGTCAGAATTACTTGTGCGTCGGATTGCTGCCGCAGCAAATCCGCGAGGCGGGCAAAATTTTCCGGCGGCCAATCGCGCGCCGAGCCGCCGCTGCCCGGATGCAAAATGATCGGCCGGTCGCCGACGCCAAGCGCGTCCAGTTTGCCGTTAATGCGGTCGTGCTCTTTTGGCGCCAGCGCGAAATGAAATTCAACTTTTGCCTCCGCTATTCCCAACGGCTGGAGCAAACGCAAATTATATTCCGCCTCGTGATGCGCGGCATTTTGGCGATGCTCAAAAACGCGGCGGTTAAACAAAAAACTGTACCAGCGATAGCCCGTGCCAATGCGTTGGGCGATGCCACTGCGCGAAATTACCCAGGCCAACTCGGCGCGCGGATGCAACATGATCGCGGCGTCAAATTTTTTTCCCCGCAGCGCAGCGATGAGCGAAGTCGAGTCGCCGGTTTCGATAATCTCATCCACATGCGGATGGCAGCGCAGAATTTCCGCGGTATAACGCCGCGCCAGAAAAGTCACGTGCGTCTCGGCCCATTTTTTTTTCAAAGCGGTGGCGACCGGCGTGGAGAGAATCACGTCGCCGAGACGATCGGTTCTAACCAGTAAAATTTTTTTTCGGCTCATTCCTCGGTGGCGTGTCCCCGCCGTTGTTGGATAAAATTGACCAGCGTCGGCATAATGCGTTCCAATTCCTCGTCGATCATCTCGGCGCAAAGGCGATACGTTTCTTTGGAAGAACCCACGGGATCAAAGATATCGCCGCCGGAATCATCGACGTTGGCTTCGCCGGCGGCGCGGCCAAAACGTTTCAATAAAAAAACGTTTTCGCGGTATTGGGGAAACTCTTCGTGCAAATAATCGACGTGTTCGGCAGCCATCGCCAGAACCAGATCGGTCTCGCGCAGCAATTTTTCCGTCAGCCCCTGTGAGTGATGGTTGGAAATATCGCCGCCCATTTCTTCGACCAACTCGACCGAGTAGCGCGCGGCCGGCGAGCCGTCAATGCCGAGCGTGCCGGCGGATTTGACCTCGACTTCGTCCTGCAAGCGCGAGGGCAATTTGACGCGCAACAGGCCTTCCGCCAGCGGGCTGCGGCAACTGTTGCCGCTGCAAACAAAGAGAATCTGAAATTTTGAATTTGTGTTCAAGTTTGTAACTCTCCAATTCGTTTGCTGATCTCCGCCACCGGCACGGCGCCGGCGCGCACCAACGACGGCGGCTGAGTCGTCACATCGATAATGGTTGAAGGTTTTGCTTGTAGCGGCGGTCCGCTATCTAAAATTAAGGCGAGTTGTTCGCCAAAAATTTCCGCGATTTGTTCGGCCGAATTAAACACCGGCTCGCCGCTGCGATTGGCGCTCGTCGCGATAATCGGCGCGCCGAGATTTCGAGAAATTTCGCGCGCGAGTTTCGCCGCCGGCAAACGCATCGCGATTTTGCCCGAATGGCCGATCAACTCCGGAGGCACGTGCGCGGCGGCTTTGAAAATAAGTGTCAATGGGCCCGGCCAAAATTGCTCGATTAGCGTTGCGGCAACGGACGGAATTTCTGCGACATATTTTTCTGCGATTGCTTTTTCTCCCACAATCACCGGCAGTGCTTTCTCCGTCGCGCGGCCTTTGAGTGAAAAAATCTTTTCAATGGCAACCGAAGAACGCGCATCCCCGCCGAGGCCGTAAAGCGTATCGGTTAAATAGGCGATGATTTCGCCTTTTTGCAGAGCTTTGACGGCGGTGGCGATGGCGGCACTATCGGGGTTCTGGGAATTTGTTGCAATATTGATCATTTTTCATGCCTTTCCGATCCTTCCCTTTATCTGATGAGCAAAAGGATGGCCGATGCGAATTGAATAAAATATTTTATCAGAGTAGTGCGCCTGTGCTTTGTCCAGAGCTTCGATCAATGTTTTTCCCAAAAAATAATTTCCCGAATCCGGCTCAATCACGGCAATCATCCCCTTCTCCTTTTTCAAGGAATGGACTTTGGCCAAAACGGCCTTTGACGGTATTTTTATTTTGGGTAGTCTCATTTCTCATCTCCGCAGTTTTGTTTTGACTGCCAATCAATGCAATATTTTTAATTTTAAAACTCTCAAAAAAACTTCTTCCGCCGTAATCTCCCGCATACATGCGTGCGTCCCAAGCGGGCAACGGTCACCACCGTGTGAGCTGCACGGCCGGCAGGCGAGATTTTTTTCAATCACGGCATGTCCCTCGCCAAACGGTGCGAAGCCGAAGGCCGGCACCGTCGGGCCGAAAATCGTGATCACTTTGCAACGCGTCGCCACGCCGAGATGCGTCGGCGCGCTGTCGTTGCTGATGAGAATCTCGCAACGATCGAGCAGAGCGGCAGATTGGCACAGCGAGAGCCTGCCGGCAGTATTGACAACGTCGTTACCGATTTTTACGGCAATTTGAGCGCAAAGCGCCGCGTCATTATTGCCGCCGACTAAAAAAATAAGCGTACCGGTTTCTCGAATGAGTTTTTGAGCTAATTCGCTAAAACGTTCCGCCGGCCAACGTTTGGTGGCCCAGACCGATCCGGGCGCGAGCGCGCAAAACCATTTCCCCGTTGGCGCGCCGTTAAAAATTTGTTCAACTATCTGTTCGTCGTTTTTATCCCAAAAAACTTTTGGCGACGGTGTGGCGAAATCATCGCTGAAAACGCGCAGCAAATCCAAATTACGCTCGACTTCGTGTTTCTGTTGATACGGCACGCGCCGGGTGAAAAGCCGTGCGCCCGCGCTGCGATCAAAACCGACGCGCTCGGGAATGCGCGCCAGCCAGGCGAGCAACGCGCTGCGCAACGAACGATGCGGCACGAGCGCGAGATCGTATCGTTCCTGCCGCAGGGTTTGCGCCAGTTTCCACAGCGCGACGAGTCCGCGCTGCTGCCCGCGTTTGTCAAAGATCAAGACCCGCTGAATAAAATCATTTTTTTCTAACAAACTCGCCGCCGCCGGAATCGCCATAAAATCAACCGTGCAACCGGGAAAAACCAGAGGCGCGGCTTCCGCCAGCGGCGTCGTTAAAATGACATCGCCGATAAAAGCCATCTGCACAATCAAAATCTTCTTCGCACCCAGCCTCCTCCTCATCATTTTATCTTTTTGTCTATTTTTCTTTTTTGCTTTTCCACCGGCGGTGCATCCAGAACCAGTGGTCGGGATATTGGCGAATATATTTTTCTAAAACTTTTGTCCAGGCTTCCGTGATTTGGCGCAATTTTTCTTCATCACCCGTCGCGCCATTTTCTAAAAAATCGAACGTCAGCAATTCGGCCTCGACGCGATGCTGGCCGCCAGGCTGGCGAATTGCCACGCAAAACACCAGCGGCGCCGCGGTTTTCAACACAAACGCCGCCGGCCCGCGACCGGTGGAAGCCGGCCGGCCGAGAAAATCCACAAAGAGACCGTTGCTGCCGGCGTCTTGATCGGCGAGAATGGCGACGAATTTTTTTTCGCGCAAGGCTTTCAAAATGCCGCGCAGCGCCGCACCGCGCGGAATCGACGCCATGTTCATCTTCGCGCGAATATCGCGAATCAACGCGGCGACATAAGGATTGTTTTGCTCCTGATACAGCGAAACGATGGGATATTGCAGCGCCGCGAAGAGCGCGCCCATATACTCCCAGTTGCCGAAATGCCCGCTCATGCAGATCGCCCCTTTGCCGAGCGCCAGCGCCAGCTCGTAGGGATTTTGTTCTTTAGGCATGGCAAAACGAATGCGCCGTTGCAACTCGGCGGCGGAAAGCTTGGGCAACTGAAAATATTCCAGCAGCATCATGCCGAAATTTTCATAACAGCGTTGCGCAATTTTTTTTAATTCGAGCGCCGATTTTTCCGGAAAAGCCTGCGCGAGATTTTCCAGCGCGACACGCCGGCGAATGCGCAAAAGCGAAAACGTAAATTTGCCGAGCAGCACGCCGACCGCGAGCGCCCACGGCAGCGGCAATGTTTGCGCGAGAAAGAGCAACAACCGCGTGCCTTGATATTCGAGCCAGTGTTTAAAACGCCGCATGTTGAAAATTAGGCAAAATTTCCCTGATTGTCAACGTGAAAGTCGGGTAGACAATATTGACCGGTCGCTGCAATCTGCCGCAATTTTGACAACTCCTGAATTTTAGCGACCGGTCAATTCACCGCTCCCGGCGGAACCCGCCCCGCCGTAATGCCTCACTTACGGGTGTAGTAGCGCAGGCATCCTGCCTGCAGACAAGATGTCTGCGCTACGTTTTCCACCAATAACTGAGGGATCCCGCCGAATTTTTCAATTGACTTTAGAGAGATTTTTTATAAAGTTTAGAAGTACTAAGCTTGGAGAGCAAGCTATGTCAACGGAACTTCTGTTCCCTTCTGCGCGTCCTGCCATTCACCGGCGACGGGAGGTGTATTATCCGGATGGAGATGGGAAGCCTATGGCCGAGTCGAACCTTCATGGTTCGATTATTATTCAGGTGCGCGAAATTTTGCGCCAGTGGTTGCGCACGGCAAAAAACGCCTGCGTTTATGCGAATATGCTGCTTTACTTCCGCGAGGGCAACCCCAAGGTTCGAGTGGCGCCGGATGTTTTTGTGGTGTTGGGCGTTCCTTTTGATGTGATGCAGCGCAGCTATAAAATTTGGGAAGAACAGCAGGCACCGCAGGTGATTTTTGAGATCACCTCGCGCAAAACGCAGGCGACGGACTTAGGCAAGAAAAGATTCGTCTATGCGCGACTCGGCGTGTCAGAGTATTATTTGTTCGATCCCTTTCGCGAATATCTCGATCCGCCGTTGCGCGGTTACCAGCTTGTCGGCGAGGAATACGTGCCGGCGCCGCTGGACGCCATTGCGCCGCCGGCGCTCAATGGCCACGACGCAGCCAACGATTTTTCACAAAGCTGGCGGCTGAAGAGTGAGAAATTGAAGCTGGAAATCTGGGCCTTCGCTCCCACCCAAGGGCAAACGCCTTGTGTGCTGCGCTTCTATGATCCCGCGGCTGGAGAATGGCTGACGGATCCGGAGCAAGCCATGAGCGAACACAGCGTTTTTAAACGCCAGGCGAAAGCGGCGGAAATGCGAGCCGCCAACGAAGCGCAAGCGCGAAAAGCGGCGGAAGAACGCCTCGCGAACCTCGAAGCCGAATCAAAAAAATTGCGCGGCTGAGAGCTTGGCGCGACGTTTTCACCTGAAAAATATTTTAAAAATAAAAAGCCGGTCCCCAAAGAAGGGCCGGCTTTTTTATGTCACGCGGATCAGTTGATTAAAGCGCTTGCTGAAAACTCAACACATAACGAAATTTAAATTCTTCATCTTTCTTGCCGTTTGACAAAACCCGCGGCCGGCTCACCCACAACGGGAAATCCAATCGAAGCGTGTAATTCGTGCCGAGGATGAACGAGTACCACGCATCCGGAACGGTTCTATTGAAGGTGATGCCGAGTCCCGCGTCCGCCAATGTCTGCGAATCGTCATTCAGTTTCTTGAGGCGACCGCCGTCGAAAAATGCCGACACGGTGGAATTGCCCAACACCGGCGCGAGCAATTTACCGAGAACCGGCAGGCGCAGCGCTTTGCGCAACTCGATATTCGTTGCGATCAAACTTTTACCGGCGCGTTCGGGTTGATCGAAATAGCCCCGCAGATTGCCGCCGCCGGGGCGATGATAATGTGCCTCCGCCGGCAGCCCGCCGCGGCTGCGCAAATAGAAACTGTCGAATTGCTCGAAAGGATTGGCGTCAAACGCATAGAACAGATGCTGAACGGGTTTGTCGTCTTCCTGCCGCAAAAATGTCCCGTGAAAAATTCGAAAATAAAAACCGTCGCCGCGTGGCGTGGGAATCCAGAAACGCAGCGCGCCCTGCAAGCGCGTGAAAACCGCGTCGCTGCCAAACGCGGAGTTGGCATGGCGAATTTCATAACTCAACAAACTGCGCCAGATAATGCCGCGCGGATTGACGTTGAAATTCAGATAGGCCTGATTTACTTTGCCGGCGCTCCACGTCGGTGCGGCAACAATGTTGTCGCCCACCTCGACGCGGCGAAAAGCATACTTCACGTCTTCCGCCGGCAGTTCGGCGTAATTTGCGCCGATCGTCAAATTATAAGTCGGGGGCGTAAACAGCGCGCGCGACCACGAGCCGCGCAAACTCACATCGCCGATGATTCGCCCTTCAAGTTTGGCTAAACTCGTTTGGTAATTCCAGTGCGGATCAAAACTGTTGCCGAAGCTGAAGCGGCCATCCAACTCCGTAGAATTGGGGCCATACCACGCGCCGAGCCCGAGCCGCCGCGTGTTGCGATACTGGCCGTTAAAACGCATACCAAAACGCAAACCGTCAATATCATTATAATACAAACTTGGTTTGTAGGTGACAACATACGCGTCGGGAGGATTATAGTTCCACAAACGCGGGTATTCGGGAATGAACTCGACACGCATCGTGCCGTGGCCGAGACGGCTTTTATCCATAATTTGATCGCTCGGATCGAGCGCGGCGTGACGCGGTTCTTCCTCCGTTACAAATTGCACCGTGCCTTTTTTTTCTTTGCCATCCCAGCGCTGCCGGACTTTTTCATTATTTACCATCGCGAGCTCGACCTCGACGGGCATAATGCCTTCGTCATTGCGATTGACCTCGACTGCTGTTTGCCATTTGCCGTTTGCTGTTTGCTTTTTCTCAACGCCGCCGAGGCTGTAATCAACCGGTTTGGTTTCATGCAGCCATTGTTGAAAAAACCAGTCCAACGCCATACCGCTGACGTCTTCACAAACTTCTTTAAAGCGCGCTTCATTCACATGCTTGAGCGCCCAGCGGCTAAAATATTCCCGGCAAATTTTATTGAACGTCTCTTCGCCCACCACGTAGCGCAGCATTTCGTAAAAAATCGAGCCTTTGGTGTACGCGTTAATGCCATAAGACATGCCGTTTTTAAATTTGTAGGAATAAAGTGAAATCGGCTCGTTATAGCCGCTGGTCATATAATTTAAAGCCCAGCCGCGATTGCTCGCGTTGTCGGAATCTTGCGGACGGTGGCGCTTCAGCCAGGATTTGTTTTCACTCGGTTCTTCATTTTGCTGTCCGCGCGATTCAAAATACCAGCGCGTTTGAAAGGTGGTAAAGCCTTCATCCAACCACGCTTCTTTTTGCTCGTTGTTGCCGAAAATCCCGTAGAAATAAATGTGACCAACTTCGTGGAGAATCAACCCCTCGCCTTCATCAGAATTCATCACCAGCATCGGATATTCCATGCCGCCGCCGAGCAGGCCGTGGGTAATCGTCAATTGCGGATAGGGATAACGGCCGAATTTGGTTGAGAGCCATTCCAGCGCGCGCCGACCGCGCTCGGTCACGACTTTGGACCAATTGGCTTTGGCGGCGCTCCGAAACAGCGCATGCACCGGAATCCCGTCATACTCGCTGCGCTCATAGAGAAAATCCGACGAGGTGATCCACGCGAAATCATGCACGTTCTCGGCATGAAAAGAAACGCGCCGGCGCGGTTGTGTTTTCATTTTTTCGGCGCTAGCGGTTTTCATCTCAACATGTTTTTTCTCCCATTCCGTCGCCGCGAGCGAGGTGTCTACTTGCACCAGTGACCAACCGGGATCGCCCTCGGTCACCGCTCCGGTGGCGCCGACCATGTAATCAAAGGGGACATCAATCGTGACGTCGAAAGTCCCAAACTCGCCATAAAATTCACCTTGCAAATGAAACGGCACGGGATGCCAGCCTTCTTCATCATAAACGCAAATTTTGGGGTACCATTGCGCAAAATCAAACTGATTGTCCCGATAACCGGAACGATCTTGAAATTTTTTCACTTTCTGTTTAAAGGCCAACTCAATCCGGATTTCCTCGCCGGGTTGCAGGGGCGCGGGTAACGTCGCTTCGAGAATCGTGTCATCAATTTTGAAGGCGCTCACTTTCGCTTCCGCGCCGGCACTCTCGTTTTGCGGCAAAATGCGAAACTCGCTGATATCGATCCAGCCGGCGTTTTCTTCGTTGGCTAAAATTCGAAAATAAGCCTTTTGCGCTTCTTTGCCGTAAATCGATTCATTGTTGCGAAACGCATTGGGATAAAGATACATGTAGATTTTTTCGAGTGTATTCGGCGAGTTGTTGCGGTAAAGAATGCTCGACGTGCCAGTGAGCATTTTCGTGTCGGGGTCAAGGCTCACGTTCATTTGGTAGTGCACGAATTGCTGCCAGTAATTGTCGTTTTCCGGCAAACTTGCAGGCGCGCATTGTGCCGGCGTGACGCATAAAAAAATCCATCCCGGTAAAATTAGAATGCTTGCTCGATAAAGCTTTCGCATGATTTTCTCCTTCCATAATATTAGGCTTCGCAATTCTTTCTAATAGGACACGGCGAGTTTTGAAAAAGTTTAATGAAAGAGATCGCCGATCGAATTCACTGCGGGCGAAAGTTGCTGAATAAAATAACCGGCGACCCCGAAGAGAACGGCAACAATCAATACCGGCAACCACGTTATCGAAGGGTAAATCGCTGGCTGCTCCGGCTCCAAAATTGTCGAGAGCATCGCCGGAGCCGGGTGCAAAACTGCGGCTGGCACCACCGCCGCCGGAAGAGCCGCCGCCAAACCCAACACTTCCCACGGCTTTAACGCCTTCTGCTGAAGCTGTAGGCAAATCAATATTTAGCAAATCAAGCGCGTTGCTACCACTGTGATCTTCAGCTTTTCGTTGCCGGCGATGCAACCACAAGCGCAAGATGCTGAGAAAAACCGCATAAGCCAAAACTACGGCGAGCGTGTAGCGCATCGCCATGCTCTTCATGCCGAGTTGCAATAATAAAAATGAACAAAAGAAACCGGCGAGCGCCGTGGCGAACAGCATCATCGACATTTGCAGTCGCGGGCTGCTGTGGCGTTGCAGCAAATGTTTCACGCGCTCAACCGCATATTTGCGGTCGCGAACAGAGGCATTCATTCTTCTCACTCCTGACAAAGAAAGTGCATCGACTCCACAAAAAATTCGTGGAAATCACTGCGCTCGGAAATTTCGATATAGCCGACCATTGCGGCGAGGTGTTCGGCTTGGCGCCGCGCTTCCTGCGAGAGCAACACCGCTTCGGCGCCCGCCAGCGCCGCATTGCCGATGAATTTGATGCGCTCGATTGGCACGGCCGGAATCAGGCCGCTATCCACCGCATCTTGCCCGCGTACGTGATTGCCAAACGCACCGGCAATGTAGACGTTTTGAATTTTCTCCGGTTGCACTTGCAATTCTTTCATCAAAATTTTAATGCCGGAAACGATGGCGCTTTTCGCGAGTTGCACTTCGCGAATGTCTTTCTGCATCAGCATAATCGCTTTCTCGTCATCGAGTTTCGCGATGGCAATATGATTCGCGCCGTTATCGTGATGGACGATTCGTGTTTTTAATTCGTCGCTGACTCGCGAATTCATTTCTGCAATATTCAAAATTCGCCCGGTTTTGTCGATCACCCCGGCGCGCACAA
>Ga0247727_10018984_pt1 | contig 10717 bp, 9 predicted proteins | sample WisWelCaveWW1625_FD_202498 | JGI IMG/M metagenome (GOLD analysis project Ga0247727, IMG submission 202498) | Biofilm microbial communities from Wishing Well Cave, Virginia, United States - WW16-25 | ecosystem: Environmental > Aquatic > Deep subsurface > Groundwater > Cave microbial mat | place...
GGAATGCCGCACCCGGTGTCACGGACGTGAATTTCCACGGTGTTGTTTTCACGATGTTTTTTCGTTCCCAAAATCAACTGTCCGCCGGTCGGCATGGCATACAACGCATTATCAATCATATCGCTGAGAATGTCAACTAACGCCAATTTATTGGCCGCAATCGTTTCAACTTCGCGATCGAGCTCCAAATTGACGACAACATTTTCCGGCATTTTTTGTTGTTCCGCCAGTTCCTGGATGAGTCGATTAATCATCACCGGCTCTTTGTTGATCGCTCCGTAGCGCCGGAGACTTTTTCCCGCGTCAAGAATGCGCTCCACTTTATGAACATCTTCACTTAACAAATTGAGATGCGCTTGTAACGACGGGTTATCGGCCTCTTTGAGCAAGCGCTGAATCGCGTTAAAATTTAACGGTACGGTGCCGAGTAAATTGCCGACGCGGTGTGCGAAACGAGCGCCAAACGCGTTGATGGCCGTCACCCGTTCACTTTCTAACTGGCGTTCGTGAATTCTTGCCGCGGCAATGGCGGTCGCGGCATAATTGGCAAACATTTGCGCCACTTCGATTTCTTCTTTTTTGAATTTATGCGGCGACAAAAAATCAATATACAAAACGCCGACGGTCTCTTTGTCATCGCTGCCTTCCGCAACCACTTCGGCGCCGACGCGCAACGCCACGCCGAGAAAAGACTGGACATTGATTTGCCCGAGAATGCCTTCGTTGACGCGAATATTGACCTGGGCCGGCGGCTGATGAATATCCTCCACCATAATATAACCGGCGGGGCTCTTTAAAACCGAGGCGGCGACGCCGCCCGGATGCACAGCGTCAAATGGCAGCTCGCGTTGCACGCCGTCGTATCCGATCAGCTTGCGATTGAACGTTTTAGTGGCCGCGTCATAAGGCAAAATCAGCGTCACATCGGCATTCAAAACCCGGCGCGCCCCGCGCGCAATTTGCTGTAAAACATCCTTCACATCGGTGGTGAAATAAGTGATCGCTTTACTGACTTCCTGCAATTGTTGCAGCTCCTCGACGCGCGCCGTTAACTCCGCCAGACGATTGCGCAACTGCTCATCCGTCGTGTTGAACAGCCGCGCATTATAAATGCCGATGGCCGCCGCGGAGGCAAAGGTTTCAATCAGTCGCCGTTCTTCGGGGGTAAATTCATGCCGCGTGCGGTAATTGACAAACATGACGCCGACGATTTCCGCGCCGACGCGCAGCAGAATTCCCGCAGCGGAATTGATCTTCTCACGCTCGACATAGGGAATTTCTTTGCCGGGAGAGCGCACGCGGTCGCGATCATAAAAGATGGGATGGTGCATAACCTCCGGCGCATAAATATTTTCGCGAATATCTCGAATGATTCGCGACGGCGCATCGCCGCGTTCCACCTCGCCTTTCATTTTGGTTTCCACGAGCAGCCGCCCTTCCATCAACGGCGGCAGCAGCGGAAAATCATCCGTATGTTGATTGTAGAGATAGGCGGTAATGACATCCGCATTTAATACCGTGAGCGCGCTTTGCGCAATGCGCTGTAAAAGCTCTTCCACTCTAACCTGCGGCTGCGACACTAGAAATTGGCCGACAAAATGCAGACTATCGAGCGCGCGCCCCGCCTGTCGCTTTTCTTGAAACACCAACGAGTTTTTCAAAGCCGTGACCGCCTGCTCGGCAAAGAGTTTGCCCCATTCCAACTCTTCATGGCTGAAACGATGCTCGCGCCAGAAATGCAGAAACAGCAAGCCATATTGCGATTCGCTGACGATCAACGGAAAACAAGCAAAGGCGCGTATGCCCTCATCAGGCTTGTAGCGCCCGGGATAAATTTTTTTTATTTCGGCGAGGTGAAAATATTCGGGGTATTCTTTTTCAAAATTTTTATCCACTATTTTCGGCTCACGGTCGCGCAACGCCTGCTCGCCGATGCCGTCCTTGCGCGGATGATAAATTTCCATATATTCGGGAACCAGCTTGCCCGTGCAAGCGCGGAAGGCATAGCGCTCTTTGGCGGTATCGTACAACAGACGAATCGAAGCCGAATCCGCGGCAATCAAATGCATCGCGTTCCGGACGATAGTTTCGAGGACATTGCTGAGTTGCGTTTCCCGCAAGGCATAAGCCCGGCGGCAAATCAAGCGAAAAAGATTTTGCGCTTCTTCCAGGCGAATGCAATTGCTGTGTGACATCGCATAGCCCGCTTCAATGGTGCCGACGACTTCCAGATGATGTTTTTTTTGGGCGATCACTTTTCGGTTCGGTCGCAGGCGCAATCGCGCGCCGTCCAGGGATTGAAATTCCTCCGGATTCTCCCAATCGTAACAATCCAGCGCCGGCGGCTGCAAATTGCCTTTTTCGTCGCGCAGGAGAAAGATCGGCGCGAAAATGCGAATCAGTTGCTGGTGATTGAATTGATGGTAAATCCACCGATCAAAGCGCGGATCCCAGCCGGAGATGATTTCGATCGTTAGGTTTTCGGCGATATCGGCTTGAATGTCTCTGGCTTCGCCATTCAAGCGATGCTTCGCCAGCCCATCCCACTCGCGCGCGATGCCAATGCCTTGCACGGTCGCAATCGTGCCCGTGGCGTGATCAATCAGTTGCACCGCGCCGAAATCAAAACCGAGACTGCACGTTTCGCGGAGCAGCTCCTGCGTCACATGATCCACTTCAAAAATTCTTGAGCCGGCGCGTTCAATCCGTTTGAGCGCATCCAGTAATTGCACCCGTTGCAATGCCGCGGCGGCGTGGCCGGCCAAGTCACGGAGTAAGTCGACATCGTGATCGCCAAAAGCATAAGGCTGTTTGTTGGTCACGTACAACACGGCCGATTTTTCCGAACCGACCTGCACCGGCACCCCGATGAGCGCGCGCGCGCCCGCTCCAATAACTTCCTGATGCACGCGGTTGTCTTCCAGAACGTCGGCAATACTAACGCTTCTGCCGGTGTCAATAATATATCGCGAAATGCCGCCGATCGGGCGAGGTTTGTGGGCGAGATCATCGACCGGCTGTGGCGATTGGCTGGCCAAGCGAAAATTTTCTCCATCACGTTCGCGCGTAAAAAAGAAAATCGCCGCCGTATCCGCATTCGCCAGGCTGCGCGCGCCGTCAACGATTTCCTGCAACGCTTTTTCCGGCTCCAAAATCGTGCCGAGCGTTTGCACAATCTGGCTGAAAATTTTCAGCTCCTGCGCCCGTTGGTAATTTTCAATGGCCAGGCCAATGCCTTCGATCATCGCCGAAATATTATTCACGTCGGTCCGGCTAAATTCGCGCGGATTCAAACTGAACACTTCAATCGCGCCGCGCACATGAGTTTTTACCTTGAGCGGAACAACGAGAAGAGATTCCCAACCGGCTTTCAACGCCCAACTGCGATACTTGAAACGAGGATCAGCGCTCGCTTGTTTGATGGTGACGCTTTCGCCGGTGCGGATCACATAGCTGATAATCGAATCGTCATCGAGATGCGCCACCGCCTTTTTTTGATAATCCACAATAACGCCCAGCCCGGCGTGAATCGAAACGCGCTTGGGATCGCGGTCGCGCAGCCAGATGGCAATGGGCATGCGATTCATGGCGGTGTAAATCGTCTGCGCCACGTTTTGCAAAACTTGTTGCTCTTCGGATTGAATATGGTAAGTATTTTCGCGGAGCCAACTCATGGCATTGCCGGCAATGAGTTGATGGGCGGCTTCCCGCCCGAAGCTTTCGACGGTATTGAGATCGTGTTCGGTAAACTGGTGAGGGCGGCGATAGTTGACAAAGACAACGCCAATGGCTCGACCATCGTCGATGATCGGCAAGCCGGCCGCAGAAGTAATTTTTTCACGTCGCGCGAACGGCCCGTCGATTTCAGGATGGCCGCGAACCGAATTAGCGATGAGCGTTCTTTTTTCACGGATAATTTTGCCGGTTAGGCGATCCGGCGTCGGCATGACACTGGCGAACGAAGCGGAATCCAACAAACCAATGCTAAACGGCAGGTAAAAGCGATTGGCCTCGTGATCATAAAAAACCATCGTCACCGCGTCAGCCTGCACTGCCGTGCGTAGTCGCATGATGATTTCCTGCAAACGCGCTTGCAGAACTTCAAAATCTTTGACTTCTTCCATCACACCAACCCTCCGCGCTGAACTTCCGTAGGAATTTAAATTCCAGTTAAAAATTTAGTGTCCGACCAGCATGAAAGCTGGATTGCAATCAATCGCGTTTGGCGATTTTCACAAAAGCTTTTGCCCCGTCTCGCAACCGCCGCTGCTGCGTCTTAAAATCAACTTCATACAAACCGAATTTCATCTCATACCCCTCCGCCCATTCAAAATTATCCAGCAGCGACCAGTAAAAATATCCGCGCACGTCGCAGCCGTCTTTAATCGCCTGCGACATCGCGTAAAGATAGCGGCGAATAAAAAGTTCGCGCCGATCATCCTTGGCGTCGGCAATGCCGTTTTCGGTAATATAAATCGGCTTGCCAAGCTGCGCCACGGTTTGAAGCGCGCGATAGAAGCCTTCGGCGTAAATTGGATAGGGCATATCTGTCATGATTTCATCCGGACGATGCTCAAATTTAAAGAACTCTTTCAAACTCCATTGAAACTTCAAATGCATATGTGAGTAATAATTCAAGCCGATGAAATCGAGGGTGTGCGGCGCGGCGGCGTTGGCATATTGCACGTTCATAAGGCCCGGCGTCGCCGTCTTAAATTCTCCGGTTTTAAAAAACTCGATGATGGTATCGGTAAACAGATAATTGAATCGTCGCGCCAGCATCCAATCGAAAAAATTCCAGCGCCGATACGGATCAAACTGAAAAATATTTTTCACGAGGCCGATTTTGGCTTTGTCCCCACCCGGCAGTTTTTTTAACGCTTGATAAACTTCCGTATGCGCCGCGAGCAAATTTTTGAGAACCACGCCAGTAAGCGGCGGATCCTTTTTCCCCGGCGGAAACACGCCCTGGAAATAACCCTGCGAAGCAAACACCTCCGGCTCGTTGATCGTACACCACAAATTGACTTTTTCGTGCAACGCCTGAAACACGCGCTCACTGAAGCGAATCCACAACGCAATGTTTTCCGCTTTCTCAAACGCGCCTTTTTGCTCGAACCAGAGCGGATGCGTAAAATGATGCAACGTCACCATCGGCGTGAGGCCCGCCGCCAACAACGCGTCGCAGACCTCACGATAATGTTGCAGCGCCGCATCATCAAACTCGCCCTCGCGCGGCTCGATCTTGCTCCACTCCGCCGAAAAGCGATACGCTTTCACACCCAATTCTGCATGAGCAAAACATCTTCCCGGTAGCGATTCCAATGATCGCAAGCCAATCCGGCTTTCTGCTCATTTTTAATGCGTGGCTTGCCGTTTTCATCGCGGGCGTTTTCCCACGCGCTCCAATTGTTGTTGTCGCAATTGCCCTCGACTTGATGCGCCGCGGTCGCTACGCCCCAGAGAAATTCGCGCGGAAAATTCACTGTCGCCGTGTCAATTTTGTTCCAGGCCCAGCGCAGTTCCGGATTTTGTTTTTGCCAAATAAACATCAGCATAAAAGGGAGAACGGCTAAAAAAGGAAAAACGATGAAAGCGAATAATTTGAATTTCTTTGTTGGAGGCCGCATGCGTAAATTGGGAATCCGTTATAATCCGTGTTATCCGCGACATCCGCGTTCAAAGGCTTTGGCTTTGATGCTGCCACGTTTGCAGCATGTTGCTTTTGGTCGGGCTTATGGTGTTAAGGTTTTGTATTTCCCATTCAACCAATTCGCCAACTCCGAACAATACCATTTCGAGAAGCGTCGATCCGACGGTCCGCCGGCGAGATTGCTGTGAACTTCATCCTGCGCCAAATCCGTCACCATTCGAAATGACGGCGTGAAACTCGTTGTTCGTCCCGCGCTTTTGTAAATCTGCCCTTGATGCGGCGTCGCCCGCCCGCCGCGGAGAATGATCGGGCCGCGATCAAAACCCGCCAATACCGGCAGCTTTTCGCCGAGCACCAGATGCTTCAATTTTATCCGATTCACTTCGCCCCACGATTTCGGCGCGACCTGCAATGCCTCGGCGGCGATCCGGCGATACAAACGCTCGCGGCTTTCGCCGCCAAACCACGCCGAGTTTTCCGCCAGCAACACGCGATCAACATTAGCAAAAAAATCGATGAAAATACCGGACTCACTGGAGAGAAAATCAACCACCTCTTTGCCGAAGCCATTCTTCCCAAAAACTTCGCGGCGCAGCGCTTGATAAAACTGCTCGAATAAAAACGCGCCTGTAGATTCGGGATTATAGCGGCAATCCCAATCACGCAGAATTTTTCCCGGCGGCGTCTCGGGCAAGAGCGGCTGCAAAATTTGCATGCAACGCTCCGCCTGCAGCGAGTAAACATCATAATGAATTTCGCGGCAATCGTCAACCGTTAATTTTTCTTTTTCCGCCAGCAGATGCGCAATGCGGTCGGCGCGATACGTGCCCATGCAAATGTTGATCGGCTTCGCCGCACCCCATTGATTAAGATCGTTATTGGCCGTCACAAAAAATCCGGCGGCGGGATTTACACAACGCGGCAAATCTTGATACTCAACAAAACCTTGCCAATCGTTTTCTTTTTGCCAACCCGACAGCGGCACGAAACCGGAAACGTCGTCTCGACGCTTCGGCATCAACCCCGACATTTGGTAGCCGATATTCCCGTGACGATCTGCCAGCACCCAGTTGAATGCGCTTTCGAGTTGGCCGAGGCAATCCATGCCCGCTTCAACGTTGGTCGCATTCCACATGTTGACAATCGCATTGATCGAAGTCGCGCCTAAAGTCGCCGCCGTCCAGCGCGTCGTCAAATAGAAACCCTCATCAAACGGATTGCCTTCCAAAACCCCGTGAGCGTTTTCATAAAATATAATTTCAACCGCCGAGTCCTTTTTCCGTTTGATGATTTCTTTGCGGTGTTGAAATTCGGCCCACTGGTTTTCACTTTGCAAAAACTTTCCATCTTTGCAATGCTCGACCCACGAGTCAACGGCGTCCATAAACGTATAAGTCGCGCCCCACGCCACATCGGAATTTCGTCCAATTAAAATTCCTGGCAACCCCGGCATCGTCACGCCAATAGCGTACCGCTCTTTTGTTTTCAGCACGATTTCATACCAGACATTCGGCAAGCGATTCGTTTCGAGATGAGGATCATTGGCGAGAATCGGTTTTCCCGAGGCGGTTTTTTCGCCGGCAATCACCCAATTGTTCGAGGCCATCATCGTCGGTACGACGTTGCTCCATTTCACGTTAAGCGGAACGATACGTTCGGAGAGTTTGACTTTTTTGAGCAATTCAATATCGAGGCCGCCCAAAATTTTCGGAAAGAGTTCATCGAGTTTCTCACGGCTGATGCCCGCCTGCACCATTTCAATAAACAGTCTCTCAATTTCCGTTTGCGATTGCGCCAGCGTCAAATAACCCGCCAGGCGCGCGAGCGTGAAAATATTTTCGATCTTCCACGGCTCCGGTTTATAACCGAGCAACTTAAATTCCCACGGCGTTTTTTTTGAGAAATAAGCATTCGCGCCGTCGCAATAAGCCGCGCAAAATGTTTTTGCGTCGGATGAGAGTTTTGCAATTTCTTCTTCTGCCCCGCCGGCCCAATTGACGCGCCGGAAGAATTTATCCACCGCGAGCATCTCTTCGCTCGCTTCCAACAGTTCCGCCGCGCGTCCTTCGCCGAGAATGCGCATGAGCAACATCTGCATGCCGCGATCCAGCGTGTGGCAGTATCCGACACCCCAATACAAATCCGCTTCCGTGTCCGCTTCGATATGCGGCACGCCGTGCTCGTCGCGCCGGATTTTGACGCGATCATCTTGAAAGATTTTATTATTCAATGAAAGCAATCGGTTCCTTCGTTACTTTCTGAATATAGATCGGCAAATAACCGATGGAAGAATAAACGCGGCGCGCCAGCTTTATATTGTCGTCATCGAAATCAATAACCCGATCTTGCCAAATGGCCACATACTGGTTCAGATGCTTGGCAAGCAACTCTTCAAGATTTTTTTCAAAGTAGGCTTGATTGAGGCGAAACGTTTTCATTCTTTCTTCAGCAACCATAAGGTCTCCAGCAAATTGACTTTTTATTTTCTCACATCAATATAACACAAATAAATAAATTTGTCAAATCCTTTTCAGATGGAGGCATGAAGCTAAATCCACCGGCGCGTTTGCCGACAATAATTCTGATAATCCTCACCGTGCATCTGCCGCAAATACTCCTCTTCCAAACGAACTTGAATTTGAATCAGAACATCTCCCAAAACGAGAATGAGCAAAGTTGCCGCATTCGGCAACACGAGAAAAAAGCCGAGCAGATTAACGCGCATACCGAGAAAAATCGGATTCCGCGACAAGCGAAAAAGCCCTTGCTGCACCAGTGCCGTTTGCCGGTTCGCGTCAATGCCGATACGCCACGAGTTGCCCATCTCGGCTTGAGCAATCACAATCCAAATCAGTGAAATCGCCAGCAGCATTAAACCACACCAACGTAACGCCGATTGTTGCAGCCAAATGATCGGCGTCAAATATTGATACCATTGGTTTGACGCGGAATATAAAATGACGACGACAACGCTGAGGCCGGAAGTGAGGCGAAAAATCTTTCCGATAAAATCATGCGCATTATCGGTTTTGCCGAGCACATACGGATTGACGCCGGTCTGTTTCCAAACGCGATACGAGCGCCAAAAAAAAGCGGCGGCGAAATAAACGGCGAGATAAAGCGGCAATAAAATTCGCAACATCGCGTCCACTAGCATTCTCCTTAATTTGCTGCAATTGCCACAATCGCCAGCCGATCACCTTTGGGACTCACTGCCAACCTCGTAATGCTCTTCAGGCCGGCACTGGAGAAATCGGCGATCTCTTTCCACACCGCATCTTTTTTGAGATCGCATTGATACAGCTTTGTCTCTTTTCCCATCACCAAAATGCCCTGCGGCGTCCACGCATAATCTTCGCTGCCAACTAAAGTTTTAACGAGCGTCGAGATCACGCGCGTTTTCAAATCAAGCTGCTTGATGAGCCATTCTTTCTCCGCAACTTTGTGCACGAAGCTAATCGCCTCACGTTTGGGGATTTTATGCAGCGACCGTCCGATATTCTTTTCCATAATCTCCGCTTTGCCGGTGCGCGTGTCGCCGAGTTGCAGTGCCGGCGGATTGCCCAAAACAAACATCGCGACGGTATTCGCATCGCCCCAAGCATGATAGCCCACCGGTTTGACATTTTCAAAAACCAGCGCCGGTTCACCGCCGGCAAGCGGAAATTTCCACAGGCGCTGCGTTGAATCACGCTCGACGCGAATCACCGAGAAAAATTTTCCGTCCGTCGTTGGCGTTGCCGAGTATTCGCTTTCAAAAGTTTTGGTAACATTCAGAATCGCATTGTCAGCAATTTTGTATTGATAAATATCGGCCTGGCCGTCATCGCGAATCGAGGTATAAAACAAACTTTTGCCGTCGGGCCAAAACATCGGCTGGTTGTCGTAGCCGCGCCATTCGGTCGTTTGAAGCGGCTTGCCCAGCTCGATTTGGCCGCTTTTCGCTTTCAGATCGACGAGATAGATGTCGGTTGACGGTAGTGCGGTTTGGCTGAGAACACGCGTGCAATTAAAAACGATGAAAAAAGCTATGAGACGCTGGTACATTTTTATTCTCCTTGGAAAGGGCGAAGTTCGACTTGCGCAGTAAGATTTGGCTAAATTAGAAAACTCGTCGAGCGCAAGTCGAACTTCACTCACTTGCTTGACAATTTAAAACAAAGCGCCAAAAAGTCAATCGAATATTCTATTTGACTTTCACGCGCGTTCCTTGTATATTTTTATCTAAACGAGGCCGCGATGCTACAGGTACCTTATTTCAATCAAAATCGTGATTACACCTGTGGACCGGCTTGCCTAAGAATGGTACTGGCCTACTGGGGCTACGAAACGGATGAAGTAAGCCTTTCGATGTTGTGTGGCACGACTGTATTTGGTACCTCCGCAAAACAGATTATAAACGCTGCGCGACGTTTGGGATTTCAATGTGAATACGGCTTCAATACCCGGCACTCGTCATTGACACACGCATTGCAAAATGAAGTACCGCCAATTATATCCGTAGATAGCGATACTCTATACCAACGATGGCAGCCTACTTACACAAAACATGATATTGTCTTGGTTGAAAGCAGACAAAGCAAGATCGTTTATCACGACCCTGAAGTTGGTTCAAATTTATCCATACCTGCGGACATTTTTAAAGAGGCTTGGCAACGAACAAAAAACGAGGTAATCCTGACATGGCCCGTCGAAAAAATGTTTATGCCCAAATTGAAGAAATAACGACAATATACTTGCTCGAAAATATCGGTGAGAAAGCGGTGACTGGGTGGCCGCGCTTTGACGAGAATCGCCGACTTTGGATTATCGCCATCATGTGCGAAACCCCGCAGGGCGTCTTGCCTGCCGGCAAGATCGAGTTGGATGAGAATTTGGATTTGGTTTACGCCACGCCGCGTGACGCGATGGTGCGCGTCATCGAAGAGCAATTGCGCCGCCTACCGCACCTCGTTTTTGCGGACGCCGATGAGCTCAAAGCCAAAGGTATCGACGTTCTTGCCGTTTAGGGAAAGGGCGAAGTTCGACTTGCGCAGCGAGATTTGCCTAAATTAGAAAACTCGT
>Ga0247727_10018985_pt1 | contig 10716 bp, 13 predicted proteins | sample WisWelCaveWW1625_FD_202498 | JGI IMG/M metagenome (GOLD analysis project Ga0247727, IMG submission 202498) | Biofilm microbial communities from Wishing Well Cave, Virginia, United States - WW16-25 | ecosystem: Environmental > Aquatic > Deep subsurface > Groundwater > Cave microbial mat | place...
TCGATGGGCAGGCCGTGGCAATCCCAGCCGGGAACGAAGACCGCGTTATAGCCCATCATGGACCGCGACTTGACGACAAAGTCCTTGAGAATCTTGTTCAGGGCGTGGCCGATGTGGATGTGCCCGTTGGCATAGGGGGGGCCATCGTGCAGGATCCACATCTCACGCCCGGCCCGAAGCTCCCGGAGCTTCTGATAGATCCTCCCCTCCTCCCAGAAGCGCAGCATCTCCGGTTCCCGCTCGGTCAGGCTCGCCTTCATGGGAAACGTCGTCTTCGGGAGGTTGAGAGTCGCCTTGTAGTCCACCGCGCCTCCGAGACAAAAGCCCCCATCGGATCTGATGAGGGCTTTGTGACGCCTATTACGCAGAATCTGTATTAGAACAAGCTCCTGCCTCGATTGTCAAGTCAAACGCCCGTCACCGTCGGGGTCGATGCGTGAAGCGCCAGACCCGCCAGTAGACCGCCTCGACCTGCGCGGAGCTCAGCCCGTACTGCTCCCCCACCTTCTGCATCACCTCGGCCCGGGCGGCCTCCATGGCCCGCAGATCGTTCAGGGGGGGAAGCTGCGAGAGCCCGACGGTAACCCGGTCGAAGATCAGCAGGTCCTCATCCGGCAGCGTTGACACCACCGCCTCGGACGAGTGGGCCGGCTGACGATCCCGATACCCGATCCACAAGCCATAGGCGACACTGAAGAGAGACACGGCTAAAAGGAGAAAGAGCAGATCCATTGACTCATTCCTCACATCACCTGATCCGTGTATGCTCCTCTGCTTCATGGGCGCGAGGCATTCAGCCCCGACAGATCCCGCCACCCCTGAAAGATGAGACCCTGGACGAGAGACAGCATCAGCAACGTGTCATCGGCGGCGAGGTAAAGCGAGAGGAACTCCCGTGTCAGGGCCCGCGCGGCCAGGATCACGATCACCGCCGCGCCGAGGTTCACCCCGAGGAAGATGAGCGTGACCCCCAAGCACTCCAACATCTTACGGACCGCCTTGCGGATGCACCCGTGAGACAGCCGGAGGCCTTTGGCGCCAACGAGGTAGGCGGCCACCGAGGTGACACCGACGAGGACCGGGATCAAGAGCTGCCCCATGCCTTCCCCCTTGTTAGAGGTATCCGGCGAGCCCGTAATAGAACCGCGCCAGACGCTCCTCGACTATGCGACGCATCAACGCGAGACGCTCCTCGGGTCGGGAGACGCCGCTGGAAAGGTCATGGGCCGGCGCCGCGAGGACCTCAAACCCAGCCTGCTCAAACGCGGTCCGGGCCCGCCTCATATGGTGCGTATCCGTGACCAGGAGGATTCTGCGCACACCCTTCGCCTGCAGGAGTGCGCCCCCTCGCAGCGCCTCCTCCCCCGTGGTCCGCGCCTCCGCCGCGGCGAGGATCACCCCCGGGGTCACCCCCAGCGCCCGGGCGAGTTCCGCCCGCACCTCGGCCTCGGCCGGCCCGCCGTCACGGACCGGACCGAAAAAGACCAGCAGCGGGGCGAGTCCCTTCCGGTGGAGCAGGATCCCGTGGAGCGCCCGGCGCATCGAGCTATTGCTCAACACCCCGTCGGGCATGACGCCACCCCCCAGTACGACGATCGCCTCGGCCGGCTCAAGGGCGGATGGACCGCCCATGGAGCGGCTCAGGAGGTTCGGCAGGGGGGTGAAGGCGGAAACCAAGAAAAGGGCAAGCCCCACCCCTCCGAGGAGCGGGCAGAGATCCGCCCAAACCATGCGCCGAGGGCGCCCCGGGGCGTCCATCTGTAGCAGCTTCATCGCTCTTTTCCTTTCAACAACCCGCGTGGTGCCTCGCGGGGGGATCGGCCGGACTACGCCAACCAGTCCGCCAGTTCCAGGAGTGTCCGAAACTCGCGGACGGCATGACCCCCGTTCGGCCCCCCTTCACCTTTGCGGTTGATCCAGACCACCGGGATTCCCAGTGACCGCGCGGGGCTGACATCGTGGAAGAGGCTCTGCGCGACATGGAGCCACCGCCATCCCCCCATCCACCGACGGGCCGCGTGAAAGTGGCCCGGCGCGGGCTTATACGAGCGGACCTGCTCCGCTGTCACCAGCAGGTCGAACGTGACGCCGAAGTGACGAAGGGTGCGATCAGCGTCCCATAGCAGTCGAAGGTGATCACGTCGAAGGGCCGCTCCATCGCCCCTCCAAAGTAAACGCACATAGTGCGTTTACTTTAGTAGAGGAACCGACGCATGTGAACGCTCATCACCAGTCCGATCCCGACACACGTGACCACCAGGGAGGAACCCCCGTAACTCAGGAGGGGAAGAGGGATGCCGACCACCGGCATCAACCCCACCACCATCCCGATGTTGACGACAAGCTGAACCGTGATCATGGCCATGATCCCGAAGGCCAGCAAGGCACCGAAGATGTCCTTGGACTCCCTGGCAATCTCGAGCCCGCGCGTGATGAGGACGTAGTAGAGGAGCAGAATGACGAGACAGCCGATGAATCCCCACTGCTCGGCCAGCACCGCCAGGATGAAGTCGGTCTGGCTGGCCGGAAGAAAGTGGAGCTGGCTCTGGCTCGCCGCCTTCAGCCCCTTCCCGAAGAGCTCCCCTGACCCCACGGCGATCTTGGACTGGGCGATGTGATAGCCCGCACCGGAGGGATCGAGCTCTGGGGACAGAAAAACCAGGACCCGACGGCGCTGATAGTCCTTGAGGAAGGACCAGAGCACTGGGGCCATGGCGGCGGCGGCGGCGGCGAGGAAGAGGAGGTGCTTCATCCGGAGCCCTACCAGCAGGAGGACCGATAGGGTGAGCAGGCCCAGCAGCACAGCGGTGCCCAGATCCGGCTGCTTGAGGACGAGGAGCATAGGGGGGAGCGCCACCATGGCGGGGATCACCAAGAGACGCGGGTGCCCCAAGCGCTCTTTGTGATCCTCGAAGTAGCGCGCCAGGAAAAGGATCAGGGCGAGCTTCATGAATTCCGACGGTTGCAGCGTCCATGCACCAATTCGGATCCAGCGCTGGGCCCCCCGGCCCACCTCTCCCGCCAGGCTGACCAGGAGCAGGAGGGCGAAGGCAACCCCCAAGATCGGATAGGCAAACCGGGCGACCGTCCGATAGTTGATGAAGGTGGCCGTGAGGAGCGCGAGGAGGGCCACAACGGCGTAGAGGGTCTGACGCAGATAGAGGGTCTGTTTCGGAGGAGAGGGGGAGCCCAGATTGGCGCTCCAGATCGTGAGAATTCCGACGCCGATGAGCGCCAGCGCGGTGCCAGCCATGCGCCAGTCAATGTTCGCGAGCATCCGGCGATCGAGATACACGGCACTGCCCCTGAGCTACTCCCGCGCCGCGGGCCCCTGCGCCACTGTCTCCTGCCCCCGGGAAGGGGCGAAAGCAGCCTCCAGGACCGCCCGCGCCACCGGTGCAGCGACCACGCCGCCAAAGCCGGCGTGCTCAGCGATGACCACAATCGCGATCTCCGGATCCGTGTAGGGGGCAAAGGCGACGAACCACCCGTGGTCCTTGGTCTGGCCGGAGATGCCCGCCCCTTTCCTGACCACTTGTGCCGTTCCAGTCTTGCCCGCCACCTGGACCCCGCGGACGCGGGCCGCTCTTCCGGTCCCCTCGTCCACCACCCGGAGCATCCCCTGGCGGAGCAACTCCAACACCTCGGGTCTCAGGTTCACCTTCCTAACCGGCTCCGGCCCATACGCCGCAACCACCTCTCCCCCCCACGACTCCACCCGCTTCACCATCCAGGGTCGGTGGAGGGTGCCTCCGTTCGCGATTGCCGCCACCATCGTTACGATCTGGAGCGGCGTGACAAGGATCATCCCCTGCCCTATCCCGGTGATGACCGTGTCCCCCGGATACCACGATTCCCCCAGGGTCCTGCGTTTCCAGGCGGCCGTCGGAACGAGTCCGGTCGCTTCGTCCCCGACGGCGGCAATCCCCGTCTTCTGGCCCAGGCCGAACTCCCGGGCGACCCGGGCGATGGCATCGATCCCCGTCTTCAACGCGGCCTGGTAGAAGTAGACGTTACAGGAGTGGGCCACCGCCTGCATCAGATCCTGCCGGCCGTGCCCCCCCTTCTCCCAATCGTCGAAGGTCACCGCGCCCAACGTGAAGTAGCCGGGACACGTGAAGGTCGTTCCCGGCGTCAGCGCCCCGGTGTCGAGTCCCGCGGCCATCACCACCAGCTTCAGAATCGACCCTGGGGCGTACTGCGCCTGCAGGGGACGATTCTGGAGCGGATGCGCCGGATCGGTAATCAGTCTCTCCCACGACTCGCGGCTCAAGCGCTGGGCGAAAAGATTCGGATCATGCGAGGGCCGACTGACCCACACCAGGATCTCCCCGGTCTGCGGATGCATGGCGACGACGGCCCCTCGCTTCCCCGCAAACGCCTTCTCCGCGGCATGCTGCAGCTTGGCGTCCAGCGTCAGCACCAGATTGAACCCAGATTGCGGCTCGAGTCGATCGAGGAAACGAACCAATCGTCCACGCGCGTCTACCTCGATCTCTTCCCGGCCGTTGATCCCCCGCACAAAGGCATCGAAGAGCCGTTCCACCCCCGTCTGGCCTACGGTCTCGCCGGGCTGAAAATCCCGGTACTCCTCCTGGTAGAGTTGCTCCTGGCTCACCTCGCTCACATATCCCAGGAGGTGGGCGGCCACATCGCCGTCCAGGTAGGCGCGGGTCGGATGGACCCGCACACTGACGCCCGGCAGATTCATCTTCCTTTCCTCGATCGCCACCATGGTCGGCTCACTCACCTCCCGGGCCACCAGGACCGGGGAGGCGGGGCGAGCCTTACCCGCACGAATCTTCGCAGCGACCTCATCTGGGGCCTGCCGCAAGACGGCTCCGATGGCCCGAGCAGCCTCGTCAACGTCCGGGACGTCGGCGGGGACCACATACACACTGAATGAGGGACGGTTCTCCACGATGACCGCCCCAGACCGATCAAGGATGAAACCCCTGGGGGCCTCCACCAAGCGGAGGCGGAGGCGGTTGTGGGTGGAGAGGGTGGCGTAGTACCTCCCTTCTAAGATCTGGAGGTACCAGAATCGCATCAGCAGCAGGAGGAGGGCCGCTGTGACCAGGAGGGTTGTCCGATGAATCCGTTGCTGGATCACCGGCGTAGGGGAGAGCCACGGTCGGCTCACAGCGTCACCTGCACGATCCGGCCCAGCCGGGTTCCGAATACGAGGAGTCCCCCAATGGCCGCCGTATACACTGCCCCGGGCAGGATGATCCAGAGAAGGGATTCCCCGAAATCCCGCCCCATCCCGAAGAAGGCCAGGACCCCCGAGGTCATCAGGCCTGCGCTGACGCCGGTGAGAAAGAGGAGCACCAGGTGAGGGATCAGGCGGTTTTGGTCCACCTCCTCCCGCACCCGAACCAGGACGTGACCCAGGAGGCTCAAGGTAAAGGCGTTCAGTCCTAACGGGGCGCCGGAGAGGGCATCCTCATACAGACCCAGCAGGAAACCCATCAGGCAGGCCTGCATGGGATTCATCCTGAAGCTCCCCAGGTAGAGCAATAGGAGGAAGAGATCCGGCCGAACCTGACCGAGTTGCACCCACGGGGCAATGGTCGTCTGGAGAATCACCACGGCCAGAAGTCCGCCAGCGAGCCAGATCATTCCTCCCTCCGTTGAGACCGGGCGGGACGCGAACCCTGGCCGGTGATCACCAAGACCTCCTCTAACTGAGAGAAGTCAACGCTGGGTTCGACGGTGGCCTCCTGAAACAGGGCCCCGCCCCGCCCATCGACCGCCAGCACCTTCCCGACCAGGATTCCCTTGGGATATACGCCCCCGAGACCCGAGGTGATGACCACCTCGCCGCTCTGGACCTCGGCCCGGACGGGAAGATACCTGATCCGCAGCCGTCCGGATTGGCCGCCCACCAACAACCCCGTCACCCGCGAACCCTGCAGCAGTACCCCCACCGAACTCACGGGATCGGTGATGAGCTGCACGCGAGCGCTCGAAGCGCTGGCCTCCACCACCTGGCCGACGAGTCCTGCGGGGGCGATGACCGCCGTGTGCCGTTCAACGCCGTGGCGCGACCCGCGGTCGATCAGGAGGGTATGAAACCAGTTGGTGGCATCCCTTCCCACGATCCCGGCGGCAACTACGTGAAATGCTTCTCGCTCTCGAAGCCCCAGGAGATTCTTGAGGCGCTGATTCTCCCGCTGCCCTTCCTCCACCACACCAAGGCGTGCCCGCAGCGCCTGGACCTCTTCCTGGAGGCGCACATTCTCCTGCCGCACGAACCGGAGATCCACATAGCTATCCCAGACCTCTCCCGCGCTACGCTTGAGGTACGCGGTGGCCTTCAGGAAGGGGCTGACGGATTCCAGGAGGAGACGCTTGAGGAAGGGGGTGAGCGTTTCGTCCCGGCGCACCTCCATGGTCAGCAGGAGGAAGGAGAAGAGGACGGCACTTGCGAGGACAACCGTCCGGCGATATTTCGCAACCAGCCGAAGGATCATTGCATCCCGTCAACCTCCACTGATGACCGACGACCGCGGTACCCAACCGTCCATCACGACTTCACCACTACCGGGCCTCGGTAATCGGTGGTCGGTCATCGAGCGTCGATTAGCTCTCGAGACAGACCATCTTCAAGAGATCCAGCTCGTCCAGGACCTTGCCAGCCCCCAGCACCACACAGGAGAGGGGATCCTCCGCGATGGTCACCTTGAGGTGGGTCTCCAGGCCGATGAGGGTGTCCAGCCCGTGCAGGAGGGAGCCGCCACCAGTCATGACGATCCCCTTTTCGGCGATATCCGCCGACAGCTCCGGGGGGGTCCGTTCGAGGGCGGTCTTCACCGCATCCACGATGGCGTAGATCGGATCGTGCAGTGCCTCCCGAATATCGCTGTCGGTGACCGTCAGGGTCTTGGGAATCCCCTCTATCAGGTCTCGCCCCTTGACATCCATCTTGCGCGGCTCATTGAAGGGATAGGCCGAACCGGCCTGGATCTTGATGGTCTCCGAAGTCCGCTCTCCCACCAGCAGGTTGTACTTCCGCTTCAGGTACTGGATGATGGCCTCGTCCATCTCGTCGCCGGCGATGCGGATGGAATGACTGTAGACCATCCCGGACAGCGAGATCACCGCCACCTCGGTGGTTCCCCCACCGATGTCCACGACCATATTCCCCGAAGGCTCCTGGACCGGGAGATTCGCCCCGATGGCCGCCGCCATCGGCTCTTCAATGAGATAGACCTCCCGGGCACCCGCCTGCTCCGCGGAGTCCCGAATCGCGCGCTTCTCCACCTGGGTAATGCCGGACGGGACGCCGATGACAATCCGGGGCCGGACGAGCGCCTTCCGGTTGTGGATCCTGACGATAAACGCCCGGATCATCTGCTCGGTGAGATCAAAGTCGGCAATGACCCCGTCCTGGAGGGGGCGGACCGCGACGATCGAGGCCGGGGTCCGGCCCACCATCTCCTTGGCCTCCCTCCCCACCTTCAGCACCTGGCTCGTCCCCTTCTTCACCGCCACCACGGAAGGCTCGGAGAGGACGATCCCTTTTCCTCGGGCGTAGATGAGGGTGTTGGCGGTCCCGAGATCAATGGCGAGGTCGTTGGAAAACATGCCGTGGATCCAATCGAACAACATACGCTGCGCTCCTTTCCGTTACCGCCCGGCGATCCCTCTCACACCCAATGCGGATAGATGATTAGCATAGCCCCCATGCAAAGACAAGGGCTTTCCCCCCTGGGGCGCCGGACATGGAAAAAGTGTTGCGGGTCGGCCAGGCCATTGGGTATCCTCTGTGACAGTGCCTCTCCGGGAGAGACGTGATGCTCCGCTCCATGCGCCACAACCTCAAGTACCTCAGCATCACCCTGTGGCTGGTGATCGCGTCCTTCATCGCGACCATCTTCCTCGTCTGGGGCATGCAATCCGTCGGCCCCGGGGGCGGCCGTGATGCTGCCGTCGCGGCCACCGTCAACGGGGAGCGCATCTCCCGACTGGAGTTCCAGCGGGCCTACGACCAGGAGCGCGAGGCCCTTCGCCAAATGTACGGCGACCGGTGGAACGAGGATCTGGCGCGAGAGCTGAACCTTCCCTACCGGGTCCTCGACGGCCTCATCACCTCCCGCCTTCTCCTCCAAGAGGCAGAGCGGCACGGCCTGCGCGTCTCCCGCGAGGAGCTGGCCGTCGTCGTCATGGAGAACCCCCTCTTCGCCGAAGAGGGAAAATTCCGCCCAGAGCGGTATCGCCGACTCCTCGAGGCAAATCGCCTGACCCCGGAGCGATACGAAGACGCGATTCGCCAGGGCCTCCTCCAGCAGAAGCTTGCCACCCTCATTCAGGCGTCCGCCAAGGTCTCGGAGGCGGAGGCCTGGGAGGCCTTCCGGACGGCCAAGGAGAAGGTCCGCGTCGCCTACGTCAGCCTCCCTCGGTCAGCCGAGAACAAGGCCCGCCTCGAAAACTTCCAAGGCCAGGTCGGCCAGCAGGGAACGCCCTGGGAAACTCTGTTGCAAAATTCAGGCCTGAAGGTGAAGCGGCCGGACCCCTTTGTCTTCGGCGCGGCCGTTGCGGAGCCCCCGGACAACCGGGCTTTTCATCTGGCCATCCTCCGGCTGAAGAAGGGGGAGTGGAGCCCCGTGGTCGAGGGAGGCAAGTCGTACTTCCTGATTCGCCTTCTTGATCGCGAGGCCGTGCCCCGCCAGACTTTTGAACGGGAGAAAGAGACCTGGATGCAAAAGCTCTTGTCGGAGAAACGGCTGCAGCTGTGGGTGGCCTGGATCCACGAGGTCAAGCGGCGGTCCAAGATCGACGTCACTCAGGAACTTGGATAGCCCCTCGTTGGGGGTCTCGATGGCCTACGTCTACTACGCTGATGACGGATCGATTCAGGGATTCTCCCGGGAGCGCTCGGATGTTTCCCTCGGGACGCACTGTTTCCCCATCTCTCAGGAGGCCTTCGAGATGCTCTCGGCGATCCCGACCGGTTTCAAGATGGACCTGGAGACAGGGACGTTGACGGCCCAGATGATCTCCGACCGGGAAGCCTGGATCCGGTGGATCCCGGTGGTCCTCAACCACCGCTACATCGATGGGGAGTTCGTCCCCCTCGCCAAAGACTCCACGCCATTCGAGGAGTGGGTCCGCGGGAGAACACAGGGGATGCGGAAACGACACGAGGACAGGGCATGAGGCCAGGGGGCCCGGACGGGGTGCGTTACTCCTTGTGGGAGATGAGATAGATGATGACCCCGGCATTCGCCGCGATAGAGAGGATCGCCCCCAGCATCGCCAAGGCGATGTGCACATGGAGCGGAAGCGTGCCGTAGAGGGCGAGAAACCCCACCACACCGGCCGCCAGCAGGACCCCGATCCCGAGAGCAGCCAGCACGATCAAGGCCCTGGTCATTTTTTCACCCCCTGTGTCCATCTATCAGGCGACGTGCTGCTCACCTGACGAGCACGACTTCCACGACGACGCATAGGGCACCGCGCAGGCTCCAGATCCACCGGCGGAGGTCGGCCGTGGTCATGAGGCCTCCGGAAACGCACATTCCTCGTACTCCGCCCGCTCCACGCTCATCTTCACCAGGCGGCCGATGTCGAGGGTGAGTTCCGCCCTGTCGATCTCCTCCACGGTGGCGCGGGTCGCCGGATGGCGCGGGACAAAGAGGGTACAGCAGTCCTGGTCCGGCTGGATGGAGATCTCATACGTCCCGATACCTCTGGCCTGCGCCGAGATCTCCTCTTTGTCCATGCCGATCAGCGGGCGCAGCACCGGTAGCCTCACCGCCTCTTCGATCACTGTCAGGTTCTCGAGGGTCTGGGACGCCACCTGCCCGAGACTCTCACCCGTGACCAACGCCTTGGCCCCCTCGAGGCCCGCCAGATGCTCCGCGATCCGGGCCATCAGACGCCGGTAGAGGAGGACTCGGTACGGCGCAGGGGTATTCACCACCACCTCCTGCTGGACCTCGCCGAACGGAACCAGCGTGAGCCGAGAGGTGTATTGAAAGCGCGTGAGGAGCCTGACGATCTCCCTCACCTTCTCCTGGGTCCGCCGATCCAGAAAGGGCGCGCCGTGGAAGTGGAGAAAGCTCACGAGACATCCCCGCCGCATCATCCGATAGGCCGCCACCGGAGAATCAATGCCGCCGGAGATCAGCGCGAGGACCCTTCCGGCGACCCCTACGGGGAGTCCGCCCGGTCCGGGAACCTTTTCGAGATAGAGGAAGGCCTGCGTCGGCAGGATCTCGATAAAGAGGGTCAGCTCGGGGTTTTTCAGGTCCACCCTGGTCGGAAAGCGCCCCAGGACGAAGGTGCCTAAGGCTTCGTTGAGCTGCTGAGAGGTGAGGGGGAAGGCCTTGTAGGCCCGGCGGGCGGTCACGCGGAATGTTTGAAAGGACCGTCCCGTCAGGGCACGTTCGGCCGTCTCCTGCAAGGCATCAAGGGTCAGGGCCGAGCGATAGGCCACAGAGCAGTTGGCCACCCCAAAGACCTGGCGGATCCGGTCTGCAACGGGTCCAGCCGAACACTCATCGCCCAGCTCGAGCACGACGCGCCCCGTCAGTTTTCGGATGCGACCCACGGGGAGGTCGGCCGTGGCCCGTTTCAAGTTTTGGACAAGCCGGTTCACAAAGAAGGGGCGATTGCGGGCCTTCAGCGCGATTTCGTGATAGTGGACCACGAGGAATGTCATCAGACACCTCAGTGCTTCGGTTTCGGTGCCATGAAGACCAACAGGAC
>Ga0247727_10018986_pt1 | contig 10716 bp, 9 predicted proteins | sample WisWelCaveWW1625_FD_202498 | JGI IMG/M metagenome (GOLD analysis project Ga0247727, IMG submission 202498) | Biofilm microbial communities from Wishing Well Cave, Virginia, United States - WW16-25 | ecosystem: Environmental > Aquatic > Deep subsurface > Groundwater > Cave microbial mat | place...
CCGCGTGATCACGTCCGCGCCCGGCGCTTTCAGTTGCAGCCCGTCTCTACCCGACCAGGCCGCGTAGATTTTTCCGCCGACTCCGAAGGCGACCACGCCATCTTTGCCCATACCGATCTCCTCTTCGGGGCGGCCGGGACGCGACAGGTAGATCGAGTGGTTGCGCCGCCAGACCGTCAGCACGCCGCCGGAGCCGTCCAGGGCCACCGCGCCGCCGTCCATCGGGCACGCGTTCAACGGCCAGGTGCCTTCGCCCAGCTTCTCGCTGCGAAAAGTTTCGCCGCCGTCGGTGGACACCGCGAGATACATATCGCGCGAGCCGCCCAGCGCGTTGCGCCACATGACGTAGATTTTGCCGTCGCCCGCCACTTTCGCCGACGGATGGCAGCACTCGCAGATGCGGCCGTCGGGCGATTCGTACACCAGACGGTTCTTGGACCATGTGGCCCCGCCATCGCGCGAGATCGATCCATAGAGCCGCGTGCCCTGGCCGCGCAGATCCAGCCATGTGGCGAAGACGATTCCCTTTCCCGCCGCCATGCCATGCAGTCCCTCGCGGGCGGCCGCGGGAACGTCGCTCACGCGCACACCCTTCGACCACGTCCGGCCGCCGTCGGTCGACCGCCACGCCACCAGGTCGCCGTCTTGTCCTCCGCCTTTCTCCGCCACGACCGCTGAGATCACGATGGCGTCGCCGGTCATGGCTACGCGCGGGCCGCGGTGGCGTCCGAGCGCCAGCTTGCCGTCCTCGGCCACGCGCACGGGCTTCGAAAACGTGCGGCCGGCGTCGCGCGAGGAAGCGAAATAGACCGCGTTGCCCGCTCCGAAGGTCACAGCCACGGTGTCGCCGAGCGCCGCCATTTGCGGCTGCTTGTACTGCGTCCCGGGGGTCTCGGGCGTCAGGTTGATAGCCAAGAGGAGCGCGAGCAGGTTCATGCCACTACTGTAGATCAAACAGGAGCAGTTCGGCATCCTCGATCCCGACCAGACGGAGGTCGCCCGCATCGGAGACGGCCGCGCCATCTCCGGCATCCAGCCGTTGCCCGTTCAGATCCACGGCGCCGGTCGCCACCTGGATCCAGACAGCGCGGCCGGATTCGAGATGGTGCTCCACCGGATCGCCGGGCGCCAGCATTGCTGCGTAGATCCTGGCGTCCTGCTCCAGATGAATGGCGTCGTCGCCGGCCGCACCCGAGGCGATCAGCCGCAAGCGGCCGCGCTTGTCCTCCGGGGCGAAGTAGCGCTGCTCGTAGGAGGGCCTCAGCGCTGTCCTGGACGGATGGATCCAGATCTGGAGAAGATGCGCCGGCTCGGTCTTGGAGGCGTTGAACTCGCTGTGGTGCACGCCCTTGCCGGCCGTCATCTTCTGCACTTCGCCGGGACGGATCACGGAGCCGTTGCCGAGACTGTCCTGGTGCTCCAGCGCGCCGGCCAGCATGTAGGTGACGATCTCCATGTCGCGATGGCCGTGACGCGGAAAGCCGGCGCCGGGCTCCACCCGGTCATCGTTGATTACGCGGAGGGAGCGGAAACTCATGTGCTGCGGATCGTAATACTGGTCGAAGGAAAAAGTGTGACGGCTGTCCAGCCACGGGAGTGAAGTGTGGCCGCGCTCTGCGGCTGGGCGGATCTCAATCATGCGCAAGCTCCCTCGGCCAGTAAATTCCGTGCTTCCGACACCACCGGTGAATGAATCCCCTCGGTGAACCAGTTCGCTACCTCCGCCAGCGCCGCCTGTCCCCGTGCGGCATCGCCCAAGCGGCGGCGCAGGCGAAAGTAACTGATGGCTGCCCTCAGTTCCAACAACCGGCACTGCATCTGCCGGGCCAAACTGAGAGCGAACTCGAATTCGGCTTCCGCATCCGGCAGCACCGTGTCGTCGGCGAGAGCGAGCAGCATCTGGCCTCTTACGCGATGCGTTTCCGGTTCGTAGCATCGGCCCTCGGTGCGTCCCCCGAGCTCGAGAGCGTCGCCGCACAACGCCAGCGCCTCTTCCCAGGCGCCCTGGTGGCCCAGCGACTCCGCCAGCAGGGTGAGACAGTAGGGGCGTTCCAGCAAAGATCGCATAGCGTCCTGATGACCAAGGCTACCGCGGATTTCGGAAATCCCTTCGGTGGCCCGGCCCATGTGGGTTAAAGCCGAACCGCGCACCATCCGTGCCCACTCGAGAATCTGCGGCAGACCGTGCTCGCGGCTCAACTCCATGGCTGATTCCAGATGCCGGCAGCCTTCCGCGTAGTCCCCGCGCGTGTGATGAATCCAACCCACCCAGAAAACCGCATAGGCCAGGCTCGGCGGATGAGCGAGCCTGTTGGCCAGATCAACCGAGGCGGCCGCTTTCTCGATCGCCTGGTCCAGGTATCCCTGGAACGCCAGCAGCCGCGCCAACATGCTGAGAGAGGTCACGCACGGATCCATCACATAGAGCGCGCCGTGGAACAGGTGCTGGTGGACCGGATACTCGGCGAAAATTCGCTCCAGCGCCGCGCGCGCTTCCTCCAGGCGGCCCATGAAGGCGAGCGTTGTCCCCAAAGCATGCAGCGACTCCACCTTGGCGATGGGGTCCGCCGACGCCTCCGCCAACTCGCGCATTTCCCGCGCCACACCCAGAGAACGCACCAGGTTGCCGCTGTTCACGTCACACGTGTGCAGTCCCCATAGAACCGACAGCAGCCGTCGTTTGTCATTCAACTTGAGGCAGAGTTCCCGCGAGCGCCGGTGCGTCTTTTCTGTTTCCGGCGCGGCGTATCCGCGGGTGGGCATCAGGGACATGCCGAGGATCAGGGAAAACCTCAGCTCCTGCGAATCGCGCTCATGGGATTCCGGAAGCGCCGACAAGGCCCGCAGCCCGCGCTCACACAGGATGGCAGCCTCCTGATAAGCGAACACACGGGCCGCGTTGCGAGCCGCGTGGAGGAAATACTGGGAAGCGCTGGCGTGGTCCCGCCCGGATTCAAACAGCAGAGCCAGATCGGCGGCGATGGCGCGCGACGCCTCGCCGTGGAACTGGACCAGCGCCCGCCCGATGGCGAGGCTGTGCGCCGCGCGCCGGGAAGGGGCGAGCGAGGCGTCCAGCGCGTTCTGATAGAACACGTGAACAAACCGGCAGCGGACGGAAAAAGTGTGGTCCGGAAACTCCTGCTCGCTCACGATGCGCACAAAATGATGAGCCGCCTCCAGTTCCTGGAGCCGCTCTTCCACATCACTGGGATCCCGCGAGAGCACCTGCGCGATCACCGCGGAATCGAACTGAATCCCTTGTACGGCGGCGCAAAGCAGGATCTGGTGATCCTCTTTCCCGAACTGCTCGATCTTGAGCCGGACCATGCTGCGAATCCCCACGGGGATCAACTGGCCCACCTCGCTGACCGGCTGATCGAGGAGCCAGCGCCCGTCCTTCTCCACCAGGATTCGACGGTCGCGCAGAAAGTCCAGCATGTCCGTCATGAACAGCGGGTTCCCCTCCGTCCTTTCGTGCACCACACGCGCAAACCCCTCCGGGAAGAGGTTCGCCGGGAATTGCACGGCGAGGTAGCTCTCAATGTCGTTCAGACTCAGAAAGGAAAGCGCCAGATCCTGGCACACTCCGAGGCGCCCCAGGTCGAGCCTCAAGGGAAGAAAGGGGTGGTGACGCGCCTGCATTTCCGCGTGCCGATGGGTCAGCAGGACCAGGATGCGCAGGTTGCGGAGGCGCGCTGCCAGGTACGCCAGCAGGTCGCATGTGGACGCGTCGGCCCAGTGCAGGTCGTCCAGAAACAGGATCACGGGCCGCGTGCGCGACAGCTCCTCGAAAAAAGAAACGAATTCACGCCGCATGCGCTCATGGGAAGCAGACTTGGCTTCCCGCGCCAGAATCTCGGCGGATTCATCGGTCGCCGGCGCAACCTGTACATACCAGGTGGGCGCGACCGTCTTCATCAGTTGGGCCGCCACGTCTCCGGATTCGCCGCGCACCAGCCGGTCCAGGCTTTCGAGGATGGGAACGAAGGCATCGGTTTCGGCCAAACGCTCGGAACACCGCCCGCGTCCGACCCAGGCGGCAGGTTCCTCAAGGTCGCCGATAAAGTCCTCGACCACCGTCGTCTTACCGATGCCGGCTTCGCCGGACACGGTCAGCATCACTCCGGCCCCCTCGGAAACGGAAGCGAACGTTCGGCGCAGGCGGTTCAATTCCTCTTCGCGTCCGACCGAATGATTTTTCGCCGATCGTGCAGGGGCTGTCGTTCGTTCGCCGCGCATTTCTCCGATGAAGCGGTACCCCCGCTTCGGCACCGTCTCGATGTACCGATGCCCGTCGATCCCATCGCCCAGGATTCTCCGCAGATCGGACACGTTCCTGGCCAGGTTGACCTCTTCCACCACGGCGTCCGGCCACAGCCTGGTCATGAGGTCTGACTTTTCGAGCAGATGCCCTCTGTTTTCAACCAGAACGAGTAAAGTGTCGAACACCTTGGGCGCTAGCGCCACGGGCTTGCCTTGCTTCAGGAGCCGGCGTTCGGCCGGCTCCAGGCGGAAGGAACCGAACTCATAGCTGACTCGGATTGGCGCGCCCGCGCTCACACAGCAATCCTTTAAGAAGAATTCAACGTTTCCGAAAGATTTTCCGGCGTTTGTCAGCCAGAATCATATCACGGCGGCTGGAAACAGCGTCGTACAGGAGCAGCCTAATGGACATCCGAGATACCCTCTCCATCCTGCGCAGGCTTCACCGCGCACAACTTCTTGCTATGGTCTGCGCGGTGGTCGCGGTAGCGGCGGTGCTCGGAGGCATCGGCGCGGTGACCGTGTTCCCTGCGCTCCGCCCCTTGGGCGTGGCTGCGCAGGACACTCCGCGCAACTCTTTGGTCGCCGCATCGGGCTCTCCCTGCGGCGCGCCGGCTCCGGGACAGGTTGCAACACTCTCCGGCGGGCTGATCCCATGACCCTGCAATCGATCACGCTTCAGCCGCGAACGGACATGGCGCCCGGGAGCCGCGAGTTTTTCCCGGTCACCTGGAGGCGGCAAGAAGTGGCGGGAACGCGCCGGGATTTTCGCGCCATTGGCCGGACGCGTTCGAGGGGCGAGGCGACTATCGTCGATGTGGCCATCCAGCATGGACTGGTTCTGATTGCCGACAACTTCCCGATGCCGGAGTTGAGGCGGTTCCCGGTTTCGTCGCCGACGTAGCAGCGAGGGCCTACGCTGGCCCGTGTGCGGTTGCGTGTCAGAATGGTGTGGATGCGCGGCCGCGTTGAAGTCCACGAGCTGGTCAAGGAATTCCGCACGTTCGATCGCCGCGAGGGCCTGCTCGGCGCCGTGCACGACTTGTTCGCGCGCAAGTACAAAACGCTGCGCGCGGTCGACCGCATCGGCTTCACCATCGCCCCCGGCGAAATGGTCGGCTACATCGGCCCCAACGGAGCAGGGAAGTCCACCACCATCAAGATGCTCACCGGCATCCTGGTGCCCACCGGCGGCGATGTCCGCGCCAACGGCTTTGTCCCTTTCCGCGACCGCTCGAAGTATGCGGCCACCATCGGTGTGGTGTTTGGCCAGCGCACGCAGCTCTGGTGGGACATTGCCGTGGTGGAATCTTTCCGGCTGCTGCGGAAGATCTACGGGGTCTCCGAAAGCGACTACCAGGCCCGCATGCGCCAGTTCGACGAGATCCTCGAGTTGGGCCGCTATCTCCACACCCCGGTGCGCAAGCTGAGCCTGGGCGAGCGCATGCGCTGCGACCTGGCCGCCGCCCTGCTCCACAATCCGCCACTGCTGTTCCTGGACGAGCCCACCATCGGACTGGACATCGTCGCCAAGGAGAACATCCGCGCTTTTCTCCGCCACGTCAACCGCGATTTCGGAACCACTGTGCTGCTGACCACGCACGACCTTTCCGACATCGAAGAGTTGTGCGCCCGGCTGATGATCATCGACCACGGCCGGCTGCTGTTCGACGGCCCGCTGGCGGAGCTGAAGCGCATGCTGTGGCGCGAGAGCGCCGTGCGCATCGATCTTCGCGATCGCGAGCAGGCGCGGCTGGTCGAGGACCTGGATCTCGCCGGTGTACGCCGCGAGCGGCTGGGCGAGCTCTCCTGGCGGCTGTCGTTTGACCGCGAGGCGCGCACCACCGCCAGCGTCATCCGCGACATCGTCAACGGCGTCGAGGTGCTCGACATCGTCATCGAGGAGCAGTCCATCGAAGAGGTAGTGAAGCGCATCTACGGCGGCGGCGTCTTCCAGGAGACTCGCCCGTGACCGCGGCCGTGGTGATGGAGTTCGGCCGCATCGGCTTCGCCAACATGCTGGCCTTCCGGCTGCGCTATTACACTGGCATCGTCACCTACCTGATCAACGTGGCCGTCTACTATTTCATCTGGCGGGCCATCTTCGCGCTCGATCCCCACTACGCCTCCTTCACTTTTCCGGAGATGGTCACCTACGTGGCCGTCGGCTGGATCATCCGCTCGATGTACTTCAACAATATCGACGCCGAGCTGGCCGAGGACATTCTCGAAGGCAAGATCAGCATGACCATGCTCAAGCCGGTGAGCGTGCAGTGGGTCTCGATCGGCCGCGCACTCGGCGAGGCCCTGTTCCGCCTGCTGATGCTCAGCATCCCGGCGTCGCTGCTGATCGGCCTGGTGTTCCCGGTGAGTCTGCCGGCGAGCCTCGCCCATGCCGCAGCGTTCCTGGTTTCGCTGGCGGGCAGCGTGATGCTGGTGGCCGGAATGAACTTCATCGTGGGCACCTGCGCCATCTCGCTGAAGTCCATCCTGGGGCTGCTGCGCGCCAAGTTTTGGATGCAGGATCTCCTCAGCGGGCTGCTCGTGCCCATCACGCTCTTTCCCGCTCCGCTGCGCGAGGTCTCGGCCTGGCTGCCGTTCCAGCACATCGGCTACACCCCGATGATGATCTATCTGGGCAAGATCGGCTGGAGCGAGATCGCCCGGGCGCTGGCGCTCGAAGCCTTCTGGGTCGCCTTCCTGCTGGCGTTCGGCGCCTGGTTCTGGAACCGCATGAGCCGCCGCATCACGATCCACGGTGGATGAGCCCATGCGCTACTTCTCCCTCCTCGGCCAGTACTTCCTCCAGTACTCGAAGGTCCGTCTGGCTTATCGCTTCGATTTCCTGCTGTCGCTCGTCACCACCACGCTGGCCACCGTGTTCGGCATGGCGGGCGTCTTCCTGATCTTTCGCGGCGTCCCCCGCCTGGCGGGCTGGACCTTCTACGAGATTCTCTTTCTGTACGGCTTCTCGCTGTTGCCGATGGCGTTGTGCAACCTGGTGAGCATCAACCTCTGGTATTTCAGCGAACGCTACATCGTGGAGGGAAACTTCGACCGCGTCCTGCTGCGTCCGCTGGATTCGCTGTTCCAGATCCTGTTCGAGCAGTTGCGCCTGGAGTCGCTCGGCGACTTCGCGCTGGGCGTTTTTGTTATGGCGACCTGCGCCGGCAAACTGGACGTGGTCATTGGTCCCGGCGGATGGATGTTTCTGGCTTTCGCTTCCGTCTGCGGCGGCATCCTGTACGTGTCGGTCTTCCTGATGCTCACCTGTATTTCCTTCTGGATGGAGGACCGCGTCGGCGTGGGCCCGCCGGTTTATAACATGCTGGCGTTCTGCCGCTACCCGATGGACATCTATCACGGCTTCCTCCGATTCGTGTTGAGCTGGATCGTGCCCTTCGCCTTCGCCAGCTACTATCCCACCGCCAGCGTGCTGAAGCGCGATGCCTACGGCATCTACGCTTGGCTACTGCCGCTGGTGACGGCGGCTTTCCTGGCGATGTCGATCGCGGTGTGGCGCCGCGGCGTGCGGAATTACTCCTCCACTGGTTCCTGATTGTGGCGGCCGGCCTCCTCCGGGACTATAATGATCGCCATGTTGGGCCGGTTGGTTGGTGGTTGCCTGGGGATCTGCGTGCTGGTGTGCGCGCAGCCCGCTCCGCCCGAGGGGCTGCTGACTCGCATCAAAGCCCGAGTCGACGAGAACCTCAAACGCATGCCCGACTATACGTGCATGCAAGTGGTGGAGCGCGCTTGGCGCGACTCGCCCAAGGCGCAGTTCAAAGTGAACGACACGCTGCGCCTGGAAGTCGGCTTGGTGAACGGCAAAGAGCGCTTCTCCTGGCTCGATGCGAAGCAGTTCGAGGACAAGAACCTGGCGGACATGATCGGCGCCGGAGCCACCGGGACCGGCAGTTTCGCCCTGCACGCCGGCAGCGTTTTCAAGCCACGCGTGGCGGATTTCACCTATCAGGGAGAGGAAACCTGGGACGGGCGCGGGGTCATTCGTTACGACTACGAAGTGCCGCTCGAGCGCAGCGGATACCGTTTGCGGGTGTCGTCCCAGGAAGCGCTGGTTCCGTTTCGCGGCTCCTTCTGGGTCGACAAAGAGACCTTCGACATGATCCGGTTGGAAGTGAACGCCGATGACATCCCGCCCGCATTGGGACTGGCGCAAGCCAGCGACATGGTGAACTACAAGCGCGTCGAGATGGGTGGCGGCGAATTCCTGCTGCCGGAGTCGGCCGAGCTGATCATGGAGGACTCGCTCGGCGGCGGCGTCCGCAATCGCACGCGATACTCACGCTGCCGGCAGTTTCAGGCGGAGTCCACCCTCAGCTTCGCCGGTGAAACCAAAGAGCCCGCCTTAGTCCAACGGAAGGACCTGCCGCGCCTGCCGGGGCGACTCACCATGGAACTGTCGCTCGACTCCGAGATCATCCCGGAAACCGCCGCGATCGGCGACCCGGTGCGAGCCGTGCTGGAGAAGCCGCTCAAGGACGGTGACCGGACTGTCGCTCTCCGGGGCGCGGTGGTGCAGGGCCGGGTGATGCGCGTCGAGAAAGAAGCCTTGCCCTACCCGCACTACGTGGTGGCGCTGCAGTTCCATGCGCTGGAGCTGGAGGCCGGCGCCGCGCCGTTCTCGGCCACCATGGAGGACGCCGGCCCGGCCGCGGGCCTGCTGCGCGAGACCAAGAGCATGGACCCGGTGTTCACCAAACGCCGCGTGGCGCGCATGGACATTCTGGTGCGCGAGACGCCGCGCGGCCAGGGCGTGCTGCACTGGGAGGCGCGCCGCCCGCGCATCCCGCGCGGCTTGCGGATGCGCTGGGAAACGGATCCCGAATCTCGCCAGCCCTAGTACTGGAGCCGGAACGGCCGGGTCCTGGAACTGCACCGCGCTATAATGTGGGCTCTTCCCATTGGAACCACCGCCGCTTTGCCCGATAGTGGGAAGCTGTGCGGCAGCAGTGGGTCCAGGATACTTTCACCGTGATGCGCTTCACGCGCCATTTCCTTCACTACGGCATCCTGATCCACGTGTTTGTGTGCGCGCTGGTCGCCGCCGTCGAGGGACTCTCGCTCCCGTAGCCGCCGCGCGTCTCTGCTATCATCGTTGGCCGGAGCCGCATGCCCGCTGACACCGCGCTCGATACCTTCGATCTGCTCGATCAAGCCGTGCGCGACCGCGGTCCCGCCGCCGGATTCCAGTGGCTGATCGACCGGTTCCGGGAGCAGAAAAACTACCCGCTGCTGTTCGAGGCCCGGCTGATGAAGAAGCGGCACGACCTCGGTCTGCCGCTGGTCCTCACCGATCCCGCGACGGACTGGCCGCCGGAAATCCGCCGCGCCTACGATGAAGGCTGCGTCGAGGCCGCGCGGGAAGTGGGCGGACTCTTCCTGGCAGATGGCGACATCGCTCGCGCCTGGCCCTATTTCCGTGCCATCGGCGAAACCGGGCCGGTGGCCGCCGCCATCGACCAGGTCGAGCCGAAGGAAGGCGTCGAGCCGGCTATCGAGATCGCTTTTCAGGAGGGCGTGAACCCCCAACGCGGCTTCGAGCTGATTCTCGCCTACCACGGCATCTGCCGCGCAATCTCGCTGTTCCCTCACTATCCGGTGCGCCAGGGCCGCGACGAATGTCTCAGCCTGCTGGTCCGCACCCTCCATCAGGAATTGGTGGCCAGCCTGAAGCGCGCTCTCGTTCAAGCCGAGGACGGGGCGCCGGACACCAGCCACATCCCCACGTTGATCGAGGGGCGCGATTGGATGTTTGAAGGAACGAACTACTACGTGGACACCTCGCATGTCGTCTCCGTGTTGCAGATCAGCCTGGAGTCGGCCGACCCGGCGACGCTGGCGGCGGCACTCGAAATGGCCGAGTACGGCAAGCACCTGTCCCCGATGTTCCACTATCGCGGCGAGCCGCCGTTCGAGAACGTCTACGACGATCACGCGATGTACTTGAAGGCTGTGCTCGGCCAGGATGTGGACATCGCCGTGGCTCACTTCCGCGCCAAGGCCGCCGCTGCCGATCCCGAGCAGGCCGGCACGGGAGCGGCGCAAGTGCTGGTGGGATTGCTGGCGCGGCTGAAGCGGTTCGGCGAGGCCATCGAGGCGTCACTCGAATTCCTGAAAGATGTGCGGGCGCAGCAGATGGCCTGTCCGTCGGTCCCCCAACTTTGTCAGATGGAGGGGGACGCGGCCCGGATGAAACAACTGGCGCGCGATCGCGGCGATTTGCTGAGTTACGCCGCCGGCGCAATGGCGGAGGTGTGATGCGAAGACGAACCTTTCTTTCTTCGACTGGATGGGCCTCGGCGGGATTGGCCTCGGCCGCGCTGGCGGCTGCGCCGCAAACCGCGCTGCCCCAGACCGGACGCGGCAAGCTGAAGATCACGGGCATCGAGTTCTGGAGGCTGGAAGGCCGGCGCGAAACCATGGCGGGGG
>Ga0247727_10018987_pt1 | contig 10716 bp, 17 predicted proteins | sample WisWelCaveWW1625_FD_202498 | JGI IMG/M metagenome (GOLD analysis project Ga0247727, IMG submission 202498) | Biofilm microbial communities from Wishing Well Cave, Virginia, United States - WW16-25 | ecosystem: Environmental > Aquatic > Deep subsurface > Groundwater > Cave microbial mat | place...
GATGAGCTAAAAAGCATTGCAGATGTTTCTTGCAGTGGTTTGTATCCAGTAGATGCATTAGCCAGTGTTCATACAAACTCTCTATCTTTAAGCAAAACTTTCGCAGCATCAACAATTACAAGCCCTCAGCCAAACGAACTCAGAGGTCTTGTTGGAACTCTTTCCAGCGACAGCGAAAAACTTGTCTTGCATTCCTGTCCCGAGGTCTTCTGATGAAACGGGGCCAAATACAAATGTTTGAGACAATCGGAATTCTTGTTGTATTCTTTTTTCTCATCGTTATCGGAATGACTGCGTATATGAGGTTTCAGGAAAGCTCTTTCAATAAGGAAAAGCTGGATTTGGATTCAAAGCGTTCTTTGGCAGTTTCCCAGCGTGCATTGTTCTTGCCTGAGCTTGACTGCAGTTTTTTTCTTGTTCAGACTCCTAATTGTTTTGACAGGATGAAGCTGTCGCAAGTCAGGGAGCTTATCGGTTCATCTAACGATGCAAAACAGTTCTATTTCCAGCTTTTCGGCAATACCAAAATGACTGTTCAGGAAGTATATCCTAACCAGCTGGCACAGGAGCTTGTTTATGACAATCCTCCTGAAGAAATCAGGGGAAAGAAGGCAGTTCAGAGTCCTGTCTTGCTTTACAATGTTACCGATAAAAGCTATGCCTTCGGGATTCTCGAGGTGACTGTTTATGAGTAAGCGTTCGCAGTTCGAGATAATGGGGCTTGTTATGATAGTTATCCTTGTCTCTTTAGGACTGCTTCTTTTGCTTATGTTTGCTCTCAAGAAGCCTGCCATAGACCAGACAAAGCTTGCAAAAGAGTCTCAGCTTGCTTCAAATTTCCTCAATACTCTTCTAGGAACAACAATAGGCTGTGATAAGAGAACAATAAAGGACGCAATCCGCGACTGCGCTACAAAGCCGGAAATAGATTGCAATGGAGTAGATATATGCACATATGCTGAATCTGAAATGCAGAACATCATTGACAATACTCTTAACACTTGGAAGCGTTCTTATTATCTGAAATTGCGCATAGGAGATGCCCATATCGGCACTATTGGTGATATCAGCGACAGCATAAGAAAAACTCCGGGGCCATGTCCTGGAGCAAGGGAAGGAAAGGAATTTCCAGTCCCTATTCGCGCAGGCTTTGAATTCAAGATATCACTCGAGCTTTGTGGATAGGTTTTTTAATAGCGCCTTTTAGCAATTGTTATGAGCTTGGAGCAAAGGGTAGATTTTCATCTTCGCAGGGCTTCTAAATTGTTCAGGCAAAACAAGCTTTCTGAAGCAATGGATGAATATCGTAGCGGCATAGTGTCATTCAGCAATTTAAGGCGTTCTTTATTTTCAAGAATTTTAAAACCCATAGAGTACGCTTTGTTGGACGGCCACGATATTTTTGAAGCCTCAAGAATTTATTTAAGGCATTTTGATATTGAAAGTCTTCTGAATGCTTGGGAGAAATTTGCTTCAGGCAATAAAAGCATTGATTCTTTGTTCGGAAGAGCAATCACTGCAAGCATTGTTGAAAGGGATGATGTTCCGCAGGCATTGCTGGAAAATGTCAAGCCTCCCAAAAAAGATTCTTTGGTTGATTATGAGTATCATTGCTGGAATGAGGCATTTCAGGAATGTTTCAGGCAGGAAAATCCTAATTTTGAAAGAATAGGAGATTATGAAGTTTATAAGATTGGGCTGAATACATTCTCGCGCAGTCTTTTAGTCCTTAAGATGCATCCTTCAATGGATGTCTTGAAGTCAGAAGCCGACAACCTGATTTTTCTTAAAAGTCGTATTTCAAGAAAAAACAAGACGATGAGGCAATTTGATGTGGCAAAGCCGATTTACATCTACAATCTCGGGGAAAAACACGCTTTGATAGAACTACAGGCCAGAGGCATTCCTCTCTATGAAGCTGCAAAGGATGACATTACTGCACTGTCTGATGCTTTTGCTTATTTGGGTCTTATTCATTCTACTATGCATTTAACAGAAGTTAATTATGATTATGTGCAGGCATTTGATAAAGTTTCAGTGTGTCATCCGGAATTCAGGCATCTTATTCAGCCTGTTTTGCAAGTGCTTCCAATAAGATTGCTGTATGTTTTTGACAAGGATGCGCACGCAGGAAACTGGTTTGTTACTGATGATGGTATTTTTGTTCTTGATATGCCTAAGAGGCCTGACATTCCTCCTGAAAGAGACCTCACAAAGCTTTGCCATAGGCATAATTTGTTTCCAAGAACTCCTACCGGAGATGCATTAAAGGCAAGCCTGATAGCAAACAACTATGTTCCATTTTTCAACTCAGAATGTTCTAGTTTAAACTTGGATCATGAAATGATCAGTAATATTGCTGATGAATATCTTTTTAAGACATTTAAAGAAATCAGGAGATTTATTTCGTTAGATTGTAAGATTATAGATTCTAACTGGATGGTCTTCAAAACCCTTTCAGCAGCCCCTGCAGCAGCATTATCGCTTTGGTTCCAGTCATTGGACAGGCCTCAGCTTCGCGAGGACGCTTTTAATTTCATAGAAAACGCAGTTCATGCTCTTGATGTTGTTGATTCAAGTTATTCAAAATACATAGAATTCAAGCCAGGCGATTTATCGAATGCACGTTCAGCGCTTATTTCTGCAAGGGATGCGATTCGCTAGTCTTCTGCGATAAATGAGTCAGCACATCAATGACTTTTCCGAGCTGCTGCACAACAATCATTTCTTGCGGCTCTTTTATTGTTGTCAGTGCCATGTCGACGAGCTTCTTCTGCGTCTTTAATTGTGAATGTTTTTCAGCATTGTATGAATAAAACAGCTCGTAATAGTCCTGAAGAAGTGCATTTGTTTGCTGCATTAATGAAAGCGCTTTTTTGCTGAGGTCGTTTTCTTTTTGTTGGCTGAAATAATCGCACAGTGCAGAATATCTGTCCATTATTTGCTCAATTCCTGAAACAACGTGCGACAAAAATGTTAGTTTGTGCGGTTCAAGATTGCTTTTGTGCAATAATCGCTCGCAGAAATGCTGGTATTTTCCTATGATTATGTCAGATGACTTGACTTCTTCAAGCGCTTCCTTGTTGTGTTCCTTGAGCGCTTCGTAGCTTTGCTGCGAGAACTGCAGCAGCATAAGGAACATTCTTCTTAGCACATTGTCAAATTCTTCATTCTGGCCTGTTGCAATGGTTTTCAAGACGCAGCTTTTCTGCCCTTGCTTTATTACTTCAAAACCTATTGTCATATTCAGCGCCTTGTGTATTTTCGGCAGCACTGCAGAGCTGTCATAATTTACAGTTAGTTCATCAACGCCGTTTCGATAAGGATTTAGAATCAATCTTTGCATGAAATGGTCGTTCTTGATGCTTATTTCCTGCGTCCTTATTCCAGATGCTTGTGATGTTCCTATTACAAGCTTGCCTTCTTGCTCTTCAACGTTTATTTCATCTCCTTTTTTGACGCCGTGCTTTTTTGCCCATTTGCTTGGCAATGATACAACTAATGTTCCCGCAAGCTGTATTGTTTTTCGCTTCATTAAGAGTTTAATAGGTAGAACTAATATATAATACTTTCTGAAGTATATATCTATATGTCACTATATATAATATAGCAATTAAATATATATTATTCAATTCCGTTGTTTCTTCAGCGAAAGCGTAATGTTTTCGACAAAACCGGAGGTGTTTCAATGTTTTCGAAAAAAGACATGGCATTAATCGCATTTTTACGGCAGGACTGCAGGCAGAGTCTCAAGAATCTTTCAATGAAGACAAGTATTCCTATCAGCACTCTGCACGACAAGATGAAGCTTCACAGGGAAATGACCTCAACAAAATTTGTCGCATTGCTTGACTTTTCATCTCTCGGCTTCCTTACAAAGGCAAATATCTCTTTGAGGGTAGACAAGGAGCACAGGGACAGCATTAGAACTCACTTGATGAAGCATCAGAACGTGAATTCTCTATATAGGATAAATAATGGCTTTGACTTCCTTGCAGAGTGTATCTTTCGCAATATAAAAGAGCTTGAGGACTTCACAGAGCATCTTGAATCCACTTTCAAGATAAAGGGCAAAGAGGTGCATTACCTTATAGAGGACCTTGTCCGCGAGCATTTCCTTTCAGAGCCGGAAATGGGTGATTTTCAATGAAGCGAAATCGTGAGGTTTCCTTGACAGAGCTTGAGAATAGTATAGGCAAGATATTCAAGGTGACTCGAAGAATTCCTGAATATTATGTTGCTGAAACAAAATTCTTTCGCACGAAAGAAAAAGCTAAGGAACAGCTTGATAAATGGCTAAATGAAGTCCCGGATTTTTGATTTTAATTGTGAAACAAGCTCTGGCTGGTTATAGCTGAAAACATCTCTGATATTCAGGTTTAGTATTCTTTTCTTCATATACTGCTTAGGAAACCTTTTCGCAAGCTCAGTCCTCTGTTCTTCTTCCATAACAAAGATAGTGTCTGCCCATTCAATCTGCGCTTCTGAAACAGGCTTTTCATTGAACAATCCTGCTGATTTTGCTTCAAATTCGCTCTTGAACAGCTCTTCAGCTGTCTTGCTCCTGTGCTGGTTTTGATTGCAGATAAATAAGGCTTTCATAATGAATATTGGGCTAATTGTGCATATAAATCTTGCTTTTGGCAGTAAACTTTATATACAAGTAAACCTCGAGCAAAATAGAATGAAAAAAGCACAAGGTCTTCCTATAACAACAATCATCATTGCAGCACTTGCATTGGTTGTTTTAGTCGTTCTATTCGCAATATTTACAGGAAGAATTGGGATTTTTGCAAGGGAAGTACAGTCTTGCTCAAATCCATGTGTTGAATCTACTGCTTGTGAAACTGCAGGCGGCTTTTCTTTGCCAGGCGAATATATTAATCCTGAAAACAGAGCAGAAAAGTGCGGAAAACCATCTGATCAAAAAATGCCAGCACATGCTAAAGTCTGTTGTTCTGCAAAGTGATGATTAGTAACGCAACCCCTGCTAAAATCGTTTCCTTGATTTTTATCATTGTTCTTCTACTATTTCTTATTGTGAAGCTGTTTGTTTTTAACCAGACTATTAGCATCTACCTTCCGGCATAATTATTATATACTGCCTTATTTCTGAAATAGCTATGAATAAAACAGCTGAAGAGAGTTCTATTGGCCCTGAAACATTGCTTTTCATCATTCTAACAATCTTATTTATCGGAATTGTTACCTTTATTGTTGTGAGGAAGCTATTGTGAAGAAAGGAATTGCAGTTCAGGCATTGGCCATGATTATCCTTACTTTAGTTTTAAGTGGAGTTATTGGCACGGGAATTTACCAGTATATCAAAAAAAGTAAATCTGCTCAGGATGTAGAGCTTTGCAAGCTTAGTGTTTTTGCAGCAGCGCACAGCAAAACTCTTGGAATTCCTTTAACTTCTTTGGACTGCAAGCGCCATACAGTGATTTTTGAGGATGAATCACAAGCTGAAATCAACAAGGAGCTTGCACGTCTTCTTCAGGAGACTATTACTGTTACTGGCGAAGGCCAGTGGGACTGGGCAGAATCAGAGTGGGTAGCTCAATATGCCGATAAATCAAAGTGTGTTCTTTGGGCAACAATAGAATTCAAGGGAAACGCAAAGAAATACAACGGCAATAGTCTTTTTGACTACTTTAACAAGAACGTTTTGCCTAAAACAAAGAAAGGCTACTGGGATTATTTTAAGGGAATCATTGACAAAAAAACTTTTGTTGACATAAACACTGATGCAGCTGGAACCTTTTATCAGCCTCTTGATACAAGCCAGAAATACGCTTTGTACTTTATGCGTCTTTCAGACTCTTATTTCCAAGGTCTTGCTACACAATTAGGTATAAATCCTGACATAAACATAAATCTTCTAGGTTATACAATTACAACAAACCTTGATGCAAATAACGTAATGAGCTATATTCGATTGGTTCCAGTTGACAAGGTTGACGAATGCGAGGTGTTCATGAATTGAACAAGCGCGCAGTTACAGTCGGTTTCCTCGCAATTCTGATACTATTGATTGCAATTTTTGTAATTCTATTGCTTTTTCAGGGAAAATTCAAGACTAATCTTGAGGAAAAAAGTGTTATTGACAAATGCAGGATATCTGTTTATGGTGCACATGTTGAAAATAAGCTCGCATATGGCGCTACCAGTGACATTTCCGGCGATGAATTCGCTGACAAGATTAAATGCAGCACTGTTGCAAAAACACTTTCAGGCAAAGAGCAGGAATTAAAGCACCAGCTTGCAGGCTCTATGCTCTCTTGCTGGAATATGTTCAGAGGAGATGAACTGAGTTTTTTCTCCAAAGGAGGCATATTCTGCCATGTTTGCAATGTTATTGGCTTTGATGACAAAACAATGACTATTGCAGGTTTCGGCGATTTCTTGAAAAAGAACTCTCCTGCAGGAAGTAAGGTGTCTTATTTCGGAGCAATCCCTTCGCTTTATGTTGATTTTCCTCTTGACGCAAGCTTAAAGACAGATAAGACATATTCTGTTGTTTACACATATGCCCGCGGGGAGCCTATTAATAGTTTTTTCCAGAAATTAATAATGATATTGTCCCAGCCTGCCGATGCCAATAGCGTTTACTATCAGCTTTCATTAGTAGATTCAGGCCAATTAAGCAAATTAGATTGCCGGTCTATTCCAAAAGAAATAAATAACTGAGAAAAATAGGCATTAATATGAACAAAAAAGCAGACGAAACATTTGGATATTTAGGCCAGATAGTGCTTGTACTGTTCTTCTTGGCCATATTATTGGCAGTATTGTTCGCAATTATTAATCCCAGAATACTTCAAACACTCATTGAAAAGGTTTTTTGATGAAAAAAGGAGTTGCTAATCTTGTCGGCATCATTATTGTAATTATGTTTATCATTTCAGCCATGTGGATTTTCGGCCCGCGCCTTTGGAAAGCAGGAAAGCAGTCAGTTCTTCTTTATTCAGGCTATGAAACCTGCCCTGGCACTGGAAAAACAATTCCTGAGTATCAGGATGAAATGCTCACAACTTTCGGCCATGATCTTTTAAATCTTTATTCAGAATTCATAACTTGTTTTCCTCAGGAGAGTGTTGACAAAACAATAACTAAAAACATCAAGGATGCTTTGTTAAAAGATATAGAGTCGAGATTCACTGAGATTAAAAAAATATTCACAGAAGCAGACTATCTTGTCTCTATTTCAGGAATTGGCTATACTGTTGCTGAATGGGCTGTGAAAATAGGCATAATAGCAGTCCGTGATGACGTGAAGTTCAATCAGGATAACGCTCTTATTTATGCAAAATTTGACCAAGTTAAGACTGAAGAAGTGGATATGAATTATTTGTGCATTGACGGCGACAAGGAGACTTTCGGCGTTTTTGACACCTTGAAAATTCGTGAACCAGCCTGCAAGCAGTTTGATTCATGGGCAAAAACGTCAATCCATCTTCCTTGCTATGGTATTTACTATTTGGCATCTTCTCCAAATGATTTTGATCTTTTAAAGAGAATTTCTAATAAAGATGATTTGCTCAGGAATTATCTTGATCTGCAAATAACGCTTGGAATTATCGCTGATTCAATTCCTGGTCAAGGCTGCAGTAATATAGCCCGCGTTGCAAAACAAAGAGTTGTTGACCAAAAAAAGCCTTTTGAGGAATTCACAAAAAACAAGGGAATCAACAATATTTACATTCATTCAATTCTTTGCGATATGGCAAATGAGCGCTGGACTAATTATGTGGCAAATAATTTCGTTAATTTGGATCTTTTGATTGGCTATTACACTTGCCATGAGAACTTGATGATTCCTTCAGAAATAACTAATTGCGCTCCCTGCGACCCATTTAAGGCCGATGCAGATAAAAGGGGAATATCTAAGTTATTCACACCATAAGTTATATTAATCAATTCATAATGGAGTATTGAAATGAAAGCCCAAGGATTGCCATTGACAACAATCGTAATTGCAGCGCTTGTATTAGCTGTGCTTATTGTTGTCTTGTTCATGTTTGGCAAGCAATCAGGCGCTTTTGGAAAGCTTATTGGCGATTGCGAGAACAAGGATGGAAAATGCGTTGCTGATGCAGTTGCTTGCAATGATAAAGGCGGCAGGGTAATTGATTTCAAGTGTACAACTTCAACAAATGTTTGTTGTCTGGGTGCTTAATGAATAAAAAAGGAGCAGAGATGCCGATGAATGTGGTTGTTTTAGCTGCGCTTCTTGGAGTTTTTCTTGTTGTTATGCTGATGTATCAGGGAAAAGTATTTGCAGGAGCAAGAGTCACTTTCTCAGAAGCTGATATGAAGAAAGACGTCGGCTTATGTAAATTCAGAGGCGAGACTTCGAAAGGTTTCACAGATAAGGATTTCGGAGCGTCTGGTGACGGCTATCCTGACTCCTGCGATTTCTGTCTCGGCGGTAATGAGGAAAAAGATACTGATGCTGACGGCATTCCTGATGCCTGCGATAATGACCTTACAAGTACTCCTAAGAAAGACGAGAGCTTATCAGATATCTGTTCATCTTCAAAAAAAGGAGTTTTTACTGCAGGCACGTTTAACCAGTGCAAGCTAAATTGCTACGATAAAAAGTTGTGTCCAAAAGCATGAAAAAAGCAGTAGTTCATATTAGCATTCTTCAATTGATTGGCCTAATTCTCGCAGTAGCTTTGATTCTCTCAAGTGCCTTCTTTTTTGCGAGAATCGCAGGCTGGTTTGCCTCAAAACAAGAGTATGAAGCAACTACCAACAGCTTCAATGTTCTTTACGGCCTTATTCAGGATGCAGCAAATGATAATAGTCCTGGCATTGTAAAAAGGGATATGATTGGTTACTTCATATCTAATCAGTATATTCTTGTTGGCTTTCATAAGAATCAGGACTTTGTTGAAGATATTTGTGATCCTGAACGCGCTCAGAAGATTCATGAAGCCTGTAAAACTACAGCTTGTCTATGCCTTTATCCTGAAACATATGGTGATCTCGATTTTGAATCAACAGACTTTCCAAAAGTTTGCAAATCATTGGAAAATGTTGAGTATATATACACAGAAAAATATGATGCAAACAATGCTCCTTCAAAGATATACCAAAACGTCCTAGGTGGAAAATGGCAAAGGCCAAACAATCCAGCAGACAATTTTGCTTACTTCTTTATTTATGGACAGTGTGATGACTGGACTTCAGATGAGAATTTCGGAACAAACAACTTAGGAATCTCAAAATACGTAATCGATGGCAAAACATATGTTGAGATTTCGTATCTGAAGTGAAGAAACATTTAAATAACGCTCTTTCGCTGAATATTCCATGCAAAAGAAAGGCCAGTTCACTACCGGCTATATGCTCATTTTTGAACTTATTCTTGCAGCAATAGTTGCCTATGCTGTTTTCGAAGCAGTCAATAATATGCCTAATATAACAGAGGCAAAATTCTTTTCAAGAGATATAGCTTTGCTTCTTGATTCAATCTCATCACAGCCTGGAAACATTCTTTTCATATATAACCCCCCGACAAAATCTCTTTCAAAATTTGATTTCAGCTTTTCTGGAAACAAAGTAAACGTTGGCAAGGATATTTCAGATCCAAAGATAAACTCAGAAGCTTACCCCTATTTTTCTAATTCAAGGACAAACTATGTTATCGAAGACGGAAATTCTATTGCAGTATCAAAGCCTTCTTTGATGCATTTTGTCAAGTCTGGAGACATAATAAAGATAGCGTCATCATCCCAGCAGCTTGACAAGAAGTTCAATCCTCACAGAAGAATTTGTGGAGCGATTCCAAATACCAAATCAGTCACAATCGATATAGGCCACGGCTGGAGCCAGACAAAGGCTAATCAGGGTTCTCTTTACGCAGGCGACAAGGGCTATGAAAATGTAAAAATAGTCCAATATGAATCAGAGCAAGTCAGGTTATTGGCTCAGCAGTTGAGCTATGCAAACCCTGCATTGACTTTTACTCGCTCAGTTGATGTTGATGATTACGTTTCAGACAGGATGAGCAAACTCACAGGAGATGTCGTAATTTCCCTGCATGCAAACAGTGAGCAGTCTGGAAAAAACAACATAAAGGCGTTTATTAATGCAGATTCAGCAAAGCTTGCTGAAAGCTCTGCCCTCGCCTGCAGTCTGATTAATGCCATGACTGACAAGATTGAATTTGTTTCAGGCAGTGCAATCATTCCTTCGGACATTTCATTCCTACCTGCAGATGACCCAAGACAGGTTTTGCTTAAGGATAAAATAGCAGTCTATCTTGAGCTTGGAAATGTCAATGAAGAAACAAATAATTTGCTGCAAAAGAACGGCAAAGAAATTGTTGATGCATTCAAGGAAGTGGTTAAATGAATAAGAAGGCAGAAGAGCTAGAGCTTAATTATTATATGCTCTGGATTCCGAGAATATTCTTTGTAGCAGTGCTAACAATAAGCATAGGACTGTTGATTAACAGGTATGTGAACTTCCGCATTAATGTTCAGCAGCCAGAGGCTATTATTTTTGCAGATGCAGTAGGTGTTTCTCCTGAACTGATGTTTGTCGACCAGACTGGACGAGTGCATCCGTATTTTGTTGACCTCGCAAAGCTTAATTCTCCCGATGCAATTCTGAGATTAGAGAAAGCGCTCGATTTCGGCCCTGATCATTTGAGCGCAAACATAACTTTAACGTGGCAGTCAAGCAAGCAGAGCATAATATACA
>Ga0247727_10018988_pt1 | contig 10715 bp, 8 predicted proteins | sample WisWelCaveWW1625_FD_202498 | JGI IMG/M metagenome (GOLD analysis project Ga0247727, IMG submission 202498) | Biofilm microbial communities from Wishing Well Cave, Virginia, United States - WW16-25 | ecosystem: Environmental > Aquatic > Deep subsurface > Groundwater > Cave microbial mat | place...
GGATCGCACCGTGAGATTATGGGATGCGGCTACGGGTCAGGAACTCGCCACTCTGAGGGGGCACACAAATGTGGTGCTTTCCGTAGCGTTCACGCCGGACGGCAAGCGGCTGGCCACGGGAAGCGTGGACAACTCAGTGAGACTCTGGGATGTCGCCAAAGGTTCGGAACTCGCGAACCTCAAAGGGCACACAAATCTCGTCCGTTCCGTGGCGTTTTCACCGGATGGTAAGACCTTGGCGTCGGGAAGCGAAGATCGCACGATAAAGTTATGGGATTCGGCCACGGGCCGGCTGCTCGCCACGTTTGAAGGGCGCACAAATACAGTCTGGTCTGTAGCTTTCTCGCCTGACGGCAAGAGAATCGCTTCGGGAGGTACAGACAGCGCGATAAAGTTATGGGATGTGGCCACGCGCCGGGAAATCGGCGCCTTCGTGGGCCACGGGAATATGGTCAACCTGGTGGCCTTCTCGCCGGACGGCAAGCGACTGGTTTCGTGCAGTGATGACCACACGGTGAGGCTGTGGGATGTGGCCACAGCTCAGGAGTTGCTCAATCTCACGGGGCATGCTGAGTGGGTTGTGTCCGTGGCATTTTCGCCCGATGGCAAGACGTTAGCCACCGGAGGTTGGGACCACAATGTGAAGCTGTGGCGCGCCGCCTCAGACAAGGATGTATCAGCATCATTACTTGCTCGCTATCAAGAGAAGGCCAGGAAAGATGCGCCCCCAGCGCTCCCTCAAGAGGTGGGCAGGAAAGAGGAGCCCCGGAGCAAAGCAGGCTCGACCGCGCAACCCCCTACCGGGTGGCGGGCGGCTGGCCAGGATCCCCGAGGCTACGATATGGAGCTTGACCGCACGGTGAGTCATAGCGGGAAAGCCAGCGGGCGCATGAAATGGAATGATTCCGGCGTGGCGGGGTTTGGGACTATGGCGCAGGTGATTAAGGCAGATGATTACCGCGGCAAACGGGTTCGGCTGTCCGGGTTCGTGAAAGTTGACCGGGTTGAAGATTATGCCTGTCTATGGCTGCGAGTTGACGGGGAGTTGGGCGAAGTGTTGGGTCTCGACAATATGAGCGACCGGATGATTTGGAGCACGCTCGATTGGAAGAGGTACGAACTCGTCCTGGATGTGCCAGAAAATAGCTCGATCATCATATTTGGCATTCTCCTCAAAGGCGCAGGGCAAGCCTGGGTGGATGACTTGAAGCTGGAGGTAGTCGGGCAAGACATCCCGTCAACCAATCTGTTTCGGGAGCAGCCTTCAAGACCAGGTAAAGAGACGGATGAGTACAAGCGCCGAAAAGAAGCGCAGGCGAACAGAGTGAGGAAGCTGCCGTCGAAGCCAGTCAACTTGGATTTTGAAAGTCAAGATCTGTGATCCTAATAGGTGAGTTCAATTACGCTTGTTCGGCGGCCTCTGAGAATGTTAGATTGCCGGGCACGATCACCAAGCGAGGAATGAACTATGGCTGTACGCAAACGCAAAGAGTTTGGCAAATACATCGTCTCTGACCCGAAGATTTGTGGCGGAGATTTGACTTTCAAGGGCACGCGCGTGCTGGTCAAGGATGTGCTTTACTTTGTCGCGCAAGGCAAGGACTGGGATTGGATCATAGCCGGTTACCGCAACAGCATCAGCCGTGAAGCGATTGCTGAAGCCATCGCTCTTGCCAACGAAGCTCTGAACGCCGGGGTTGAAACTCGCCGCCGCGCCGCATGAACGTGCTAGACGAAAACATCTTCGAGCCTCAACGCCGGCAGCTCGAGGCGTGGAAGATTCACGTGCGGCAGATTGGTGTCGAAATCGGACGGCTTGGGATGGACGACCGCGAACAGATCATTCCCCTCTTGCACACGCTACGCCGCCCGACGCTCTTCACGCGCGATCGTGATTTCTACGACTCCTGGCTCCGCCATCCGGATTACTGCCTGGTTTTCCTTGAAGTCAAACCTGACGAAACAGCGCAATTCATCCGCCGCTTCTTGCGCCACTCGATGTTTCGCGCACAAGCGCAACGCATGGGCAAAGTCGTGCGCGTCCACGAAGACGGGATCAGATATTGGCGGGTCAACGCAGACAAGTCGCAAGAGGTAGCCTGGCGCCCGTGAAGTTCCTTTCCGAGACCGCTTGCCGCGAAGCCGATCCGGGTTTGGTTCCAGTCAACGGATGTTGATGCGCACCGTGTTAGCCGCCTTGCCATCTACCGTCATCACCACATCCACCTCGCCCCGTCCCGCCAAACTGCGCGGAATGCGCACGTTGGCTTGATCCAGTCCGACCAACGAACCCTGAGCCCCTGCGAACTGAACCTCGGAAGCTTCTCCACCGATCTGGCAGGCAACCGCCGGCAGCGCGCTGCGGTTACGGAAGCCCGTGCCGAACAGGATCAGGAAGGTCTGCTCTCCCGCCGGCCCCAGGTCAATCGGCGCCGGGACGAAACGGTTGGTCGCCGCATCAAATCGGAAGACGGGGCCTTCGGCGGTCTGCGCTCCGCTGGCCGCAAACCGTTGGAAGCCGGCAGCCGGAACGCCCTGGCCGTTGGCGTTCATCGCAAACAAGCCGGGCGCGACGGCTACGATTTGGATAATGCCGGTCGAGACCGAGCCATCACTGCTGGTGATCGTGACCGCCGCTGTCCCCTGCGCCGTTCCCGCCGGGATCAGGCAGTTGACCTGGTTGGGCGCGACGAAGAAGAGCGGGGCGAGGCGTTCTGCGCCCGCGCTGTCTTTGATCGAAACCTGCGTGCCTGCCAGCGAGGTCGGAAGCGGGATGGTGGTGGCTGCAGAGGTCGTGGTCGCCAGCCCTGTGCCGAATGCGGCGACGATTGATTCGGCGGCGAGCGTCGCGCCGCTGAAGCTGGCGGCTGAAACGGTTGCGACGTCGGCGCCGAGCTTGACGATGAAGCTATCAATGCCGCCCCTGAGAGCATTTTGCGCGGCGTTCGGGGTGACGGTGAAATCCGATGATGTGGTAGTGCCTGCGGCGTAGACATTGCCGGCGGCATCCACCGCCAGGTCCGCCGCTGAATCGGCGTTGTCGCCGCCGAGCAAGGTAGACCAGGCGATACGCCCAGCGTCATTCAACTTCGTCACGAAGGCGTCTTGCGTTCCACGTAGGCTCGATTGCAAGGAGCGGGCGAGAGGGAAATTGGCCGACAAAGTTATGCCGCTGACGTAAGCGTTGCCCGCGCCATCAGGCACGACTTTGGTTCCACCATCATTGGCGCTGCCGCCGAGATAAGTAGAGTAAACGAAGGCGCTGCCTGACGGATTCAGCTTTGCCACGAAAGCATCGAACCCGCCGCCGGAATTTGGCTGAAAGGCATTGGCGGTCGGAAAGTTTGTCGAGTTGCTGATGCCAGTCACGTAGGCATTGCCGCTCCGATCAACTGCGACGCTGGGTCTCACATCCTCTCCGGCGCCGCCCAGGTAGGTGGAGTAAACGAGCGCGCTGCCCGCGGGATTGATCTTCACAATGAAAGCGTCATCCGTCCCGCCTCCACGGCTCGGCTGCAAGGCATTCGCGAGCGGGAAGTTGGTTGAACGGGTCTCCCCCACGACGTAGACATTGCCCGCCGCGTCCACGGCGATGCCCCAGCCGATCTCGCTCTGACTGCCGCCCAGGAACGTCGAGTAGACGAGCGCGCTGCCCGCAGGGTTGATCTTGGTCACGTAGGCATCGGCATAAACGGGGCCGCCGCCGAGATTTGGCTGCAAGGCGTTCACGAGCGGAAAGTCGGCGGAACTGGTACCGCCCGTCACGTATGCTGCGCCTGCCTCGTCCACGGCTATTCCCGTTGCGGTTTCTCCGAGGCTGCCGCCGAGGTAGGTGGAATAGACCAGCGCGTTGCCGGCGGCGTTCAATTTCGTAACGCAGCCAGTGAAGCCTGAGGCGCGGCGCGTTGATTGCAGCGCATTAGCCACCGGATAGTCGTTCGAGACAGTGTCTCCGGCGAGATAGACATTGCCAGCCGCGTCAACGGTCACATCAATGGCGCGATCGCTGCCGCTGCCGCCGAGGAAAGTGGAATAGACGAGCGCGCCTGCCGGATTGAGCTTTGTGACGAAGGCATCTCCCATCGAAGCGAAGACGCTGGTGGAAGTGCCGCCGTAGGTCGGTTGCAGCGCATTCACGACGGGAAAATCAGTGGACAGAGTATTGCCCGCCACGTAAATGGCGCCTGCCGCATCAACCCAAATAGCGATACCGTTGATGCCGTCATTGGCGCTGCCGCCCAGATAAGTGGCGTAGGAGAGAACCGGATCAATCACCAATGGCTGGCTGGCGTCGTACTCGCCGATTGCGAATCCGACTTCGTTTTGACCGAGCAACACATAGCGCCCATCAACCGGTCGTCTGTCGCCATTCACCTCCTGATAAATCACTGGCCGGTGCTGGCGCACTTCTCCGGCGGCTGTGTCCAGCGCCAGGTCGCCATCGCCATCAATTCGCATCCGCTCCGCGCCGTCGAAGGCGAGCTTGATCTGTTTCGGGTCTGCGCCCGGCGCCAGGATGAAGTCGTATTCAAGCTGGCGCTCGTGGCCGTAGTAGACCAGATCAATTCCGGGATAGACCTCCCGGAGTTTGACCTTCGCGTAATTCGTCACGCCGGTGCGCCATTGCTGAGGATCGCTGCCGATGAAGTAATTGCTCTTGCCGGGCAATTCACCCAACCCTTCGATCTCGGAAGCGGGATTGGCGTTGACCAGCTTCATTCGCAAGACTGCGGATTGAGAGTTGCGGATCACCGCTTCCGTGGCGGTCAAGAACAGGTTGTAGCCATTGCCACGCGACAGGAATTTGACCTGCGAATCGGTCTGGCCGTGATTGGCCTCGAAGCTCAGAGGCAGCTTGAGGTCAGCCACAGTCCTCGCTGTCCGTTGGTGTAGCGACGGATGTTCATCTTTTGAGCTTGGCAGATTCCGGTCATGGGATTGGAGCATGACCACAAACACTGCCAGCGCCAGACCCGCCAAGCGCATAGTTCGGTATTTCGATCCTCTCATTGTGGTTCCCTCCGGCAGATGCTAACGGACGTTGTAGTTGCCGGTGTCAACTCTTGTGTAATCTCTGAGGATCTCAGGCCGGTCTCCACAATCAATATTGCCGAAGCTGGCCGTGAGTTCCTCGTGCATAAAATCTTCTCCCGCCCCGCCGACATCGTGGACAAACGTGACGATGTTGCTGCCAACCGGATATAGGTCAGGACTCGTGGATTGAGTGATCTTCGCGTAGACCCAGGCGGTCTTACCATCCGCTTCCACATCCACGCAGTAGACTTGCGCGTGAACTGTAAAGGGGACCGGAAGATCAAACAGAAGCAGGATATTTACCACGACGCTGCCCCACGCTTTACCCTGAGCGTCCTGATGTGCAGCCACAGTTGTTCTGAAGACCGCGTCAATCAGAAATTGGGGATCATTGCGCATATCCACCAGCCCGCTTCCTGTGACGCTGTGAACAGGCTGGCTGGGCAATGCGGCGGGCGCGCTCGGCAGCGATAGAACCAACACACCAACGATCAAACACATTCTCTTCAGCTTCATTGTTGTTCTCCTGTGGAAAGGTGGAACAAGGTGGCATCTTGTTCCACGATCAATTTGTTGAGATTCGGATTTTCCCGTGTTGAATCGGTCTTGAATTGCCTCGGCCAATGGCGAGCGTTAGAATGTGCCCCGTCCCAGACGCCGAATGCCAACGACGCCAATTGACCTCGCAGTGAACTTTACTCAGAGTGCAGAGCGGAAGTCCTAATCGAGAGCTAATTGGCTGCCACTTTTTTTCAAAGGAAATTCAAAGGATGGTTCGGGTTGGTCATGAGCGGGCAAGCCAGACACTTTTACGCCTTCGGTCACTTTCGCCTTTACCCTGACGAATACCTGCTGGTGCGCGAGGGGCAAGCTGTGCCGCTACCGCCCAGGGTCTTCGACACGCTGGCGCTGCTGGTAAAGAACAGCGGGCATCTGATCGAAAAGGAAGAATTGATGAAGCGGCTCTGGCCCGATGCGTTCGTCGAAGAAGCCAACCTGACCAACAATATCTCGATGCTCAGAAAGGCGCTGGGCGAGACCGTTGACGAACATTACATCGAGACGGTTCCCCGGCGGGGCTACCGCTTCGTGGCGCCGGTGAGTTTGGAGCAGGAAGAGAACGCGGCTTCGCTGCCCGCCGATCCACCCAATCCCCCTAGCCGTAAACCGGGCAGGGCGTTGCTGGCGGTCTTTGCTCTGTTGCTGGCGGCGGTCGCCTCGCTGGCTTACTGGTGGTCTGGCTGGTGGTTTGGCGGCGAGGCGAAACCGGCGGAGGTCAGTCCGGTCAAGCCGGCGATCAAATCCATCGCGGTGCTGCCTTTCAAGCCACTCGATTCCGATGGCCGCGACGAATATCTGGGGCTGGGAATGGCCGACACGTTGATCACCAAACTCAGCGGCCTGCGCTCACTCATCGTGCGGCCCACGAGCGCCGTGCGCGGATATTCGAGCTTGACGCAAGACCCGCTGGCTGCAGGCCGTGAACAGATGGTTGACGCCGTGTTGGACGCGAGCCTGCAACGCGACGGCGAGCTCATCCGCGTGACGGCGCGGTTGTTGAACGTCAAGGACGGGTCGGCGCTCTGGGCTTATCAGTGCGATGAGCAATATTGCGACAACATCTTTGTGATGCAGGACGCGATCTCGGAGAAGATCGCGGTCGCGTTGGCCGCGCAACTGAGCGGCGCTGAGCGCAAACTGTTGCGGAAGCATCACACCGACAACCAGGAAGCTTATCATCTCTACTTGAAGGGGCGTTATTACTTGCAAACCAGGAGAACAGAAGAGGACATGGAGAAAGCCGTCAGGTGTTTTCAGCAGGCGATTGACCTGGACACGAATTATGCGTTGGCTTACGCCAGTCTGGCTGATTGCTATGTTTGGCAGAGGCTGATTTCGCCAAAAGAGTCCTTCGCAAAAGCCAGGGAAGCGGCGGCAAGAGCGCTGAAGATAGATGACACGCTGGCCGAGGCTCATTTCTCACTTGGCACGATCCTGCATAATTTTGACTGGGACTGGCCGGGCGCTGAAAGGGAATATAAGCGGGCGCTCGATCTAAATCCAAATTATGCTCTGGGCCGTTTTTGGTACGCCGATTATTTGAATGCGATGGGACGGTTTGATGAAGCAATGGTTGAGATGAGGCGCGCTCTGGAACTGGATCCAATCTCATCCTGGATAGATGTGGCGATGGGTGATGTATATCTGTGGTCGCGCCAGTACGATCGAGCAATGGAATGGTATCTAAAGAACCTGGATCTGCATCTGAATAATCCCTCGATACACACCAGTCTTGGTGAGATATATGCGTTGAAGGGAAGATACGAAGAAGCCATCGTGGAGTTTCAGACGGCAGTAACCCTCTCGGATGGCCGCGAGCACTCCTTGGCTGCGCTCGGATGGGGCTACGCGATAGCTGGCAAGAGAGATGAGGCGCAGAAGGTACTTGACCAGTTGAGCGAAATGTCAAAGCGCCGCTACGTTCGGCCATATCTGCTGGCCAGAATCTATGCGGCGCTCGGCGATAAGGATCGCGCGTTCGAGTTGCTGGAAAAGTCCTACCAGGAACGCGTGGGCGCTATGACTTTATTGAAAGTTGATCCGATGCTCGACAGCCTTCGCCGAGACCCGAGGTTTCAAGACCTGCTGCGACGCATGAGGTTGTCGCAATGAGGGTGATGGCGACTTGGGGAATGCGCGCTTCTAACTCGCAAAAGACAGACCGGTTCAGGCGGCGCGCGCAGGCGTGAGTCGTTCATCTTCAGCGCCGGGCGAGGCCGCCTTCTCAATCGCTTCCGCCGCAGCCCTCTCAGCCGCCAGGTTCGCCCACACGCGATCCAGGATGGCTTCGTCTTCGGGCGAAAGATCAAGCTCTGGCGCTCCCAATTCAAAGCCGTCCCGTCGCGCGGCTTCTTCGGCTTCGCGCTTAATCTCTTCGCGTTCGCGCAGCATCTCCTGGTAATCCTCGTAGGTCGCCAGCGGGTTGACCCCCCGGCGGCTCTCTCCTGTTCGAACTCTTCTCGATTAAGTGGATAAGACGGCATATCAGTCCTCCGCGATCAATCACTATTCCCCCGCTCCTTCTCCTTGAAAGGCTGCTTCAATCCCTTCTCCGCCTGCTCGCGCGTGTCGTAAACGTTGGGGCGCGCCAGCACGGCTTTGTACTGCGCGACCGCCGCGTTGCGCTCTCCGGCCAGATCGTAAGCCTGCGCCGCGCGCAACAGAGAGACTGTCGCCAGATTCCCATCAGCGCCTTTCGATTTCGGGACTTCCAGGAAATGCTCTGCCGCGCGTTTGTGCTCTTTGTTCGCCGCCAGAGATTCGGCGTACTGATAATGCACCAGGTCAACCGCCGCAGCCGCCGCCGGGTCTTTCAGCAATTCTTCAAAGACCGCGTAAGCCTCGTTCGCGCGCTTGAGCAGAACCAGCGTGTAGGCCGTTTCGAGCTTGAGCAGGTAGCTGCGCGGGTATTTCGCGCTGAGGTGCCCGACAATGGTCAGCGCGTCCTCGTAACGCTTTTCGTTCTGGTAGATCGCCAGCAGAAAGACGCGCGCGTCGTCCGCCGTGGCGGTCTCATTCTTCACGATCGTTTGCAGACGGCTGATGCCGCGCTGCTTGTTGCCGCGCACGCCGATCAAAGCCGCGATGGCTTTGTAGGCGAACGGCAGCCCGCCGACGATGTAATCGTACATCCCCACCGAGAGGTAAGCGTCGTAGTAATCGGGCCTCAGCTTCAAGACCTTCTCGTGGGCGTCAACGCCGCGCGAGCCGTTGCGCATCGCGGCGAAGAATTTGCGCGCCGTCGAGGCTTCGTAACCGGCCATCACGCCGTGATACGCGCCGAGGAAGTAGACCGCGTCGGCATCGTTCTTGTTGCGGTTGACCAGCGCCAGGGCTTTGGTCTTGGCCTGCGCCATCCGGTCACGAAACGCGCGGTCAACCGAAGCGTCAACCGCGTCGCCTTCTTTATCTTCCTTCGCGTTGTCCGCTCCGGCGTAGAAGCTCGATTCGTTGCGGTAGAGGTTGGTCATCAAACGGCGGCTCTTGTTCAGATGCTCGAGCCAGACGACCGTGGCGACGTAGAGGTCGCCCGCCGGATGATGCGGCGCGCGTTTCCTGATCTCCTCGAATTTGGCGCGCGCCGTCGCGTAATCCATGTTGTAGAGCGCCTCGTTGCCTTCGCGCCGCAGAGCGATGACATCCGGCGGCAGAGCGGCGCCGATGACAGCCGCCACGCCGTCAGGCTTCACTGCAGCTTGATCCGCCGTTTGCCCCAGGCTCAGCATTGGCGCGAACATCAACGCGGCCAAAACAACCGCAGACTGCGGAACGCCGCCACGCAGCGTGCGAGCCAAATCCGCAATCCGCAATCCGCCGGCAGCCATCACTCGCCCGGCATTGCGAAGATTCGCAGGCGTCAGGTAGATCGCCGCGTAGTAGATCGCCACAAACCAGCTTTCGATTGAATAAAAAAACCTGTTCATTTTCCCTCCCTCACTGCTTTCGAGGAGCGATGATCCGCAAAGCCTGCGGCACTACCTCAAACTTCATCGGCAGATTGCCCACGACATCGCCGTCGAGCTGGACCAGCGCGGCGGCGTTTGAATTCGCCTTCACTTCGCGCGCCGGTTGATAAACGACGTTCGAGCTGCGCGTGTGAATGCCTCCGGCCAGGCTCAAAAGCGCATAAGTCAAATAGGCCAGACGGCTGCGCGAATTGAAGACGCAAACATCCAGCTTGTCATCATCCATCCTGGCCCCCGGCGCCAGCGTGAACCAGACGGCGTAAGTGGCCGCGTTTGAGATCACAGTGAAAGCGCTTTCGAGTTTCCGCCCGTTGAACTCAATCGAAAACGGCGTCAGCGGCAACCGCGCCAGATAACCCAACCCCGAAGCCAGATAAGCGCCGATGCCCGTCAATCGCTTCAACCCCAAATTCACGCCTTGCACAATCGTCGCGTCCAACCCGATGCCGGCCATCAACAGGAAATAACGCTGCCATCCGGTTTCAGGTTTCACCGCGCGGCCAACACTGATCGTGCGCGTGCTGCCGCCGGCAATCAGCCTCGACCAGGCTTCTTCATCGCCGGGCAATCGCAATTCCTTCGCCAGCACATTCGCAGTGCCGCACGGCCACACGGCCAGAGCCGCCTCGGTTCCGACCAGACTCTGGGCAGCGTCGTTGATCGTGCCGTCGCCGCCGCAAACGATGACGATCTCCGCGCCTTCACCGACCGCCTGCCGGGCCAATTCCGTCGCGTGTCCAGCGTGTGTCGTAGCTTGCGGGATGACTTCGATTCCCTGCTCGCTGAGCGCGCGCACCAATCTTTCAATCCGTTTCGGATCGCGCCTGAGCGCCCCAGCCGTCGGGTTGTAAATCAAAAAAGTTCTTTTCATCTTTTTGTTCAGCTTTCCGCGCCAGAAGCTGAGCAAGCGCAATGCCAGTGATAAATCCCAGGAAAGTGCTTGAAAAGGCAGGGCTTTGCCTCAAAGAGGCGGGAAATTGCCGCTATCTCAATCCGACAGGCGGTGAATTTTGCCGACAGAGAAGAGGAGAACAGTAGAGTAGGGGAGGGATAATCGCCTCCCCCCTCGTCAAACCGGACGTGCAGATTTCCCGCATCCGGCTTTCCTGAAAACTCTCGCCGCCAGGCACACGCAAGTTACAGGGGCTTCAGCCC
>Ga0247727_10018989_pt1 | contig 10713 bp, 10 predicted proteins | sample WisWelCaveWW1625_FD_202498 | JGI IMG/M metagenome (GOLD analysis project Ga0247727, IMG submission 202498) | Biofilm microbial communities from Wishing Well Cave, Virginia, United States - WW16-25 | ecosystem: Environmental > Aquatic > Deep subsurface > Groundwater > Cave microbial mat | place...
AAAGCATATCAAAAAATGGTGGGAAAGTCAAGGGAAAAACTTGCGGAAGGGTAAGGCCTCACTCATCGGTGGAAAATCGTAGCGCCCCGTTCGCGGGGCAGACAAGATGTCTGCGCTACACCCGTAAGTGAGGCATTACGCGGAAAGGTCTCGTACCCGCTTCACCGGCGTCGAAAGGCGAGTACGAGCTGGAGAGCACACCGTGTGCAGCGGTGCCAGCTAATAAAATTTTTGAAAAGGAAAATTGCTCGCGCCGCTCAACAGCGAACCACGCCGAGCATGATAATCGCGGCGATCATCCCGAGCATTAAGTTCCCCGCGAAGAGCTCGCGCCAACGCTCGGAATAGGAACGCATTGGTTTCGACCGCGCGTCCGAAGATTTGACATTCACTTTTTTCAGCATCGCAGATTTTGCGTAGAAGCGGCGCTCCGCGAAAATTCCTTTGCCGGCACAGGTATCCGTTTCCCCTCGTGCAAAGAAACTCTGCAGGGCGCCGTTTCGAGCATCCACTTAAAATTACCGCTTCGCGGACAACATGAAATTTTAAATTTGTTTTTTTAAAAACAGGCGAGCATAAATCTGCTCTTTCCTGAAATCGGGTTTAGCTCAGGCAAGAGCAATGCCACATCTGTGTGACAGGGAAAATGGAGAGCATTTCATTTATTTACAGGAATATTTTTGCGTGCGGGAAGTTGTCCGCGATGGTAAACTTTGTTTCGACGTGAGACAGTGTCTTGTCATCGAACAATACTGGCAGGCAGCACGATGAAAGTTTTTTTGCGTTAACATTGTTTCACCGCCGATGCCCGATGCGCAGATACCGAAGAAACGCCGGATGCACGGCAAATTCTTCCGCCAGAATAATATTGAAATCCGGATCGCGCGCGCTTTGCCAGACTTTGCCTTGTCCGCGCGCCTTGAGAAAGCCGATGTCATAAAGAATCTGGATCAAATCGTCGACGTGCCGCAAATTGTCGAGCCAATCGTGTTTGCCGCCGCGTGGATCAGTGAGCGCCTCTTCGAGCAGCTCTTTTATTTTCGCCGGCGTGAGACGTTTCGGCCCGCCGAAGAAACGCTGCAAAATTCCGTCTTTGAGTCCGGGATAATAAGAAAGAAACTCGCTGCCGAGATCGCCGATTTTCCAGCGCGAGTATTCATTTTCCGCGTCGGAAATATCTTCCCAGGTCACCTTTAAATGGCCGCGCTGATCCGCCTTTTCCGCGGCGTGCCGGCAAAATTGCAAAACTTCACGCGGGCGCAACAGGCTGTGGTCGATAATATAATGGGAGATTGTTTCCGGGCTATTTTGCGCATCAAACACTTCGTCCCAAACTTCCGCCGCCGGCAGGGGACGCCGAATTTTGAGATTGACCCGCAGGCGCTGCGCCACGAGATCGATGATCTCTTTCCGTCCCCAGTAAATGTGCTCCTGATACTGGCGATATTTATCGACGTGCTGAAACTCGCGCGTGACGGCGTTATACATGTCCGAACGAAAAAACACGATGAGCCGTACGGGAATGTTGGGTTGGCAAATTTCATAAATCGCTAGCAACAGGCCGCGAATAAACGAATTCGCCTCTGTGGAGTTGTCCCAGCCGTCGTCGAGATTGTCGATTAAAATATAAACGCCCTGCGGCAAGTTCTTGGCAATGAAACTCGCGATCGGCAAACGCAAATGATCGAGCGCCGTTTCCACGGTGAGCGTATCAACCATCCGTCCCGAGCGACGCACCGCCAGCGGCCCTATGCCGATCTCCAATTGCTGGAGAAACAATTCCGTCGTGTGCAGCAGCCGATCAAAGGCGTTGGCTTGGGGGTGCGCGTAATGTTTCTCGACGAACGCGGCGATTTTGGCGTAATCGGAATCGTGTTGCTTCTTGACCAATTTCGTCAACGCCAGCGCGGTTTCGCAGAGCAGGCCGTAATACCAGACGCGTTGCAGCAGCGTGTCGGATTCATGCCCGTGGCGCGCCATCTCGCGCAGCCCCAATTTCAGCGCGGTGAATTGGATGCGCTGTGGCGCGACGGGAATGCACAGCGCGCCGGTTTGCGGCAATTGCTTTTGCAACTGCTGGCAAATCGCGCTTTTGCCGGCGCCTTTGCGGCCGATGATGAAACGCTTCTCGCCGGACAGCGCCATGTGATAGGCCGGCGTTTCGATGAAGTACTCGGACAGGTGGGCGTCATTTTCCGCCACGTCGTCGCCAAAGAGTCGTCGGAGCATAAAATTTTTCCGAAATAATTAATTAATGATGGTTTGTAGACGATAGCATAATATGCCGCCGTTCGCGGGCAAAGTCAAGCGCAAAAATTGCGACAAAACTTGACTTTCATCGCAAAAAGAGTATTTTGTATTTTTGTAAATAATCGCTTCAAACCGGTTTGAGAACGATTCGACAATGGGAGTTTTACCATGACGGACTCCGAAACGCCTCATTCCCACGACCTGGATTTTAAAACCATTATCGTTGAGAATCCGTGGGACGCTCTCACCTTTGCCATGCCTCGCTGCACTGAATTTTTTCAGCATCCGCCTGAAATCATACCCATTCGGGAAGAAACGCTCAAGAAAGTGTTTTCTGATTCGTTTCTGCGGACGGATATCCCGCTTCTGGCGACCTATGAAAATGCGGCGTTCGTCTTTCTGATCGAACATCAACACGATCTCTATTCTTTTTCAATTTATCAATTGATGCGTTATGTGAGCTATTTTGAAGAAGAGTACAAGCGCCCGATTGTTCCAATCGTGTATTTTCCCAATGCGTCGGCCAAAAGCAAGGCGTTGCCGAAGGAAATGAAAAATGTTTTTATGGGCAAGCGCTATCACTATTTTACCTATGAAGCGGTTTGTCTCAAGGACTTCTGGGCGAAGAAATATCTCGGCAGTTCCAATATCATTGCCCGCCTGATGCTGCCGTTCATGCGTTTCTCCCGACAATTCGCCTGGGATTAACGGTTTCCTCCCCGGCAAACGTGGCGATGATTTTTGTTCATCTTTCCCCCGCTCGGTTTGCACGGACAAAGCCTGGGAAGAGCCGCCAGCACAGGCCTGTTCAGTGGAGTTTTTTGTGCTTCACTCTTTTGTTCCTGGTCGTCGCCATGCCCCTTGGCGATTTTGTCGATGATTACGGCTACCATGAGAATGCCGACAATGACGAGGGTAACTTTAAGCTCTGCATCAGCCGAATCGTCCGACGCACGATTCTTTCGGGGCCAACCCTCCGCCTCTGATTTGGCCCTGGAAGATTTTTCATCGGCATAGGAAACGGTTGGTGATCCAAACAGCGCGAATAAATAAGCGGCAAGAATGATCAATGCAAAACATTTTGTTGTTGAGTTTGACCTCATGACAATTCTCCTGGTAGATTTTGAATTTTCTGCCTGTATTAGATAAGTGACAGTGAAACGGAAAATTGTGACGAAAGAAATTGAAAATAGTGAGAAAATTTTCGGTAGGAGAGTTGGGAGGGACTATAGTATTACTCCCGAAAAACTATCACAACCGCGAAGATTTTTTCACCACAAAGGCCACAAAGCGCACAAAGAAAAATCTTTGTGTTCTTTGTGCGCTTTGTGGTGCAGTTTTGGTTGCGGCCAAAGCCGCGTTACGTCTTACAACGGCTGATTTCAGCGAAATGGTCGTGCAACTTGCACACCCCAGCCGGAAAACCATTGCCAGGCATTGACCGGTCACTCCGAGTGACCGGTCAATAATTCAGGAAATCCTTACTGCGGCGAGCGCGCCACTTCAAAGGGGAAAACGAACTCCTGCAAAACTTTTTCGCCGCGGCGTTCGACTTCATAGACTTTCAACTGCAAGCGGCCAGGAGAGAAGAATGAGCTTGGACAGGTGATCGCATAAACTTCATATTCACCCGAGCTGCGCAGCTCCTTTTCTTCCCAAATGATTTTGCCGTTTTGATCTGCAATCGCGGCGCGATAGCGCGAGTCTTCGGCGGCTTTATCCGGCAGCGTGAATTGCAAAATGATCGGAAGGGCCGCCTGTTGCGCCGGAGGAATTTGGATGATCTGCGCAAGCTCCTCTTGCAAGCCTTTCATTGGCAACAACATGTGAACCTGGCTGTTGGCTTGCGGTTTTTGCGAGCGAGATAAATCGCGCTCTACACGCGGCAGTTCAAACAACCCTCGCCACGCGGGATAAACGAGCAATAGCAAAAAAACCGCCAGTGCATAGGCAGGCATTAATGGCTTTGCTGAAAGCCGTATCAACGATTCCTGCAACCGTTCAAATAGCTTGCCGGCAGGTTGCGGCTGTTTTTTTTCTGGCGCGGCTGAACGCAAAGCGTCAACAAGTGCCTCGGTTTCTTGCACCGCTTCCAGGCAAGCCGGACAGGAAAAGTAGTGGCGTTCTAAAAATTCCTTTTCGCCTGTGGAAAGTTTGTTTTTGGCATAACGTGCAATCAACTCGCGCTCATCAATGGCTTGGTGAATCATCCGATCGCAGTGCGGGCAATCGGCATAATGTATTTCGAACAGACCTTTTTCCGGCTCGGAAAGCGCGCCGTCCAGATAACGCGGCAAATGGCCTTTAAAATCTTCGTGCTTCATTTTGGCTCCAACATACGTTCTACCCCAACTAAAAGTGCCTTGCTGAGCAAAAAATGTGACAAATATTTTGAACTATTCTTTTGCGCGCTTGCGAATGCGCTCAATGTCTTTTCTCGCGGCGGCGGCGCTGTCATAACCATATTTCCGCTTGATCTCTTCGCCACTCAGGCCGGCGACATAATAATCAAACAAAATTTCCCGCTCGCGCGGCTCCAACTTCGAAAGCATTTCGTCGAGCGTGATTTTATCGAGCACGGATTTTTGCACATCCGATTTATCGATTGCGGCTTTTGGCGTGGGATCGTCGGCGCCGAGCGGGATGTTTCGTTGCTGGTCGCGATCGGCCACTTTCCAGGATCTGGAGAGTTTGTTGCGGGCCGCGCCATAAAGGAAAGCGCTGAACGTCGTCTTTTCAATCTTAATTTTGCCGGCGCGGGCCGCCAAAGTGATTTCGTAAAAAAGCTGCTGGCGCAAATCATCTGCTTTGTCTTGGCGGCGCGCATTCTTTTTGAAAAACATGCCGAGGGGCTTGAAATATTTTTCCGTTAATGCATTCTCGGCGCGCGCGCCCGTGGCGATCTCGCGCAGCCACTCGAGATCCTGTTCGTGCGTGTTTTTTTCGCTCATCGTGCGCTCCCCATCAGCACGAACGCGGCCCAATAAAACGGATGGCGATGCGGCGCCGTTCGGCCGTTGATCAAATCCAGTTTGGCCAGGCGCAGCGCTGCGCCGCGGCTTTTGCCCTGCTGCAAATAATCATAAAATCCTCCCATCAATTTCGCGGACGCGGGATCATCCGCAACGGACCACAAAATGCCGAGCACGGATTTCGCGCCAGCGTACAAAAAGGCGCGGCCCAGGCTCACCAGGCCTTCGCCGCGCACGAGCTTGCCTTGCGCCGTTTGGCAGGCGGAGAGCGCCACCAGCTCGGCATTCAACTTTAGGTTGTAGATTTCACTCATTTGCAGAAAACCGTCTTCCGCGGGATTTTCATCCAGCGCCAGCACGATGCAGGAGCGCTCGGGATGCTCCTCAAAGAGCAAAGCGTGCGTCGCGAAGTGCAGAATCGCATAGCGCTGCAAATTGTCCTGCTTGATGTGCTCTTCTGTCGCCTCATTCCGGCGATAGATGGTTCGCAAATTCGGCGCAAAAAATCGCGCAATGCTGTCAACCTCCGCCCCCGCGGAATTCAAGCGCGGGAATTTAACGCCGAGGTGATCGTACAAACCGCGCAGCGTGAGCGAATCGGGAACGCCGCGCTTGGGGGGTGAATTTTGTTGCGATTCATCTTCGCCAAAAAACGGATCCGCAAAAGCCAGCAGCGTTTTGGGCGCGCGCGCCGGAGAGGTTTTGCCGCCGGCATTAAGAAGCGCCAGCACGGTCGCCGAGGGCGCATACGTGATTTCCGCGTGCTGGATTAGATATTTCGGCCGGCGATCTTTCGTCGGCAGCACCAGCGCCTCGAATGGCACATTGTGCAAAATGCCGTCCGGAATCATGATAATTTTTTCAGTGCGTTGCACCAAACTGTCCGCCGGCAGCAGGATAAGATTGTAGAGCTCGCGGCTCGGAACGAGATGAGGCGCGCTAATTTTTCTGGGATCGTTGAGCAAGGACACATAAGCCCTGGCCGCCTTCTCAATTTCGCGTTCGGGCGGCAGTTGAAAAAAGAAATGCCGCCTTGCGGTGATCGCCCAAAGATACGATCTCTCTTCTCCCAGCGAATACGCCAGCGCCAATTCGTTTCGGCCCAAAATTTTTTGCTGCGCTTCCGCCAACGAGAGCGGTTGCGGATATTTAAGGTGGGCGGAGACGGGATTTTTTTGCCCTTGCGTGAGGCTTTGCTCAAGATCGATTTTGGCCTCGGCCAAAAGATCGAGCAGCGCGCGCGCTTTGGCTTTTTCCGCATAATAAAAAGCCTCGGCCTCGAGCGTTCCCCGCGGCTCGCGTTGCCGCATTTGCCAGAGCAGATGAATGAGGCTTTTGTAAATTTCCGTGCGGTTCGCCAGGAAATATCCGCGCTGCTCGGCGGCCGGCAATTGCCCCCGCGCGGCTTCCACACCGGCAATGGCCTGCAGATATGTTTTCTTTGCCTCGGCGAATTTGCCTTCACCTTCCGCGGCTTTTGCCAGGCCGTATTGCGCTTCCCAAATAATTCGTGCCGCTTTTAATTCGTTGCCCATCGCCAGCGCTTTTTCATGGGCTTCCCGCGACTTCGAGTAGTCGCCGGTTTTCAAGCGCAAAACGCCCAGGCCGTTATAGGTTTCCGCGACGCCAAAAGGATTTTCGATTTCCTGGTGAAATTTCAAGGCGCGCTCGAAATAGGGCTGCGCTTCGGCGTATCGTCCCGCCAGCGTGTGAATGGCCGCGATATTTGCGGAAAAAATGGCTTGGCCGCGCTTGTTGCCCGATTTTTCAAAAGTCTGCACGGCTTGCTCGAAACTGTGCAGGGCTTCAACGGTTTGCCCCAGGTCGTTTTGCACGCCACCGATGCCGCCGAGATTAATGGCGTCGGCTTCGGCATTGCCCATCTCCTGAGCGATTCGTTGCGCCTGTTGAAACGCGTCCAGCGCACGGGTATAATCGCCAAGATGATAATAGACGTTGCCGAGATTGCTCAGTTGTATTTGCTGGACATATTTATCTTTCAACTCTGTGGCGATGGTCAGCGATTGTTGCAGATATTGCAACGCCTGCCCGTAATTGCCCATTTCAAGGTGGGTGGCGGCAATATTTCCCAATTGGTTGGCCTCGCCGCCGCGATCGCCAAGCTCACGATAAATTTTTAGCACGGTCTTGTCCAGCTCAAGAGATTTCGAGTAGTTTCCTTGATAAGCATAAACCGCCGCCATCGAACCCAATGTTCCCGCCTCATTGCGCCGATTGCCCGTTTCACGAAGCAAAGGCAGAGCCTGCTCATAAAATGAAACGGCTTGGTCAAACTCGGATTGTTCGGTGTGGACGTCGCCAAGATTGCTCAACGCTCTTCCAAGCCCGGCATTGTTGGACAGTTCGCGGTAGATCGCCGCCGCGCGTTCGAGAAATTCGACGGCTTTTTGATACTGGCTCGTTGAGCGATAAATAACTCCCATGCCGTTCAATGCCTCGGCCTGGAAAGTGCGTTCCCCAACCTTTCGCGCCGCTTCCAGGCTTTTTTCGAGAGTCTCCAATGCCAGAGGGTAATTTCCCAACTCATAATGGGAACTGCCCAGCAGGTTGAGCATCTTGCTGCGCGCCTTGAGATCATCCTGCCGAATCGCCGTTTCAAGCACGGTTTGGCTCAACCGCGCCGCTTCCTCGTATTTGCCCGTATCCAGCATTTGGGTGATTTTTTGCTGATACGCTTCCACCCTCTTTTGATAAGCCTGCTCATGCTTGGGTTGCAATTTAAGCGCGGCAGTGAATGCCGCAATGGCGTCATCATATTGCCTGGCTTGCAAAAGCGCGAGCCCTTGCTGAAATTGCCGCTCGGCGGAATTGGTTTGGGCGCGCAACGGCACATTCATCATGAGGCTCAGAGCAATCATGCCAAAGATGATCGCTGCGCATGTTTGGCGCCGCCCTTGTAGAAGCGACTGGAAAAAATTTTGACTGTTCATTTGTTCCGCCCTCGCAGTCGAAGTAAATTTGGGTTTTTACGCGCAAATCTGGCTGGTCATTCAAAAAGTATGACAAAATGTAAACATTTTTGGGAGGAAATGCAATTGGCAAATGTGATGAAAGCATTTGCACTTTTCCCGGCTTTTGACTATACTCGTTAAGGTTAAAATTGTAGCGCAACATTTATGTTGCGCGTCATGGTTTTTTGAGGGCAATGATTCCGCTACGACGGAATTCGTCAGGCGAGAAAACGGCAAGCCGGACAAACTGAAGTTTGTCACTCCGATGTCAAAAAAATTAGACAAAATCCTCGTCGTCGATGTTGAGGCCACCTGCTGGGAAGGCTCGCCGCCGCCCGGACAGGAGAGTGAGATCATTGAGATCGGCCTGTGTCTGCTTGAGGTTGCTTCGGGACAACGTTTGGACAAACAAAGCATTCTCGTTCGACCCGAACGCTCACAGGTGAGTCTGTTTTGCACGCAGCTCACGACATTAACTCAGGAACAGGTTGATCGCGGCATTTCGTTTCAAGTCGCCTGCCTGACGCTGCAGCAACAGTACGCGTCGAAGAATCGCGTGTGGGCAAGCTACGGCGATTATGATCGACGGCAATTTCAAAAACAATGCGAAGCGTTTGCGGTGAATTATCCCTTCGGCCCGACGCATATCAACGTGAAGAATCTTTTTGCGATCGCGCATGGATTGGCCGATGAGGTCGGCATGGCAAAAGCGTTGGAACTGCTGAAACATCCTCTCGAAGGCGTGCATCATCGCGCCGGCGACGATGCGTGGAATATTGCCGGCATCCTGGCAAATCTCTTGCGGCAATTGCGCCGGCAAGATGAGCAGGCGTTAAAACCAGTTTAGAAAAAAATCTGAAAGTTTATGGCAAAACCAATTTGGGCTACGCCCGCAGGGGCAAAACTATTTCAAAAGCTGTTCTATGTAGCGGAGCTCGGTTTTTCACTTGCCTGCAAATCCGAGTTGAATCCTTAATCAAAAGGTCTTGCAATCATCGTCCATGATCAATTTGATCCGCCGTGATTTCATTGTCGAGGCGCCGCTGGCCGTGGCGTGGCAACATCTCACGCAGGTGGAAAAATGGCCGAGCTGGGCGCGGCACATTAAACATATCAAGCTTATTCCGGCGGGCGAGTTGACGCCACAATCGCAGGGAATGATTTATCTGCGCAACGGCGTGCGATCGGATTTTCAGGTGACCGAATTTAATTTGCAGCGCAACTGGAAGTGGGCTGGGCCGTTTCTGTGGTTGACGGTATATTATGATCATCGGTTTGAGGCGGTTGACCGGCGACGCACGAGAATGACTTTTGTCGTCGATGCCGAAGGTTTCGGTGCGGAGACCATTGGAAAAATCTTCGCTGTACTTTATCGTCGTAATTTAGATCAAGCCATTCCGCGGCTTGTTGCCGAGATGAAAGACAAAACGTCGGTGACAGATCAGTAGCGCAGACATCCTGTCTGCCCCGCGAACGGGGCGCTACGTTTTCCACCGATAATAAAGCGTTGAGGTTTTGAATATGGTGCAAATAATCGCCGGACTTCACATTTTTTCATTGAAAACTCATTCCCAGCCCAACTTCCAGAAACGTTCTCTCGAATTTTCGGTCATATTCCAGGCGCGGGCTGATGAGCAGAGCGCCTTCCCACACGTCGAGGATAAACCCGCCGGCAATCCGGCGAACGTCCGCGCTTTCCAGCAAAATCGCGCCGGTGAGATGTAACGTTCCATAAGTGACATTCGGGCCGCGAGTCACCGGCTGCTTTTTTATTTTTGTCAATAAATTCTTCTGCCGGCGGTAATTTTTTTACGAACCCCAAAAAATCCGCTTGATTCCTACCAAACAAATTCGTTTATTAAAGAATCCCCTTTTTTAAACCACTAGTTCAACAATCCAATTGCAAGACGAAAGGCAGCTATGATGAAGGTCAGTTTTCCTCTACAAATGGGGTTCTATCAAGAGCTCAAGAATCGAGTCAATGCTTATTTTGCCGAAAACCGGATTTCCCCGCACGCGAACTGGCGGATGGTTCTGAAAACCGTGGTGATTACGGCGTGGCTGGCAACGGCGTATGTCCTGCTGGTGTTTTTTTCTTCTTCGCTCATCCTCGCGATTATATCGGCTTTCCTTGTCGCGCAGGGTTTCGTGCTCGTCGGTTTCAATATTATGCACGACGGCAACCATGGCGGCTATTCGAAGAGCCCCAAAGTCAACCGGCTGATGGGCTTCACGCTCGATCTCATCGGCGGCAGCCAAATGTTTTGGCGGCACAAGCACAATATTCTGCACCACACTTATACCAACATCAACGAGCTGGACGATGATATTCACGTCGGCGCGCTCATGCGCTTCAGCCCGGCACAGGAGCGCCGGCCCTGGCATCGCTTTCAACATTGGTACGCCTTCCCGCTCTACGGGTTTATGACGTTTGCGTGGATCAATTACGGCGATTTTCGCAAATTTTTTACCGGGCGCATCGGCGACTACAAACTCCCCAAGCCTGGCCCGGCCGAGTC
>Ga0247727_10018990_pt1 | contig 10713 bp, 8 predicted proteins | sample WisWelCaveWW1625_FD_202498 | JGI IMG/M metagenome (GOLD analysis project Ga0247727, IMG submission 202498) | Biofilm microbial communities from Wishing Well Cave, Virginia, United States - WW16-25 | ecosystem: Environmental > Aquatic > Deep subsurface > Groundwater > Cave microbial mat | place...
GAGTGTTGGTGCGCGGGCGGCGCACGGTGCAGGTCTCGCGGTCGGGCGCGTCGAAGGTGACGAGCGACGGCGGCGGGGCCGTGCGCTTGATGAATGTGTACATCGTGCGGCGGTACAGGTCCTTGCCGTGGCTCTGCACGTATTCTTGCGCCGTCCAGTTCTTACCGTCCTGACGCGAGGCGAGTTCCTCCCAGATTCCAGGCGGCTGATACGGCGAAACACTGTGTCCGCCAATCTCGCCGTTCAGCAGGCCGCTGATGGCCAGCGCCTGATCGCGAATGAACTCGACTTGGAGTCGCAGGCGCGGGCCGCGCGCGAGCAGTCGGTTTTCGGGGTCTTTGGCAATGAGCGCGGGCGTGACGGCCGACGACTGGCGATACGTGGCCGACGTGACGATGAGCCGCTGCAGGTGTTTGATGTCCCAGCGTTGAACCGTTGAACCGTCGAACTGTTGAACCGTTGAACTGGGTTGCATGAACTCGGTTGCGAGCCAGTCGATCAGTTCCGGGTGGCTGGGCCATTCGCCTTGGGAGCCGAAGTCTTCGGCGGTCTTGACGAGTCCAGTGCCGAAGTACATTTGCCAGTAGCGATTCACGATCACGCGGGCCGTGAGCGGCTGAGACGGATCCACCAGCCATTGGGCCAGGCCGAGTCGATTGGCAGGGGCATTTTCGGGCAGGCGGCCGAAACTCGCCGGCACGGCCGGTGTGACCTGCTCACCCTTCTTGTCGTACTGGCCGCGGACCAGCATGAACGTGTCACGCGGCTTGTCCATCTCTTGCATGACCATCGTGGTCGGGATCTTCTTTTCGATGTCCGTCTGCTCTTTTCGAAGGTTCGCGAGCTGGTCGTTGAGTTGCTTGAACTCCGCCGAAAAGTTGGAGCGATAAAATGTTTGCAGTTCGGCTCGCTGCTGATCGCTGCGTTTCGCAGACTCGACGGCGAGAATCTCTTGCAGCTTGGTAGGTGTTTTCTTCGACTCGTGCGGATCGGTCGAGGCCGTCACTGACACGCGGAAGCGGCCAAACTGGTGTTGGCTGAACTTGGATTGGAAGTCGAGCGTGATGGAGAGAAGGATAGCCCCCTCACCCCCGGCCCCTCTCCCCGCGGACGGGGCGAGGGGAGTTTCGAACTCAAACACGGCCGCGTGCGCTTTGCCGACCTCGGGGTGAATCGCCCAACCGGTGTCGGGCTTGTCGTCGATTGCGTTTGCAACCGGGAAATCCTTCTGGCTGAAATTGGCGGATGCGGACTTGAGTTTGATTGCTGTCGGATCGACGCCAGGCACCCCGGCGGCGACGCGGACATCGGTGAGCACGACGTTACCGTTCACCGAGCGGCCGGGGCCCTTCGCGATGAAGCTGTCATCGGGCAGAGCCTCCAGCCGGATCGCGGTGATTTGTTTCAGGTCTGTCTCGACCGCCAGCGTGTAGGTCTCCGTCGCCGGGTTGTCACCGCTGACGAGGATGGATTTGTCGTCAAGCTTCGTGAGCTTGGCACCACCTTGTGACCTTAATTCACTTGGATCGAGCACGGACCACTCGGTTTTCGTCGCCGCGGCTGCCGATTTCTCCCACTCAGCCTGCGCTGCATCCGTCTCGGGCATCAGGCCGTTCACTCGCGTTTCGATTTCTTTGATCGACGCGGCCAATCGTTCCAGCGACTGTTGCTGTGCGGACGTGGGGATTTTTAGCAGCGGGGCCGCGTTGCCCGCGCGGCCGTCGAGGCCATTTTCCGGCACGTTGTGAAAGAACGCGTAAAGTTGGTAATACTCCTTTTGGGAGATCGGATCGTACTTGTGCTCGTGGCACTGAGCACAGCCGATTGTCAGCCCCAGCCACACGGTGCCGGTTGTGTTCACGCGATCGACGATGTAGGCGTTGTGGTACTCCTCGGGTATCGCGCCGCCCTCGAAGTTGATCATGTGATTGCGGTTGAACCCACTGGCGATTTTCTGCTCGACCGTCGCACCCGGCAGCAGGTCGCCGGCGAGTTGCTCGATCGTAAACTGGTCGAACGGCAAGTTGCGGTTGAACGAGTCGATCACCCATTCGCGCCAGCGCGACATGTCGCGGCCCGAGTCGATATGGTAGCCGTGCGTGTCAGCGAACCGCGCGGCGTCCAACCAATCGAGCGCCATCCGCTCGCCGTAGCGCGACGACGCCAGTAGCCGGTCCACCAGTTTCTCGTAGGCGTCGGAACTCGTATCGGCCAAGAACGCATCCACTTCGGCCGGAGTCGGCGGCAGGCCCGTCAGGTCAAACGTCACGCGGCGGATCAGCGTTGTCTTGTTCGCTTCCGGCGACGTCCGCAGACCCTCCGCTTCGAGCCGAGCAAGGATAAAGTAGTCGATCGAGTTTCGCGGCCACGAGGCGTTCTTGACCATTGGCAGCGCCGGCCGTTTTGGCGGAATGATCGACCAGTGCGGCTGATATTCCGCGCCCTCTTCGATCCACTTCTTGAGTAACCTCTTTTCCGCCGCCGTGAGTTTCTTGTTGCTCGCCGGCGGCGGCATCATGAAGTCATCGTCCGCGGAGCCGATGCGTTTCACCAGTTCGCTCTCGGCCGGCTTGCCGGGCACGATCGCCGTGCCTCCCAGCTCGCTCGCACGTGTGGCATGCTCGCGAATATCAAGCCTCAAGCCGGCCTTTCGCGCCCGCTCATCCGGCCCGTGGCATTTGAAACAGTTGCTCGACAGGATCGGACGGATATCTCGGTTGTAGTCCAGCGGCGATTCCAGGCGCACGCCAGACGTTGCTGCTCGCGGGCTTCGCCTACCCTCGCCGGCAAGACCCAACAGGCAGAGAGCCAACGCGAAATTCAGGACCAGCCAAGAAGAGCGTTTGGTCATCGTGCGAATCAACCTCATCAGTGGTGGGAGCACTCAACGCGGCACATGGGCAGCGAAGCGGTCGCTTGCGGCATGCTTTAGTCGCACTCATATTATATCTAAGCCGCGATGCAGTTGAATGCCGTAGTCGCCGGTTCTGGTGTCTCCGCCGGCACTGGTTTCAGAATGCGCTCAACAGCATCAGTCCGACGATCATCGCGGCGATGCTGCCGAGCAATGCCACGCCCGCCACGATTACGGACCCGCCCCAGCCGATCCGTGGCTCAACTTCCGACCGGGGAGTGAGCAGCTCGACGATGCCGAGCACCGGCAGCACGACAAACACGCCCCCGATCAGCGGGACCACCGCGGCGATCAGCGACTCCGGATGTCGAATCACCGCGAAGACCAGCGCGGCGACGAGGACCAGTCCCATCAAGTGAGTCGTATGAAAGCGCATCGGGGAATCGCGATCCCGACAATTGAGGTTTTCACCGGCGATACTTCTGGCTACTTTGTCTGCGGAGTCCATCGAACACAAGTGAGAACCGTGACGAATGGACTCTTGATGGGGGCGCACCGTGGGACGAGAGGGCCAGATCGAACGCGAGTTCGGCGTGCCGTTCCCGGGCCGCATTTTGCCCGAGGAGCGCTGGACGCGAACGGCGCTGAAGAACCTGCCTCGCGACGGACCACTCGATTGGTCGGCGATCTTCGGCCGTTCGGCGCCGCTGATTGTCGATCTCGGTTGTGGCAACGGCCGATTCATCATCGGCAGCGCGCTGGCTCGGCCGGACTTCGATCATCTCGGAATCGACGCACTGCCGATGGTGATGCGCTACGCCACCCGGCGAGCGAATCAGCGGGGTCTCAAGAATATTCGGCTGGCGGTCCGTGGCGCGTTCGAATTCTTGAACGATCTCGTCGCGCCGCAATCATTGCGTGAGATTCATCTCTATCACCCGCAGCCGTACCACGACCCGGCCGAGTCGGCGAGGCGACTGATCACGCCGGAGTTTCTCGGACTGATCCATCGCTCGTTGGAACCCGGCGGCCTGTTCGTGATCCAGACCGACAATGCGGCGTACTGGAAATACATCCGCAGTATCGTGCCCCATTATTTGGATTTCCAGGACCACCCCGCCGCATGGCCCGACGCCCCGCACGGCCGCACGCGGCGCGAAATCATCGCACGGGGGCAGGGACTGAAAATCTTTCGCGGTCTCGGTTCCCCGCTACCGAACCTCGATCAGCTCCAGCGGGACGAGTTGGTTCGAAGCCTGCCGCTCCCGCAGTTCGCGACCAGCCGCTGAGCTTGACACACTAACCCGAAGCGTGAGCGAGGCGGATCCATTCCGCGACCTCGGTTCCATTCCTCGCTGACGCGTCGGGTTAGTATCCCCGATTCCATTCGCTATAATCCGTTTCATGTACGTGTGCCTTTTCGACATTGACGGGACGCTGCTGTCGAGCGGCGGGGCGGGCAAGCACGCGATGTACGCGGCGATTGCGTCGGCATTCGGCGTGGAGGAACTGATCGATGACGTCCCATTCGCCGGCCGCACCGACCGCGCCATCGGCCGCGACCTGTTCCTTCGGCACGGACTCGACGATTCAGAGGCGAACTGGCAGCGGTTCGTCCGCGCCTATCTCGACCACTTGCCGCGATCACTCGCCAGTCGCCCGGGTTGTGTGCTTCCCGGCGTCGCGTCGCTGCTCGAACATCTTCATGGCCGCGGTGACGTGGCCATCGGGCTTCTGACCGGCAATCTGAGCGACGGTGCCAAGAGCAAAACTCGCCATTTCGGTATCGACCACTACTTTCGCTTCGGCGGCTTCGGCGATCGTCATCTCGATCGCAACGACGTGGCCCGCGAGGCGCTCGCCGCAGCCGTCAGTCACGTGCCCACCCCGATCGACTTGGAACGCACGTGGGTAATCGGCGACACACCGCTCGACGTGCGCTGCGCCCGCTCGATTGGCGTCAAGATCCTCGCCGTTTGCACCGGCTTGCACTCGCGTGCCGACCTCGTCGCCGAGCGGCCGGACATTCTGCTCGACGATCTTTCCGACGCATCGGCGCTTTTCGCGGCGTGGACGTAAGCAGCAATCAGGATTGTCCCGACGCGCCGGGACTCTTTGCGGAGATCTGCGACCACTAATGAATGGAGTGCTCTCATCGAATGAGATGGCTTCTGACGATCACGATGCGGATGTTGTCTGGGCTTCAATCGCTTGTCGCACGAAACATACAAGCCATCGAATTGATTGGCGTGCTGATGCGGATCTTCAGTTTTTCGCTCGTCAGTTGGATGGGGCCGACCAGCCCATTTCTTTTTGTGTGGATCTTCAACACCATCGACGCAGTCATGCTGTCGTGGTGCGCGATCATCAAGAGGGACAGAGCCTACACGCTCTTGAATGTCTTCTGGGTCCTGGTTGGGTTGGTCGGTATGATGAGAGCACTGGGCTTTGAGACCTAGCAACCTGTGGGAATGAACGCATTGTTTGCTCGGACCGATGGCCGGCTTGGAACTGCGACGACCATGCCTGATAACCTCCTCTACTACGGCGATCCCGGCGCGCCGGGACTCGCCTATGTGGCCCACATGGCCCCGCGCCTCGTCGAATTCCGCCGCCAGTTGGGAATCAGGGCGTCAAGGAATTGCGTGCCGAAGCCGGAGCTTGCACACGCGGGGGAAATTCAATGGCAGTGAAGCTGATTAACCTCCAATTGATCTACGGCGTTGCTGGCGCGCGGGAAAAGTTTGAAGAGTTGGCCGCCCAACTCGTAAAGGCGGAACAACCGGCGGCGGACAAAGTGCGCATCAACCGAGGCGACAGCGGGATCGACGTGCATGTCGGCGAGTTGACCGATCCTTGTGGGATCGACGTTTACCAGTGCAAGTTCTTTCCTCAAGGGGTAGAAGAATCCCAGAAGGATCAGATCCGGGATTCGTTCAAGCGATGCCGAGAAAGCACGAAATTCAAGTTGAAAAAGTGGGTTCTATGCCTCCCTGTTGATCTGAGCGTCGACGAGAAGAGATGGTTCGAGGATTGGAGGGCAAGACAGGCCTCGTCGGGTGTAGAGATCGAGGACGTGTGGGGAGCAACCAAGTTGGAGAGCTTGCTTTACCAGGAAAAGAACAGAGGGCTGAAGGAGGAGTTCTTCAACGAGAAGCAACTGACCCAGTCCGCTGGCGGAAGACAATTGCACGGACTCTATTCAGAACTCGTCGGATTCGCAGTTTCCGAGTTTAAGCGTGCACAGTCAGAAGAGGCAACCATTCAACTAGAGCTCCCCGGATACCGACAAGAAGTCGTAAAGCTGCAACAAAGAAGACAGTGTCTTTGCCTAGATTTGCGTCGTATTTCCTCGCAGATAAGGTTGCTTGAAACCGATGACAGCTTACGGTGCAAAGTCGAACAAATTGCAGAGGCCCAGCCGTGGATGCCCCCGAATTGGGGACAGCAAAACTACAGCCAGCAACTCGCGAAATTCAAGGAGGATATCGCCACTTTTGAGAACTTGCTGGAGAACCTGATTGATAAAGTAAGGGAAGTGCACTCACGGAACTAATGCATCGTTCCGCCCGTCGGTCGACTTCCCGACCGCTGGATTGGCATCGACATCACGCACCTGCCGATCACGCGGATCAAGAAGCGGCTGCGGGACTCGTTCGGCGAGGCGATCGACCGGTCGAGAGCGACCGTGGGCGAGCCGGTGTCGCGGCCGGACGCCGAGGCGTTGGCGGCGCAGGACCCGTATCAGTTCCAGTGGTGGGCCTTGGGGCTGGTCGGCGCCCCGCCCGTCGAACAGAAGAAGGGATACCCAAGACGCGGCATCGACGGCGGGTGGCGAGATGCCGCGGAATGTTAAAATGGGATGTTTGTGTGTGAGTCTATGGGATGAAATCGCACAATTTCTCAATATTTCTGCCCGCTCACGGCCGCATTGAGCATCCCCACGCAATAATTCCTGCCACTTTGGCATAATTCTGCCCACCCGCGCGATATTTCTCCGCGCCGACGGCATCCTTCTGGCCACTCGTGCGATAACTCTCCCCGCGCGTGGGATCAGCGGGCACATTTTTGCTATCCGCGCGGCCGCCGATGGGATAATTCTGCCGCCCGATGGTCTCCGCGCGATCACTCGCGCGATCGGCGCGGCCAACGACGGGATGCGGGGGAAGACACAATGACCGGACGGTTGATTCGCGAGTCCGAACCCGCACGCCGAACGCCGATTTGTTTTTTTGTAGCGTCGCGAGTTCGGGCGTGGCATCATACACACTGGCTGAGAGGCCCGGAACTCATGGTCATCGTTGCACGAAGGGGGTGAAACATGGGGCGCATTGCAGAGGAAGACCGGATCGAGGTCGTCAACGAGCACGTCGGCCATTACACGCAGTGGAACGCGATGGCCGGCGGGCCATTTGAAATTGAACCGGGGTTTGGGATCGCCCAACTGATCGCGCTCCGCGACCTGTACCAGAACCTGCACGACTTGGTCTTGCAGTTGATCGTGCAACTGACGGCGGCGCGGGGCGCGCGCGACGCACTATTCGGGACGGATTCGGACATCGACGAGGGCGTTTGGTTTCGCCTCAGGATGTACAAGAACATGGTGCGTGCGCGGCTCGGGCCGCGACACCCGCTCACGCGAACCGTGCCGAACATCGGCAATGTCCTGCCGCAGAACTATCTCGACATCATCAAGCGATTCATCGAGCATTGGACGCTCGTCAACGCCGACCCGGGTCCCGACGTCACCCTCGGCACGTTCACGCCGGCGAATCTGCAAACCGCCCACGACGCAATCGAGGCGAAGATCGCGGAGATCGACGCGATCGAAATGAACCTTCGTCTGCGCCGCGAAGAGCGCGAGCAACTGTTCGGCGACGAGCCGGACGACGTGCGGCTGGTCAGCTCGATCGTCGCCAAGCTGCTCATCTACCACGCCGTCGTGATCGCGATGAATCCGAACCAGCCGATCGCCGACAGCCTGCCGGACCTCTTCCCCGGCCAAGCCGGCTCGACAGTGCCCGACTTCGCATATAACTCCGTGGCCCAGCCGGGCGGCGACCTCAAAGTCTTTTTCCCCATCGCCGGCATCCCCGCGGAATCGGCCATCGTGTTCCTCCGCGAAGGCGCCGAAGAGCGCACCGCGCCGGTAGACCACGCCGCCCCCGGCGGCACGCAAGTGATCCTCTTCCCCGGCATCACCCTCGTCGATGATCTCGACGAACTCGAACTCCGCGACGGCGACGGCGTGACGATCGCACGTGGCGTGCGGAATGCCGCGCTGCCAGAGCCGGTTGGGCCGTGAGACTTCTGCGGGTGCGGCCGTGGCATCGAAGACTCTGCCACAGCCACCCCGCCGCTTCTATAGGTTTTTGTGGGGTTTGCTAATGGAAAACGTGAATTATGATGTCTTCATCAGCCATGCCAGCGAGGATAAAGACTATGTTGCGCGCCCCCTTGCGCAGTTACTTGAAGTACGCAAGCTAAAGGTATGGCTCGATGAGAATGAACTGACACTAGGCGACAGCTTGCGCCGAAAGATCGATCACGGTCTGGCCAGTTCCCGGTTTGGCGTCCTGATACTGAGTCCTGCGTTTTTTGCCAAGGAATGGCCCCAAAAAGAGCTGGACGCCCTCGTCTCACGTGAGGACGGACGTGAGAAGGTTATTCTCCCTGTCTGGCATAAGTTGACTCACGAGGACGTGAAGCGGCACTCCCCTTTGCTTGCCGACAGACTAGCGGTGTCAACGGACAAAGGCCTAGATTTCGTGGCAGCCGAAATTGATCGTGCAATTCACCGATCCCCGCCGGAGCGAGTCCGCGATCAAGATGCACTGGGGGGATTGTTCCGAGAATTGTTGGCTGCCAGATCAGAGTCAGATGTAAGGGAAGTCCACTACAAGTTCGAACCTTTGCCAGATCATCTGCGTTTATCGCCTCAGGGTAGGAGACTTCATCATAAGATACTCAAAGCAGTGGCTTACGAATACAAGTGGTATGCGCCGCTCAAGTCATTGTCGTCCAGATCCAGACTGGTGGCAGCAAGCTTGTTACTGGGCTTGCTCACGGTCTTGGCTGGGGTTGCCATATATCCTTGGACGCGCCCGAGTACTCCCGATCGTGCAAAGCAGCTTTACGCTGCGGCGGACAAGGCGTCCGCTGAAGGTCGTTACGATAAGGCTCTGAAAGACGTCGTTCGCGCAATCGACATATATGAAAGCCTTCGACCATCCGATCCGGTGTCAACTGAATTCACGGAGCAACTGGCTGAATGCTGGCTGTTGCGTGCCCAAATTCGATACGACCAGGAGTTTCGAGAGGATACTGTCAAGTTTTCCACTGAGGCAATTAGATATTTTCATAACCTTTCGTACGAGCCATCAAATCTTGCACTTGCCTTTCGTGTTCGCGCGTTCGCTCACTTCCATCTTCAACGATTCGAAGCGGCAGAAACTGATTTCACTGAGGCGATCCGAATCTTCAGATTACATACGGAAGGACCGGAAAATCGTGGCGAACGAAGTGGACTTGCCGAGTCTCTCAGCGGTCGTGGGGAGACCCGGGTAGAGCTAAAGAAATTGGATGAAGCGATAACTGATCTTGGCGAAGCGATTACGTGGTATGCACGAGTGGTATTTGAGGACAAGATGACAGAAGAAGAGAGGAGCCTGGTGCGGACCCGACAGTTACTTGAAAACGCGAAAATGGCGCGACAGTAGTCCCAAGATACTCAGAGTCTTCACAAGATTAGTGTGGGGCGTAGATTGGTCGCGATGGTGGCAATCGGTACGCAACTTGGCCCGTATAGGCTGCTCGACCGACTGGGGGCGGGCGGGATGGGCGAGGTGTTTCGGGCGCAGGACGTGCGGCTCGACCGGGAAGTGGCGGTGAAGGTGTTATCGGAGAAGTTCGCGGAAGATCCGGAGCGGCTGGCGCGGTTCGAACGGGAGGCGAAGGCGGTTGCAGCACTCGCACACCCGAATATCCTCGTGCTCTATGACATCGGCAAGGAACACGGCGTGTCGTTCGCCGTTACGGAGTTGCTCGAAGGTGAAGACTTGCGGCGGACGCTCGGCGGCAAGTCGCTGCCGTGGCGGCGTACGCTCGAAATCGGCGTGGCGGTTGCCGACGGGCTTGCCGCCGCGCACGCCAAGGGGATCATCCATCGGGACCTGAAACCGGAGAATCTGTTCATCACGTCGGACGGACGGGTGAAGATCCTCGACTTCGGGCTTGCAAGGGTCGAACCGAAGCCGCAGTCGGATGCTGAAACCACGCCGTACCTGACCGCCCAAACGGAGACCGGCACCGTGTTGGGCACGGTCGGCTACATGTCGCCGGAGCAAATCCGCGGACAAACGGTCGATGCTCGCAGCGATATTTTCTCGCTCGGCTGCGTGCTCTATGAAATGGTGGCGGGGCAGCGGCCGTTCAAGCGAGAGACCGCGGCGGATACGACGGCGGCGATTCTCAACGCCGACCCGCCGGATCTCGGGAACCTCGGCACGCAGGTTCCGAACGAGGTGGAACGCGGGATCCGGCGTTGCCTGGCCAAGCGGTCGGACGAGCGGTTCCAGTCCGCGCGCGAACTTGCCGTGGCCTTGCAAGCGATGCTCGCCGGCTCGGACGTGTCGCACTTGATTGCGCCGACCCAGGTGCACCCAACGCTGCCGCGGCCGCGAGCCCGCAAGGCGATCGACTCCATCGCCGTGTTGCCGCTCGTCAACGCCAGCGCCGACCCGAACATGGAATACCTCAGCGACGGGATCTCCGAGAGCCTCATCAACACGCTGTCGCGTTTTCCCAAGCTGCGCGTGATGGCGCGAAGCACGGTGTTCCGCTACAAGGGCCGCGTGGAC
>Ga0247727_10018991_pt1 | contig 10713 bp, 11 predicted proteins | sample WisWelCaveWW1625_FD_202498 | JGI IMG/M metagenome (GOLD analysis project Ga0247727, IMG submission 202498) | Biofilm microbial communities from Wishing Well Cave, Virginia, United States - WW16-25 | ecosystem: Environmental > Aquatic > Deep subsurface > Groundwater > Cave microbial mat | place...
GCTGGGCAAAATCCTTTTCGTATAGATGTTTCCGGAAAATTAAATCTTCAGTTTGAGCCCATTTTACCGGGCTGGTTGTTTATCAAGAACGAAACGCAAACATCTTTTCATAATATCAATGGGAAGTGGCAGGGCGTCACTTTACCTAAGAATACGTATGCTTTTAATTTCATGGGGGCGACGCTGGTGGTTTATCATAATCCGAAACGTCTTGATACCTTCGGTGATAAGAAGGCTGCGATGGCTAAGATCATTCTGCATTATTACGGTTCGAAATCACCTGTCACCATTTCTTCTGAAACGATTCCTTCTCCCCATGCGGATGATGTTCGCAGCGGTAAAGTTGAACGGATTGATATATTTTTCAATAAAAAAGTAAATTAAGTCATTAGCTTTCAGTCTTTAGTCCGACGACTGATAACTAAAAACTGAGAAAGGAGACGCCGTTATGTCAGACACGGGTATTTCCGCCATCAATGACAAGGTGCGCAAAGAAAGCAGTTTTGTCGAAGCCCTGCTCATGGAAATTGAAAAAGTCATCGTGGGCCAGCGTTACATGCTGGAACGGCTGATGGTCGGGCTTTTGGCTAATGGTCATATTTTGATTGAAGGCGTTCCGGGCTTAGCCAAAACCACGGCGGTTAAGACATTGTCCGCGACTATTCAAACAAAGTTTCAGCGTCTGCAGTTCACGCCGGATATGCTGCCGGCGGATTTGATAGGCACGCTCATTTACGACCAAAGGACCGGGGATTTTAAGATCAAGAAGGGACCGATCTTCGCCAACATTATTTTGGCCGATGAAATCAACCGCGCGCCGGCCAAGGTGCAAAGCGCTTTACTCGAGGCGATGCAGGAACGCCAGGTGACCATCGGCCAGGAAACATTGATCTTAGATGATCCTTTTTTAGTCTTGGCCACGCAAAACCCCATCGAGCAGGAAGGGACGTATCCATTGCCCGAGGCGCAGGTGGATCGTTTTATGCTGAAACTTAAAATCACCTATCCGACTAAGGAAGAGGAATTGAAAATCCTTAAGCGTATGTCCGTTACCGATAAGAAATTCAACGTTAATAAAATCGTTACCCCGGTGGATATTCTCCGCGTGCGCCAGGTGGTGGATGAGATTTACATGGATGAAAAGATCGAGCGTTACATCGTGGATATCGTGGAGGCGACTCGAAAACCGACGAATTATAATCTGAAAGATTTGCAGGGACTTATTCAATATGGGGCCTCACCGCGGGCGACGATTTATCTGGCCCTGGCCGCGAAAGCCCATGCCTTCTTGCAAGGCCGCGGTTACGTGACCCCGCAGGATATCAAATCGATTGGCATGGATGTTTTGCGTCATCGCGTGATTGTCAGTTACGAAGCCGAGGCCGAAGAAAAAACGTCCGAGGATATTGTTAAACGGATATTTGAAGAAATCGAAGTTCCTTAATAGGGGTTAGGGTGTAGGTAAATTTTTAAAACCCTAAACGCTAACCGCTAAACCCTGAAAGCAAAAATGATTCCAAAAGAATTATTTGCGAATGTTCGCCGCATCGAAATCACCACTAAACGGCTCGCGACCGATGTCTTTGCCGGACAGTATCACAGTGTCTTTAAAGGGCAGGGCATGGAATTTGATGAAGTGCGTGAATATCAGATGGGCGATGATATCCGCGCCATTGATTGGAACGTCACCGCCCGGACGGGCCGGCCACATATTAAGAAGTTTGTTGAGGAAAGAGAATTAACGGTCATGATTTTAGTCGATGCCTCGGCCTCGTGCCGCTTTGCCACCGTGAAGCAGCTTAAAAGCCAACTTGCCGCCGAGATTGCGGCGGCCCTGGCGTTTTCGGCCATCAACAATGACGATAAGGTGGGACTCATTATTTTTACGGATCAAATCGAAAAGTTTATTCCCCCACGCAAGGGTTTAAGGCATGTCTTACGGGTTATCCGTGAGGTGCTTTATTTTGAACCGAAACGGCATTCAACTGATATCGTCCGGGCCTTAGACTACCTTAATAAGGTGACGACCCGCAGGGCGGTCGGCTTTATTGTCTCGGATTTTTTTGAAACTCCCCCCACCTTTCCTCCCCCACAAAGGGGGGAGGGATCAATATTAAATTCCCTCCCCCTTGTGGGGAGGCCTGCCTGTCGGACAGGCAGGGTTAGGGAGGGGGATAATGATTTGAAAAAAGCCTTGAAGATGACCAACCGCCGCCACGATATGATTGCGGTGACGTTAAATGACCCGGCTGAGATGGATTTGTCGAACTGCGGAGTCCTGGAACTTGAAGATGCTGAGACAGGACAGAGAATTCTTTTGGATTCATCCGATCAAAACCTTCGAGAAAGATATCGGCAGCAGGCGGTCGAAAGATTAAGAGACAGAGAAACACTTTTTAATTCTGTCGACATGGACCATGTCGATTTATCGACGAATAGTTCTTATGTCCAGGAATTGATAAAATTTTTTCTTAAGCGAAGACGAAAATTAGCGCGCAAATGAGAAGAGATAGCGTTAGGATAAAACACTTTAAAGTCCCGGCCATTTTTTTATTTACTTGGTTTTTCTTTTGCCCCATAATTTTTGCCCAAGAGCTGCGTGACATCAAACCGCCGATTGATCCCCGTCCCAATTTTTTTTGGCTCATTGTACTGTTGGTGGCGGTTGTTCTGGCGGTCATCATTTATTTCGGTTGGAGGTTTTTTATTAAATTGAAAAAAGTCGCCGCTTCCCCGCAAGTTATCCATCCACCTCATGAAGTCGCCTATGAACGTTTGGATCAATTAAGACAGCGCAACCTTCCCGCCCACGGACAAATTAAAGAATTCTTCAGCGAACTCTCCGATATTATCCGTCGCTACATTGAAGGGCGTTTTCACATCGACGCACCGGAAATGACAACCGAGGAATTTCTTTGGTCATTAAAACAGTCGATAGAGCTCTCGAATAATCATAAAAGTCTTTTACAGGATTTCTTGAACTGTTGTGATTTGGTCAAGTTCGCTAAGTACGGGCCGTCCACTGAAGAGATTGACAAAAGTTTTGATTCGGCCAAAAGGTTCGTGGATGAGACGAAGCCATTATTGGAATCAATCTCCTCTACAACAGTCATTGCGAGGCGAGCGATAGCGAGCCGAAGCAATCCCTAAATTAGAGATTGCTTCGCCCTATCGGGCTCGCAATGACAATAACACGTTTATTCACTGAAGCCTATGCTATTTAAAGACCTCTGGATACTCTTATTCATCCCGTTGGTTGTCGTTTTGATTCTTCTTTTAAGACGGCACGGAAAACAGCCCGCTTTACGTTTTTCCTCTATGGATTTATTAAGTGGCTTTAGTGAAAGTTGGAAAACACGTTTAGTTCGCCAGCGTATATTTTTGCGCTTTTTGGCAATTGTCGTGTTTATCATTGCCCTCTCCGGACCGCGGAAGGTCTTAGAAGAGACACAAATTACCGCTGAGGGAATTGATATTGTTCTAGCCATTGATGCCTCGGGCAGTATGGCCGCTGAGGATTTTACTATAAATGGCAAGCGTCTAAACCGCCTGGCTGTCATCAAAGATGTTATTAAGGAATTTATCAAAAATCGCAAAGCGGACAGAATTGGCATGGTCGCTTTCGGGGCTTTGGCGTACACGATTTGCCCGTTGACGACGGATTATGATTGGCTGATTGAAAATCTCAATCGAGTTGAATTAGGGTTGGTCGAAGATGGGACCGCCATCGGCTCGGGGATCGCCTCATCGGTCGCGCGGCTTAAGGACAGTAAAGCGAAGTCCAAGGTAATTATCCTTTTAACCGACGGTGTGAACAATGCCGGTAAAATGGACCCCTTGAGTGCCGCCAGAGTCGCCCAGGCCAGGGGAATTAAAACTTATACCATCGGTGCTGGCAGTAAAGGTTTTGTCCCTTTCCCCATGCGGGATTTGTGGGGCCGGACCGTTTATCAAGACGTGCGTATTGATTTGGATGAAGAGACTTTAAAAGAAATCGCACGGCTGACTAACGGGGCATATTTTCGCGCCACCGACACGGAATCCTTAAGGGAGATTTATAAACAGATCGATGCACTAGAGAAGACAAGAATAGAACAGACCGGTTATAAAGAGTATAAGGAATTGTTCCCGTGGTTTCTTAGGGCAGGCTTAGGGTTGTTGCTGATAGAATTGATTTTATTTAATACGGTTTTATTGAGAATCCCCTGAAATGCGGTTCGCTGAATTCCAAATGATCCACTGGCTATGGGCGCTTATTTTGCTTGGGGTATTTTTGTTTTGGGCTTACCAGCGCAAACAAAAATTCTTCGAACGTTTCTGCGAACGGGGACTTTTAGGTGAATTGGCCGCCAGTTATCATTCACCGAAAGAAATTATCAAAGGGTTTTTGATTGTTTTTGTTTTTATCTTTAGTGTCCTGGCATTGATGCGACCGCAATGGGGATTCCAGTGGCAGGAAGTTAAACTGCAGGGACTGGACATTATTGTAGCGATGGATACTTCTAAGAGTATGCTCGCCGATGATGTGAAGCCCAGCCGCCTGGAGCGTTCCAAATGGGCGGTCCGGGATTTGCTCAAAAAATTATCCGGAGACCGAATCGGCTTGGTCGCCTTTGCCGGCAGCGGTTTTATGGTTTGCCCCTTAACGGTCGATTACGGCGGATTTTTGATGAGCTTGGATGATTTGAATACGGATATCATTCCTGTCGGTGGAACCAACGTGGGCAGTGCCATTCAAACAGCCATCAAAGGTTACGAGAATGTTCCCGGTAAATACCGCGCGGTGATTATTGTGACCGATGGCGAAAATTTGGAGGGAGACCCAATGGCCGCCGCCAAAGAGGCCAAGGTCAAAGGGATTAGGATTTTTTGTGTCGGCATCGGTACCCAAGAAGGGGAATTGATTCGGATCCCAAATAACGAAGGTCAATATGAATTTTTGAAAGACAAAGACGGGAATTTTGTCAAGTCACGGCTCAATGAAGACCTTTTGCAAAAAATCGCCTTAGCCACCGACGGCATTTACGTGCGCGCCAGCGGCGCGGAGTTTGGTTTTGACGTGATTTATGAGCGTTTGGCCGGTATGGAAAAAAGAGAAATCAAAAGTGCCATGGAGAAAAAATTTCACGAGCGGTTCCAGTATCCGCTGGCAGCAGCGGTGATTTTGTTGATTTGTGAAACAGTGATAACGACAAGGAAAAAAGAATGAATTATTTTACGGCTATCCTGAGTGTGCTGTTACTACCCTCTTTATGTTTCGCGTCAAAACAGGGAGATATCAAACAGGGAAACAAATTGTATCATCAAGGAAAATATGAGGCCGCCGCGGATAAATTCAATGATGCCTTAAAAAAAGATTCTGATTCTGATATAATCAATTTCAATTTAGGAGCTGCTCTTTATAAAAAGGGCGATTATCCGGCAGCCGTTGAGCATTTTCAACAGTCTTTCTTGGGCGATGACAAAATAATTCAGACCAAGGCCCATTACAATCTTGGCAATAGCCTTTACAAATCCGGCGTGGCTAAGGAAAATACCGATTTAAACGCGGCGGTGCAGTCGTTAGAACAGGCTTTAGGTTATTATGAAAAGGTCATGGCCGCCGATCAAAAGGATGAGGACGCTAAATTTAATTATGAATTCGTCAAAAAAGAATTGGAACGTTTAAAAGAAAAATTAAAGCGGCAACAACAAGAACAAAAAAATCAGCAGTCAAAACAAGACCAGAAAGACCAATCACAAAAATCAGGACAGGAACAATCACAAGAGAACAAGGAGCAACAGCAAAACCAATCATCTGAAGAATCTCAGTCTCAAGGGCAAGAGGCGCAGGCACAAAAGCAACAGCAAGAGGAGAAAGAAATCCAGGCCGCGGCGGAACAGAAACAGACACAGGAAAATCAAAATAAAAAAGAAGAGCAACAACAAAGTTCCCAATCAACGGAACAAAAGGATTCCAGTAAGCAAGCCGCCGTTTTAAAACCTGGGGACCTCAGTGACAAAGAAGCCCAAATGCTTTTAGAGGATTACCAGCAAACCGAAGAACCCCGGGGATTGTTGAATTTACGTCTTCAACGCGGTCGAGAAAGAGAAGTTGAGAAGGACTGGTAAATAGAGGATAAGGTTTAGAATGAAAAAATTATTTATAACAAGCGTTACGCTCGCTTTATTTTTGATTTCCAATTACGTCCATGCCCAGGACATTTCTTTCGAAGCCAGTGTTAATACCAACAAGCTTCCGTTGGTTGCGGTGCTGCAGCTGTCGTTGACTTTTAATGGTGCTCAAAATGTCCCAGCGCCCGAGCTTCCCGCTATCGACGGTTTTGACGCGCGGTATCTGGGGCCGTCTACTCAAGTCTCCATTGTCAACGGACAATATTCGAGTTCGGTGGCGCATAATTATAATCTTTTTCCTCAGAAAGTCGGAAAATTTCAAATTCCTTCCATTAGTGTGGATATTTCTGGAAAGACGTATACTTCTGAGTCGATTGATGTGGAGGTCTTCGACACTCCGGGGGCCACCACACCATCCGTCCAGGATGAAAGCCCCCAGGAACCCTTGAGTATCAAGGATAAAATTTTTTTGACGATCGAGGTCCCTAAGACCCAGGCGTATCTCAATGAAAAAATCCCGGTGACCATTAAACTCTTTATCGCTAAGCTTTCAGTCCGAGACGTTCAATATCCGGAGTTCAAGCCAAGTGGTTTTTTGACGGAAGAATTTCAAAAACCGAAACAGTATAGTCGAACCTTAGGCGGCGTGCTTTATGATGTGGTGGAATTTAATACGTATATTTATCCAACGCGGACGGGTGAGTTGACCATTGATCCGGCGAAGATTTCCTGCAATGTCCTTTATCGTTCCGCGCAGCGGCAATCGCCCTTTGATGGGTTTTTTGATAATGATTTTTTTGACCATGATTTCGGCGGACTTTTCGGCGGCATTGAGAAGTATCCCGTTAATTTACAATCGGCGGATTTTACCGTTACCGTTTTGCCGTTACCTGAAGAGGGCAAACCGCAAAATTTCTCTGGCGCGGTTGGACAATTTAATTTTTCAGCGCAGACAAGTCCCCAAAACGTCAATGCCGGCGATCCGGTCACGTTACGAATGACGTTGGAAGGTGACGGGAATTTGAAGGCTGTTGAGATGCCATCGTTAAAGACCGGGAGAAATTTCAAGGTCTATGATCCGCAAATAAAAGAAGAAGGCGGTAAAAAGATTCTTGAGCAGGTCGTGATTCCAACAATTGAGGGCAGCCAGCAAATCCCGCAATTAGCGTTTAGTTATTTCGACCCACAGACCAAAATCTATCTGACGATCACCCAAGGGCCGTTTGACATTGAGGTCAACAAGTCTAAAGAGGAAGAATCTTTCAAAGTGGTGGAAGGAAAGAAGGACGCGGTAAAAGAGGAAGCGTCTCCCGAAGATTTAGGCCGTGACTTGATTTTTATTAAGGAAAAGCCTGGGAATTTTCAGGCGATTGGCTATCACGTTTACAAGACGCCGGCATTTGGGGGCGTAGTGATAATTTCTTTTTTGATTTTTGTCGGATTTTCGGTCGCACATCGACAGACGCATCGTTTAAAAACCGACGCGGCTTACGCTCGGAAACTGCGTGCGCCTAAAAAAGCGAAACAAGGTTTGGAGCAGGCCCGGCAGTTTATGACGCCGGGACAGCAGAAAGAATTTTATGACGCTGTTTTTAAAACATTACAGGATTATTTTGGCAACAAGTTTCATTTGCCGGGGGGAAGTATAACCGTTGAAACCATTGCCGGAATTTTAAAAGGAAACAACAAGGATTTTGTCCTGGAACGGTTAAGAATGGTCTTTAGCGAATGTGAAATGGTCCGTTATGCCGCCGTGTCCCAGGATAACCTCAAGATGAAAGAGATTTTTGCCAGAACTCAGGAAATCATTGATGCCGTGGAGAGGGTTTAACATGAGCGACTTTCTTTTACACAGTTATTGCGAGTCCCGATGTTCCATTGGGACGAAGCAATCCTTAATAAGATTGCTTCGTCCCATGCACCATCCGGTGCATGGTCCTCGCAATGACTATATTTCTATTATGTTTTTAGTAATTTGCTTTTTTAATGTCTCGCTATCGTTAGCGCAAAACGATGTTAGCCCAGCGGCGGTATTTTACCGTGGTAATCTTCAATACAAAAACGGCAGTTATAGGGAAGCCATTGCCAGTTACGAATCCATCCGTGAAAAAGGTTTGGAGGATGGCGCGCTCTATTACAATCTCGGCAACAGTTATTTTAAAGACGGACAGCTGGGGAAAGCGATTTTGAACTATGAACGCGCCCAGCGTCTGCTGCCCCGCGACAGCGACTTGAAATCCAATTACGAGTTTGCCTTAGCACAGGTGAAAAATAATATTGAGGAAGATAAGACTTTTTTTCAAAACTTAATAGACCGCTACAATAATTTTTTTACCAAAAGCGATATGGCGATAAGTCTTTTGTTCATTTATCTTTTGGGAGGAATAATTTTTCTTTTACGATTTTATTTACCTTCAATCAAAAGAATCTTGGCTTCGGTTCTTTTGATATTGGGAGTTGTTTTTATTGTTCAGATTTTTTTCTTTAATTTTAAAATTCTAAGTCAACGTAATCTCGCTGTTATCCTTCAAAATACTGATGCCAAATTTGAACCCACCTTAAAAGCCACCACGCATTTCCCTTTATCCGAAGGCCAGAAGGTTATCATCCTTGATAAGGAAGTCGATTATCTCAAGGTCAAACGCCCCGACGGCAAAATCGGCTGGGTGCCGGCAGAAATAATAGAAAGAATCTGATAAAGTCAATAAAGTTGTACAGTATATAAACGTATTACAAAAATTTTATTGACATACATTTTATTCAAGGTATACTTTAATCAGAAAGAAGGAGGATGTTGATATGACAACGACCATTGTAACGACCAAGGGACAAATTGTTATTCCTTCTCGAATGCGCCGAAAACTTAACATCAAGAAGGGCACCCGGCTCTGTATTGAAGAGAAAGGCGATCAGCTTATTCTCCAGCCATTGACAGATGAGTATTTTAAAAAGATGGCAGGAATTGCAAGCACAAAAGGAAAAGGAGTCTCTGCTCTTTTAGAAGAACGCGCAAAAGAAAAGGAAAACGAGGATAAAAAATGGTCAAAATTTTAGATGCATCCGCCTTAGTGGCGTATCTGTGGAAGCAGTCTGGCTATGAGAGCGTGCAGGATCTTCTCAGTAAGGCCGCCGCTAGTGAAAGGAGGCTGCTTATGGCAGCAGTGAATTTCGGGGAGGTCTATTATCTTCTGCTTCGAGATCATGGTTTAGAGGACGCCGATAAAATTCTGAAATTTATTGAAACCCTACCGATTGATTTTGTAGAGGTTGATATGGGATTAGCGAAACAGGCCGCTATTTATAAGGCCACCAAAAAGCTTCCTTATGCCGATTGTTTTGCCGCCGCATTGGCCAAGGTTCATAAAGGCGAGATTGTGACGGGGGATAAGGAGTTTAAGACGGTAGAGAGTGAGATAAAGATAGTCTGGGTGGGATGAGATATAAAAGAAGGGACTATTAATGGGGCGAGAAGAGATTTTAAGGTTGAAAGCTGTGGAATTAAGTAAATATGAAGATGTTGATCTTGATCATTTGGTTATGCATGCAATAGGGCAATTAGAGGAAATAGGAGCAGAATTATCTCTTGAGAACGTGGTTGTAGCCAGTTTTAAATTATTCCCTCAAAAATTTTCATTATTAGGTTTTCCTGATTATCCAGACGCAAATAGAGTAGTAAAACGTCTTTGGGATTTTACATCTAAAAAATCTAAAAAATCATGGTTGGGTGGGAAAGTACGACAAGGATTTGTTATTACCGAAAGTGGCCGAGCGCATGTAAAAGAGGCGGAAGATATTTTAAGGGGGCAGTTTCAGAAAGAGAAAAAGGCACCCTCCCAGACAAGAAGGCAAGAATTACTTTTGAAAGAAGTGACGTTATCCCAAGCGTATTTAAAGTATGTTAACAAGCAAAATGACTTGATTTCTGAGGGAGATTTTTGCTATCTATTACAGGGCACGTTAGATTCAGATCGGGCAATGTTGAAAGAGAATCTCTCTCGATTACGAAAGTATGCCAGTGAACTTAAACGAGGAGATCTTTTGGAGTTTTTTGATTGGTTAAAGCAACATTTCAAAGAATTTTTTGACAGCGGAAAAAAGTAAAGGAAGGTGTCCCATGGAGCAATGGATAATTGAGGTAGATCCAAGACATACTGTGCGCCGGGTAAGGACTGCGATGCAGGGAAACGCGATACGTGCTTTGGTGGAATTAATTACAAATGCTGATGATAGTTACATTAGGTTAGAAGAGGGGCAAAAAGAGTCGGGAGTGGTGATCGAGATTACTTACAAGAAAGATGGCTATTGTGGAATTTTTGCTGTGCGGGATTATGCCGAAGGTATGTCCATTGATGATGTGAGAAACAGCTTTAAACGATATGGAGCGGCGACCAGTGGTCTGAAGACAGGGAAAGGAGTTCGTGGCTATTTTGGTCAAGGGGCAAAAGATGCTTTAGGAAGTATGATGGATGGTAGGATTTGTACCCCGAGTTCAATAACGAAGTGCAACACGGAGGAAAAAAATGATAACCTCTGTGTATGCCAAAACCATATAACCAGATCACAGCCGATGAACGGGATAAGATCGCCGTTTATCTGGCT
>Ga0247727_10018992_pt1 | contig 10713 bp, 11 predicted proteins | sample WisWelCaveWW1625_FD_202498 | JGI IMG/M metagenome (GOLD analysis project Ga0247727, IMG submission 202498) | Biofilm microbial communities from Wishing Well Cave, Virginia, United States - WW16-25 | ecosystem: Environmental > Aquatic > Deep subsurface > Groundwater > Cave microbial mat | place...
ACGAGCCGACGCGTTGCGAGTCGGCGACGTTCATTTGACAGCCTTCGGTCCAGATATGGTATTTCATAGGGTTGGAATTATACCAAGTGTGTCAGGATTCGGGACGCCGCCCCACAAAGTAGTATGGGTAAATCATCCTGGGACTTCTTGGAGGCAAAATTGTAACTTTCAGTTCTTGCAATTTATGGATTTGCTTGCTATACTTTTATTCCTAATCGTCTTTTCCCTTATAGAGTGGAGATTAACTATGGAAGCTGAACAGTTTGAAGTTCTCTCAAAAAAATTGGATGCAATAATTGTATTGTTAGCTATGGATAAACTTGAAGGCAAATCCAAAAAGGATTCTACTCTCTTGTTGAATCAATTTGGGCTGGATTATTCAACCATTGCATCAATAGTGGATTCTACAGTAAGGGCCGTAACTGTGACAATCTCAGATGCTAAAAAGGCTAAAGGGAATAATGTAGCCAAAAAGAGTATGGCAACTAAAGACACTCCAAGAGAGAATCTAAATGAAGTGGTGGAGGTATTAGACGATGCCCACCAATGATGAAATTGCCCTGTCACTTAAAAAAATAGAAAAGCATTTAGAAACGCTAGTCCGCTTTAACTACGCTCAGACGAGAAAACAAGCCTTTGCAGATGAAACGGAAAAGAAAGTCTTTGAACTGACAGGTGTAAAAGGTCAAAAAGAGATTTGTAGTGAATTTCACATCTCAGCTAGTACCTTATCGGATTTATGGAGCAAATGGTTTGACTTGGGATTATTGGTGAAACAGGGTAACAGTTACAAAAAGACTGTGGAATAAACTATGGCATCAAAATTGAAGCCTGAAATACTACAAGCACTTGTAGGCATAACAGGAATAGAGAAACAGCGGCTTAGGGAAAGAATCGCGAGAAGAAGCCCTGTGTTGACAAGTAATGCAGCAGCCTTTTTAATAGCTAGGGAATTTGACAGGTCATTAGCAGGAAAGCTTGATGATGAAGATAGAGCCGCCCTTAGGGATTATGAGGCATTGAACAGAACGAGTCCTACAGTGGTTGCAAAACAAACCCCAAGACAAAAAACAATTGAAGAAGTAACAACCTTCAAAGCATTTAAGAACTATAAAGCAGATGATTATTTTGCACAACAATACATTTTAGAAATAAGCAGAGCATATAAAGCAAAGTGCTATACCTCTGTTTTTATTCTTACCAGAAAAGTTATTGAAAACTTAATTATAAAAATAATTGAGGCTAAATTTCCTGGTAGAGATGATTTAATCTACAACCCTAAGAAAACTAGGACGCTTGACTTTTCAACTATCCTAGCAAATCTGGAGCGAGAAAAAAGCCTCATTTACCCTAAATGGAAAAATGCAATTGATAGACTTATTCCGCTAGTTGACCCTTTTAAAGAGGATGCAAATGCTAAGGCACATAGGTGGTTTCACATTGTTAAGTCACCTACAGAAATTGACAATTGGCAATTAGAAACCATTATGGAGCTGCTAATATTCTTGGAAAAAGAAGTTGGAATTAGACCAAAATAATAAACTCCCTCTTTCGAGGGAGTTTATCTTTAGTCATCTATTACACTCTTATAACTGTTCATTAGGTCTACAGTAGTTTGTTTAGCATATCTGCTTTGAAGTTGAAAAAGTGGGCCCAGCAGGATTCGAACCTGCGACCAAGCGATTATGAGTCGCCTGCGCTAACCGCTGCACCATGGATACTGGTTTCAGTAATGGTGTAGCCCAGGTGCTCCAACGACGAGCCAACGTGTTGCGAGTCGGCAACGTTCATCTGACAGCCTTCGGTCCAGATGTGGTATTTCATAGATTGGGAATTATACCGTAGGGGCGGGCCCTTGTGATTGATTCGATTCGTCGCTGAGCACTGGGTCGCGTCACTTTACTGGACATTCCGTGTTTGCCTCTTGTGGAATGGAAATATGATTCCCATTCGTTTTCAGCCCCACCCTTGCCCTCCCCAAATTCGCAATTGAAAATAGGGATAATTATGCAAAGAATCGAATGCGAATTTGGGGAGGGTGTCCGAAGGACGGGTGGGGCTGGCTGCAACTTTCCATCCCGTCCAGCGTATAGAGAGTACAAGGAGCGCGAGTGAGCGACGAACTTACCTGGGTGATCCAGGCTCAGCAAGGCAGTGACGAAGCGTTTACCAGGCTCGTCGAGGAACATCAAACACACGTCTACAATCTGTGTTATCGAATGTTAGGCGAACCCGAAGCCGCCGAAGATGCCGCCCAGGAATCCTTCCTGCGCGCGTACCAGAATTTGCAAAGGTACGATCGCAACCGTCCGTTTGCCACCTGGCTGCTTTCGATTGCCGCCCATTATTGCATTGACCGTTTACGACGGCGTAAACTCTCGATGTTTTCTTTGGATGAAGAGAACGACGACGGCGCGACCTTCGAGATTGCGGATCCTGCTTCGCCCAACCCCGAGGCTGAATCTGTTAAACGCGAGGAGCGCGACCGCCTCCACATTTTGCTTAAGAGCCTCGACGAGACCGACCGCGCGGCAGTTGTCATGCGTTATTGGCACGACTTTTCAGAAGTGGAAATTGCGGAGTCTTTGAACTTAACTGTAAGCGCCGTCAAAAGCAGATTGCACCGAGCGCGCCGGGCACTGGCAGGCATGTGGCAGGAAGACAAACCTCGCGCCCGCGCCGAAAGGAGACCCTATGAAACACCAGCCTTTTGAAGAATGGCTTTTGAATGACAAACTTATCAGCCCCGAGCAGAAGCGCGAACTTGATTCGCACCTGCGAACTTGCGCGTATTGCTCCGCGCTGGCTGAGACCGGCATGGCTTTGAATGCAGTAAAGATGGTTTCACCCGCCCTGGGATTCGCTACTCGCTTCCAGGTCCATTTGGCTGAACGCAAAGTGGCTGATCGCCGGCGCAGGTTCTGGGGCGCCATCCTATTCACTTTTGGCGGGCTGGTGTTGCTATTGTGGCTTGCATCTCCATATCTCGTAACCTTCTTTGCTTCGCCCGCTACATGGATTTCCACACTCGTCGAGTGGGGGGTGTTTTTTATCACCACCCTGCGGGCGATAACTCAGGCAGGTTCGGTATTCCTGGATGTGATCCCCGGTTTTCTCTCTCCCTTTATGTGGATGGTGCTGCTTTCAGCAATTTCAGGCATCAGCCTTTTGTGGTCTGTATCAATTTGGCGGTTCGCCCAGTGGGGTGTGCCGCAAGGACGCTAGGAGCGTGATTTATGAAAAAAATATTTAGAGTTCTAACCCTTTTCGTTTTCCTCGTTCTGCTACTGTTGCCAACAGGCGCCGCGCAGGCGCAAGGACCCAACCCTGGCGGGAGTGGAGGACGCGTCATCTTCGGCAGTGACTTCACACTGGAGAGCGGCCAAACTTTTACGGGTGACCTGGTCGTCTTTGGCGGCAACGTGACCGTTGAAGAAGAAGCGGAATTGCAAGGCAACCTGATCGTCTTCGGTGGAACCGCCACAAGCAACGGAAGCATTAAAGGTGATGTCGTCATCATTGGCGGGCAGGTGGAGTTGGATGAAAAAGCGGCTGTCTCTGGCGATGTCGTCACGATCGGTGGCCAGCTACAACGCGCGAAAGGCGCTGAGATTGGGGGCGAGGTTTTAAATAACCTTCCGCCAAATATTGATGTGCCAAGTGTCCCGCCTGTGCCTGATGTGCCGGGCGTCCCAAGTGTGCCTGATGTGCCAGGCGTTCCAAGCGTTGTGAACGTGATGTTCAATCCATTTTTAGAGTTTGGGAGAGTGATGGGGTCTTCCCTGCTGATGGCATTCCTCGGAATGCTGGCGACTTTATTCCTGCAACAGCGGCTGGATCGTGTTTCGCAGGCGGTCGTTGCCCAGCCGTTGATGACCAGCAGTATTGGCTTGTTGACAATCGTTGTGATGGCACTTGTCGCGCTCACGATCATCCTTTTACCGTTTGTTTTGCTGGGATTATTCCCGCTTGCGCTTGCATGGTTCTTCGGCGTGATCGCAATTGGACAGGAGATCGGCAGCCGCTTTGCGAAGGCAATCCGGCAGGATTGGGCTCCCGTAATCACCACAGGTTTGGGCACGTTCATCCTCGTCTTCCTGGTTTCCTCTGTCCAGTCGATGAATAATCTCCTGCCTTTTATGGGTTGCGTGACGTGGATCATCCCAGCGCTGGTCGGCTTGCTGGCAATCGGCGCGGTAGTGATCACGCGTTTCGGGGCGAGACCAGTTCAAAGCCCTGTCATGACCGTGTACACTCCACCAGCAGACCCCTCAGCGCCTGCGTCGTAGCCTCCAAAATCAGCATGATATAATCAATCCGTGGCGCCGCGGCGCCACGGGTTGATTTTTATGGAGGACGTATGTCATTAAGAGAAATTCCGATTCCAAATACCATTGTTCACAACGCGCCGCCGCCGCTGGTTGAGGTGTATGGCACACACCGCGAAATGGGACGGCAGATAGGCGAAGCGCGCCGCGAGCAGGTGAAACACAGTATTGAAAACGGGCATGTGTTGATCGATCAATCGTATGGCACGCTCGAACTCACGTGGGATGGCGCAAAGATACAGGCGCGAAAATATCTGCCTTTTGTCGATGAACATTATCCGCAGTATGTGGATGAAATGCGCGGCATCGCGGAGGGCGCGGATGTGGCATTCGATGACGTTGTTGTGTTGAATGCGATGGAAGCCATGACGATGGATGCACTTCACCTTACCCGCTGCACGAGTTTCGCGGTCAATGAGGAGCGCACGGCAGATGGCCACGTGCTCGCGGCGCACAATGAAGATTGGGTTCCCGAAGATGAAAATGATGTATACGTCGTTTCCGCGAAACCGAACGATGAACCGCCGTTTCTTGCCATGACGTATGGCGGGCTCCTGCCCAATGTGGGATTCAACGCCCATGGTATTGCCCAGTTGATCGACTCGGTATATGCGACTGATTCACGCATCGGAATCCCGCGCATTGTGGTGGCACGCGCGGTGCTGGCAGCGCGGCGCATCTCAGGCGCGATTGGACGAACGCTCATTTCTCATCGCGCCGCAGGTTATAACCATCTGCTTGTGCATGAGAGCGGGGAGTCTTATTCTGTGGAGGTCTCCGCGCGCAGGTTCGAGATTTTGCATGGCACCGACGGTTACATGGTTCACACGAATCATTACCTTGCGCCGCATATGAAAGAGATCGAGGACGAGCCAGAAGAGCTGATCTCCTCACGCGTGCGATACTTCCGAGCTAATCGCTTATTAAGGCAAAATTCCTCACACACTATCAAGACATTGCAAGCCATCCAAAAGGATCACGTCAACCTGCCGAACTCGATCTGCAATCACAACATCGAAGGCATCAACCCGATGGATCGCGAGAGCACCATTACAGCCATGGTCATTGACCTGACCGCCCGCGAGATGCACATTGCCTGGGGGAATCCATGCCAGAATTCGTATCATACGTATCATTTGGATTCGTGAGCGGAGAAAAGAGAATTGGGGATTAGAGACTGTTGATGAGGCAGTCTCTTTTTGATTGAAGCATCTTCCCCGAAGGTCGTAAACAAAAAGACACCATGACCTGGTGTCTCACTTGTGCCCCCACGGGAATTCGAATCCCGGTTTAAGCCTTGAGAGGGCTTCGTCCTGGGCCACTAGACGATGGGGGCGTTCGTGCTGAACGCAGTCGACACTTGCACCTGACGCACACTTGCCCCGAGTACAGGTGAGCGTAAGCGGGCGGGATTGTATCATCCCGCATATCAATCGTCAACGAGAAAAACGTGCACTTCGCCGGGTCCATGCACGCCGATGGTCTGCGACATTTCGATGTCACCGGTGCGCGATGGTCCCGTGATAAAGACCGCAGATTTGGACTCGCGCATCAGATGGACTCCCTGATCAAGCGACGGCAGGATTTCGGATTCGCGCAGAAGCGCGATATGGATTTCAGGAAGCAGCGACGCGTGCAATGATCTTCCTTCTCCATCCGCCTCCAATATGGACCCTGTGTCTGCCAGCCCACAAATGGCTTTTGTCACACCGACGCGTATCGTGGGATCAGCAGTGTGACTGGCGGTGATGCCCGCTTTTTGCAAAATAGATTCATCCAGAAGATTCGGTTCAACATGAATCTGCGTAATGTCGCGTGCTTGCAGAAGTTCTACTATTTTGTTGGTCAGATCATTTGCGCTTGTGTGGCTGATCTTTCCGCTTACCGCAGTGAGTTCTTTCGTGAATTGTTCGATCTTATCCATGTCACCCTCCCGAAGGACATCGGGACGATGTGAGCTTGAGCGAAGGGTCTCTTCTTTGATTGGAGATTGTTTATGTGCCAGATGCTCTACTTTGCTTGTTTCCGACAGCAAGCTGTCTGTCTCCAGAAAACGCGCGCGGAAATTTTTGGACGCGAAGCGTGGAAAATCCTTGCTGTAGCCCCAGCCTGTAAACGCGGGGATGTGGAACATGTTCGAGAAGGGGGAAACGAGATGCGTTCCCAGTGACGCGAGTCGCAGCGAAACGGTGAACAGGCGCGGGCTTCGCGCGACCTGGCTATATATCCGCATGAAAAGCTTGCTAAGCGTTGAGAGTCCTCCATCACCCTCACCCTTTGTCCCTTCGCGAAGCATCCCTTTGGGGCTACCATCGGGAGAGGGGAAGGGGTGAGGGGATAATCCTGATCTAACGCGCACAAGTAATTTCGGCAGGTCAATATCCACAGGGCAGGCTTCTTTGCACGCGCCGCACAACGACGACGCCTGGGCGAGAGGCACAAAATCGCTTCCGAAAAACCCCGCGGAAATGACCGAACCAATGGGGCCCGAATAAGTGCTGTTATAGGCGTGACCGCTGAGTTCGCGGAAAACGGGACAGGCGTTGAGGCACGCGCCGCAGCGGATGCAATAAAGCGATTCTTTGAGCGGCGAGTTGCGGAGGCCCGTGCGGCCATTATCGAGAATAATAATGTGACGTTGTTGATTGGGGAGCGGCTTATGGATCAGTTGGGTGTAAACGCTGAGTTTCTGCCCGGTCGCGGAGCGGGGGAGAAGTGACAGCAGGATCGCAAGATCGTCGAGATTGCGTACGAGGCGTTCCATGCCCATCAGCGCAATGTGGATGGGCGGCAGTGTTGTGATCATGCGCCCGTTGCCTTCGTTGGTCACGAGGCAAATTCCGCCTGTTTCAGCTACACCGAAGTTCACACCGCTGATGCCCACATCTGCTGTGAGAAAAACATCGCGCAAAACTTTTCGCGCGGTATTGGTGAGCGTGGGAATATCTTCAGTGTATGGAATGCCAAGTTTTTCATGGAAGAGTTTTCCGACATCGCTGCGGCGCAGATGCACTGCAGGCGTGATGATGTGCGCCGGTTTTTCATTTCGTAGCTGAACGATGTATTCACCAAGGTCGGTCTCAACCACTTTGATGCCTTGCGCTTCAAGCGCATGGTTAAGTTCGATCTCTTCCGAGACCATGGACTTGGATTTCGCGACCAATTTTCCTGAGTGCGGATGGCCATCTGCGCCCACGATTTCCAACACGATTTTTATTGCCTCTGTCGCATTTTTTGCGCGATGGATGATGATGCCATTACTTTGCGCGCTGGAAATAAACTGATCGAGATACGTATCGAGATGTTCGATCACGTCCGCGCGGATGGAGTGTGCCTGTTGACGTCTCTCGCGCCAATTTGGAAGCGTTTCCAGCGCGTTAATGCGTCCCTTCACGCGGCGTTCAGCGTTGGCATCAAGCGCAACTTGAAGCGAAGGATTAGCGATAGCCTTACGGATGCGAGTTCTAAATTCTGTGGTCATTTGATTGGTTTCCTGCCAATATACAGCCCGCGTCCATCCAGGCCTTTGGCATCATGAATGACACTCAATCCTGCGGCTTTAAATGCATCCATATATTCTTTTTGAGTGAACAAACCTAATTCATGAATTTCAGTAAAGTGTTCAATCCCTTTTGGTGTGCCAAACAAGTAATGAAACTCAAGGATGGAAATATTGCCTCTGCGTAAACCGCGACTTATGCGAGTTATTTTCAAATCGAGTCGATTTACAGTGACCATATGATTGTGTCCCACTTTCCATTGTTTTGAGGAAAACCATGGCTCAACCAGGAGAACCCCGCCTGGAAAGAGATGATGGTTCATACTCTTGATCGCTTTTCGAAGACGGGATTTTGTTCTGACGTATCCAATGGAACTAAACAGACAAACGATTACATCAAATTGACGACCGATGTCAAAATCAGTCATATCCTCTTGATGGAAACGAATCTTCGGATATTTCTTGCGAGCGATTGATAGCATTTTTGAATCAAGATCTAACCCCTCAACTTTGTAATACTTGCTAAGTGGGCCTGCATGCGCACCTGTTCCGCAGGCTACATCCAAGAGAAGTTTTCCCTTAGATCGCTTGTGCCTTTGTATCAACTTATGAGCTTTCTCGGCTTCTTTGGAATAGTTTTTTCCAAGTGAGGCGTAAAGATCGTCGTAATATTTTTCTGATTTTGAGTACATGATTCCCTTCTGTGAATTAGTGACGATTAAGGATTTCAGCGATGTGCATTACTTTCTGTTTCTTCTTCTGCCTATGTAATCCGCCTGCGATGTGCATGAGGCAGCCCGACTCAGTCACAACCATTGTGGGTGATTCAGTTTGCTCGAAATTGCTGATCTTGCGTTTCAACCATTCCGCGGAGAGTTCAGGATGCTCCACCGAAAATATCCCACCGAAGCCGCAGCATGATTCTGCTTCTGGCAATTCGACCAGAGTCGCTCCTTTGACGTTTGCCAGCAGGGCGCGCGGCTGGCGGTCAATGTTCATGCCGCGCAATGCATGACAGGATGGATGATAAGTCAGTGTCCCGTTCCATGTCGCGCCCAAATCTGTGACGCCAAGTTTATCTACAAGATATTCGGTGAACTCATAAACGCGATTTCCCACCGCCTGCGCGCGCGGCAGCCAGATGGGGTCATCTGCAAATAATTCTGGATAGCCGTGTTTGAGCATGTGCGCGCATGAACCAGAAGGAATCACGATATCGCCTGTGGTCTTTTCAAATACGCGAATCGTATGTTCCACAATTGGGCGCGCCTCCGCGCGCAAACCCGCGTTGAAGGGAGGCTGTCCGCAGCAGGTTTGGTCGCGCGCGAAGTCCACGTCAATGCCGAGGCGGCGAAGAATATCCACGATAGCCTCACCAGTTTGCGGGTAGAAAGAATCGACGAGGCAGGTGATGAAGAGTTGGGCTTGAGTCATGAGTCAATTGTAATGCAGACTTCCGAAGTCTGTCTTAAGATTCTCAGGGCTTGGAACGTTCTAAAAGACTTCGGAAGTCTTGGTGAAAGTTTGGTATGATTGCCCGCAATGAATACATTCCGCACAACCTTACCCGATGGTTTTGATCTGCCCAAACGCCTCGCCCGCCTCGGTGAACTGGCTTACAACCTGTGGTGGACCTGGCAGCCCGAAGCGACGCGCATGTATCGTCTTCTCGATTATGACTTGTGGGAACGACTCCATCACAATCCGATTCGGATGTTGCGTGAGATCGGCCGCCCGCGTTTGAATCAGGCCGCGCAGGATCAGGAATATCTTGCGCTGTTTGATCGCATCTTCACCGAATTTGACGCGTACATGGATCAAACAGATACGTGGGTCGGTCAGGCTCACCCTGAATTAAACGACCGCGCCATTGCATACTTCTCAATGGAGTTTGGCCTGCATGAAACGCTCCCGATCTATTCGGGCGGCCTCGGCGTGCTGGCTGGCGATCATTTGAAAGAGGCAAGCGATCTTGGATTGCCGTTGACAGGCGTTGGCTTCATGTATGCGCAGGGTTATTTTTCCCAGCGCATTAGCGAAGACGGCTGGCAGGAAGCCATCAACAATATGCTGGATTTCAGTGTTCTGCCCGCGCTTCCTGTTTTGGATGCGGCTGGCAAACGCATGACTGTCGCGGTTGAATTCCCCGATAGAACTGTGACTCTGGGATTGTGGGAGATCCGCGTTGGACGCGTTCCGCTTTACCTGCTCGATTCAAACCTGGACCCGAATACTGATTCCGATAAACATTTGACCGCGCGCCTCTATTGGTCTGACCTCGACCGCCGCGTGATGCAGGAACTTCTGCTTGGCGTTGGCGGAGTCCGCGCCTTGCGCGCGTTGGGGTATAACCCATCGGTCTGGCACATGAATGAAGGGCATGCGGCATTCCTGACTCTTGAACGCGCGCGCGAATTAGTTGCCAGCAGTATGTCTTTTGAAAAAGCCATCGAAAAGACGCGCGCACAAAACGTTTTCACTACGCATACGCCTGTCGCCGCAGGCAACGATGAATTTCCCCTCTGGCTGATCGAAAAATACCTGGCGGCATTATTTCCCCAACTCAAACTCACACGTGACCAGTTCTTTGATATAGCGCGCCATCACATGCCGCAGGGCGAGATGTTCAGCATGGGCATTCTCGCGCTGCGGAATTCAAACGGCCGCAATGCCGTCTCTGAGTTGCATGGCGAAGTGTCCCGCAAGATGTGGCATTTCTTGTGGCCCAATGGCGATGAGGCGGATGTTCCGATCACGCACGTGACGAATGGCGTGCATGTTTCCAATTGGATGGCGCGGCGGCTGGTCAATTTGTTCAAGGATTACCTCGGCAAAAACTGGCTTGATCATCTCGATGAACCGGACCTGTGGTCGAAGATCGATGAG
>Ga0247727_10018993_pt1 | contig 10713 bp, 6 predicted proteins | sample WisWelCaveWW1625_FD_202498 | JGI IMG/M metagenome (GOLD analysis project Ga0247727, IMG submission 202498) | Biofilm microbial communities from Wishing Well Cave, Virginia, United States - WW16-25 | ecosystem: Environmental > Aquatic > Deep subsurface > Groundwater > Cave microbial mat | place...
CTTTCCTTACGCCGCTGCGGCTTTCGGCGCCGCGCCGCCCTTCGGGCGTTTCACGCCGTACTTGGACCGGCTGCGGCGGCGTTTCTCCACGCCCATCGCGTCGAGCGTGCCGCGCACAATGTGATACCGGACACCCGGCAAATCCTTCACGCGGCCGCCACGCACGAGCACAATCGAGTGCTCTTGCAGGTTGTGACCCTCGTCCGGGATGTAGGCGATCACGTCGATCCCGTTCGTCAGCCGCACCTTCGCGACCTTGCGCAACGCCGAGTTCGGCTTCTTCGGCGTGCGCGTCATCACCTGCAAACACACGCCGCGCCGCTGCGGACAGTTCGCCAAGGCCGGTGACTTCGAGCGTCCTCGAATCTGCCGCCGTCCGTACCGCACCAGTTGATTAATTGTTGGCATTGCTGAAATTCTTCTCCGTGCAAAAGAGCGCGCACGTTATCACACGCATTTTTCGCCTGCAAGCCCTTTCGGGCATCAACTCGCCGCCGGTAAAACCTCCGTCGGCATCGCCTCTTCCTTCTGTTCCACGGGTTCGCCGAGCGGAATCAGTTTCAAGTTCCGGTATAACTCGTAACCCGTGCCAGCCGGGATCAAATGACCCATGATCACGTTCTCTTTGAACCCGCGCAGATGATCGACACGGCCCAGCGTCGCCGCCTCCGTCAACACCCGCGTCGTGTCCTGGAACGACGCCGCGCTGATGAACGAGTCCGTGTTCAGCGACGCCTTCGTGATGCCGAGGAGCACCGGCTGCGCTTCGGCGGGTTTGCCGCCGGCTTCGGCGACGCGCTTGTTCTCTTCCTCGAACACGATCTTGTCGATCTGATCGTCCCACATGAACTTCGTGTCGCCCGGTTCGACGATGCGCACCTTGCGCAACATCTGGCGCACAATGATCTCGATGTGCTTGTCGTTGATCTCGACGCCTTGCAGCCGGTAAACCTCCTGCACTTCGTTGACGAGATATTCCTGCAAATCCTGCGGACCGCAAACGTCCAACACCTCGTGCGGCTCGACCGGGCCTTCCGTCAACTGCTGACCCTTCTTTACCTGGTCGCCGCGGAACACGATGATGTGCTTCGAGTGTGGAATGAGATGCTCCTCTTCCGCGTTCGTCTTCGGGTCCTTGACGAGGATCCGGCGCTTGCCGCGCACCGTACCGGCAAAATCCACCACGCCGTCGATCTTCGCGATCTCGGCAGCGTCCTTCGGCCGTCGCGCTTCGAACAGCTCGGCCACCCGCGGCAGACCGCCGGTGATGTCCTTGGTCGTGGAGACCTTACGAGGCGTCTTGGCGAGCAAGCCGCCGGCCACCACCTTGTTGCTCTCTTCGACGACGATGTGCGCGCCGGCCGGGATGGCGTAGAATGCCACGACCTCACCGGCATCGTTCACGACGTTGATCTGCGGGTGCAAATCTTCCTTGTGCTCGATCACGACCGTGCCCATCAGCCCGGTCGCTTCGTCGAGTTCCTTCTTCATCGTGATGCCTTCGATGATGTCGTGGAACTTGATCGTGCCGGCCACTTCGGAGAGCACGGGGACGTTGTACGGATCCCACTGCACGAACACTTCGCCGCGTTTCGCGCGACCGCCGTCGGCCACGGATATTTCCGCGCCGATGACGAGGTTGTAACGCTCGAGTTCCCGGCCCTCTTCGTTGGTCACGATGATCGAGCCGTTCTTGTTGAGCACGACCCAGTTGCCTTCGACGCGCTGGACCGCACGAACTTCCTGATACCGGACCGCGCCGTCGTTCTTGGCTTTGATTTGCGGTTGCTTGAAGACCTGCGACGCCGTGCCACCGATGTGGAACGTACGCATCGTCAACTGCGTACCGGGTTCGCCGATGGATTGCGCGGCGATGATGCCGGTCGCCTCCCCGAGCTTGACCGGCTTGCCCGTTGCGAGGTTGCGGCCGTAGCACGCCGCGCAAACGCCGCGCCGCGATTCGCAGGTGAGCACCGAACGAATCTTGATGCGCTCGATGCCGAGTTTGGAAATGTGTTCCGCGGCCGCTTCGTCGATCTCGGTGTTGGCCTTGACGACCTTCTTGCGGGTAACCGGATCGGTGACATCTTCGGCGGATACGCGACCGATGATGCGTTCGCTGAGTCGGACGATCTCGTCTTCACCCTCATAGATCGGCTTGACCCAGATGCCGTTGACCGTGCTGCAATCTTCCTCGCGGATGATGACGTCCTGCGCCACGTCCACCAGTTTGCGGGTGAGATAACCGGAGTCGGCGGTCTTGAGCGCCGTATCGGCGAGACCTTTGCGCGCGCCGTGTGAACTGATGAAGTATTCCAGCACGCTCAAGCCTTCCCGGAAATTCGAGAGAATCGGCTGTTCGATAATTTCGCCGGACGGCTTGGCCATCAACCCGCGCATACCGGCGAGCTGACGAATCTGCTGCCGGGAACCGCGGGCTTTGCTTTCGACCATGATGAATACCGGGTTCAACTCCGGTCGGCCATGGTTGTGCTCCATCGCCGAGTACATGATGCCGGAAATCTTGTCCGTGGCGTGCGTCCAGATGTCGATGATCTTGTTGTAGCGTTCGCCGTCGGTGATGATCCCGCGCCGGTACTGCTTCTCGACCTCGCCGACCTCGCGCAGCGAGTCCTTAATGACCTCGTTCTTCTCCTTCGGCACGATCATGTCTTCGATTCCGATGGAGATGCCGGCCTGCGTCGCGCTGTCGAATCCGAGCGTCTTGAGATTGTCGAGCATCTCGACGGTGCGCACGTGGCCCGTGGTCCGGTAACACTGCCAGATCACGTCGCTGAGTTTTGACTTGTCGATCGCGCGATTGATGAAACCCAGTTCGGCCGGCCAGATTTCGTTGAAAACGACGCGTCCGACCGTAGTCTCGATGACCTTCGAGGTACTGTCGCCGTACACCGTCGGGCGACCGAAATCTGGATTCTTCAGGCGAATGCGCTCGTGAGTCGTCACGCCCTGTTCGTCACGCGCGAAGAACACTTCCTGCTGATCGTTGAACAGCTTGAGTGTCTTCTTAGGCGCACCGCGTTCGTCCCGGCCTCCGTGCGTGAGGTAATACACGCCCAGCGCGATGTCCTGCGTCGGCGTTGTGATTGGCTTGCCGCTGGACGGCGAGAAAATATTGTTCGGCGCGAGCATCAATATGCGCGCTTCTAGTTGCGCCTCGACCGACAACGGTACGTGCACGGCCATCTGATCGCCGTCGAAGTCCGCGTTGTACGCGGTGCAAACGAGGGGATGGACGCGGATGGCGTCGCCTTCGATCAAGACCGGCTCGAATGCCTGAATCGAGAGACGGTGCAACGTCGGCGCGCGGTTGAGCAATACCGGGTGCCCTTTCGTGACCTCTTCGAGAATGTCCCACAACTCCGGTGCCTGACGCTCAATCATCTTCTTCGCCGACCGGACCGTGTGCACCATGCCCATTTCCTTCAGGCGACGAATGATGAACGGCTCGAACAACACCAGCGCCATCTTCTTCGGCAACCCGCATTGGTGCAGCTTCAGTTCGGGGCCGATGACGATGACCGAACGACCGGAATAATCTACGCGTTTGCCGAGCAGGTTCTGGCGGAACCGGCCTTGCTTGCCCTTGAGCATGTCGGCCAGCGATTTGAGCGAGCGGCTGCCGGCACCTGTGACAGGCCGGCCATGACGACCGTTGTCGAACAACGCGTCGACCGCTTCCTGCAACATGCGCTTCTCGTTGCGGATGATGACATCCGGCGTGCGCAACTGGAGCAGGTTCTTCAACCGGTTATTCCGGTTGATGACGCGGCGGTAGAGATCGTTGAGATCGCTCGTGGCAAACCGGCCACCTTCCAGCGGCACGAGCGGTCGCAGATCAGGCGGAATCACCGGCAGGACTTCGAGAATCATCCATTCCGGCCGCATCTTCGCGCCGAGGAATCCTTTCACAATCTTCAGGCCCTTCGCGAGCTTCTTGCGGATTTGTTTGCTCTTGGTCGTGTCGAGTTGATGTTCGATCTCGTGCGAATTCTTGCGGAGATCGATCTTCGTGAGCAATTCTTTGACGGCCTCGGCGCCCATCTTGGCGACGAACCCTTCGCCGTATTGTTCGCGCGCTTCCCGGTATTCCATCTCGGTGAGAAGCTGCTTCGGCTTGAGCGGTGTCTTGCCTTCGTCGATGACGATGTAATCTTCGTAATAGATGACGCGTTCGAGATCCCGGGCGGTCATGTCGAGCATCAAACCCATCCGGGACGGCATGCACTTGAAGAACCAGATGTGACTGACCGGCACCGCGAGTTCGATGTGACCCATGCGTTCGCGACGGACGCGCGCGAGCGTAACCTCAACACCGCACCGATCGCAGATCACGCCGCGATGCTTGATGCGCTTGTACTTGCCGCAATTGCATTCCCAGTCGCGGACCGGCCCGAAAATGCGTTCGCAGAACAAGCCACCCTTCTCGGGTTTGAACGTCCGGTAGTTGATCGTCTCCGGGTTTTTGACTTCACCGTGCGACCAGGAGCGGATCGTTTCGGGCGACGCCACGCCGATGCTGACGTTGTCGAAAACGTCGGTCTTCTCCAGTCCGAGCACGGCACGCGCGGCCGCGGTGGCGGCGGCGGCGCTGGTCGGCGCTGTAGGGGGAGCTTTGACGGTGGTGGTCATGGTTACTTGTGGCCTCCGTTTTTCCCGACGCGCACGTCGAGGCAGAGACTCTGCATTTCTTTCATCAAAACGTTGAACGACTCCGGCGTGCCGGCTTCCAGCGTGTTGTCGCCTTTCACGATGGACTCGTAAATCCGCGTGCGGCCCTGCACGTCGTCGGACTTGACGGTGAGCAATTCCTGCAGCGCGTACGCCGCGCCGTAGGCTTCCATCGCCCAGACTTCCATTTCGCCGAAACGCTGGCCGCCATATTGCGCCTTGCCGCCGAGCGGCTGTTGCGTGACGAGCGAGTAGGGCCCGACCGCGCGCGCGTGAATCTTGTCGGCCACGAGATGGTGCAGCTTCAACATGTAGATGTAGCCGACGACGACCTCCTGATCGAATCGCTCGCCGGTACGTCCATCGCGCAGCACGGCTTTGCCGCCTTCCTTGGCCCACGTGAAGTCGTCGATCTTCTTCGCCTCCTGCAGCATCTCGACGATTTCCTTTTCCTTCACGCCGTCGAATACCGGCGACGCGATCTTCAACCCGAGCGCCTTCGCGGCGACACCCAAGTGTGTCTCCAACACCTGACCGACGTTCATGCGACTCGGCACGCCGAGCGGATTGAGGACAATGTCCACCGCGGTCCCGTCCACAAGGAACGGCATGTCTTCTTCCGGCAGGATTTTGGCGACGACACCCTTGTTACCGTGGCGGCCGGCCATCTTATCGCCGACGCCGAGCTTGCGCTTGCTGGCGATGTAAACTTTGACCTGCTTGATGATACCGGGATCGACGTCCTCGCCGCTGTCGATGCGGTCGAGCTGCCGGTCATGCTCGATGTCGAGTTCGCTGAACCGGTGGGTGAACTCGCCAATAATCTCGCGGATCTTGTTGCGAATCGGCGACGGATCAATCTCGATGTGATCGTACACGCTCGCCATTTTGCGGAGCAACGTCTTGGTGATCTTGCGATTGGCCGGGATGATGATCTCGCCGGTCTCGGCGTTCACGACGTCGAGAGGAATCTTCTCGCCGAGCAGAATGTTACTCAGCTTCTCCGTCAACTCTTCCCGGAGCTCGTTGCTCTTGCCCTTGTAATCGTCTTCGATGTGCTTCTTCTGCCGGCGCACTTCCGTCGAGGTCAACGTCGGGCGCGTCGGCTCCTTGCGCGACGACACTTTCACTTCCATGACAATGCCGTACGTGCCGGACGGTACGGTAAGCGACGTGTCTTTCACGTCCGCGGCCTTCTCGCCGAAAATCGCGCGCAACAAACGCTCTTCCGGCGCGAGTTCCGTCTCGCTCTTCGGCGTGATCTTACCGACGAGGATGTCGCCGGGCTTCACTTCGGCGCCGACGCGGATGACGCCATCGTGACCAAGATTCTTCAACGCTTCTTCGCCGACGTTCGGGATGTCGCGCGTGATTTCTTCGGGGCCGAGCTTCGTGTCGCGCGCGCCGCACTCGAATTCATCGATGTGCAACGACGTGTACGTGTCGTCCTTGACGAGGCGTTCGTTGACGAGGATGGCGTCCTCGAAATTGTAACCGCACCACGGCATGAACGCGACGAGCACGTTGCGGCCCAGCGCGAGTTCGCCCTCTTCGCAGCACGGTCCGTCCGCGAGAACCTGACCCTTCTTAATTTTCTGGCCGTGTTTGACGATCGGTTTCTGATTGAAACACGTACCGGCATTCGAGCGCATGAACTTCCGCAACTCATAAACCCAAAGGTGGTGTTCCGGCTCGGTGACGAGCTTGCGTTTGCCTTCCGGCATCTCGCCGTCCTTGCTGACGACGATGCGTTGCGCCGTGACCGACGCGACGGTACCGGATTCCTCGGCGATGACGCAGACCTTGGAGTCCTGCGCAATGCGGCTTTCGAGGCCGGTACCCACGAGTGGCGACTCGCTCTGCAACAGCGGCACAGCCTGGCGTTGCATGTTCGAGCCCATCAACGCGCGGTTCGCGTCATCGTGTTCCAAGAACGGAATCAGACCGGCCGCCACCGACACGAGCTGCTTCGGCGATACGTCCATGTAATCGACGCGCTCCGGCTCGACCTCGATGAAGTCGCCCTTGTACCGGCACGACACCTTCGTAATCTGGAAGTGACCGTGGCTGTCGATCGTCGCGTTGGCCTGTGCGACGACGTAGTTCTCCTCCTGATCGGCGGTAAGGTAATCAACCTGCTCCGAGACCTTGCCGTTCTTCACTTTCCGGTACGGCGTCTCGATGAAACCGAATTCGTTGATGCGGCAATAAATCGACATCGCGCTGATGAGGCCGATGTTCGGGCCTTCAGGCGTTTCAATCGGGCAGATGCGGCCGTAGTGCGACGGGTGAACGTCGCGCACTTCGAAGCCGGCACGATCGCGCGAGAGGCCTCCCGGCCCAAGCGCGGAGAGACGGCGTTTGTGCGTCAGTTCACTCAACGGGTTCGTCTGATCCATGAACTGGCTGAGTTGGCTGCGACCGAAGAAATCCCGGATGACAGCGGACAATGCCTTCGGATTCACGAGACCCTGCGGCGTCATCGTATCGGTACCGGCATCGAACAACGTCATGCGCTCCTTGACGACGCGCTCCGTGCGGGCCAGACCGATCCGGCACTGGTTGGCGAGAAGTTCGCCGACCGTTCGCAACCGCCGGCTGCCCAAATGATCGATGTCGTCCACCGAGCCTTCGCCTTTGCGGAGGTTGAGCAAATACTTCAACGCCTCGATGAAATCTTCCTTCTCCAAAACGCGGCTGTCGAGATCGGCGCGGCGATTCAACTTCTGATTGATCTTGTACCGGCCAACACGACCGAGGTCGTACCGGCGCGGATCGAAGAACAGACGCTTGATGAGCGCGTTGGCGTTCGCGACGGTCGGCGGATCGCCGGGCCGCAGACGCCGGTAAATTTCCTTGAGCGCTTCGTCCTGATCCTTGCACGGATCCTTGCGCAAGCACTTCACGATGCAACCCTCGTCCGCGGCCGTATCCACAATCTTGACCTTGTCGATGCCGAGTTCGTGCAACTGCTTCGCGGTCGCCTTGGACAACGGCTCAAACGCGCGGGCGATGACGATCTGTTTCTCGGGATCGATCACGTCGGCCACCAGCACTTTGTCCGGTGACTCTTCGCCCGAGACGAACTCTTTCACCTTCACTTCTTCGATCTGATAAAAGAGCTTCAGGATTTGTTCGTCGCTGCCGTAGCCGATGGCACGGAGGAACGTCGTCGCGAGGAACTTGCGACGACGACGACGACGGTCGAGGTAAATGTTGAGCAGATCGCCGGTATCAAATTGGAGCTCCAGCCAGGAGCCGCGGTCCGGGATGACGCGGAAACCGTAGAGCAACTTGCCGCTGGTGTGGACCGTTTGTTCGAAGCAAATACCCGGGGAGCGATGGAGCTGGCTGACGATGACGCGTTCGGCGCCATTGATGACGAAGGTGCCGGAGGGCGTCATGAGCGGGATCTCGCCCATATACACCTTCTCCTCCTTCGTGCCGCGCGCGTCCTTCAACCGGAACGTGACGTGCAGCGGCGCGCTGAAGGTCAGTCCTTCACGCAACGAGTCGAGCCAGGTGCCCTTGATCTCGCCGATGGTGTAGTCCGCGAAGTCGAGCGACGATTGGCCGTCATAGCTCTCGATGGGAAACACTTCCTTGAAGACGGCCTGCAGCCCCATGTTCTTGCGCCGCGTGTGCGCGACATCGGCTTGCAGGAACTCTTCGTAGGAGCACGTCTGCGCCTCAATCAACGGCGGCGGCTCGATTGCGTCCAGCAGTTTCCCGAAATATTTGCGTTCAGCCATTTCAACCTCTGGTTTGGCGTGGCCGGCCGCGTCCCGAATCTCTTCGAGACGCCGCCCCACAAGCCGTTCCGCGTCCCGAATGCGTTCGGGACCCGGTTACATCTGAACTACTTCAATTCGACTTTGGCGCCGGCGGCTTCGAGCTTCTTCTTGATCTCTTCGGCCTCTTCCTTCGTCGCGCCTTCCTTCACGGTCTTGGGCGCGCCTTCGACGAGGTCCTTCGCTTCCTTCAAGCCGAGGCTGGTGACCGCGCGCACTTCCTTGATCACGCCGATCTTGTTCGCACCCGTCTCCTTCAACACGACGTCAAACGTCGTCTTGACTTCCGCCGCCGGAGCCGCAGCTCCGCCGCCGGCTGGGGCCGCTGCGACCGCGACTGGGGCGGCCGCGCTGACGCCCCATTTTTCTTCAAGTTTCTTGGACAACTGCGCCGCTTCGATCACCGACAAACCGCTCAGTTGCTCTACCAATGTATCTAGGTCCGCTGCCATGTTCGTCTTCCCTTTTCTGGTATCGTCGCGACGCAAAGCTTCGCGTCATTTGATCCCGACAGCCGCCGGGACGACGAGGAACCGGTTACGCCGCCCCGACCGTTTCTGCCGGGACGCCTTCCTTATCTGCGTGCGCCTTGATGACGCGCGCAATTTGACTCGCGGGCGCGCCGAGCACGACCGCAATGCGAGTGGCCGGGGTCTGCAACAATCCAATGAACTGCCCGCGCAACGCGTCGAGCGAAGGCAGATCCGCAACCGCGGAAATGTCCTCGGCCTTCAGCACCTGCGCGCCCATCAGACCCGCTTTGACCTTCGGCTTCTCAAAATCCTTGGTGAACTGCTTCAAAATCTTCGCGGAAGCGCTGATGTCGGCCTTCGGACCGCCGTACACCATCGCGGTCATACCGGACAACGAGGCGTCCAGGCTCGCCAAGCCGGCAGCCTTGATCGCGTGGCGGATCATCGTGTTCTTCACGACGTGACATTCCGCGCCCGCGCCGCGCAATCGTTTGCGCAACTCGGCGAACTGCATCACCGTCATGCCCTTGTACTCGGCCAGCAACAAGAACGGCGATGACGCGACCGACTTGTGGACTTCCTCGACGATCAGTTGTTTCTCAGCTCTCATGAATCATCATCCTCAGCTCGGCACGACGCCGAACTCATGAAAATCAATCGGCAATCCCGGACTCATCGTGCTCGACAACGTGCAGCTCTCGATGAAATGTCCCTTCGCCGTCGGTGGCCTGGCGTGAACGACCGCCGTGATCACCGACTTGACGTTCTCCTCGATCGCCTTCGGCTCGAACGACAATTTGCCGAGTACGACGTGCAGGTTGCCGGCTTTGTCCATTTTGAATTCAACGCGACCGGCTTTCACTTCCTTGACGGCCTTCGCGGTGTCATCGGTCACGGTGCCGGTCTTCGGGTTCGGCATCAGACCTCTCGGGCCGAGTTGCTTGCCGAGTTTGCGGACTTCCTGCATCGCTTCCGGGGTGGCCACGGCCACATCGAAATCGAGCCAACCGCCTTGCACTTGCTTGATCAATTCGTCAAAGCCGACGTGGTCCGCCCCGGCATCCTTCGCGGCTTGCGCTGCGTTGCCCTTCGCGAACACGACGACGCGCACCTTCTTGCCGGAGCCGTGCGGCAACGCGACGGTGCCGCGCACCATCTGGTCGCTCTGCTTCGGGTCCACGCCGAGCTTGAACGCAAGATCGAGGGTCTCGTCGAACTTCGTCTTCGGAAATTTTTTCAATGTCTCGACCGCGTCGCTGAGCCGGTAGAGCTTCTTGCGGTCAACGAGTTTGACCGCCGCGTTATATCGTTTGCCGTGTAGTGCCATGTTAGTCCACCACGTCGATGCCCATGCTGCGCGCCGTGCCGGCAATGATCCGGCCGGCGGCTTCTTCGTTCGTCGCGTTCAAATCTGCCATCTTCGTCTTGGCGATTTCCAACACCTGTTTGCGCGTGACCTTGCCGACCTTGTTGCGGTTCGGTTCGCCGCTGGCCGTCGCGATGCCGGCGGCTTTCTTCAACAGCGCGCTGGCCGGCGGCGACTTCGTAATGAAGGTGAACGTCTTGTCTTTATAAACGGTGATGACGACCGGGATGATCGTGCCGGCCATCTTTTGCGTCGCGGCGTTGAACTGCTTGCAGAACTCCATGATGTTCACGCCCTGCTGACCGAGCGCGGGGCCGACCGGCGGCGCGGGATTCGCCTGGCCGGCTGGAATCTGCAGTTTGATCATGCCGGTAATGGGTTTGCCTGCCAT
>Ga0247727_10018994_pt1 | contig 10713 bp, 20 predicted proteins | sample WisWelCaveWW1625_FD_202498 | JGI IMG/M metagenome (GOLD analysis project Ga0247727, IMG submission 202498) | Biofilm microbial communities from Wishing Well Cave, Virginia, United States - WW16-25 | ecosystem: Environmental > Aquatic > Deep subsurface > Groundwater > Cave microbial mat | place...
GGGTGACAATGTCAACCTGACGGTGGAACTGATTGTCCCTGTTGCCCTCGAGCAAGGCTCGAAGTTCGCCATCCGCGAAGGCGGTCTCACCGTCGGCGCCGGTGTCGTTACTAAAATTACAGAATAGGTGAAGTAATGACCAAACAAAAAATCCGCATTCGGCTTAAGGCTTACGACCACCGAGTTCTCGATCAGTCAGCGAAACGAATCGTTGAGACCGCTGAACGAAGTGGCGCGCAGGTTGTTGGTCCCGTACCCTTGCCAACCAAAAAAGAACGGTTTACAATACGACGCTCGGCGTTCATAGATAAAGACTCACACGAGCATTATGAGATACGTACACATAACCGGTTGATTGATGTCCTTGACCCGGACTCAAAAACGATTGATATGTTGATGCGGTTGAACCTGCCTGCCGGCGTGGATATCGAGATAAAAATTTAACTTGTTGTACACGGAGAGTAGAGATCCGATGGTTGAATCTCTACTCTCTAATTTCGACAACGCAAGAACGGTATTGCCCGGGACTACAAAAAACTGCGCGTCCCACCAAGCCGTTTACTGCGTTGCCCGGAGATGATGCAGTCTAAGCCCAGACTGACAGTCTCACTAAAAAAACCTTTGAAGGAGAAAACCGAGTATGTTGAAAGGGCTTATTGGAAAGAAGATTGGCATGACCCAGATCTTCGATGAGCAAGGCGTTGCATATCCTGTGACGATCATCGAAGCTGGGCCATGTTATGTTACACAGGTTCGCAATCCGGAACGTGATGGATATGCGGCTGTCCAATTGGGGTTCGCTGAAGTTCACCCCAAAAAACTGGCGGCAGGTGAATTGGGGCACTTTACTGCAAATCAATTGCCTCCCATGCGGTTCCTGCGCGAATTCCGTTCCAAGGAATCAGTAAATGTGGGCGACAAATTAACCGTTGAAGTTTTTGCTGTTGGGGAACGGGTTGACGTACTCGGCACCAGTAAAGGCAAAGGATTTGCTGGCGCTGTGAAACGCCACCATTTTAAAGGCGGAAAAAAGACTCACGGCCAGTCTGACCGCCATCGCGCGCCAGGCTCCCGTGGTGCTGGCACAACGCCAGGTCGCGTGTTTAAGAATGCGCGCGGTCCCGGTCACATGGGAAATGATCGCGTCACCGTGCAGGCTTTGAAAGTGGTGATGGTGGATGTTGAGCGCAACCTGCTGGGCATTCATGGTGCGGTGCCCGGAGGCAAGGGCGGCCTCGTCGTAATTAAAGAGGCGCGCAAACAGTAGGCGTAAAGGAACTGGATAACCATGAAAGTAGATGTTTTGAATTTGGAAGGCAAAAAACTTCGCGAGGTGGAACTTCCCGCCGCGATCTTTGAAGCCCCTATTAATATGGACCTGATGCATCAGGCGTATGTGCGCCAGATGGCGAATGCGCGTTTGGGTACGCATGAGACCAAAGTGCGCGGTGAAGTTGCCGGTGGCGGCGCGAAGCCGTGGAAGCAAAAAGGAACGGGTCGTGCGCGCCAGGGTTCTCGTCGTGCGGCGCAATGGGTGGGCGGCGGTCGAATTCATACACCGCATCCTCGAAGTTATGAACAGCGCATGCCCAAGAAAATGCGCCAGGCGGCGCTTCGTTCCGCCTTATCTGCAAAAGCCGCTGAGGCTGGAGTGGTCGTGGTGGATGATCTGAACATTTCCGAAACAAAGACTCGCGTGATGGCTCAAACATTGAACAATCTCACTGGGAACGCAACAGCGTTGCTGGTCCTGCCTCAGAAAGACCAGTCCTATGAAATGGTGATGCGCTCTGTGCATAATCTTGGAGATGCAAAAGTTCTGCTGGCAAGTTATTTGAATATTCGCGATCTGTTCACGTACGACAAACTTGTCTTGCCAGTAAAAACACTGGATGCCCTTGTGGCGGCTTTAGGATAGGAGATAGAGATGATTACGATTTATGATGTCCTGCGCCGCCCCCTGGTAACTGAAAAAACAAGTTATCAATCGGGAAAGTTAAATCAATATTCGTTTATTGTTGCAGATTCTGCCACGCGTACGCTCATAAAAGATGCGGTTGAAACGCTGTACGACGTGAAAGTTGAGCGCGTGAATATTATCAATACTGCAGCCAAGCGCGGCCGCCGTCTTCGCAGTCGCCGTTTGCTTATTCGCAAATCGGGTTTTAAGAAGGCGCTCGTAACCCTGGCTGAAGGTCAGACACTTCCCATCTTCGAAGGGGTGCAGTAATGCCAGTTAAAAAATATAAACCCGTAACGCCGGGCACTCGTGGAATGACCGGCTATACCTTTGACGAAATTACCAAGTCCACGCCGGAACGTTCGTTGCTTGTGCCGTTGCGCAAGAGCGGGGGCCGCAATGCGCATGGTCGTATCACGGTTCGTCATCGCGGCGGCGGACATCGCCGTTTCATCCGTATTGTGGATTTCAAACGCGATAAGCGCGATATTCCATCAAAAGTTGCGGCGATTGAATATGACCCGAACCGCACAGCCCGCCTCGCCCTTTTGCATTATGCTGACGGCGAAAAGCGATACATCGTCGCACCGGTAGATCTCAAAGTCGGCGATACAGTTATGGCTGGCGCGGGAGCCGAGATCCGGTCCGGTAATGCGTTGCCGATTTCGAATATCCCCGTCGGTACCCTCATCCATAATGTTGAAATCAAGGATGGCCGCGGCGGGCAGTTGGTTCGATCCGCGGGTGGAGCCGCACAGTTGCTTGCCAAAGAAGGTGATTTTGCCCAGGTGCGTATGCCTTCCGGTGAAGTGCGGCTGGTGCGCCAGACTTGTTACGCGACGATTGGGCAGGTTGGTAATCTCGATCACGGGAATATTAAACTTGGCAAGGCAGGCAGAAATCGCCATCGCGGTATTCGCCCAGCCGTTCGTGGATCGGCTATGACACCGCGCGATCATCCACATGGTGGTGGTGAAGGCCGCCAGCCAATTGGTTTGCCGGGTCCGAAAAGCCCGTGGGGTAAACCCACATTGGGTTATAAGACCCGCCGCAATAAGAAGACCGACAAGTATATTGTGCGCCGTCGTAGTAAGACGAATCGTTAATTGAGATTGAGGTAAGCATGTCACGATCATTGAAAAAGGGTCCTTTCGTAGAACCCAAACTTCTAAAAAGAATTGAAGCCATGAACCAGAAGGGCGAGAAGAAGGTCTTGCGGACGTGGAGTCGGCCAAGTGTGATCTTCCCCCAGATGGTTGGACACACGATTGCTGTCCATGATGGACGCCGTCACGTGCCGATCTATATTACCGAGAATATGGTCGGCCACCGATTGGGCGAGTTCGCCCCGACGCGTACCTTCCGCGGGCACACCATCGGTGAAAAAGCCGCGCCTGCAACAACACCCGCGCCAGGTAAATAAGCCATGCATGACATTCAAGCACACTTACGATTTCTTCCCATGTCTGCGCAGAAAGTGCGCCTCGTGGTTGATTTGGTCCGCGGGCGGGGAGCGAACGAAGCGCTCGAGATGCTTCGCTTTGTAAACAAAGCCGCGGCATTGCCGGTACGTAAACTACTGGCTTCTGCGGTTGCAAATGCCGAAGAGAATTTTGGCGTAAGCCGCGACGATTTGATCGTTGAGAAGATTTTTGCAAATGAAGCGCCAACCCGCAAATGGCGGCGTTTTGGAGCGCGCGGACGGTTCAAGCCGATCCTTCGGCGCAATTCCCATATCACTGTCGTCTTGCGCGAGCGCGCGGCGTAACCCGAAATTAAGGAGAAATCATGGGTCGTAAAGTTCATCCGATTGGTATGCGCCTTGGAATTAATCAAGGTTGGCAGGGACGCTGGTTTGCCGAGGGCACAGCGTACCGTCAGCAGTTGCACCAGGATCTCGCCATTCGCGGCCTGCTTTTAGGGGTCACCTCCAAGGGCGGCGCTGCGAAGAATGCTGAAGTCCTTAAACTGCGCAAGGATTTGCCGGATACGATTAAGAATCGCAAGGCAGGTATTTCCCGTGTCGAAGTGGAACGTTACCCTGGCAAGATCAAGGTTTCCATTCACACCGCGAAACCGGGCATTTTGATTGGTCGTAAAGGCGAAGGCGTGAAAAAGATACGTCAGGCTCTCGAGACTCTGGTTGGCAAGAAAGTAGACCTTGATATCAAGGAGATCACTTCTCCCGATACGGATGCCATGCTTGTCTCATTAAATATTGCCGATCAACTGGAGCGTCGCATCGCCTACCGCCGCGCGATGAAACGCGCGATCCAACAGGCGATGAAGCAGGGCGCCCAGGGCATCAAGATCATGGTGGGAGGTCGTTTGGGCGGAGCGGAAATGTCGCGCGATGTATGGCTGCGCGATGGGCGTGTTCCTCTTCAGACCTTGCGTTCGAATATTGATTTTGCCTTGTCTGAAGCCACCACGACGTATGGTCAGATTGGCGTAAAAGTATGGATCTACAAGGGCGAAGCAGTCCCTGAAGTAGAAGAAAAGGTGGAGGCGACTGAAGGTGTGTACGTGAGCAAGTAGCTCAGTACATCAGTTGTCTTCCTTAAGAGGTAGTGATTATGTTGATGCCAAAACGTGTAAAGTGGCGCAAACAAATGCGCGGCAGAATGAAAGGCAAAGCCCTGCGCGGAGCGGAGGTCAGTTTCGGTGATTTCGGCTTGCAGGCATTGGAACCCGGTTGGGTGACGGCGCGGCAGATCGAAGCGGCACGCAGGACCATCGTCCGCGAAATGAAGCGGCGCGGTAAGGTTTGGATCCGTATCTTCCCAGCGAAACCGTTCACCCATAAACCCCCTGAGACTCGCATGGGTTCCGGTAAGGGCAATGTGGAATATTATGTGGCTGTGGTGAAGCCGGGCAGAATTATGTTTGAAGTAGGCGGCTTGGATTCTGCAACCGCCATCCAGGCGCTCAAAAATGCCCAGTATAAGTTCTCGATCAAGACGAAGGTTGTGGCTCGCCATGAAGCCGGAGAAGCGGTATGAAATCTGTAAAGGCGAGTGAAATACGAAATTTTAAACCGGGCGAAATTGAAACAAAACTGTCCGATGCCCGCGAAGAATTAATGAAACTGCGTTTCCAGCAGGTGACTGGTCAGTTGACTGATACCAGCCGTATGCGAGTTCTGAAACGTGAAATCGCCCGCATGCAGACGATTCTGCGTGAGCAGGGGATGTCTGAAATTGTGGAAGGTGAAGCATGAACAATCGTCGTCGTATGACTGGTGTGGTCACCAGCAATAAAATGACAAAAACCGTGGTGGTGGAGATCAAGCGCATGTTCCGCCATCCGTTGTATCGCAAGGTTGTCCATTCCAGCAAGCGCTTCAAGGCGCATGATGAGATTGGATGCCAGATCGGCGATCAGGTTCAATTGGTTGAATCCAAACCCCTGTCAAAAGATAAGCGCTGGGTTGTGGAAAGTATTATCAAACGCGAGATTCGCACTGCGGATACCGGAGTGGCTGATTTGAAGGTGGAGGAATAATCCATGATTCAGCACGAGTCTCGTCTCAAGGTTGCCGATAATTCCGGCGCACGTGAATTGCTGGTCATCCACGTGCTGGGCGGCTCTACTCGCAGATATGGAAGCATCGGCGATGTGGTGGTTGCCTCCGTAAAATCCGCGTCGCCGCAAGGTGGTGTGAAGAAAAGCGAAAAAGTACGCGCCGTCATTGTGCGTTGTTCGAAGGAATGGCGCCGCGAAGATGGTTCCTACATTCGCTTTGACGATAATGCCGCAGTTATTTTGGATGCCGATGGCGTAAACCCCAAAGGCACTCGTATTTTTGGACCTGTTGCCAGGGAGCTTCGTGAAAAAGGTTTTATGAAGATCGTTTCACTAGCCCCGGAAGTGCTGTAGGCGGAGGAGTAATCAGAACATGCATGTCAAGATTCGCAAAGGAGACACGGTTGAGATCATCAGCGGGCGCCTGGAAGATAAAGGCAAACGCGGTGAAGTGATCAATGTTTTGCTGGATGATCGCCGTGTTGTCGTTCAAGGTGTGAACATTCGCACCAAACATCAAAAGCAGGTGCAGACCCAGGCGGGCCGCAACATCAACCCGGGCCGCATCCAGTTTGAGGCTTCGATTGATATATCGAATGTGATGCTGGTCTGCCCGACGTGTAAAGAGACCACCCGTGTCGCCGTCCAGCGCGACCAGGACGGTGCGCGCCGTGTCTGCAAAAATTGCCAAGCGCTGATTAATTAGCCGCGGAGTAATGAGTAATGAATAGATTGCAGGAAAAATTTAACAACGAAGTCGTCCCGGCTTTAGGCAAGGCATTCGAGCTGAAGAATATCATGCAAGTGCCGCGTATTGAAAAAGTTGTGGTGAATATCGGCATGGGCGAGGCAATGGATAACCCGAAAGCCCTTGAATCCGCGGTATCTGACCTGACGATCATCACCGGTCAGAAGCCTGTGATGACCAAAGCCAAAAAGAGCATCGCGAACTTCAAGTTACGCGAAGGCAGGTTGATCGGGACCAAGGTAACCCTGCGCGGCGACCGCATGTGGGCATTCCTGGACCGTTTGATGAGCACCGCGCTTCCGCGTGTTCGTGATTTTCGCGGCGTATCTGCCAATGCCTTCGATGGACGCGGGAATTACACACTCGGTTTACGCGATCAACTGATTTTCCCGGAAATCGAGTATGACAAAATTGACAAACTGCGCGGGATGGAAGTCACCATTGTAACCACCGCCAGAAACGATAACCAGGCGCGCGTGATGTTGCAGTTGCTTGGTATGCCGTTCAGCAAGAAGGAAGCTTAAATTATGGCAAAGAAAAGTATGCAATATCGTGAGGCTCGCCGCGCTCACGCATCACAGGTGCGGAACCGATGTGTCCGTTGCGGCAGACCGCGCGGGTATATCCGCCGTTTCGGCTTGTGCAGAATCTGCTTCCGCGAATTGGCGTTGCAGGGCAAAATCCCCGGTGTCGTCAAGGCATCCTGGTAAACGGAGTGAGGAAATAGCATGGCTATAAATGATCCAATCGCTGATATGCTGACCCGCGTCCGCAATGCCGTGATGGCTGGTCACGCGCTGGTGGCAATGCCCAGTTCAAAGCTCAAACTAGAGATCGCCAAGATTATGAAGGACGAAGGCTATCTTGAAGGGTTTGAGCTGGTGGAAGGTGAACAGGCAATTCAAAAAGTACTGCGTTTGAAAATCAAGTATGTTGGTGAGCGCCGCGCCCGCCGCCCGGTCATCACCGGTATCGAGCGCGTGAGCAAACCCGGACGCCGTATTTATACAAAGAAGCAGGATATCCCCTGGGTGCTTTCGGGAATTGGCGTTGCCATTCTTTCCACGCCCAAGGGTGTGATGACCGGCGCTCGTGCCCGACAATTGGGTGTGGGCGGCGAAATCCTTTGTAAAGTATGGTAAAGGCAGGAGGTTTTAAGTGTCTCGTATAGGACGTTTACCAGTGGCAGTTCCGAGCGGTGTACAGGTCAATGTACAAGGCTCGAATGTCCACGTGAAAGGACCGAAAGGCGAACTCAAACGACTGTTTTCACCGCATATTGGTATTGCCATGGAGGATGGTCAGGTGGTTGTCACGCGCAAGTCAGACCATCCCGCGGAACGTGCATTGCATGGCACAACCCGCGCCTTGATCGCAAACATGGTTCACGGCGTCAGTTCCGGATTTGAAGTTGTGCTTGCAGTGGAAGGCGTGGGCTACCGCGCCGAAATGGAAGGCAAAGTGCTGGCTTTGTATGTTGGTTATTCCCACCCTGTAAAGGTGGAGCCGCCAGCCGGCACTTCATTTGAAGTGGACTTGAAAACCCGCCAGATCAAGGTGCTTGGTTTTGACCGCGAAGTGGTTGGTCAGACAGCGGCGGAAATACGCGGGATGCGTCCGCCTGAACCCTACCATGGCAAGGGCATTCGTTATGTTGGCGAAAAGATCCGCCGTAAAGCCGGGAAAGCCGGAAAAGGAGCCAAGTAAGCCATGCCGAATAAATCTCGTTCGATTGCCCGCGCACGCCGTCATATACGCGTACGCAAAAATTTATCAGGATCAGCCCAACGTCCGCGTTTGAACGTGTACAAAAGTTTATCCGCAATTTATGCACAGGTGGTTGATGATGGCGCGGGCCGCACGCTGGTTTCCGCATCCACCATTGACCGCGACTTGCGCGAAAAAGCAAAAGGCTTGAAGAAATCCGAACAAGCCAAGTTGGTTGGGCAGGCGGTTGCCGAGCGCGCAAAAAGCAAAGGCATTCAATCGGTTGTATTTGACCGCGGCGGTTTTCGTTATGTTGGTCGTGTAAAAGCGCTGGCTGAGGGCGCACGCGAAGGCGGCTTGCAATTCTAGGTTCTTGTGGAGAAGGAAATGGCAGAAAAAGAAAAAACTCAACAGAAAAATTACGAATCACAGGACCAATTTGAAGAACGTGTGATTGAAATTGCCCGCGTCGCGAAAGTGGTAAAAGGCGGCCGCCGTTTTCAATTCCGTGTGACTGTGGTGGTGGGCGATAAGAAGGGCACGATCTCGATGGGTGTTGGCAAGGCAAACGCCGTGCCAGATGCAATGCGCAAGGCTTCAGAACGCGCGCGCAAACATATGAAGGTGATAAACCTCTCAGGAACGACCATCCCGCATGAAGTGCTCGGGCGGGTGGCTGGCGCGAAGGTGATGCTCAAGCCTGCTCACTCTGGAACCGGAGTAATCGCGGCAGGCGGCGTCCGCGCGGTACTCGAAGTGGCTGGGGTGCGCGATATTCTTACGAAATCGCAGGGCAGCGCGAATGTATTGAATGTGGTGCAGGCAACCTTTCATGCCCTTGAACAATTGAAATCCCCCCAGGAAGAGGCGGCTCGACGCGGCAAGAATGTCAGCGAGGTTCTGCCATTCTGGGAACGGAGGAAGCAACATGCCTAAGAAGGAATCAACAGGCAAGACCATCCTCGTGACATTGGTGAAAAGCCCCATCGGTTATACCTGGGATCAGAAGGCGACCGCAATGGCGCTGGGTCTGCGGCGTTTACACCAAACCATCGAACATAGGGATTCACCGGCATTACGCGGCATGGTACAGAAAATTATTCATTTGGTGAAAGTCGAAGAAGCAGGATAGTATTATGATGAAGCTCCATGATCTCGTGCCCAACCCGGGCTCCAAAAAGAATCGCAAACGCGTCGGTCGTGGTATTTCCGCGGGACAGGGTAAAACCGCCGGTCGCGGTACCAAGGGTGATGGCGCGCGTTCCGGTTCAGGCGGCAAAATTTATCGCCAGGGTGGAAACCTCCCATTCTTTCGCCGCCTGCCGTTCATGCGCGGTCAGGGATTTACGCCTCGTGACCAGGTAACTTTCAACGAGGTTAATCTGGATCAACTCGCCGAATCTTTCAAAGCCGACGCGGAAGTCACCCCGGAGGCGTTGGAAAAAGCCCGTTTGTTACGCGACCCAAGAAACCCGACTGTGATCCTCGGGCGTGGTGAAATGAATGTCGGTTTGAAGGTGCGTATCCATCGCGTGAGCGCCAGCGCCAAGGCAAAGATCGAAAAAGCTGGCGGCAGTGTTGAATTGATCGGCTAATCAGGAATATTATTTAGAGGAAGAGACCTACATGCCTGAAAAGAAACAATCTGCCTGGCGTTTCCTGTGGCGATCACAGGACATTCGCAGGAAAATCCTGATCACACTCGGTCTTTTGATGATCTTCCGCATTGCGGCAAATATCCCCGCGCCAGGTGTGGACCGTGAAGCGCTGGCGGCTTTCTTTCAACAGGGCGGGTCTGGCGGCTTCATAGATTTTCTGAACTTGCTCTCCGGCGGGACGATCTCCAATTTTTCCCTGCTTTCGATGGGTGTATATCCGTACATCACCGCCCAGATCATTTTGCAGTTACTCATTCCAATTATCCCTGCCTTGCAGCGCCGTATGCAGGAAGATCAACGCGAGGGGCGCCGCTGGATGGAAAAGTGGACGTATTATCTTGCCGTTCCGATGGCGATGCTTTCGGCAATCGGTCAGATCAACATCTTTAATTCCATCGCGACACAACCCGTGATCGCGTTTGGGTTCACGCGAGAGTTGTGGCTGCCCTCCACGACGACTTTGTTGGTGATGACTGCCGGAACGATGTTCGCGATCTGGCTCGGTGAACTGATCTCTGAGTACGGCATTCGCGGTCAGGGACTCTCGCTGATCATTTTTGCCGGTATCGTATCCCAAATCCCGACAAATATTGCCCAACTCTGGCTGGATGAAACAAATCGTTACGTTTTGATCGCCGCGATGTTGATCGTAATCTTAATTACCGTGGTCGCCATTGTATATGTGCAACAGGGCCGCCGCAACGTCCCGATCATGTATCCTCAAAAAAGCCAGGTGTTTTACGCGATCCAACGCGGCAAATCAGTCAAGATGCCCCAGCCTTACCTCCCCTTGATGGTCAATCTCGCGGGCATGATCCCCTTGATCTTTGCGAGCGCGATCTTGCAATTCCCTGCCATTGTTGCCAGTTATTTTGTCCGCAATGAGACGCAATGGGTAAGTGCTTTTGCGACCAGCATTACAAACTTCTTCAATGCCACCGGTGCAAACTCATGGGGATACTGGTTGCTGTATTTCTTCATGGTTGTCACCTTTACCTATTTCTATACGACCGTTCTATTTGAACAACAGAATTACGGTGAAAACCTGCGGCGTTCCGGCGCGCAAATCCCGGGTGTGCATGGCGGCGCGGCGACACAAAAATATTTAAGCCGCA
>Ga0247727_10018995_pt1 | contig 10712 bp, 11 predicted proteins | sample WisWelCaveWW1625_FD_202498 | JGI IMG/M metagenome (GOLD analysis project Ga0247727, IMG submission 202498) | Biofilm microbial communities from Wishing Well Cave, Virginia, United States - WW16-25 | ecosystem: Environmental > Aquatic > Deep subsurface > Groundwater > Cave microbial mat | place...
TTCAGGTCGACGGCGGAATCAACGGTGAGACGATTCGGCGTGTCCGTGACGCTGGGGCGGATCTGCTCGTCGCGGGAAGCGCGGTCTTCTGGCACGACCACCCGGCAGCGGCGTACGGCGAGCTGACAGCGGCCGTCATGGAGTCGGCACATGGCTGAGCCGCTGACGGAGACCGCTACCTGGCGGCGACTCGAGTGGCACCGCGCCGAGGTCGGGAATCTCGACCTCCGCGAGCTCTTCGACTCGGATCCGACGCGCGGAGATCGTCTCACGGTGGAAGCGGCCGGCCTCTATCTCGACTTCTCGAAGCATCGCCTCACGGACGACACGCTTCAGCTCCTCAGAAAGCTGGCGACGGAACGCGCGCTGTCCGAGCAGGTGCGCGCCATGTTCCGTGGCGAGCGCGTCAACGTCTCGGAAGGGCGGCCCGCTCTGCACGTCGCGCTGCGGATGCCGCGGTCGCGGTCGGTCGTCGTCGACGGGGTGGACGTCGTCGCGCAGGTGCACGAGGAGCTCGACCGGATGAGCGCGTTCGCCGAGCGGGTGCGAGCCGGGACCTGGCTCGGGGCAACGGGCAGACCGATTCGCAGCGTCGTCAACCTCGGGATCGGCGGCAGCGACCTCGGGCCGGCGATGGCGTACGAGGCGCTCCACCCGTACACGACGCGCGAGCTTCGCTTCCGCTTCGTCGGGAACGTCGATCCCGCCGACCTCGCGGCAGCAACACGCGACCTCGACCCCGCCGAGACCCTCTTCGTCGTCGTGTCGAAGACGATGACGACGCTCGAGACGATCCGGAACGCACATGCCGCCCGGGAATGGGTCGCGGCGGCGGTTGGTGGCGACGTCGGACCGCACTTCGTCGGCGTCACGGCGCGACCGGAGTCGGCGGGCGATCTCGGCATCCCGCCGGAGAACGTCTTCCACATGTGGGATTGGGTGGGTGGCCGGACCTCGCTCTGCTCGGCGGTCGGCCTATCCGTTCTGATCGCCCTCGGCGACGACCGGTTCCGGGAGCTGCTCGACGGCTTCCGCGCGATCGACGAGCACTTCGCTACCGCGCCCCTCGGTGGGAACCTGCCGGCCACCGTGGGACTGCTGGCGGTCTGGTACCGGAACTTCTGGGGTGCGCAATCGACAGCGGTCGTTCCGTATGCCCACGGGCTGAGTCTCCTCCCCGCGTATCTCCAGCAGCTCATGATGGAGTCGCTCGGGAAGGGCGTCACCGGTGCCGGTGAGGCGGTTGCCGTGGACACCGGCGCCGTAACCTGGGGCGGGCCGGGGACGAACGCGCAGCACGCCGTCTTTCAGCTGCTGCACCAGGGAACCACGCTCGTTCCGGTCGACCTCGTCGGCTTCGCCCGGCCCGCCGAGGTTTCTTCGGAGCGGCATGACCTGCTCGCGGCGAACCTCTTCGCCCAGGCGGAGGCGCTCGCCTTCGGTCGCACGGCGGACGAGCTCCAGGAGGCCGGCGTACCCGAGGAGGAGATCCCGCATCGCGTGATGCCGGGCAACCGGCCGACCTCGGTGATCCTCGCAGAACGGCTCACGCCGGCGACGCTCGGGGCGCTCATCGCGCTGTACGAGCACAGCGTCTTCACCCAAGCGGCGATCTGGGGCATCGACCCGTTCGACCAGTGGGGCGTCGAGCTGGGGAAAGAGCTTGCCGCCAAGATCGCGCCGGAGCTCGCTCCGGACTGGAAGCACGAGCTCCTTCACGACGCCTCGACCAACGCCTTGATCCGGCGCTATCGACAGTTGCGCGACGGACGGTAGGAAGGTGGCCATGCTCGAGCTATGGGAGCCGGAGAACGCCGTCCGGCGCATCGACGAGTGGCTACGCGAGCAGGGCTTCTTCGCACCCGGCGGAGAGAAGCTCGTCGCGGATCTCTATCTCGGCTACGGGCTCTCGCAGACGATCCGACGCACGTCGGTGTTGCCCCCACCGGAGCCATGCCCCGCGCTCCCGCTTGTCGCCTGCAGTATTCGCGAGGAGAACGAACCCGTATCCGATCGCCCCAAGGACTTCGGGATCGGCGAGTGGGAAACGACGTGGGCGGCCGAGGATTACGCGGGCGCAGTCGAGCAGGTCCGTGCGGCGATCGCGCGCGGCGACGTCTACCAGGTGAACCTCGTTCAGCACCTGTCGGCGCCGTTCGCGGGCGACGCGGGCGCACTCGCCGCGATCTTCGCACCGCTCAGGCCGCTCCATCCCGAGCCCTTCCTCGGCGAGGGTTGGGCCGTTGTCTCCGCGTCGCCCGAGCTCTTCCTCGCCCGGCGCGGCCGGCGAGTGTGGACGATGCCGATCAAGGGGACGCGGCCGGCCGGCAGCGCGAGGGAGCTCCGCGAGTCGGAGAAGGACGCGGCCGAGCACGTGATGATCGTCGATCTCGAGCGGAACGACCTCTCGCGGGTCTGCGAGGCCGGCAGCGTCCACTGGCCGGAGCTGATGGCGACCCGCGAGCTTGCGGGCGTCGAGCACATGGTCTCGACGGTCGCAGGGACGCTGCGGGAAGGGGTCGGGCTGGCGGAGATTCTGGAGGCGACGTTCCCGGGCGGCTCGGTGACGGGAGCGCCGAAGATCGCGGCAGTCGACCTCATCGCAGAGCTCGAGCCGGTCGGACGTGGGGCCGCGATGGGTGCGCTCGGGCGCGTGTACGGCAACGGCGACCTCGATCTTGCTCTGACGATCCGAACCTTCGCCGTCGCCGAGGACCGGATCCACCTCTGGGTCGGCGGAGGCGTCGTCTGGGACTCCGACCCGGCCGCGGAGGTCGAGGAATCGTGGACGAAGGCGCGCCCGCTCCTGGACGCGATCGGCTCTGCGCTCGACGTAGTTGCGGGAACGCGCCAATGAGCCTGCTCGCGTTAGCCGTGACCGGGCGAGGCCTTGTGGATCCCGCGGAGCCGGCCGTCCGCGCCGACGACGAGGCGCTGCTTCGTGGACGCGCCGCCTTCGAGACGCTCAGGGTCTACGCAGGGCGTCCCTTCCGGCTCGAAGCACATCTCGACCGGCTCGCGGCTTCCGCCGAGAGCATCGACCTCCCTCCGGTCGCACGAGCCGAAGTGGAGGATCTGGCATCACTCGTCCTCCCCGCGGGCGTGGGCGACGCCGTGCTGCGCCTCGTCTGGACGGCGGGACCGGCGGCCGGGCCGCCGAGCGGACTCGCGCTGCTGAGCGAGATTCCCGCCTGGATCGAAGACGCGCGCGCGCGCGGCGCCCGCGCGGTCTCGCTCCTCGGCGTTCGGGCTGCTGCGCCGTGGCTCCTACCGGGGGTCAAGTCCACGAGCTACGCGGTGAACATGGCGGCCGAGACGGAGGCGAGGCGACGAGGTGCGGAGGAGGCGATCTTCGTCGACGGCGACGGCGTCGTGCTGGAGGGCACCGTGACGAACGTCTGGTGGCGGAGCGGTCAGACGCTCCATACCCCCTCGCTCGACCTCGGCATCCTCGCGGGCGTCACTCGCGCAGCTCTGCTGGAGCTCGCGCCCTCGTGCGGCTACGGGGTGGAAGAGGGTACGTACCTCCTCGACGACGTCCTCGGAGCGGACGAGGCGTTCACGTCTTCGTCGATCCGCGAGGTCCTGCCGATCGTGGAGCTCGACAGTCGGAAGCTCGAGCGCGGGACCGCCGCCGATGCTCTGCAGGAGGCCCTGCGTACGCTCGCAGGTAAGAGCTCCTAACGCAATGAACGGCCATGTCGCGATGCGGCGCTGGATGCCGTGATGCTGTGTCCTCGGTCGCGCCCGTATCGCAGGGGATACGGGCGCTCCCTGCGTCCTTGCCTCACGACATCCATCATCCGCCTCGCGACGGGCGATCATTACGTTAGAACCTCTAAGGTCTGACGAATGGAGAAGGAGACGATTCGGCTCGGAGGGATGGCCCTCCAGAACGGCGTCCTCGTGCACGGGCCGACGGCGTGGGGGTGTGCCGTGCGAGACGAGAGCGGCTCGCTCCACGTCGCTTCGGGCCGAAAGCCGCGTCTGGCACCGGCCATGCGGTCCCGTGTGCCGGTGCTGCGTGGCCCGATCGCGCTCGTGGAAGCGTTCGCGCTCCTTCCCATGGTTCGACGCGCGCTTCCCCAAGCCCGCTTCCCCTTCGAGCGCCCCGCGGTTCTCGGCGCCATCGCCGCGTCCACGGTCACCGCGCGGAGGCTTCGTCGGTCACGCCTGCTCTCGGCCGGTGGCCGTGAAGTCGCGGCGGGAGCGCTCACGCTCCTCCCCGCCGCCCTCGCCCTGCGTGGGCCCGATCTCGCCGCGTACCACGGGGCCGAGCACGTCTCGATCGGGACGTACGAGGCAGGCGGTACGCCTGCGCCGAAGGAACACCCTCGGTGCGGTTCGCAGCTGATCGCTCCGCTGCTTACGTCGTCGCTCGCGGCCAACGTCGCCGCGGCAAAGGTTCCAGCCGCTGCGCGCGGGATCGCGCGCCTGCTCGGGACGACCGCTGCGATCGGCGCTTCGGTCGAAGTGTTCGCGTGGACGACCCGGCATCCGGATCACCCGATCGCGAAGGCGCTCGCCCGGCCCGGGTTCGAGCTCCAGCGGCGCTTCTCGACGGCCGAGCCGTCGAGCGCTCAGGTCGAGGTCGCGAATGCGGCCCGCGACGCCTGTCTCGCCCTCGAGCGATGACCGGCGCGCCCAGGGCGCGGCTCGCTCCGGAGGTCTTCGAGCTCCCGGTGGAGAAGATCCGCGACGGGTACTACACGGACGCGTACTTCAACCACACGCGCTCTGCCCTAATCGCGGACGGCCGTCACCCGCGCGTGCTCATGCAGGTCTTCCAGAAGAAAAAAGCGGTCCTCGGTGGGATGGACGAGGCGATCGCGATCCTGAAGCTCTGCTCGCACGGGTGGGACGAGCTCGAGGTGCACGCCCTCTACGACGGCGACCCGATCGAGCCCTGGGAGACGGTGCTCACGGTCGAGGGCGACTACACGCTTTTCGCGCACCTCGAGACGGTGTACCTCGGCGTGCTCGCGCGGCGAACGCTGATCTCGACGAACGTCGGCCGCGCGGTCGAGGCGGCGAACGGGAAGGAGATCCTCTACTTCCCCGCCCGCCACGACCACTACGGCGTTCAGGCCGGCGACGGCTACGCGGCGCACGCCGCCGGCGTGATCGGGGTCTCCACCGACGCTCAGGCTTCCTGGTGGGGCGGCCGGGGCATCGGCACGCTCCCGCACGGGCTGATCGCGGCGTACGGCGGGGACACGGTGCTCGGGGCGCGGAAGTTCGTTGACTGGGCTCCTCCGGACATGAACATCGTCGTCCTCGTCGACTTCGAGAACGACTCGGTGAAGACGTCACTTGAAGCTGCACGTGCGCTCGGGCCGCGCTTGTGGGGTGTCCGTCTGGACACTTCGGGCGAACTCGTCGACCGCTCACTCGAGGGCGAAGCCGAGGACCTCGATGCACGCGGCGTCAACGAAAGGCTCGTCAGGAAGGTGCGCGAGGCGCTCGACGCAGAGGGCTTCGGCGACGTGAAGATCGTCGTATCGGGCGGCTTCACGGTGGAGAAGATCCGCGCCTTCGAGGAGCGCGGCGTGCCCGTTGACGCCTACGGCGTCGGCTCGTCGCTCATCCGCGGCGAGTACGACTTCACCGCGGACGTCGTCATGACCGACGGCAAGCCGTCCGGGAAGGTGGGTCGCGAGCTGCGCCCGAACCCCCGCCTCGATCGCGTCACGTAGTTCAGTACGGCCGCGCGAACTCGGTTCCCGCCGGCCACACCTTCATGTGCTGCTCGCCACGCTCGTACCGAATCATGCCGACGCTCTCGACGTCGACCGAGAAGAGATGGAAATCACGCCCCTCCCACTCGGCCAGTCTCTCGACGTAGCGTCGGCGCGTCTTCTCGTCGTCGATCTCGACCGCCCGCCCCCGAAGGCTGATCTCGACCTCGTCCCCTTGGTTGGTGCTGATCGGGTTGTGGAGGACGAGTCGGGAATCACGTTGGAGATCGACCGCCTTCCGCGACCGCCACATCATCCCGAGGTAAAGCTCACCGTCGAGAACGCATGGGAGGACGCAGCTAATACGAGGCGACCCGTCTCTACGGAGGGTTCCGACCAACACCATCCCGTACCGCTCGAACTCCTCGCGCACGAGCATGGCCAGATCAGATGCACTCGCTTCGAACTCCGCCCACGTCACGATCGCACTCTCTGACGCCTGAGGGCCGCTCCCATGCCGGGCCAGGACGACATCGGCTCGGTCGAGCGGACGATGTGCGCACCCGCCGCCGCGAAGCGAGCGAAGGCGGCGTCCGCGTCGTCCGTGTAGTCGACGACCCCGGGGACCACCACCGGCGAGGAGCAGTCCTCGAGCAGGTACAGCCTGAGGGCGATCTCGGGCGCGTTTTTCAGAAGATCCTCGATCGTCCAGGCGACACAGTGACTCTTCGCTTGCCCGGCGACGATCACCGCGTCGAAGCCGAGCAATAGCGCGATCAAAGGTGCATTTCGCTCGCCGAGCCGCTCGCCCTGGCTCCCGCGCAGCACCTCGGGCCCGAGCACCGAGTAATGCTCGGTAAGCGCGTTTCGGCCCTTGATCTCGAACCGGGTCTGCGACCGGCGTGCGATCGCGTGGAAGAAGAGCGCCTCCTCGATCGCGCTCACGAGAGCATGTCCGATTCCGCCGAGCATCGCGTGGAACGGCCAGATCGTGAGGTCGTATTTCCCGCCGGCGGCGAGCATCTCCACGTAGGCCCGCAGGTGCTCGTTCGCTCGCTTCAACCCCGCGGTCTCAGCGGCGTCCGCATCGATGTGCCAGCGGCCCGACAAGACGTCCTCGGGAGTGACGAGCGCATAGGGGTCTGGATGACGACCGTCGGCGTCCACGAGGAACGGCGCGTGGAAGATCTGGAATGCCTGGTGCGTGTCGAGCGTGACGACCGTCTGCGTGATCGCGCCCAGGTTTCGGTAGAGGAAGGAGCAGAGCCGCCGGTTGTCCTCGAGCGCTCCGGTTCCGGAGCACCCCGCGACGAACAGCTCGAAGCCCGGCGTGCAGAAGGTGTTCTGTACGTCGACGAGGAGCAGGCAGACGCGCGTCGGGTCGTTCGCAGCCCGCTCGAGGCCGTGCTCGGCGGCCCACGCCGTCGCCTCCGCGAACCGTGCCTCGTAGTCGACGCGCCACACCTCGCCCACGCGCTCGAAGTCGACGTGAGGCGGGAGCGGGAGCTCGCCTGTCATTAGCGCCAAGGCTAAAGCATTGCTCTCGCTACAGACCGGCCCCCGCAGTGCCGATACGGAGCGAGGTGGACTTCGAGACGACGCTGATCACGTGGCTCCCAATCGTCTTCTTCGGAGTCGTCATCGTCCTCCTCCTCTACACCCTGCGCTTCATGCCGCGCGCGAAGCCTGCGCCCGTGGTCAAGGGCTCTCAGGTGGAGGTGTCGTGGAGCGACGTCGCCGGCCTGGACGAGGCGAAGGAGGAGCTCCAAGAAGTCGTCGAGTTTCTCCGGAACCGCAAGCGCTTCGAGCGGCTCGGCGCGCGTGTCCCGAGAGGGATCCTGCTGCACGGGCCGCCCGGGACGGGGAAGACCCTCCTGGCCAAAGCGGTGGCAAGCGCCTCCGGCGCGAACTTCTACTCGGCGAGCGCCTCGTCGTTCGTCGAGATGTTCGCCGGGCTCGGAGCGGCGCGCATCCGCAAGCTCTTCGAAGAAGCGCGCAAGAACGCGCCTTCGATCGTCTTCATCGACGAGCTCGACGCGGTCGGTACTGCGCGCACGGGCGGCGGAATCCACCGCGAGCACGATCAGACGCTGAACCAGCTCCTCGTCGAGCTCGACGGCTTCAACTTCCGAGACGAGGTCGTCGTCATGGCGGCGTCGAACCGCCTGCAAGACCTCGATCCGGCGCTGCTTCGCCCGGGCCGCTTCGACCGCCAGGTGCACGTCTCGCCGCCGGATGTCGCAGGCCGCGAGGCGATCCTCGCCGTGCACACCCGCGACAAGCCGCTCGCGGCGGACGTCGATCTCGGCCAGATCGCACGGCATACCTCAGGGCTAACGGGCGCCGATCTCGCGAACCTCTGCAACGAGGCGGCGATCCTGGCCGGGCGGACCGACACGCAGTACATCCGGCACGCGGACTTCGACGCCGCGATGGAGCGCATCGTTGCCGGGCTGCAACAGCGGCGTGTCGTCTCCGAGAAGGAGAAGCGAATCCTCGCCTTCCACGAGGCTGGCCACGCGCTCATGTCCCACCTCGTCGGCGACCTTTTCCCGGCACAGAAGGCGACGATCGTGTCGCGCGGCGAGGCGCTCGGGTACACGCTGAACATGCCGACGGAAGACCGCTATCTGCACACGCGTGAGGAGTTCGTGGACCTGATGATGGTGTTCCTCGCCGGCCGAGCCGCGGAGCAGGTCGTCTTCGGGCGGATTACCAACGGCGCGGCCAGCGACCTGGAGCGCGTGACGCAGATCGCCCGCTCGATGGTGTTCGAGTTCGGGATGTCCGAGGTCGCTCCCTCGCGGACGATGCGCGCGGACAACTACGCGCTGTCAGAGGAGACGAAGCGGCTGCGCGACTCCGAGCAAGCCCGCCTCACCGACCACGCGTACGACGAGGCGCAGCGCCTTCTCTTCAAGCATCGCGCGTCTCTCGACCGTGTCGCGGAGGCGTTGCTCGAGAAGGAGACGCTCGACCGGGCCGAACTCGAAGCCTTGCTTGCGGACGTGAAGGCCGAGTCGCGCTCGTCCGAGACGGTCGGCACCGTTCGCGCCCTCCCGATGCGCGATTGAGACACGCGGCCGGGCATGCCCGGCCCCTACGCGTGCGCCCCTCGCCGGCTCCGGCTCCCACCCGGCAGAGCCCGGCTCCGCCGGCGCCTGACGCCGCTCGCTGCAGGATGCTTCGCGCTCGTCGCGCGTCCGTACCTCTTCGTACTGTCCACGCTCCTCGCGCTCGCCTCCTTTGCGAGCGACGCCCGAGGAGCACGCGGGTAGCATCGCGCGGGTGCGCGTGCGCGGCATTCATCATGTCGGCGTCGCCGTCTCCGATCTCGAGGAGGCGATTGCGACGTACAGGCGCCTCTTCGACGCGCGCCTGGAGCGTCGCGACGCGCTCGAGGAGCAAGGCGTCGTGGCGGCCTCGCTCTTCGTGGGCGAGAGTCGGGTCGAGCTCCTCGAGCCCACGGGTGAGGACACGCCGGTCGGCCGTTTCCTCGCCAAGCGAGGCCCCGGTATGCATCACGTCGCACTCGAGACCGACGATGTTGCGGTTGCCCTCGAGGATCTCGTCGCGGCGGGAGCTCAGCTGATCGACGAGGCGCCGCGGCGCGGCCTGTTCGGGCTCGAGGTTGCGTTCGTCCATCCCGACGCCGTACACGGCGTCCTCACGGAGGTGGTGTCCAGTGGTTCTTAGCGCTCCTTTCGGAGTCCTCAGTCGCACCCATATCTTGGAAATCGTGTTGGGGTCAGACTTAAGTCTGACCCCAACGCAGTTTCCCAGCGCTCCCTGCGTCCTTGCCTCGCGTCGTACAACATCCGCCTCGCGACGGGCGATCACCCCGAAATGAGCGCTGGCGAGTTCGTGCGGGTCGAGATCGGGCTCGACGGTGGGCAGATCCTGAGTACGCTCGTTACGCCCGCGAGCGCCGAGGCACTGGAGGGCGCGCTGCAGGCCGGCGCGGCGGGTGCGCTCGCGCTCGAGGCGCAGGACGGAAGCATCCAGCTCGTGCTGACGCGGGTGCTGTACGCGAAGCGCTTCACCCGCGAGTCCCGCGTCGGCTTCGGCGAGTAGTAAGGCGAGCTTGTCACTCCAGGTCGGCATCGTCGGCCTGCCGAACTCGGGGAAGACCGCGCTCTTCAACGCCCTCACGCATGCGGGCGCGAAGGTCACCGCGTACGCGTCGGTGGAGAAGCCGCACCTCGGCGTGGCTGTCGTGCCCGACGAGCGGTTGGAACCGATCACCGAAGCGCTGGGGTCGGGGAAGTCGACCTTTGCCGCGATTCGCCTCGTCGATGCGCCGGGCACGGGCCCGACACATCTCGGAGCGCTCCGGCAGGCGGATGCGCTGCTCGCCGTCGTCGACGGGTTCTCGGTGGGCGCTGACCCGGCGCGCGACCTCGAGACGATCCAGCTCGAGCTCCTCGTCGCCGACCGCGATCACGTCGAGAAGCGGCTCGAGAAGGTGCGCCGGGACGCGAAGTCCGGCGATCCGGCGATGCGACGCGAAGTGGTCGAGCTCGAAGCGGTGCTGGCGCACCTCGAGGCTGAGAAGCCGCTGTCGGTGTGGCCGGGTGAGCTTCCGCGAGACCTCGAGCCGCTGACGACAAAGCCGCTCGTGGCGGTCGAGAACGGCTCCGGAGGGATCGACTGCCAGCTCGAAGCGGAGCTTGCAGAGCTGCCCGACGACGAAGCCGCCGCGTATCGCGAGGGCCCGTCGGCGCTCGACGAGGTCGTGCGTCGTCTCCGGGACACGCTCAACCTCATCACCTTCTTCACGGCGAACGAGAACGAAGCCAGGTCGTGGCTCTTGCGGAAGGGAGGCACTGCGCTCGATGCGGCCGGTGCCGTCCATTCGGACATGGCTCGAGGCTTTATCCGCTGCGAGGTCGTCCGCTTCGAGGATCTAGTCGTCTCCGGCTCGCGCGCCGAGGCGGCGCGGCGCGGCCTCCAGCGTCTCGAAGGGAAGGGCTACGTCGTCGAGGACGGAGACGTCCTGAACGTGCGGTTCAACGTGTGATCTCGGACGGCGGC
>Ga0247727_10018996_pt1 | contig 10712 bp, 9 predicted proteins | sample WisWelCaveWW1625_FD_202498 | JGI IMG/M metagenome (GOLD analysis project Ga0247727, IMG submission 202498) | Biofilm microbial communities from Wishing Well Cave, Virginia, United States - WW16-25 | ecosystem: Environmental > Aquatic > Deep subsurface > Groundwater > Cave microbial mat | place...
TTCGAGCGTCTCCGCGAGTATTGCTATCGCGTCGCCGGAACTGTAGGCATCACCTGTCTGCATATTTTCGGCAGCCGCGCGCCCCACGCCCACGATTTCGCCGAAAAACTCGGCATCGCCTTCCAACTCACCAACATCATCCGCGACGTCCCTCGCGACTTCGCCATGGGTCGCATCTATCTCCCCGAGGAAGATCTCTCCAGCTTTCATTGCCTCCCGCAAGACCTCGCCTCGGCCTCACTCACTCCCGAGCTCGAAGAGCTGCTCGCTTTTGAAGCCACCCGTGCCTGGGATTTCTACCGTGAAGGCGCCGCTCTTCTTCCTCTCGTCTCCGCCGACAGCCGTCACGCCCTCTGGTCCCTCATCCGCATCTACAGCGGACTTCTCGCTCGCATCGAAGACTTCGGCTTCGACGTCTTCTCTTCGCGCGTCAGCCTCTCCAAAACCGAGAAGGCCGCCGTCATTCTTCGCGCGCGCCTCGGCTGGTGGAACGATTCCAATGCCCTCCAAGAGTGTACTGGTCATCGGCGGCGGACTGGCGGGCCTGTCCTCCGCCGCCGCGCTAGCTGAACACGGCTATCGCGTCACCCTGTTGGAATCCCGGCCCCATCTTGGCGGCCGCGCCACTTCCTACACCCTTCCCGATGGCGAACATGTGGACAACTGCCAGCACGTCACCATGGGTTGCTGCACCAATCTCGACCACTTCTATCGCCGGGTCGGCGCCGCTGCCAAAATCCGCTATTACCGCCGCCTCGCCTTCGCCTCACCCGACGGCCGTCGCGGCATCCTGCATTCCTCCTCGCTCCCTGCGCCTTTCCACCTCGCTCCTTCTTTCACCTTCTTTCCCCTTCTTACCTTTTCCGAAAAGCGCGCTATCGCTCGCGCTCTTTTCACCATCGCTCGCGCCGCCGGTCGCCCACCCCTGTCCGCAGACGCCACCATGCTCGACTGGCTCTTACAGCAGCGCCAGCCTCCCACCGCCATCAACCGCTTCTGGCGCGTGGTCCTCGTCAGTGCCCTCAACGAAGAGCTCGACCGCACCGACGCTCGCTACGGCATTGACGTCTTTTGGAGAGCCTTTCTCTCCCATCGCCGCGGCTACGAAATTGGCATTCCCTCCGTCCCTCTCGCCGACCTCTACGACGGCTGCCGCGACTTCATTCTTCAGCAAGGAGGGGAAGTGCGCACTCGCGCCGCCGTCCGCGCCCTGCGCTTCTCCGGGTCGCGCATCTCCGGCGTCAACCTCGATTCCGGCGATGAGCTCTCCGCAGACTTCTACCTCACCGCCGTCCCTCACACCGCGTTGCTCGAACTCCTCCCATCAGCCGTCGTTGACCGGGAGCGGCTTTTTGTAAATCTCCGCCGCTTGGAGACCTCTCCCATCACCGGCGTTCACTTCTGGCTTGACCGCTCAGTCCTCTCAGAGCCGTTCCTCACCCTCCTCGACCGCACCACCCAATGGATCTTCAACAAGTCTTTCCTTTTTGGTGGGACAGGCTTCAGCCTGTCCTCTTCCTCCTCTCAATACCTGCAACTCGTCATCTCCGCTTCCCGCTCTCTCCTCCCGATGTCCCGCCAGGAAATTATCGACCTCTGCCTCCGCGAGCTGAAGGAATTCGTCCCGGCCGCACGCGACGCTCGACTGCTCAAAGCCACCATCATCAAAGAGACTGCCGCCACCTTCTCTCCGGCTCCCGGCTCCGACCGTTGGCGCCCCTCGCAAGAATCCCCCATCGACAATCTCTTTCTCGCCGGCGATTGGACGGCCACGGGCTGGCCTGCCACCATGGAAGGCGCCGTTCGCAGCGGCTACCTCGCCGCACAGGCCATCCTGGCCTCCGACAACCGCCCCCATTCTTTCCTCCAGCCCGACCTCCCCATCGAACCCCTGGCGCATCTCCTCTCTCGCAGTTAAAATCCCTCCTTCAAATGTTGTATAGAACGTAGGGGCACGCCACCTGTGGTGAGCGTAGCCGAACCATGGCGTGCCCGGTAGCGCAGGCACTCTTGCCTGTGCAGCCCCTCGTACCGTCGGCATCTTGTCGGCAGTTTCTCTTTTGTAGGGGCGTACAGCGTACGCCCTCTTTTGACTGTGTTCCAGACAACGTTCAAGGAAGAACGGATAACGAATCACGATCCTGCTTCCGGAGGCTCCTCATGTCCCGCATCAAAAAAGGTTCCGTCCTCGTTCTTGTCGGCACACGCAAAGGCGCTTTCCTTCTGACCGGCGACCCTCGTCGCCGCTCCTGGCGCGTGGACGGCCCTCATTTCCCCGGACGCAATGTCCACCACTTCACTCTCGATCCCCGCGATTCCGAAACTCTTTATGCCACCACTTACACGGAATGGTTTGGCTGCGACATTCAGCGTTCTCGCAACTGGGGTCGAACCTGGCAGGGCACCAAAGGCGGCGTCCGCTATCCCAAGAACTTCGGCTTGTCCGTGAAGTGTGTCTGGCACGTCCGCCCGGGCCGCTCGTCCGAACCCGGCGTCGTCTATTGTGGAGTGGACCCTGCTGGACTCTTCCGCAGCGAAGACGGCGGCATCTCCTGGGACGAAATGCGCGGCCTCAATCGCCATTCCACTCGCAAGCGCTGGATGCCCGGCGCGGGTGGCCTCATCGTCCACACGATTCTTCTCGACCCCGCCAACTCACGCCGCATGTACGTCGCCATCTCTGCCGCCGGCGTTTTCCGATCCGACGACGCCGGACGCACGTGGACCCCTCGCAATCGCGGAACCCGCGCCGATTTTCACCCCAAGAAGTTCCCCGAGGTCGGCCAGTGCGTGCATCGTCTCGCTCTTGCCCCCGGTGTACCCGGCCTGCTCTACCAGCAAAACCACTGCGGCGTTTATCGCAGCGACTCCGCCGGCGACTCTTGGACCGACATCTGCCGCGGCCTCCCCTCGCGCTTTGGTTTCCCCATCGCAGTCCACCCCCGCGACCCCAAAACGCTCTGGGTTCTTCCTCTCATTAGCGACCAATTCCGCTCGACCCCCGGCGGCTGCCTCGCCGTCTATCGTTCCACCAACGGCGGCCGTGCATGGCAAAAGCGGACTCGCGGCCTGCCCACCCGCAACGCCCACTGCGTCGTCCTTCGTGGTGCCATGTCCACCGATTCTTGCGACCCCGCCGGCCTCTATTTCGGCACCCAGGGCGGACAGCTCTTCGCCTCCCGTGACACTGGAAACTCTTTCTCCCTGATTGCCGGCTATCTCCCTCCCATCCTCTCCGTCGAAGCCGTCTCCCTGTAGCAGCCTGCTCTGCGCCGGCAATCTTTCTCTGTCATCCCCAGCAAAGCGAGAAAGCTTGGCGTTTGTCTTCCATCTTCAATGACTCAATGACCCAATGGCTCAATGTCCCAATCCCTCAAACTCCCCCATCTTCCTTTCCTTCACTGTCAACCCCTCTCCCTTCGCATTCAGCCATGCGTACTCCTTCCCAAGTCTCTTGCGGAATCTTTCATACGCCCCCCGCGACGCCCACCGATCAATCGTCACATACCGTCCCCTTTTTCGCTCATCCCGCAACAGCTCCGTCCCCTTGTATCCTTTGCCTCTCGCAAACAACCTCGCCCACTCTCCCCGCGGCCCGTACATCCGCTCAAACTCCTTCTCCCTCCCCTTCTTCACCTCAAATTCCCACACAACCACATAGCTCATTCTCGTCCCCGGCTCGTCGCTTCCTATTTCGCTCCCCTTCTCTTTTTTCCTGTTGCGTTTGCGAAATCAGGAGTAATATGTATCTTCCCACCGTTGGAGTCCCCATGGGTGATCGGAAGTATAAGCAGAAGGGCTACCAGGATTCCGGTAAGCCCGAAAAAAAAGAGAAGCGCCCGCCCCAAGGTCCTCCCCATCGCGAGATGCTCGGCCCTCGCACCCCGCGCATGGTGGGCACTATCACGCGTGCCCGCTGCTCCAATTGCGGAAAGGTTTTGTTTTCCGGCTTCGACCCCAAGGGCAAATGCCCCAGTTGCAGCATCGAGCTGCACTCCTGTAAGCAGTGCATGTATTTCGACTCCGGTGCTCGCTTCGAGTGTACCCAGCCGATTCCCGAGCGCATCTTTCCCAAAGACGCCCGCAACGACTGCACCTTTTTCGCTTTCCGCATGACCGTCGAGAAGGACACCGCCCCCTCCTCCGTCACCCGCGTCCCCACCGCAACCTCCGCCGAGCTTTCTCCCTTGCAACCCTCCGGCGCCCGCAAAGCCTTCGACGACCTCTTCAAAAAGTAGTCTTCTCCACTGCGTTTTTTTTCCCTTGCATCTCTGTGTCTCTGTGGCCAATCCCGCTCTTCATCTCGGCTCATACGGAAACAGCGTCGGCTCCTTGGCCGGCTCGCTTGAGATCGCCTCCAGCTCCTGGTAGTGGTGTCGCAGCGGCTCCGGCACTTTCACCTTTTCTCCCGTCAACAGGTGAATCAGCTCCAACGCATTCACCACCGCTTTTCCTTGAAAATGGTTGTTGGTAATCACAAACGTGCTCTTCGCATGTCCGCTCAACTTCCGTATCCTTTCCGCCCAGGGCTCCAGCTCTTCGAGCGAATACAGGTAGTTGTACCTCTCCTCCGGCGGCGCCATGGGGTCGTCGCTGAACCACGTGTCGTACCTCCGCCCGTGCATCCTCACGTACCCCACCGGCGCCGTCGTCCGCCCCGACGGCCTTATCGCCCGTCCAATCAGCGGCTGGTCAATGTTGCAAAATCCCGCCCCGCGCTCGTGCAGCAGCTCGTAGAACCCTTTGCTGTTCCACGACGCATGTCGCACCTCCACCACCAGCGGGTACTCCTTCAGCCGTTCCAGCAATCTCTCCAGGTATTCCTTTGTCTCCGGCGTTCGGTGGAACGAGTACGGAAACTGCAGCAGCACTGCTCCGAGCCTGCCGCCGTCGCGCAGGACGTCAAACCCCGCCCGCACCGCCCGCTCATCTTCCTCTGTCGCCGATCCCTCATGCGTAAACTTCTGCCACAGCTTCGCCGTGAACAAAAACTTCGGGTTCCCCGCCACCCGTTCCAGCCACTGCCGGCAAAACTCGGGCTTCAGCGGGTGATAAAACGACGTATTAATTTCAATCGTGTCGAAGTACTCCGCCAGGTAGGTCGCCTCATGGAATCCCTTCACCCTTCTTGACGGATACACCCTTCCCGCCCAATCCTCATACGACCATCCCGCCGGCCCGACGCGCACCTCTCCCGTCTCTTTTGCTGCACCTGCTGGGCTTTTCCTCGGCATCGTCGCCGTGCAGCCTAACACTAGCCACTCCTCACTCGCCACTCATCCTCATTCCTTGCCCCTCCCCGACCTCCTGACTTCCTTACCTCCTTACGTCCTCCACTCCTTCCGCATTGCTTCCACTTCCCATCCCTGCTATTCTCGATTCGTCCGATGCGTCGCGGCTCGGTTCCTCGCGTTTCGATTCTTCTTCCACTCCTTTCCAAGGTGCGCTCATGAAACTTTCGGTCACTCACAAGCATGAAGAATCGCGCGCTGCCGTCGAATGCGCCGTTACCCGTTACTCCAATAAACTTAGCCGTCTCCTCAAGACCTTTGCTCCCGACCTCGTTCAAATCCACGGCAGCTTCGAAAAGCACCCGCGCAAAGTCGAGTACACCTTTTCTCTCAACCTCTCCATTCCCACCGGCACCCTTCATGCCACCGGTATCGCCCCCGATGTCCGCAGCAGCGTCAAAAAGGCCTTCGCCGAGCTCGAAACCCAACTCAAAAAACATGTCCAAAAGCTTCGCCGCGACTACCAGTGGAAGCGCAAACGTCCCCGTGCCCCCCTCCCCGCCTGACTTGGGATGCGGGAGCCTGCTCCCGCCTTTTCGCTTCTGCCGCCTTCTGAGGCGCCCCATCTCAATCGAGGAATGGCCCGCTCTTGCTAAAAGCTGACTGCTCACAACTGACAACTCTTTTAACCGTCTCATCCCTCGAGTTGCCTCAGTCTCATGTACAGGCTAGAATCTTGCCTGCTGCAAACAGGGGCGTAGCTCAGTGGTAGAGCAGCGGCCTTTTAAGCCGAAGGTCGTGGGTTCGATCCCCACCGCCCCTACCATTCGTTGATTGCACCGTCGTATTGCTCCGGTAGACCCTCGCCAGCTGCCCTCCACCCGTCCTGATATGATGCCAAGAATGCTCTTGCGCTATTCCATCCTCTCGCCGCCTCTTTCAAACTTCGTGGCGCTGCTTTGGTACCCCGAAGGCGGCCCACAACCCGCGCCCGCGAGCGCTTGCTCCCCACCCCGCACAGCAGCGGCCCGCCGCCGTCGGTGGTCAGGCGGCTGCTGTCAAACCGCCCCGCCCGCTGCCGCGAAAAATACACTTCAAACGGGAACTGCGACAGGTTACACCTTGGCATGGAAAAGGCCGCCTCACCTCGGACATTCAGTACGCCCAGACAACGCTGTTATGCCCGAGAACGCGTCCTTCTCCTACTCCGAATCAACGCCTCTGGCTCACTGCCGGTGAGAAATCCGAGTCTGGGCAACAGAACCCGCATGGAGTTGGGTTTCAGGATTCGGAGGTCACGGAACGAGGCCGGTCGGGCCCCGCTTGAGGTTCCGGGGTACGCGAAGAGAGTTCGGAGGGATGCGCCGCTGCGCGCGGGCCATTGGTCTCGGGTGGAACTATCGGCGCACGAGTTTGCTGATCGGTTCGCTCGTCGAAGCGTCCAAAGATCATCTTTCCTGCCGTGGTCTGGTGGACGGAAGTCACAGAGATGTCGATGGTCTTGTTGATCATGCGGCGGGCTCCATCCACAACGACCATGGTGCCGTCGTCGAGATAGGCCACGCCCTGGTTGTACTCCTTGCCTTCGCGCAGGATGAAGACGCGCATGGTCTCGCCGGGCAGGACGACGGGCTTCAGCGCATTGGCAAGCTGGTTCACGTTCAACACTTCAATGCCCTGAAGCGTGGCCACTTTGTTCAGGTTGAAGTCGTTGGTGATGATCTTGGCGTCGTAGCGCTTGGCCAGCTCGATCAGTTTCATGTCCACTTCGGGAATATTGAGAAAATCGTCTTCGGCGATTTCTACTTCAAGGTGGCCCATTTTCTGGATGCGCTGAAGGACCTCGAGACCGCGGCGGCCGCGCTGACGCTTGAGCGGGTCGGCCGAATCGGCCACGAGTTGCAGTTCGCGCAAGACAAATTGCGGGATCAGTAGCATGCCGTCGAGGAAATAGGCCTCGCAGATGTCGGCCACGCGGCCGTCGATGATCACGCTGGTGTCGAGCACTTTGTAGAGCCGCCGTGTGCTGCGCTCGCTGCCAAACAAACCTCCGAGCGCCTGCAAATTGAGCATGTCGCCCTTCGTGGCGCCTACGATCAGCCCTACGTAGGTCATGACCAGCAGCACGGCGACACTCAGAAAGGACTGCGAACTCTCCGGAATGGAAGTTTGATTCAAAACTAGATGCATGAGGAAGGCACCCAGGATCCCCAGGATTGAGCCGACGGCCGCGCCAATCAGTCGCCGCAGGCTCGCGCGCCGCAAACGGATTTCAAACATCACGACCGCGACGGAAAACCCCAGCCCCGCAACGGCGGCATACAGCGGCGGCATCCCGAATGGACGGAAGTGGTAGCTTGCAGCCACGCACACGACCACGAATACAAAGCGTACTAGCAGCATGTCCCACCAACTTCCCACGCTTTGGTCGGGCAGTGCGAGGAGTTCGGAAGATCTGCCTACAGGGGTATGACCCCCTGAGAGGCCACCAGCACGGCTGGGCCGGGGAGGAGTGCGTTGCATGAATTCACCTTATGAAACATCAATCTTATGAAATAAATGAACCCGAAGAGCCGATTACCCTTTCCCGGGAATTATGAATCCAAAGGTATGAGCCGGGAATGGCTCGGCAGACAAAAAACGATTACTTAACTCGCTCAGTATAGCACCAGCGTCAAGAAAGAGTGACGTTGCGTGAGCATGTCGGTCGTGAGTGCTTCAAGGGAGATAGAAGCGCGGAACACGCTTGCCAAGCGCGCAGAGCACGTCCGAGGTAACCGTGCCGAGTTGGCGAGCCACATCGGAAGCATACTGCTCCGCGTCGCCATCTTTACCGTAGATTGTTGCGATATCGCCGACGCCCACGCCCTCGATGCCGGTTACATCTACCATCGCCAGATCCATAGAGACGATGCCCACCAACGGAGCTTTCTTCCCTCGCAGGATCACGCTCCCACGATTACCCAGCGCGCGCGGAAGCCCATCGGCATAGCCCGCGGCAATGACAGCGACTCGCGACGCGCGGCTGGCTGTATAGCGGGCGTTGTAACCCACTCCCGCGCCGGCCGGCACGTCGCGGAGAGAGATGACTCGCGAGCGCAGCGAGAGCGCTGGTGTCAGCCGGATCTCGCGTTCAGCCGCATCGCGCCGCTCGGACGGGTCGTAATTCTGGTGGTAGCCGTAGAGCAGAGCGCCCGGCCGGACCATGTCCGCCCACGTTTCAGGTCTCGAAGCGATGGCCGCGCTGTTGGCCAGATGAACCGTGCCGGGATTGATTCCGAATTCGCGCAGCCGCCGAAGGGCCTGCTCGAACAACTTGTACTGTTGCGCTGTCTGCTCCGTGGTGAAGACTTCGGACGACGCGAAGTGAGTGAAGGTGCCGGTCAGCTTCAGGTGCGGGCACAATGCGAGCTGCCGCGCGAAGCTTTCCATGTCTCCTGCGGCGACGCCAAGGCGGTTCATGCCCGTATCAATCTTCAGATGAATCCCGATTGGCCGGCGAGGGTTGACCTTGCAACGTGCAGCAGCCCGATCGAGCAGCGAAAGTTGCTCGATCCGCGTGATGGCCGGCGTCAGGTTACGTTCAATGATTCGCTTTTCCTCTCCGGGCCAAAAGCCGGTCAACAGGAGGATCGGAAGCCGGATGCCTGAATCGCGGAGTTCGATGCCTTCCTCCGAGCAAGTGACTCCAAGCCAATCCGCTCCGGCACGCGCCAGTGCCTTTGAAACCGGCACGGCCCCGTGACCATACGCGTTGCCTTTCACCACCGCGAGGATTTTGCGCTTTCCACCGATGTGACGTCGTATCGCTTGCAGGTTTTGCTCAAGCGCCGTGAGCGAGACCTCGGCCCATACCGGCCGGCCTTCCAGTTTCACTGCGGCCTTTTGTGGGGACACCATTTCCGTTTCGCGGCGAGGATAGTCCAGAATGCTGCTAGTCGTCATGTCTCATTCCCGCCTTCACTCAATCCGTTAAGCAAACTCATTCCGCAGGCACTTCTACGCTACGGGGCTTGAGCACGGCCTGGGCCATGATCGCTCCGCTCGAGGTGCCGGGTTCTCATCTCGTAAGCAATTCATTATAGAGGATTAAAGTTCGGTCCACGGGGACCTTCTCTGCAGCAGGCGTCGAAACATGCAATCAGCATTGAGGCAAGATTTTCACACCTGTGGCTGCGCCGACATTCCTGGTGCCCCGCTCGGTCGCCGTCCGTTGTAGGATAGCTCCCATGCAGCGCCACGACGGACAGCACCCTGGGAAGGGAAGAAAGCAAGGCGGCTCCGCACGGTTTTTGATCACACTGGTCATCGCGCTCGTTCTGGCTGGAGTCGGCTTCTGGATGGCCTCGCGCAAATCTGCGCAGCATCAGCCGGCAAGTTCATCCGACCCTTTGCACCCTGCGGATTCCCAGCGGACCGCGGCTGTACAAAATCCAGTCCCGCTCCCTCAACCAAATCCGTCTCCAGTTCCCCCTCCAACTCCAGCACCGACTTCATCGCATAGATCGAGATCTGCACCGGCTCTCTCGGCGTCCGCGACCGACGCACTTCCCGGTGCGCGCCAGTCGTCTACACGAACCGAGGCAGATCAGGGAGATCCAAATGTCCTGCACCGCGTCACGCTCTCCGGCACAGCTACGGAAACACGCCAGTATTGCGGCGGCGCAAATCCCTCGGACGAAATCCTGGAAACCTTGCAACGCCCGCGGCCCCTGGCCCGCCACAAGCTCTTCCTCCGTCGCGGCTCCAAAAACGTGCTGGCCCACCCAGTCCTGTTGGAATTCTCAACGGATGCGGACGGGAAGTTCCAGATTGAGTTGCCCGAGGGCGAGTACTGCCTGATCGAGGAGGGAAAGAAAGGCGCGTTGAAAATACCTGACTTCAGCGAGGAAAATCGTAAGCTGGCCCAAGCCGCTCCTTCTGCAATGCCCTACAAACTCACAAGTCCAAACTGTTTGAGCGACTGGTGGCAGACGTGCGATAAAGTTCTGCGAATCGGGAAGCAGAGCGTGACCGGCATCAAAATTGAGTTTCACCGCGGCTGCCGCCCGCCCTGCGTTGAAGGCGGCCCCGACGTCCTCTGAGCCAAGACTCAGACTGAACTTAGGAGAATTGCTCGGCGGGCGACCAGCTCTCCGGTGCTTTTTCTTCGAAGCGCGTAAACTGGCTTAAGAAGACGAACCCGACTCTATCCGTGGGGCCATTCCGCTGCTTGGCGATCATGATTTCGGCTTCGGCGCGCTCTTCAGGGGTCTGATCGTGCTTGTACACATTGGGGCGGTGAATGAAGATCACCACGTCGGCATCCTGTTCGATGGCGCCGGAATCGCGCAAGTCGGCGAGCTGAGGCCGTCGCTCATCGCGTTCAGGCGCTCGCGTGAGCTGCGAAAGCACGATGACGGGCACCTTTAATTCCTTTGCCAGTCCTTTCAGTCCGCGGGTCATGCTGCTGACTTCCTCATTGCGGCTATTGAAGCGGCC
>Ga0247727_10018997_pt1 | contig 10712 bp, 7 predicted proteins | sample WisWelCaveWW1625_FD_202498 | JGI IMG/M metagenome (GOLD analysis project Ga0247727, IMG submission 202498) | Biofilm microbial communities from Wishing Well Cave, Virginia, United States - WW16-25 | ecosystem: Environmental > Aquatic > Deep subsurface > Groundwater > Cave microbial mat | place...
GAGTCGATTTTACCTATGATGAATCGAAAGGCCCACTACAGCTCGTGATGTTCCATCTTGAGAAGCAAACTCAGGCCGTAACGATTTATGACGTGATTGGACTTAAGCCTGGGAACCATTTGCGTCCATCGGTTAAGGCAACCACTGCCCGCGATGAATTCATAATCGTCTGGAGTGGGGGATTTGACCAGATCGTCGAAAACGATTCTTACGAGATTTCTTTCCACGTCGACGAACCAGAGACTTGCACATCGGTTGAAGATTTGGCTGAAGATAACGACTCCAAGGAAACTCCAAGTGACTTTTCGGCAAGCAACAACATGGTTGCCACAATTTGTCCCTATGACGCAGACTGGTATCGCGTGACCAACGTTGACATCGACACCGAACTTCTCCTACGCCTAGATGGAACCGACGCCACCGGCGACCTCGACCTTGAGCTATTTGAAAGGTATCCTAGTTATCCGCCGGGGGTACAACTTTCTAGAGTAGCTATCAGCCGGTCGGAGACCCAGCATGAAACGGTTCGGTATCAGGCGCCTGCCTCCGGGCGCGAATTAATTGTCGGTGTTCAGGGGTATGGCTCAGCTCAGGGCACATACCACCTCTCGATCGAACGCTCACCGCTCGTCCGCCGCGCGACTAACGACCTCTGTTCCGGGTCGACATTCCTCGAGAACCATTTGACAACGATGGGAGACACCCGCGATGCGGTGAATGACATCAATTTTTCACAGCCCGATCGTTCGTTTTTGGGGAAATTACATGCTCCCGGTGCCGATCTCTTTTACCATATTGAGATTCCACCACGGTTCCGCTTGTCGCTGGCGCTCGAGCCAGCGGACGATTTTGATGCCCAACTCTTCTTGCTGGAAGCGTCGTGCGCCACGGCGCAATATTATGATGATGGGGTCGATCCAGGGCTTAATACTCCTGGAACGGGAATTGCCAAACGCTGGAGCGACAATACGGGCGTCGGTGGGGGAGAACAACTGTTTTACGATAATGACTCAGATCGGACGCGGACATTTGTCATTGTTGTCGACGCTGCTAGCCAGCTCTTTCGCGGCACTTTTTCCCTGGTCGCCGATGTCGCGCCGATACCACCTCAGCGATGCAATCCGTAAGGCGGCTGGTTCCTATCGTGACGCTCACTTGTTCGTGTGGGACTCATGGTGTACTACCTGAGTTAACCGATTGCGATCGATATCTTGATAAATGGGAAGGCGCGGGCGCCGTTGCGCTTGTTGAAGAAGACGCAGCGACCAACGGTTCTACACTGATCGTCATCGACAACATGGGCAGACGCGGTTCACAGTGGCGCTATCGCATGATCGCGCGCGTTCGCCTTCGCGAGGATGATCAGCGTGTGGCCCCTGATGCAGGAAGTTATCCCGTCACCACACAGGTCGGTCTTCCCCTCGGCCGAATAACCGTCAACCTGTTTGAGAATTACGAGCCGGCCACTAACGTGTGGGACCGTTGGTTCACCGCGATCGATGGCACGATTTCCATCGACGAGCTGGACACAGCGTCTCGACGCGTTCGCCTGTCTTTTAACGATCTGTTGCTCATTGAAAGCAGCTGGCCTGAACCGCGGAATGTCTATTCCCCATGGGGTCCGGAATATGTCTTGCAAGCACCTTCCCCTAGCGAATCGTTCTGCCTGGCAAAGACCGGACAAGCCTTTGAAGCTGATTTTTGAATTGGAATCAATAGAGTCTTGGTTCGATGCCACCGTTCCGCACCTCCGATAGCCTGGTTGGACGTCACACGGCGCTCCTCAGACGCGCTTGCATCTGGGTCGCAGCATTTCTTGCGGTAACTCGTGCCTGGGGTTTAGACCGAAAGCCGATCGAGGGACCGCCCATTCTACAATATGATTCGCTGCCCAGATCGGAAGCGGATATCGCCCTATCCGTATTGGCGCGAGGTGAGACCATTGTCGATAGTCCCAATATCATAACGGTTGTTTCCCGCGATGAGATCGCGCAACGCGGATTCCGCTCACTGGATGAACTCGTGGACTGGGTCGTTGGCTTCCATGTATCGCGTCAGATTGGCCCGCTAGATATCTATCGTACGAGGGGTGTTAACAATTCGATACTATTGCTGGTCAATGGTGTCCCGATCGTCAACCCACTGAACAATAGAATCAGCCTCGACTATTCACTTCCAATCGATCAAGTTGACAGAATCGAATTGATCGATGGCCCAGGGGGAATTCGCTGGGGACCTTATGCTCTTCTTGGACTGATTAACGTTATTCTCGCAAGACCGACGGTTCTGACGACGCGCGAGGTGCACGTCTCAGAAATCGACCTCAAGGCTCATGCGGTTAGCGCCGCGTCATCAAATTCGGTTGGTGACTGGACAACGCGGATCGGGATTTCCGTTACGTCATCGGTTGAGCCTGATGCGGTTATTCGATTCCCGCTGCTCGATGCCAACGATGACAATCAAAACCACCTGAATTTTGAAGTTGCTTCGGCGGGCAGAACAGACAATCGCCCCGACATCTTTTGGGATGCAACCCTACAAGCGGAAACGGACGGCATCCAGATCCTCGCAAGGATTGCGGGAGAAAAAGATTATAGTGGCGTCAACTCTTCTGGGGTTTTACTACCCGAAGCCGAAAACTCACAAGTATCGGATCCCTTCTGGCTGCTGTCGATGAAACTATTTGGGCAACTGCTAGACCAATATGCAACGTTAGAAAGCTCGGCTGTGCTCCATCGGTATCGCGAGACGAACGTCCGCCAGCCAGCCGGTGATCTCGTACCATTCGGGGCTCGGGATCGAAGCTCCATTGATGTCGCCGTCGTTCGCCATAAAGCCACTCTACAACGGGGAGACACCGCGACACGAACTCAGCAGATCTTTGGGGTGGAACACGGGGTGACATTTTTCGGTACGGTTCACTATCTCTCCGATCGTATCGCCGATGTTGACTTTCTGGATACGGGTGGTCAAACCGTTGAACATGACGCATCCGCATTCGCATGGATAAAACAGGCACTCCTACCACGCGTCATGTTCGAAGGCGGGGTACGGGTGGGAACTGGGGAACGCGCGGGAACGGTGGTCGTCGATGAGGAAAATCTGATCTGGCAGTTAAGTGATCAGCGGCATATTAAGGTGGGCCACAAGACGGGATTTCGCCCACCGAACCTCCAGCACCAGTATTCCGATATTCAGCCGTGGGGACGCGACGTTATCGTTCGCAAGAAAGCAACGGCATTCCCAGAACTTCCGAACGACGCATTAGAGGCCGAGCGCTCGGATGCGCTTCAACTGGAATATTTCGACCGTTGGGCCCTGACCACACGGCAAGTGCTGGATGGGTGGATTCGTCTGGGGTATGCGTTTACCCGAGTCAGCCACCTGATTGTGCGCCGGGTTGAGTTTGAAGATATCGCGATATGGGACAATATCTCGACCGACTCCAAAATTCATTCAGGATCAATTTCCTTTGGTATGAATTTTAGTCCCGCAACCCACCTCATCGGATCGTATACGCACCATGTCATTCAGTCACCGGCGTTTCCCCAGCTTTCAAACAACCCAAGTCCTATACTCGAGAGTGATCGCCGTTCTCCGGATGGGATCGCCCGGCTTGCCGTTCTTGCGAACCTCTCTGATCAGATCGACACATCGTTGGCGCTTATGTGGTTAGGACCACGGCATGTAAGGGAGCCCAATCGAACAGCATTTTCTCCGGGAGGAAATTTTGCCGGCTCCCTGCCCGTTGACCTCGGCGCAGCATGGTTGTTGTCCTTGGCCCTACGGGCCAAGGACGTGCTGAATGGACTCGACCTGCAATTAAAGGCCGACAACTTGCTCGACTGGCATTTTGATGAGACCGGGTCGATCGATCAAGAAGTAGGGCTTACGGCAAGCCGTGGCGAATTCGTCCAACTCACCGATTATCCTCAGCCCGGCAGGCGATTCACACTGTCGTTAACAGGTCGTTTTTAGGTTCCTTTTCTTGGCGGGACGAAATAGGCTATCCCATTTTTCAATCGTTCCCCGAGGCTTAACACGTGCGCCGAGCGACCGGTCATCAAGACTACCGATCTCATGCGGCGACTCGATTACGACTAGGTCGGATACGAGTCCGTCACTTCGTCCCGATGCAGCTGTTTTTTCTTGCCTGTAGCGCCGCTGCACCCGTCGCGCCCCAACTATCGCAGCTAGCGGTCAACCCGGGGTTTGCGCGGATGGCTCTTGGCGAAGAACTCGAGCTCACCGCAGTCGCGACGGTGAATAGCGGCGTTAGGATTGTGCTCGACAACCAACAGCTCCTTTGGCACAGCCAATCGCCAGACATCGTGACTGTTGACTCGGTAGGGCAAGTCCGCGCACTAGCACCCGGGACAACCACTGTTCGAGTAATGACCAACGGACAAGCTTCGTCTCAACTCCTCTCCATTGGTATGAAGGTTGTGGTTGAACCTTCGAATCGGCAAACACAGGAGATTCTCCTGACGGTTGTCGACGAGGAATCCCAGGCACCCATTGAAGGCGCAACGGTCATTCTTCATGAATGGAATCAGGCTGTGGTGACCGATCACCAAGGCTTAGCCCAAGTCGACCCGCCAGGTGCTGAAGAGTTTTTCACATTAACTGCCATCGCAAACGGCTACGACCGCCTGACAATCGCTCCGGTTACACTACGCACCATTCGGATTCCACTTTCACCCGCTCCACGCCCTGTGGCAATCGCCGTGATGCCGGAGCAATACCCATCGGAGCATAACTTATTCTCAGTAACCGTAAGCGCCTCCAGCTTCGGAGATCTGATCCGTGTGGGCGTGGATCCTGATGCTCGCCAGCAATGCGTATTCTTACCGCTGCGACCTTTCCCCGCCTGCTTCCGACTTGCATCGTCGATGTCTATTAATGAAACGGTAGTCCTTCACACGGCACTTTCCAGGAACCGCCCTCTATCGCTTCGACGGCTCGATCTTATGACCATTCCTGAGTCGATCCTTTCCCAATGCATCCCGAATTCGCCCTGTAGCGGGGAGGAATTATTACGACATGCCGATCTAGCGACGAAAGTTGGATTAACAATCTTGGATCCTGTGGAGGGCGTATGTCGTGGAAGGTGCGAGGCAGACGTGTTCGAACTCGCTGCTCACCGATCTGACGAGCGATTGCCTAGTGTCAAAATTTTGATCACACCTTTGGCAGTGGCCCAATCGGATCCGCTCACTTTTTATGTCGCGATGGAGACCGACTCAGCCTTGATCCTCCTGGCAGAGAGGCAGGGAATTTCTCACCAGCTAAACCAGATGATGATTCCGAATACCGATGAGATTCAAGCCAACTTCCCCGGTGCTCGATTTATCGTGGCACAGGAAAGTCGCCAGCCACATACCGTTGGCCCGCAGCCCGCAACACAATTTCTATTTGTCTCCTCACAATTATCTGCAATCCCGAATAGCCGTTATGTTGAACCACCTCCACTCTTGACGATCACGACGTCTGGCTTATGGTCCGGAACCTTTCTTAATGCGCCCAATTTTGTTTTGATCCCACAAACGTTCAACGGCACGGTTTTCGATCCGCGGGTTCCAGATGACATGTTACAAATGCGTCGCTTTGCGTGGGTGACGCCGACCCCCTCCCCCTATCGGATTATCCTCACACGGCTGGACCCCGCCCCTTTGGAAGACCATCTCGTTCGATGGATTGCCTTAACGAGCAATGCCGAGTTTACCTTCCCCCACGTTTCACCTTACGGCTTTGACGACTTTCTTGGCCCCTTTGCGACCTACACGGGGCGCATTGAATCGCTCACGCCGACCATCGATCGCCGACTCGACTATTGGCTCGCTGATGCCGGCCCGAATGAACCGTCATTGGCAGACCTTACGAAACGACTTCGTGCGATCGGCATCAAGAAAGTTGAATTTAGTAGCAAGCCCTAACCATTGAAACGCGATAAGCCAATCGGCATCCGGATTTTTATTTTTTAGCTCATAATATTTTATCAGAACATTTTGGAATCATTGCTAAATACAACATTAATTGTCCTAATATTATGTTGTTAAGAAATAAAAAGAAGAATCATGATAGAACTCAAACAAATCATTCATCATTTTTGGGCGATAATTTTCGTTGCCGCCCTGTCGCTCTCCCGTCACAATAAAATCTGAATCGTACGATTTGAAGTCCCTCCCAGCTGGAAACGCGTTTTAACCACAACCTCGTCGTTTCACCTAAGGAGAATAGTTAAGATGAAAAACAGCTCTGTCTCGAAAACCAGTGAGAAGAAGTTGACTCTGAAGATCAAAAAGCTTGACGCGCGCTCGACAAGCTCTCGTGCGACCTGGTTTACCTGTAAAACAGACTGCCTCTGCGCCCGGTAGGCACGCACAAAATTCAGAAGAAGCGGAGTTTCGATCGTTGACGAACGGGCCTTCCGCGATTTCGCCAACGACCGACGTTATTCGCGAAGCCACCCTGCCTACGCGACTGCGGTGGCTCACGGGAAAACCAGCGGCTGATCAGCCGTTGCGGCACTGTCCTTATAAAGTGGAAGACAGTGCCGCAACGGCGATACGTTGACTAGGAGCCTGTAGCTCCCCGTTCGCAAATTGGGTTGTAGAAAAGTTAGAATTCAGTATAGTCCCGGCGCTATGGGTTGTATTGATTCATTAAGCCGCGCGGGACGATGATGCGATTTTCTGGCTCATCACATTATATAGCCGATGATAATCTTACCGAGGTGGTCAATTTATCCATCGCCATGGAGATCCCGCTCCTTTTAAAGGGCGAGCCGGGAACTGGTAAGACGCAGCTCGCAAAGGAAATAGCGACAACTCTCGGCCTGCCACTCTTTGTGTTGAATGTCAAAAGTTCAATGAAAGCGGTCGATGCGCTCTACCAATACGATACCTTAACGCGTCTCAACGACGCCCGATTTGGCGATAGCAAGCGCTGCGTTTCGAATATTAAAGACTATATCCGCATGGGGAAAATTGGTCAGGCCTTTTTTGCAGACCGCCGCGCGGTCCTACTCATCGACGAGATCGACAAAGCGGATAGCGATTTTCAAGACGACCTATTAGACGTCCTCGATCAGATGACCTTCGATATCATTGAGATTGACGAAACGGTTCGTGCCATCCATCGCCCCATCATCATCATTACGTCGAATGCAAAACGGGATCTCTCCGACCCATTCTTAGGGCGTTGCAATTTTCACCATATCTCTTTCCCAAACCCTGATTTTATGCGGCGCATCGTCTTGGCACACCTGCCGACGATTGAAGACAAACTCATTGACCAGGCCCTGACTCGTTTTTACCAGATTCGAGAATTTCCTCAGATCGAAAAGCCCCCCGCGACGCGCGAACTGATTCATTGGGTCCGGGCATTGGCGATGGAGAATGTCCCTGTCGATCGACTTAGGAAAGAGGTCCCATTTCTCGGTGTCCTCCTGAAGAAAACCGAAGATGTTCAGCTCACCAGACGCGCACTCTCCGGACGGACAGTGGCCTCACCCTACTGAAATAACCTATCCCATTTACCATGTTCATTTCCTTTTTTTACGCCCTACGTCGAGCTGAGATACCAATCTCAGCCTCGTCTTTGATGCGACTCGAACTCGCGCTCGCAAAAGGACTGGCTAGCAGCAATCTCCTTACATTCTATCGACTCGCCCGCGCCGTTCTGATCAAACATGAGCGCTATTTCGATCGGTTCGACCAGGTGTTCAGTCACCATTTTGTAGGCATCGACCTGCCAGAACAGGCAATCGTCGACCAACTTTCGTCCGAACTGCTCAGCTGGCTGAAGGATCCTCATCTTCGCCAACTATTGGGAGATCTGTCGGAAGATCTCCCGTTAGACGAGCTGCGTCGTCGATTCGAGGAACGTCTCCGCGAACAGACTGAAAGACACGATGGAGGAAACCACTGGATCGGTACGGGTGGCACATCCCCCTTCGGCGCATTCGGCCGACACCCGTCCGGTATCCGTGTCGGTGGCCGATCATTTGGGCGGTCTGCAACTCAGGTCGCAGGGGAACGGCGCTATTACAATTACGCTGAACACTCCGGCATTAGTACCCACGAAATCGGCGAGGCACTCTCCAAACTAAAACACCTGGCCGAAGTCAGCCCCAAAGACCGTCTTGATCTCGACCACACCATCGCTGAAACCTGCCGACAAGGCGGTGAAATCAGTCCAATCTTCAGCCGTAGCAAACGCGACCGACTACGTCTGGCCTTGTTCATCGACAATGGCGGATGGTCAATGGACACCCATATCGATCTCGTGGCGAAGCTGTTTCAGTCAGCCAGGCGAACCTTCCGAGAGCTTCGTGAATTCTATTTCCACAACTGCATCTACCAGACTGTTTGGTCTGACTCGGCACGTCGCCAACCTGTACCCGTAGATTCATTGTTGGCCTGGGACAAATCTTGGCGGATCGTCATTCTCGGTGATGCGTTGATGGCTCCAAGCGAACTCGAATCATCAGCTGGGGCGATCAGCTACAGCGATCTGAACGCGGAACCCGGTCGGGTATGGATCGAGCGGCTAACACGACATTTTGAGAAAGTTGCCTGGCTTAACCCGCTACCCAAACGGTCCTGGAATGCCTATACCATTCAATCGATCAACCGAATCGTACCGATGTTCGAACTCAATCTAGTTGGAATCGACCAGATGGTTGTCGCACTTTCGTAAAGCTTAGGCCGGGCTCGACTTGAAAATAGTTGCTGCTCGCCAACCATAAACCAAAATCGATAGTCCAATCATGAACGTGGTTATCGATAACCATTGCCCCGGAGTGAGCCCTAAATAGCGGATGTCTTCGATACGAAGATAATCGAATAAGAACCGTGCCGGCGAATAAATCAGACACGCCACGCCGATTAAGAAACCGTCGAATCGTTTCCGCCTAGAGGCAACAAATAATATCCCAAACATCACTAGAATGATCAGCATTTCATACAATCCAAGATCGTGCCGTATGGCGCCCCGGAAATTGATGCCAAGAAAAAAGTTGGTTGGGGTACCGGGGTGATCGTGAACTGAAAAACATCCGAGGCGACCAAAAATCCACCCGCCAATAAAGCCGAACAGCGTTGCCTCCAAATAAGGCAATAGCGGCAAATGGTTCCGTCTGAGAAAGATTATCGACACGACCAATCCGCCGAATATGCCACCGAATGAAGAGAAATTAGCGCGAATATCCAGCATCGCTCGCCAATTGGTTATCTCTTCAGGAAAGTAAGCAATAATCGAGACAAAATGCGAAATGATAAATCCCAGCAAAACGATCCAGGTCAATCCTCTAGCGTGGACCTCCCAGTCTAACCCAAATGCTCGATCCCATTTTTCGACGAGATGCATCCCAAAGAAAATGCCGAGGACGACCAGCGGGCCAAATGGGGCGAAAGTTAGCGGTCCCAGATTGAATGATGGGATATAAGGTTCCCCGAGGCTATAATTTCGAATAAGCAGAATGGAAAAAATCAAACCAAACGTCGCGGTCCAATAGACCTCCGTACGCCCAAACCGGAGCTCACCTTCCCGGACGTTGGGATCAGACGAAGGCCGAATCGTGCGTCGACGCTCTTTCCGTGTCATCGCCAACACTCCTCTTTCATTCCAGTCTTGTTGCAAAGACAAATGCGGTTTGCCTACGTTCTTCCCATTAATCCCGTGAAGAGTTTACTTGTCAAATCACAACTGGCAGCATATATCTAGCCCCGTTAGAGTCAGTTGGCTGTGCGAAAATAGTGACCCCACTGAGGACCCATTCAGACATCAGGTTAAGCAAAAAGGGCATCGAATGTTGCTGAAGAAGAAGCTTGCCTCACAGATTCCTAGTTATCGAAATAGAATTAAGGCTCTCAACGAAAAATATGGCGATACGATCGTTTCTGAAGTGACCGTTGCGCAGGCCTATGGCGGCATGCGCGGTGTCATATCGATGATTTGCGATACGTCGGTTGTCGATGCGGACATTGGCCTTGTCATTCGTGGACGACCGATCAAGGAGATCGCAGACTGGCTACCAGAAGCGATTTTTTGGTTACTCCTTACGGGGGAAGAGCCGTCCAACACCGAACTAGCTGACCTTAGGCGGGAATGTAGTCAGCGCAATCAACTCCCGGACTATGTTTGGGATGTCGTCGATTGCATTGCCGAGGAAGCCCACCCGATGACGATGTTATCGGTCGGAATCCTCTGTATGCAACGCGAGTCGGTGTTTGCCAAACGCTATGCGGAGGGGATGCATAAGGATGATTATTGGGACGCGGCACTTGAAGACGCACTGAATCTTTTGGCTGGACTACCAACCTTGGCCGCCGGAATCTATCGAAGGCGATATCGGAAAGGGAATCGAATTCCATCAACCGGCTTAGACTGGGGAGCTGATTTCGCCCATATGCTGGGGAATCGATCGCCCGACTTTGCCAAACTGATGCAACTTTTTTTGGTGCTCCACTGTGACCATGAAGGTGGGAATGTATCCGCGGGAACGGCTCACACGGTTGGATCTGCCCTTTCAGATCCTTATTACGCGGTCAGTGCAGGCCTCAATGGCCTAGCTGGACCGCTGCATGGCCTCGCCAACCAAGAATGCCTGAAATATGTCTTGGAAATTAGAGATGCGCACCAAGGCGTGCCGTCAACCGAACAGCTGAAGGAGTACGCCTGGAAGACGCTAAAAGCGGGAAAAGTCA
>Ga0247727_10018998_pt1 | contig 10711 bp, 12 predicted proteins | sample WisWelCaveWW1625_FD_202498 | JGI IMG/M metagenome (GOLD analysis project Ga0247727, IMG submission 202498) | Biofilm microbial communities from Wishing Well Cave, Virginia, United States - WW16-25 | ecosystem: Environmental > Aquatic > Deep subsurface > Groundwater > Cave microbial mat | place...
CTTCGTGCTGCTACGGCGCAATCTCTGAGACCGGCTAAGGTGTCGGTCGCCACGGGGCGTGGCGCAGCCTGGTTAGCGCGCTGGTCTGGGGGACCAGAGGTCCCGAGTTCGAATCTCGGCGCCCCGACTGAAGAACGATGCGGGTTTGCGGCGATCGCCGATCGCCGCCTGTTGGCCCGATAGTGGCCCAAACGACCAGAGGAGGTCGACATGCCATCAGCTGACGACATTCGCGAGGCCGGACGGCAGGCCGAAGCCGAGCGTCTCGTTACGTGGGCGATCACACACGGTGGCAACGCGAATCTCGCTCTCCTCGCGCGTCTCGTGGTCGCACTCGAGACGCTCGGAGACGTCATGAGAGATCAGCCGCCGCGCTGATCTTCGCCGCGCCGTCGAAGTCGTCCAGGAGCCCGCGCAGGTACTCCTCCGAGTCGGGCAGCAGGTGGCCGTACGTGCGGTCGATCTGCTCGACGGACGTCCCCATGATCCGTGCGAGGTAGAACAGGCTCACGCCGGCTGCGATCGCGAACGAGGCGAACGAATGACGCATGGAGTAGGGCACGAGGTGGGGGAGACCGGCCGAGTCGAGCGCCGGATACCACTCGTCACGCCGCCAGTTGTGGAGGTTCAGGTGGCCGCCTAAGACGCCCGGATAGACGAGCGGGGTATCGAGGCGCCAGGGATGCGCTCCGAGCGCGTCAACGGCCCTCTGACGCAGCGGGATGCGGCGAACCGAGCCGTCCTGCTTGCCGTACTCCTTCACCCGACCGTCCGTGTAGACGCGACGGACGTGCAGGACGCCCGTCTTCGTGTCGACGTCTCGCCGCTCGAGCGCGAGCCACTCCTCAGGCCGCAGTCCTGTTCCGGCGATGAGGATCGGCAGAGAGCGACGCTCGGGCGGGAGCTCCTCGGCGAGCTTCTCGAGCTCGTTCCACGAGCCGAACGTCGCCACTTCTTTCCGCTTCGGCTCGGGATTCGGGACGAGCTTCGCGACGTTCTCGGTCGTGAGCTTTGCTCGCATCGCGTAGGCGAGCACCTGACGGAGCGCCTTGTGCGCCTGCCAGCCCGAGCCTTCCGGTAGCCGCTTGCGCCACGCTCCGACGGTCCGCGCGTCGAGGCGATCGACGCGGATCTCGCCCAGTCCATGCTCACGCTCAGGCGCTCGCGGCTTCACGGGGATGCCGGCGGTCGCGAGCTTGAGCCGATCTCTCAACCCCCGGATGGTGTTCGCCTCGGCGACGTGCTGGGCGAGGTACTCGTCGACGAGCTCGGCGAGCGTCAGCGGCGACGGCGCAGGGGTCTCGCCACGCATCCGCTTGCTCTCCACATCATCGAACCAGCGGCGGGCCTCCGAGCGCGATCCGAAGCCTGCACGTCGACGGCGTGAGCCTGTCTCGTCGTACCAGCGGATCCCGAAGCCGCGGGCGGTCGCGTAGACCTGGCCGCGTTGGTCAGCGGGCATCTTCTCCTCCTCGATCGGGAACGGGTGCGACTGTAAGACTAGGCCGCGGGTCGGGCGATTGGAAGGGGACGGGTGCACCTTCTCCTCCCGCGCCCGGCCCGTTCACGCGCACGCCCTCGAGCCACGTCTCGAGCTCCGACTCGCGGAAGCGCAGCACGTTCGACGCGAGCCGGTAGCCGGGGAGCTCGCCCGCGCGCCAGCGGCGGAGGACCGTCTCCGGCGAGACGCCGAGCCAGAGCGCGACCTGGCGCGTCGTGAGCAGGCGCTCGCTCACGCCGCACGCCTCGCGACACACGCCGGGCAGGTCAGCGGCCCGGAGCCAGGCTCGCCGGCGACGTACGGGGAGTCGCAGACGACGCAGGCGACGACGGAGGTCGGAACGGCGTGGAGCACGCTGCCGTCACCAGCCGGTTCTTGCTCTTCCTGATCACTCGCGTCGGCGCGCGAAGCGCGGTCGGCGCCAGGGTGTTCGTAAGAACACCCTGGTCCTACTTCCTTACTCCGTGCCCGCTCAGGAGCGGGCTTTTGCGCGGTCTTTTCAGCGGGCTTTTGCGCGGTCTTTTCGTTGCGAGGAAAGTCCCGCTCAGGAGCGGGCGTTTCTGGCTCGTCAAGCACGAGTTCGTACCAGGATCGGTTGCCCCGACCTCTGCCGGCCTTGTAGCGGACGAGCCCTCGCTCAACGAGCCGGCGGCGGGTGCGCTCGAGGCTTCGCCCGTGAAGGCCCGTCGTCTCGCGCAGCAGCTGGTCGCCGAGGCGTTCCGACGTTTGTCTGAAGCCGAGGACGAGCCGGTCGAGCGCCCACGCGAGCCGGTGTTCCTCGGCCGTCAGCTGCGGTCTCGCGGCGAGCACGCGCTCCGCCCAGCGGTTGCGGGGAGAGCTCACGTCGCAGCCCGCCTTGGGCGCTCGGTCGAGCTCGTGGAGATTGCGACATCCGCACTTTGCTCTACCCTGAAGGCATCCTCTTGAGACGGGATACCGAGGGGCCGGTTCTGCCGGCCCTTCGCGTTCACGGGCCGCCTCGCATTCGATTGCGACGGCGCACCACGAGAAACTCAGCCATCGAAGGCCGCCCTCGCAGCGTTCACCGCGTAGCGCGCTTCCTTGTGGTAGTCGGTCGGCGCGTTCGGGAACTCCTGCACGATCGTGACCCCGCCCCGGCGGCCTCCGAAGCGGTCTCGGGCGCTCCCGGCCTTTTCCGAAGCCACGGCGCCGGGCAAGCCACCGCCGTCGGGGAAGAAGTTGGGGGCGAACTCCTCGAGCGCCCCTCTGAGCTCAGCCTCCAGCGACTTGAAGTTGCCGCTCAGGTCGGCGGACGACCGGCTCTGTCGCTTCGCCTGACGGATGCGGCTGTTGATCTCGTCGATCTGGTCCTGCGTCGCCCGCCAGTCCTCGGAGTACCTCTTGTAGGCGTTCCTGGACGAGAGCAGGTGAGCGCGCAGGCGGCTCAGCGCCTTTAGGTCGTCGGTGACCCCCTCGGTCTCCTCGGCGAGACGGACACGGCGCTCGAGGCGCCAGAGCTTGAGACCCTGGCGATTCTGTCGCTCGCCCTGCCTGACGGCGACGATGCTGTCCTTGACGGCGTCGAGATCGGCCTGCGCGTCGCGCCAGTCCTGCGAGCCGCGCTTCTGTGCGTCGCGCCAGCGGCGGTAGTAGTTGCGGAGGGCAATCAGCGCGCGGATGTCGTCGTTGATCCCCTGCGACTCGGCAGCTCGATCGGCCCGGCGCTCGAGCTCGAATACACGCCGCTCGTGCGTCTCGAGCACGGCCTCGCGCCGGCGGTCGGTCGCCTCCTCGCGTGCACGCGTCCGCTCATCTCGAGCGCGCTCGGCGTCTCGTGCATTCGACTCCTCGAGCGAGCGGATCTGCGACTCGATCGAGCCGATTGCCTTGACCAGGTCGAGACGCTCCTCGTCGGTCAGTCCCTTCTGCTTCAGGAGCCGGTTGAGCTCGGCCTCGGCCCGGTGAAGCGCGCGCAGGTCGTCGAGCGTGCTCTCTGTGCGCTCGGCCTGCGCGAGAGCGAGCTCCGTCCCGGTCGAGAGCTCGACGGTCGGCGGGATGAGCGTCGTCCGCGGACGGGCCCCGGTTCCCCTCTGCGGGCTACCTCGCCCGCCGCGACCTCGGTCGTTCGATCCCGCGCCCGCTCTCGCATTGAGCCTTCGCAGAGCGCGGTCGACGCGGCGCATCTCGGCCTCCGTCGCCTGGCCCAGCGTCTTGATCAGCGCCAGCTCCTTCGGCGTCGCCTGCCCGATCGTGGCGCGGTAGTAGGCGTTCGTCAGGTCCGGGAACTCGTCGCCGAACTCACCGTCGTACAAGGCCCTCATGCGGGAGCGGCGATCGCCTTCCTTCGCCCCGCTCGCGCCGGGCGTCTGCGAGAGCACGACTGCGCTGCCGATCGCGACCGCCCCGGCGGTGCCGGCGAGAGCGGCGGGGAGGGCGAGCCGCCCGAGCGCACCGCGCGTCAGACCTCGAGCGCCGCCGCCGAGTAGTCCACCCTGCGCGATGCCGAGAGCGGTCGTGGCCGCTGCAGCGCCGAGCGTCGCGTTCCGGTACGCCTTGATGGCGACGGTCCAGTCGAGGATCAGTCGGGCGAACTTGAGCGCGATCAGGATCTCGATGACGTTGGCCCAGCCGCCGAGTGCCTGCGACACATCGTCCGCGAAGCCGGCCAATCCCCTGATCGTCTCGACGACCTCCTCGACCTGCTTTCGGAACTCCTCCTGTGCCTCCTCGTTGTCGGCGAAGGCTTCGACCTGGCGTTGGAGCCAGTCGGCGCCTTCCTCGAGGGCGGGGACGAGAGCTTGCAGGTAGGTCGCGGCCGCGCTGGCGGCCGTGTTGCGGAGGCGATCGAGCGCGGCCGGGAAGGTCTCGCCGGCGGCCTTGGCCGAGCCGCCGAACTCGACACGGAGCTCGGCGAGGATGAGCTTCTGCGCCTCGAGCGTCTTGCCCGACTCGATGAGCGCGCGGATCTGCTCGCGCTGGCCCGCGGTGAAGGAGACGCCGACCCGCTGTAGCGCCGTCACGCCCCTGATCGGGTCGTTGAGCGCCTTCCCGAGCTGTATCGCGCTCGACTGCATGTCCTGCCCGAGTGCGACCGACAGGTCGAGCGCAGCGCGCGTCGCCTGGTCGAAGATGTCGTTCCCGGCGCCGACCTCGTTCCGGATCTGAGTGAAGGTCGCGAGGACATTGGCCCCCGACTGGATGACCTGGTCGTCGACGCCGCTCAGCCGGAGGAGGGCGTTCGCGAGCTCCTCGATGTGCTCGCGGGTGACGTTCGCGGCGCCGCCGGTCGATGCGAGGACGGCGTCCGTCTGTGCCCCGACCCGCTGCGCGTCCTGCATCTCCTCCCACGCCGAGCGGAGCGCCCGCTGCAGCAGGTAGATGGGAGCCACAGCGCCGACGACGCCGGCGCCGATCGCAAAGCCGCGCCGGATCGCTTGCCCGGTCCGCGCCGACTCGCGCTGCATCCGCCCCGTCGACGTGAGGAACTGGCGCTCGGCCGCTGTCATGTCGCGGCGGAAGCCTCCGAGGTCGGTCGTCAGCGCAACGTGCGCGGAGCCGGCGAGCGCGCCGAGCATCAGGCGGCCGCCTTTCGCGGGCGCTTGCGCTCGAGCGGCTCCTCGTCGACCCAGACAACGTGCGGGAGGTCAGCGAATGGGACAGGCGGCGACGCTTCGATCCCGAGCCGCGAGCGGCTGGTCGGTGACAGCCCGAGCTCGGATAGCAGGGCGCGGAGCTCGCGCATCGCCGAGATCTCGATCCGAACCGCGGGCGCGACGACGGCACCGCGATCGCCGCGGACCTCGAGCCCTGTTTTGGCGATCGCCGCCCGCGCCTGGCGGAGCCGACCGAGGCAGACGGCGGCGAGCTCGATCAAATGCCGATCGGACGAGTGGAGCGTCCCGATGGCCTGGAGCTCGCGGACGAGTTGGCGCCACGCCGTGCCCGCCTCGCGGAAGAGACCGGGTGGCGGCTTCGGCTTCTCGAGGTCGGCTGCCGGTGGTCGCTTGCCGTGGCGATCGGCCCGGTATGTTCCGGCGCGGCGATGTTCGCGAGTCGGCTTCGGCTTGCGTCCGGGTGGGGTCACGTTCTCACCCGAGACAACGCGCAGCCCGCAAACGCCAACGACTCGCCAAGCCACGCGCGAGTCGGGATGGGGTCGGGGGACAGGTGTGCCAAAAAGACGGCTTTGACTCCGGAGTCAACGGGTCGCCCGTCGCGCCGGCAGCGCGGAAGTTGTGGAGCTCCAGCACGTGGCCGGTTTAGCGGCGGGCGACCCTGTTTCGGACGCTGGCCGCCGCCATAGCGGTGGCGGCGACACTCGCGCCCGATCTTCATTCGTCGGACTCCTCGATCGTCGCGCCGACGAGCCGTCCGCGAGCGTCTCGCTCGAAGCTGACCGCACGGCGCTCGGGGAGTTCGATCCGGTTCTCGACGTGCACGATCGCGGCCGCCGGCATCTCGATCATCTGCGGGAGCGTCTGCACTTCGAGCACGCCGTCGGCAGCGATGAGGTCCGCGAGGCTCAGGAGGAGACGTATCTCGAGCTTCCCCGTCGGCAGGTCATACGGGTAGGTGACAGTGAGCACGCGATCTGCGACGAGGTCGTCGTCGTCGACCTCGATCGTCAGGTTGAGCACGAGTGGCAGCCCGACCAGCTGGCAGTAGAGTGCCCCGCTCGGCAGGATCACGGGCACCGTCAGGGCGAGTTCCCGCTCGAGCTCGATTACATCCGCCACGGCTCGCCCGCCCCTTTACGTCAGGACGTTGAAGGTGAGAGCGACGACGCCCTCCGTCGTCGGGAACCGGGCCGTGAACGCCCGGCGCATCGAGGCGACGATCGCGTCCTGATCGGATTCGCTGTATAGCTCGCGCAGGACCTCCACCGTGAGCGCCCGCCGTTGGCCGGTCAGGAAGCCGCGCCGATTGACGGTGAGGATCAGCGAGCGGTTGGTCGTCACGCCGTCCTGCACGCCCGAGGCGTTGAGGTCCTGCCGGACGTACTCCGACACGACCAGCGGGCTCCCATCGACCGAGCCCAGCTCTCCCCGGAGGATGGACGCCTGAGCGCCATATTTGTCCAAGGTCAGGACGTTTAGGTCGCCCAACAGCTGCATATACGAGCTGATCGACATGACGTGCGCGATCTCGGCGGGGTCGACCCCGTACTTCGCCATCTTCTTGCGGTTGACTCGCAGCGAGTTGGCGACGGTGGGCGCCGCGTTCGAGAGGTCCGTCTTCTGGCCGGCCTGCGTCCGCTTGCGCAGGCCGTCGTAGATCTTGCGCGGGTCGTCGGCAGCGACAACGTCCGCGTCCATGTGAGTGCCGGCCGTATCGCCGTTCACGATGGCGTCTTCCAAATCGGCGGCGAGGAAGTCGATGAGCTCCTCGCGCATGAACGGGAGCATCGCGATGAGGGAGTCCTCCTCGAGCTCTTTCGACGTGATGGCGCGGACGGCGAGCTTCTTCGCGTCGAGCGAGATCTTGCGCGACGCCGGCGTGATGACCTTGAACTTCGTCTGCCCCGTATCGCCGGTTTGCTCGGCGTGTGAGCCCGTCCGCTGGCGCGCGACGGCGAACCCTGGGATGTCGAAGGGCTGGCTCGGCATGTTCACCGCCGGGAAGAGCGCCACGACCTTCAGTTGCAGGTTGACCCGCTCGATCAGGTCGCCCGAGAGCAGGTTCGGGACGAACTCGTCGCCCTCGCCGGCCGTCGTTGAGTCCATCGCCTGCACGAGCGGCGAGTACGTCGACGCGAAGTAGTCGAGCTCGAACGCCGCTCGGCCCAAGTACGCGCCCGCCATGACGAGCAGGTCGGTGGCGACCTGGCGCTGACGAACGACCTTCTCGGGGACGCCGAGAGCCTCGGCGACCCGCGCGGGGTACGCCTGCTGCAGCTCGAGCGTGCGGTCGCGGCCGGGCCGTGCCAGCTGCTCGCGGTCCGCGCTGCCGACGTCGAGGATCGTGTTCGGCGCGAAGGCCTCGGCGGAGTCGCCGGCGAACCCAGGCTCGTTCATGTCGGGTGGCGAGTAGCCACGACGCGGCGGGCGGACGCGCCGGCTGCCGTTCATGACGTCCTGAGCGATCTGCTCGACGTCGCCTTCGGTGAGGACGCCTCGCTCGACACGGTCGGCGAGCGTGTTCACGCTGCGCTTGAGCTCCTCGAGCGCCTGCTTATCGACGACGGTTGCCATCAGGATCCCCCTCCTTCGTAGTCAGTGAGTTGGTCGGCGAGGCGACGGAGCTCGTCGGCGATCGAGCGCGGCGAGTGCCCGAGTGACTGCACGGCAACGATCCGCGCCTCGCGCTGCGCGCCGACCATGACGAGGCTCGTCTCGACGAGCTGGGCCTTGACGATGTAGGCGACCGGCTCGGGGAACTGGTAGGTGGCGGTCCCGAACGGCGTCTCGAAGCGGGCCTGCTCACGCGGGCTCGCGAACTGCACGTCGATCGGGCTGAAGCCGATCGAGAGCGACGTCAGCGCGCCGTCGCGGACGAGGATCGACGCGTCGCGGCCAACCGTCGTCTGGCTGATCCGCCCCTCCATCCGAAGCCCCTCGCGTGTCTCTTGGATTCGCGTCCACTTGCCGATCGGGACCTCGTGTAGCCAGCCGATCGGGAGCGGTCGCGACGGGTTGAGCTCGGCGAGGGACTGCGCGAACGCGCCGGGAACGAAGACGCGGCCTGCCTCGTTGAGGACGCCCCAGACCTCGCCGAATCCGCTGATCGTGGCGCCGTCGTCGGAGACGGACGCTTGGAACAGGTAGCCACCGTGCTGAACGTCCACGCCCGCGTTATTCGGAGCACACGGACGCTCTGCCGTCCGACTGACGCGTAATCCTTGCGTACATGAGGCTTTGCGCTCACTGCACGAGAAAGCGAGCTCGGCCGCACTCCGACTACTGCTCGGAGGCGCACTACCGGCGTGCGCGACGTCGTGAGGCTCGCGGGCTGCCACCCAATGCCGTTCCACGGAAGGCGCGCCCCGGCGATCTCATCCGCGAGCAGGGCTACCGCGAAGGGATGCTCGTTGCGAGGCCCTCCCGGATCATCGCCGCAGAGCTCCGACGCCTCGTCGACGAGATCGGGCCCGACGAGGCACGTCGACGGATTCAAGCTGCGTACGACGAGCTCGAGCAGGAGGCCGCGTGAACGAGCGCGCCCCCTCTGCCGACGAGCCGAACCCGCTCATCCCACTCGAGCTCGAGCGCCTCCGCGCTGCCGGCGAGAAGCATCGTCAGCGCCGCGAGGCGGACCTCGAGGCGCTCCGGCAGCTACACGAGCGCAACCCGGACGCGCCCGAGTTCAGCGACGCCGATCGGTTCGAGCCACCGCTCGAGGCTGAGCAGCTCCGCGATCGCGACGAGCGAAACATCGCGCTCGACCTCGCCAACGCTCTCGAGGACACCAAACGGTGAGAAGGCGTACGCACTCGCGAGCCTCGTTGAGAGTGGCGCCGTCGACGTCGAGAAGGTCGTACGCGATCTGCTCGGGGCGGAGGGAGTCGATGCCTTCATCGACGATTACGCGGCGCGGGATCCGCCTGACGATCGCGCAGGGCCAGGCGACCTCGACCGGGCGCGCATCGTGCGTCTTGCCCTTGAGCATCTAACGCGCTGAGCGCCGTTTCTCACGGCCCGCGGGCCCGAGATAGGGCGAGCGGCGTTCGACCGGATCTAGAGGGTTGCAACCCTCGGCGACGCGCGTCCCGCCGCCTACCCGAACTCGTACTCGGCGCAGCCCGGGCAGAAGAGGAGGACGGCCGGCGGCTCGTCGTCCGTGAAGTACGCGCGGAACCGGGCGTCGGGAACGTCAGACCACGCGAGGGAGCACTCTGAGCAGCGGAGCTGATCCTCCCGCAGTCGAGCGAGGAGGCGCTCGCACGCGGCGGCCGACGCCTCAGACTTGCGAGCCGCGCGCTCGACTGCGCGACGAGTCCGCTCGTGGCTGATCCGGCGCTGGAACTCCTCCTCGTGCACGAGCTCAATGGTAGGAGCCCGCGGCGACGCTGCCCAGTGTCCTATCGAGATCGCACGCGTTTGACACGGGTGTCACGCTGCGGGCACGTGACCATCGCGCTCCTCAGCTTCGGTGCCGCCTTCGAGCTCTTGGGGATTGCGCTTGTCGGCGCGTCCGACGTCATGCCGGAGCTCCGGCGAGGAGCGGTCTGGGTCGACCGTCAGTACCGGCGCTTCAAGCAGTGGGCTCGGCGCATCCTTCGGATTCGGCAGGACGTGACAGTTCAGGTCGAGGCCGGAGGCGCGGTCGCCACCGGCGGCGAGGTGACCATGATGACCGGGACGAGTGCGACCGACGTCGAGGGGCGGGTCGAGTACCTCCTGCGTGAGTCCGAGCGCACACAGCGTCGACTCAACGACCTCGAACGAACGTCCCAGAGGCGGCGCGCGGAGATAAAAGCGGAGCTCGCCCGGCTGAACGTGGAGCTCGTCGCCTATGTCGATGGAGCGATCCGGACCGCGCTCGCCGAGTACGCGACCGCGCGTCGAGTCGGGATCATCTGTCTCGGAGTCGCGACCTTCCTTTTCGTCCTGGCCGCCGTTGCTTCGTAGCTCTGCGTGGCCCACACCTGGCCCAAACGTCCGAGAACCTGCCGACGCAGCCATGCGGTTCTCCGTGCCGTCAGAGGCCGGAAACCCGCATGGCTGCAAGCGATAGTAGTCGCCAGTCGTCGAGCGTCGGCGCCGCTGGACAACGCTGGGGGACCAGAGGTCCCGAGTTCGAATCTCGGCGCCCCGATCACCGAAGCCCCTGCAGGCGCGGGGGTTTCGTATCGGAGCCACATTGACCGTCTTTGGCGGATAGGCGTACGATGGAGGCGTTCGATCAACGCAAGGGGGGCAAGGTGGCCGTCGCGTTTCGCGGGTTCTTCCTGCTGGTAGGTATTTCCGCGCTCGTCGTCGTCGCGTTTCTCATCGTCGCCAGCGCGATCTGACGCGAACGAGTCGAAGTCGAGATACTCGGGAACCAGCTCGGGTTGAAGGCGTACGATCGCATCGAGTTCGGCTCGATGCGGATGAAGACGACGCCGTCGCTCCATTCGAACAGGCTCTAGCCTGCAGCGAAGCGACGTTCTCGTAGTCTCGTGAATTCCACCCGCTTGTAGCAGACTTCATCCGGACAACAACGAAGAGGAGGCAGGCATGGCAGTCGCACGCGTGACGGAGATCAGCTCGACGTCGACCACGAGCTTCGAGGACGCGATCAAGTCGGGCCTCAACCGCGCGAACGAGA